>Ga0315295_10000371_pt1 | contig 38409 bp, 29 predicted proteins | sample YL17G14_0_MG_FD_204453 | JGI IMG/M metagenome (GOLD analysis project Ga0315295, IMG submission 204453) | Sediment microbial communities from Yellowstone Lake, YNP, Wyoming, USA - YL17G14_0 | ecosystem: Environmental > Aquatic > Freshwater > Lake > Sediment | place: USA: Wyoming | collected...
TCCAATTCTTCCAAAATCCTGGTATCCATAATGTGAGCCCTCCATGAGCAAAATGGTTGTTTGTAATCTTTTCCCTATTTTGCCTATTGAGAGGGCTTTTTTCTACCTACAATCATGACATGCACCCTCAGGCCTTTCGAACGGCAAATAATGCTTCCTATTCAGTCCTGAATCTGGTATAATATTAGATTCGTGTGTTCAGGCAGGGTCGCAGGTCGATCCTGCATATTGTGATTTCTTAGGCAAAAAAGGAGACTACAGTGAAAACGAGAATCTGGATTGTGATGGTGGTGCTGGGCTGTGTGGCCGCAATGTCGGTCTATGCAGCTCAGGAAGGGGCAAAAAAAGACGTCAACACGCCACTTCCAAGTAGCGAATTAAAGAACCCACAGGCGGCTGCCCTGAAGACGGAAATGGACAAAGTCAGCTACATCATAGGAACCCAGATTGCCCGGAATTTTAAGTCGCAGGACATTGAGGTTAATCTTGACTCGCTCCTGTGGGGATTGAAAGACGGTCTGGCAGGCAAGGAGCTGGTACTCAGTCAGGATGAAATGCAGCAGATTTACACAAACTTCCAACAGCAGATGATGGCAAAACAGACGGCCAAGAGAGCGAAAGAGGCGGCCGAAAACCTCGCCAAGGGCAAGGCGTTTCTCGAACAGAACAAGGCAAAGGAAGGCGTGAAGGTGCTGCCGAGCGGCCTGCAATACAAGGTCATCAAGGAAGGCACAGGAAAGATTCCCACCGCAGACGACAAAGTCAAGACCCACTATCAAGGAACCCTGACTGACGGCACGGAGTTTGACAGCTCCTATAAGCGTAATCAGCCCGCCGAGTTTGCAGTCAAGGGCGTGATCAAGGGCTGGACCGAAGCCCTGCAGCTTATGAAAGAAGGCGCTAAATGGGAATTGTACGTACCCGCCGATCTGGCCTACGGTGAACGGGGCAGACCAGGCATACCGCCCAATTCCGTTCTGATCTTTCAGATCGAGCTGCTCGAGATCGTCAAGCAAAGCCCTGAGCCCAAATCGTAGTCATATTGTGCGACAGGACAATAAAGCCGCCGGAGATAATCTCCTGATAGCCCTGCGGCTTTGCGATTATCCCTACATGCTGGATTCTATCGTCAATGAGCCGGCCCTGGAGCGTCGGGGGGCCGGCCATTGCCGGCTGCTCAGCTTTGTCCAGCTTGTGTAATCTGCTTTGTCAGCTCTCTTAGCAGCTCGCTCATTTTCGGATCGGCGTCCTGAGCCTGGCTTATCTTGTTGCAGGCGTGCATAACCGTCGTATGATCCCGTCCACCGAGATGGCCGCCGATTTCGCCAAGGCTGTGACGGGTCAAATTCCGGGCTAAGTACATGCAAATCTGACGCGGCTCAGTGATACTCTGGCTGCGTTTCTTGCTCTGCAAATCCGCAAGGCGAACGTCGAAATGGCTTGTCACCACTTCGATAATATCCGTGATGCTGATATGCCGGATGGAGGCCTCGATTTGCCCTTCCATCGCCTTGCGCGCCAACTCCAGGTCTATTGGCTGGCCCGTGGTCGTCGCAACGGCGTAAATGCTCGTCAGGGCCCCTTCCAGTTCCCTGATGTTCGCCTGAACCTTGCGGGCGATGTAACCGGCTATTTCATCGGAAATGTCCAGGCCTCGAAGATGGGCCTTCTTCTGCACAATCGCAACGCGAGTCTCATAGCTCGGGGGGTCGATTCGGGTCACCAAACCCCAGTTGAATCGGCTGATCAGGCGCTCCTCAAGCGAAGGAATCCTGCCTGGCGGGCTGTCGGCGCTGAGGATGATTTGTTTGCCGTTGTTATAAAGGGCGTTGAACGTGTGGAAGAATTCTTCCTGGCTGTGCTCGCGCTCGCGCAGGAACTGAACGTCGTCAATGACCAGCACGTCAACGGTCCGGAACTGGCTCTGAAAGCCGGCCAGATTTCCCTCCTCAATGGCTCTGATAAACCGGTTGACGAAGTCTTCGCAGCTCAGGAACTGGATGACGGCGTTTTCAAACCGCCGCTGCGCTTCGAAGCAGACCGCGTGCAGCAGATGCGTCTTGCCCAGTCCAGAGCTGCCGTACACAAAAAGCGGATTATACGTATTGCCGGGGGATTGACTGACCGCGATGCAGCTTGCGTGGGCCAGGCGATTGCTCGGTCCGACAACAAAGCTGTCAAAAGTATAATCCGGATGAAGTCTCAGGCTGGGCCGGGCGCCGCAGCGGGAGCCATCGCCTGCCTGGCCGGCACTTACGCTGAAATCGACGGCGACAAGATGGCCCGTAATCTGTTGAGCGGCCCGGGTGAAGCTGCTCTTGCATTTGTCCTGCAGGAACTGCACCGTCGCCTCATCGGGACAGCCTATCGCCAGCGAACCGCCGTCCAAATGCAAAAGCGTCAGCTTCTCGAACCACTTACGAGTGCTGGCCGGGTCGAGTGCCTTGGCACGCTCAAGTATATCGGCGAATATGTCTTCTACGTCGCGGGTAGCCACACCACCATCCCTTGTGAATCGATGCCCCATCCAAAGGGCAACAGCCCACCAGAACATCCATAATCAGAGGTTTTCCAGTTTTTCCCGCGCCCGTGAGGCCAAAACAACGGCTCGACAAGGACGGGATAACAGCAAATATTTAGCCGGGATCGTATGCCTTGTCAAAAGAAATTTCCACTCTCGGCCAATGACCGCAAGGCGTGATGTCCCCTGCCGACATAACGGCCGGCACAATACGGCTGGAAACAAACTTGAAATTTCTGCAAATCCCGTTACCATCAGATGGGCCGGCTTCCCGGAAATACCTCGGCAGCTTTGTATGGGCCCCCGACGAATCTCAGGCGAAAGGCAGACGACTATGGGAATCTTTACAAAAACAGCGGGATTCTTCAAAGACCGCTTGACAAAAACGCGTAACAAAATCAGCAGCTCACTGGCCTCGGTATTGAGCTTAGGCAGGAATATTGACGAAGACCTCCTTACTAAGCTTGAAGAAACACTGATAAGCGACGATCTCGGTGTGGAGACGACGGACAAACTGATCTCGGAGCTGCGAGAGGCCTATCGGGGCAGGAAAATCGCGAAAACCGATGACGTCATCCCTTTTCTTAAAGAGCACATCAAGAGCTACTGGCCAGACCATGACAGGCAGATGCATCTGGCCGGACAAGGCCCGACGGTTGTCCTGGTCGCTGGCGTCAATGGCACCGGCAAGACCACAAGCATCGCCAAGCTCGCCTACATATTCCAGCAGAACGGCAAGAAGGTCATCGTGGCCGCGTGCGACACGTTCCGCGCCGCCGCCGTGGAGCAGTTGACGATCTGGGCCGAGCGCATCGGCGTCCAAATCGTCAAGCACCAGACCGGCAGCGACCCGGCGGCTGTCGCCTTCGACGCCTGCGAAGCCGCCCTGGCCAGAGGGACCGATGTGCTGATTCTCGATACCGCCGGCCGGCTGCATACGAAAAAGGACCTCATGCAGCAATTAACGAAAATCCGCGACGTCGTCGCTCGCAAAATCCCCGGCGCCCCGAACGAAGTGCTGCTGGTTCTCGACGCCACCACGGGCCAAAACGCAATCTCTCAGGCCAAGTTGTTCACCGAAGCCATCAACGTGACGGGGATATTCTTAGCCAAGCTTGACGGCACCGCCCGCGGCGGCATCGTGATTGGCATTAAGGACCAGCTTGACATTCCGGTGAAATTCGTCGGCTTGGGCGAGAAACCGGAAGACATCGCTGAATTCGACCCGAATACGTTTGTGGAAGCCCTGTTCGACGTAGATGGCTAATCCGAACCGCTGACAGAAGGAGACAAAGGTATGAGATCTCCCATCGAAAAAGTTTCTGTGCTATGTATGGCTGTCGCGTTGACGGCGTGCTGGAGTACCCGCGTAATAGCGGTGGTCGAACACAAAGAGGGTCAGCACTTCAAGCCGTTCATTTGGCCGTCACAGCCGCCCGCAGATTGCCCATTCGAGCCATCCAAGGACATTGTGGGCATCGCCTTCATGGGCGTCCACAGCGACTATCACTTCGCCGATACGTGGTATCCGAGCTGGGCCTCCGATGGAAACCTGTACTCCCCGTACACCGACGGCAGCGTGCCACGCGCAGATGGCCAACGGGACAATTCCAACAGCGGGGTTGGCCCGGACGCGGTGACCGGTCAGGCCGTCATGATCGGCGACGATCCTGTCAACCTGAAGGTGATCAGCCTTGGCCTGACGAAAGGCGACGCCTCCCCGTACCGCGGCCGCTATCCCTGCGGCAGCCTCGTGCACAACGGCGTCTGGTACTACAGCACCTATTGCCTGGCGCCCGATGGCCTGACCCGTTACGGCGATCAGGCTTTCAACTGGCCCTGGCTCGGGCCGGTTGTGGGCTTTCGCATCTCGACGGACTTCGGCAGGACGTGGACTGACTCGCCGCACACCCCCGCAAAGCCGCTCTTTGGCGAGACCGGCATGTGGGGCTACCCCGTCAAGATCGGCTCGCCCCACTTTGTCGATTTCGGCAAAAACATGGAGCACTCGCCGGACGGCAAAGCGTACCTCGTCGCTCACGGAGCTCCCGAGCCCGACCCCAAGCCCCGATTTGGGAACCTCAGTTGGATCAGCGGCGACCAGATATACCTGCTCCGCGTCACGCCGAGTATTGAGACGATCAACGACGCGTCGAAGTACGATTTCTTCGCCGGCCATGACGCCGCAGGCAAGCCCATCTGGACAAACGACTTCTCGAAGATCCAGCCGCTCATCGACTGGAACAACAACTGCGGTTGCGTCACAGCCACCTGGAACGCCCCGCTGAAGAAGTACCTCATGTGCATCACCGACGGCTGGCCCACCTGCGCCAAAATGAACTCCTACATCCTCGAATCGGACGCCCTAACCGGCCCCTGGCGGCTCGTGACCTACATGAAGAATTTCGGTGAGCAGGGCTACTTCCTGAACATCCCGACAAAGTTCATCAGCCCCGATGGCCGCACCGCCTGGCTCTGCTATTCCGGCAACTTCGCCAAAGACTGGCGAGGCGAGGTCATGCAGGAAAAGCCCCCTGGCAGCCACTACGGCCTCGTCCTCCAGCAAATCAAGCTACTCGACGAATCCACCCGTCGGAAATACTCGAAACAACCATGAGTATTCGATATCAGAAAGGGATCATTATGGGTGCAGGATGGTTCGTCGGGCGGGTGTTGGCAGTGGGTTTTTGTGTATGTGTAGGTGCGTGTGGCCTTGCCGCACAAGAGGTGCAGAAGCCGAAACCAGTCCCGCATATACAGGTTATTCCGATGCCGTACGACCAGGCGTCGTTCCAGCGGGACGGCGTAGAGCTGACGCGATACCACTTCGGGCCGGGATTGCACCGGCCTTTCCTGTTCCCGGTCATCGGCCCTTCCGGCGTATCCCTGACCCGAATGGGACACCCGCATGACCCCGAATCGCACAGCCATCACAACTCGGTCTGGATTTCTCACTTCGACGTCGATGGGACGGATTTCTGGGGCGACCGAGGCAAAGGCACGATTCGGCACAAGCGAATCGTCGAGTACGCCGATGGCGACGAATGCGCCTCCCTGATCGCGGAGAATGAGTGGGTCCGGGATGACGGCAAAGTCCTGCTGCTGGAGACACGCAGGGTGGCGACAATCACCCTGCCGGACTCCGAATGGCTGCTGACCGTGGATATGGAGTTCAGAGCAAAGGATCAGACTGTCACACTTGGAAAGACCCCGTTCGGCCTGATCGGCGTACGGATGGCCAAGACCATCGGCGTCAACGACGGCGGCGGCACGATTCGCAACTCCGAGGGAGCCGTCAACGAGAAGGAGGTCTTGTGGAAGCAGGCCCGGTGGGTTGATTACTCCGGCATTATTGCAAACGAGAAGATTGAAGGGATAACGCTCTTCGACCATCCGGATAATCCGAACTTTCCCACCTACTTTCACATCCGCAACGACGGCTGGATGGGAGCTTCGCTGACATTCGACAGCCCACGCAAGGTCGAGTCCGATAAACCCTTGCATCTGCGCTACGGGCTATACGTTCACAGCGGCATGAAGTCCCACGATGCTATCGAAGCAAAGTGGAAAAAATTCACAGAGATAAAAACGCTGGAGAATATTTTCTAACAAAGACAGGTTTCTCACAATTCTCTCATCTTTGTGCTGCTATCATTGCGGGCAACAAAGGCGACAAACGTCGTCCGGCTCGACCGCCGTGGCAGGTCGGACAATTGTCGATAGTTTTGCATAAGGAGACTTGAAATGAAACGCAAACATATGGGAATCATTGGTCTGCTGGTTGCTGCCGGTTTAGCACTGTGTATCGGGGCGGTTGCAACTCAGCAAACTGCAGAAGAAGAAAAAGAGGTTTCAATTGACCAGGTGCCGGCTGCCGTCAAAGCAGCCATTCTTGCACAGGCCGGAACCGGGACGATTGAAGAGGTGGAGCTCGGAAACGAGAACGGCCAGGTCATCTACGAAGCTGACGTGATCATCGACGGACAAGAGGTCGAAATCAAAGTGGCTCCCGATGGAACGCTGGTTGCCAAAGACGGGCAAGACGACGAAGGCGACGATGAGGGCGATGCAGAAGAAGCCGATGACGAAGACAACGAGCAGGAAGAGCAGGTCTCTCTTGCTGACGTGCCCGAGGCCGTTAAGGCGACTATCCTGAAGGAGGCCGCCGTCGCCGAAATCAAGGAGATCGAAAAGGAGGCTGAAGACGGCCGGACAATCTACTCGGCGGAAGTACTCATCAATGGTCAGAAAGTCGATTTCGAAATCGCGCCTGACGGCACGCTCCTCGGCAAAGAGGTGGAAAACGAAGACGACGATGATTAGAGACGGGAAGGATACTACGCACTAAACATTTGAGGCATAAATATACACCGCTGAGGAGCAGGCCACTGTAGCTCAGCGGTTTTTCTTGTCGTTGTGTTTGGTCAGAAGTATTTGCATGTGATACGAGAGCTCTCTTCTGGCCGCTAAGATCATACGGCACTACTTCGTTGGAGAGGCTGCTAAATGCACGTTATCAAAGATAATAGGCTCCGATGCACCCTGCTTTCGACATTCTGTGTCTTGCTGCTTAGCTGTTCGGCAGGACTGTCCGAAATCATAGCCGAGGGAGTCACGCTGGTACCATTGACAAATGACGGCAAATCAAAGTCCGTGGCCTGGGCCTATCACGGCGACTGGGTGGCCTTTGTGCGACAAGTAGGTGACTCGTCCCAATGGCAACTGCACGTCATGAAGTCCGACGGGAGTGAAGTCAGGCCTGCCTGTCCCGTGGGAGATGTGTTTTTTGCCGAGTGGTCCTGGTCCGGCGACCGTATTGCGTATGAATTCTCCAATGCCACTGAGGATGAAAGCCAGGGAGCAGCTTATATTTATGACATCAGCCAGAACCGATCCGCCGCTATTTCCCCTCCATATCGCAGAAGTAATTTCGACCCCGACGACGGGCCCTTCTGGTCACCCGATGATCGCTACCTGGCCTACAAAGTCCGCGTGGGCCTGACGGAAACGCGGCAAATCTGGCTCTACGACACCGCTTCTGAAAAGACCTGGCATTTGTTGCCTGAGCGAGGCGAGGGAAAACACCCGCGATGGAGCGCATCTCTGCCGCCGAGGCTAAGCCTGCTCGTGGCAGCGAGCGGCAACTTTGATGTGGTCACCGTCAATCCCGACGGAACCGGCCTTGTCATGATAACCGACATCGGGAGTGAATCACTAAAGGCGGGAGGCCCGCGCTGGTCTCCTGTGGATGATGTCGTGGCCTTCACCTTCGATAAGGACATGACTCAAAGCGAACGCGGGCAACGCTGTGATGCATGGGTGGCCCGCGCCGACGGAAGCAACGCCAGAAATTTGACCAAGGCGAGCTCGCCCGCCACGGAAAACCAGCTTGAGCTTGATGATCCGCACTGGTCCTGGGACGGGCGTTACATATTGTCCAAGGGGGATCGCTTTGACATCCAGGGCAACGGCATCGACACCCTGTATCTTATAGACCCTAACAGCGGTGGATACAAGATACTCATGACCTCCTACCCGCGAAAGGATGGGATACTCGATGACTTCGAGGCCATGAAATGGTCTTATGACGGCACGAAAATAGCTTTCCTGACCAAGCGATCTACGGTTCGTAACTGGGGTCCTGATTCGCGATCGGAAAACCGGCGAACGGCTCTAACCGTCTATGATATGACCACGAGCAAGGCTGAGGACCTTCTGCTGCTAAATGATGAGCAGGACCGCAAACAGATAGAAGCCAGCGATGATCGTGGCGACGGCGTGGTCAATATCTCGTGGTCGCCGGACAGCCGGTCGTTGCTCATCACGATCTCCAAGATAATCAGCAAGGCCGACGGAATTCTGCAACCGGATGTCTATCGCGTGGACCTACCGGAACGCCTTATCAGTCCTTTGGCCCGAGCCTTTGACGGCCCCCCTATTGGTCGCCCCTCACAAATGGCAAGCGGTGTGCCATCGGCCGAACAGAAACAACCCTCTGCCGGCGCGACACCAAAAGTTGCCAATCAGATACCTTCTTTGAACGATTCCGGCACGGTCACCCGGACGATTGAACCCTCGCACATGACCGTGGTAGAAGCCCTTGCGTCATTACCACCCAAGTATGCCCAATATCTCACTACGAACGCATCTCGCAACCTATTCCTGTTCATGGGGCCTGCTGAGCTTCTGACCGAGATCGAAGGAAATCTGAAATTGATTGACACCCCGGCCAGCCAGATTCTGGTTGATCTGCTGGCCGTGGAACTGACCGACGAAGCCACCCGCGAACTTGGGTTGGACTGGACATACGCCAAGGGACGTCTCGGTATGTTCCAGCCTATGGGCAATGCGATTCGTGACCTGAGCCCCGACACCACGTTAGACGGACTGACCACCTATCCGGGAACCGGCCAGTTCTTCTACCAGGGCGTTGGACGGCTGCCGGAGGAGTTCTTTGTTCGGTTGAACGCGCTCATCAAGGACGGCAAAGGCACGATTCTGACGAACCCACGTACGGTCGCCGTCAGCGGCCAGGAGGCCATGATTCAGATTCGCAAGACGTTGAACTACTTCTTTAACGAGGGCTATGACGTGTCAGGCCGTCCCATTGTCAAGAAGAGCGATATCTCGGCCGATACCCAGGGCCGCATTACCCCCACCCTTTTGGCGGACGGTCGAATCAGCATGTTGGTGTCGGTTAAGGTCGGAAGCTTTACCTTCACGCCCGACGCCGGCCTGCCCGAACAGGTCAATCGGGAATCCACGACGACGGTTGTTGTGCGAGAAGGCCAGACCCTGGTAGTCGGCGGCCTGCGCCAGCAGGAAATGAGCGAGGCCGTTATCAAAGTGCCGGTATTGGGTGATCTGCCCCTCATCGGAGCTTTGTTCAGGAAAACTCAAAAGGTGGCTCGAAACAGCGTCCTGACGCTCTTTATCACTCCGCATGTCCTGCTCCCTGACGCTCCCGCGCCGGGCTGGCCGCAACTAAATTCCGGCGACCATACGATTCAGCCTATTATGCGTGACGCTGCGCCGCAAAACGATCACCCACACAGCGAAGACTGACTATAAACCATAATGGACAGGCCGGGAAATGATGACAAGGTTCCCTTCGATAGCTAAAATGCACGCAACGCCGCCATAGATAGCGACTTTTCCGGTGGATACGAAGATGCGGCTACTCCTGATAGAAGACTATCGGCCTTTGCAGCAGTCCCTCACAAAGGGTCTGCGGGAGGCGGGCTTTGCCGTCGATCCGACAAGTGACGGGCAAGAGGGTCTGTGGTACGCAATGGGTAACGAGTACGACGTCATTATCCTCGACCTTATGCTGCCGGGTATGGACGGTCTCGATATCCTCAGAACAATGCGATCTCAAGGTCGAAAATCCCACGTCCTGATCCTGACGGCCAAAGACACCGTACAAGACCGCGTGGCAGGTCTGGATCTCGGCGCTGACGATTATCTGGTCAAGCCGTTCGCCTTCGAAGAGTTGTTGGCCCGCGTTCGCGCATTATTGAGACGCGGCTATCGCGAGAAGAATCCCTGCATCGAAATTAAAGACCTGCGGATTGACCTGACCGCACAGAGAGTGTACCGTGGCGGCGAGGAAGTCCAGCTCACACCCAGGGAATATGCTCTGCTCGAATACCTGGCCATGCGGGCCGGACAAACCATATCCCGCACGGAGATATGGGAACACATCTACGAGTTCAACTCAACGGCATCCAGCAATGTCGTGGACGTGTATGTCGGTTATCTGCGAAAAAAACTTGAGCGGCCCAACGAGCCGGCTTTGATACAAACGGTCCGAGGCCGCGGCTATAGGTTGGGAGAAACGCCGTGACACGCTCTCTCCGAACTCGTTTACTCGCCAGCATCATCGGCGGGATGGCACTGCTGCTGACGGTCTTCAGCCTGCTGATATACGGCGTGATCCGTAGCGCCATGGTCGAACAATTCGACGCCTCACTGGCATCGGTCGCCCAGATACTCGCCGCCTCCGTCGAACTCCATACAGACCAGATCGATCTGGAATTGGACGAGGAACAAATGCCGGAGTTCCAAAACGCCAGGCATCCCACCCATTACCAGTTCTGGAGAACCGATCGAACGGTGGCAGCCAAATCCCCCCTGCTCGGCGAGCAGAACCTGCCACGCCTGGACAGCGCCCTCAACACCCCTGTTTTTGCAGCGTCGCAAAACAAAGCCGGCAACCCTCAACGCATAGTCGGCCTGACGTTCGTGCCGAGGATCGCAGATAGCGACGAAAAGGACAGCCGCGAGCCGGCAAACGTGCAAACACTTACTCTGGCCGTTGCTCGGGACGCCCACGAGTTGTACGAGCAGTTGCGTTTCTTGAGCTGGCTTCTTTTGATCGCATCGGCAGCGATAATCACTCTGTCTTTTCTTATTGCCGCCGTTATAGTTCGAAACGGCCTTCGTCCCCTGAATTCCATCGCCTCCGAGATCGCGACAATCACGGAAGACAACCTGACAACGCGAATTACCGCCGAGGGCGTTCCCGCAGAGGTCGTCCCAATCAGGAACCGCCTTAATGAGCTGATGTCCCGGTTGGAGGCTTCGTTCAACAGAGAGCGACAATTCAACGCAGACGTCGCCCACGAATTGCGAACCCCTCTGGCGGGGATACGCTCGACCATAGAGGTGACACTCGCTCGCACCCGGGACGCCGCTGAATATCAGGAGGCCCTTTCCAGTTGTCTGGAAATCAGCAACGACATGCAATCAATGGTCGGCAATCTGCTCGCGCTGGCCAGGCTGGATGCTCGACAAACGAGCTTTCACGTCGAGCCGGTTAAGATTGCCGAAGCCGTCGATGCCTGCTGGAATTCATGTTCAGATAAGGCACTCGATCGAGAAATCACTTTCGATAATCGCATCGATTCCGAAACGAAGATTGAAACAGACCGCCAGAATCTCTCCATAATCCTGTCGAACGTCCTGGACAACGCAGCGGAGTATGCCGACAAGGGTGGGCAAATCTGGGCGACCGCATGCAGGAAAAATGATGCCGTCGAAATCTCCATCTCCAACACGGGTTGTCAACTCACGGCCGAGCAGGCCTCACACGTATTCGACGCCTTCTGGCGGAGCGATTCATCGCGAACGGCTACCGGAGTTCACTGCGGCCTGGGCCTGACCCTGGTCCAGAGACTCGTAAAAATATTAGGGGGCCGCGCCATCGCTCAGCTACAGCCTGTCGAAATATTCACCATACAACTGACCCTGCCGCTCAAAGCGCCGAGCACGCCGGCGCAGCCGTGCGCGCACAGGTGTCCCGAGCGATAGTGAGGGACCTTCCCGAGCACGCTGGCCTTGGCGGCCGGCGCCATGTGCCGGCCGCACATGAAAGCCCTCACACCCTCGGGCAGCCGTCGAGATATTCAGTCTTGAGCAGTTCACCGATTAAGGGCATTGCGTACTGGATGAAGGCGTCGGTTACGCCGTTGCCTTCGGCGTTGATGAATTCGTCGGGCATGGATTTTGTCTTCTCGGCCACGTTGCTCAGCTCCGTGCGGAACAGCTCGACGGCGTAGTCCGCCCCGTCGCCCGTCCGCCTCATCGCCACCGAGCCGTGATCGTGCTTCATCGCCAGCTTGACCGCTTCGCGCCCGCACCGCCGGGCCTCATTCACATCGACGGACGACTGAATGCCCGCGAAGCTCCTCTGGAGGTAGCCGAATGTATCGGCCCGAACACGCTTGATTTTCAGCTTGCTCTTGACCTCGCCGGCCAAAAAGTCCGCCAGCGCCCCGGTGCCGGATAATTGTATGTTGCCGTGCGCATCGACCTCCGCCTGATCGGCCAGCTTTTTGGCCCAGGTCACGCCGTCGGCGTCGCAGATGCCCTCGCTGGCCGCTACGACGCACCGGCCAAGTTTCTTGTACACCGCATCGACGTCGCTGAGAAATTTCTCCATCGAAACGGGCCTTTCGGGCACATAGACAAGGTGCGGGCCGTCGTCGTCTCTTTGCTTACCCAATACCGAAGCGGCGGTCAGAAAGCCCGCGTGCCGGCCCATGATCACGTCGATTTTCACGCCGGGCAAAGCGCGGTTATCCAAATCATCGCCCATCAGGGCGCAGGCCTCGAACCGGGCTGCGGTGCCGTAGCCCGGACAATGGTCCGTAACAAGCAAATCGTTGTCCACCGTCTTGGGGACGTGAAAGGCCCGAATGTCGAAATTCATTTCGTCGGCCATCGTGTTGAGGATATGGGCGGTGTTGGCCGAGTCGTTGCCACCGATGTAGAAGAAATAGCGGATATTGCGCTTCTTGAAAACATCAAGAATCTTTGCACAATAGTCTTTGTCGGGTTTATCTCTGCTGGTTCCCAGGGCCGAAGACGGCGAAGCCGCCACGACCTTGAGAGTCTCGGCCGAGAGCTTCTTCAAATCAATGAAGTCATCTTTTACCATCCCCGCTACGGCGTGAATCGCGCCGTAGAGATTTTCGATTTCCGAATGCTTCTTTGCTTCTTCGATCACGCCGACTAAGGAGGCGTTAATCACCCCCGTCGGCCCGCCGGACTGCCCCACCACTGCATTTGCTTTCGGTGCCTTTGCCATATTCTATAGACTCTCCATCAAAATCTCTGCCATTTTAGGCATGTAGTGTATTAGCTTACCACCACGGAAAGGCAGATTATACACAGCCATGTAAAACACACAAGAATAATCAGGAATATGCAAGATACAAGATATGATTTGCGATTTTCAGCCGGGCGGCGCGATTTCATTGCGCCCTGCCACTGTTAGTCGAGACCCCAGGCAGTTCCTTCTCATCGGAAAAGCTGTGGTCTGGCTGTCATTCCGGCTGCAGGCGAGCACGGCGGGGCCCGGCGCCGGGCGGAATCGTAATAGTCTGCCGCTCCGAGATGGACCTGCGTTCCGTCTTGCCGTCGAGGGACAGAGAACCTTGCGTGCCAAGCTTCTTGCGGTACCTCTCGGAGAGCTGTAACGTCCATGTGGAAGGTTTCATGGCGAAATAGCGGCAGTAATGAGAGTCGTACTCGAACCGCATGTCAAGCCCACCGCTCCCAACGACGTCGATCCGGCTGTGGAGGTAGGCGCAGAACTCGTTGAAGCCCATCCAGCGTTTGTTTTTGTTGGCCTCGATCCAACCGCTGGTCCTCAGGTCGATGCGCCTCTCTCCGACCACCTTGGCAGCACGAAGAGCGGGCGTCGGTATCCTCCGAAGATCTCCCGTCGGGCTGGTAATCTCTGAGTCCATTCTTTCGACCAAATCCAAATCGTGGCAGGTGAGATGTTCGGGACACATCTGGCTGATGCTGAACAGGATGGAGTAGTCGGTTCCGACATAGTGCCAACGATCGACGCCATAGCCGGCGATTGCCGCCAGACGCCCGTTATCGTGCTCGAGGCTCGTGCCGGCTTGGACGGTCACGGCCAGCGGAGTCACGCCGAACTGTCTGGCGACCGCATCCCGGCCGATCTTGTAGAGGAAGAGCATCTCGTTCGAGGGCACAGGCGTATCGCGGCGGGCGTCATAGTTTTCCTGGTACCAGTCTCCGTGCGCCATCTCCCCGTCGATCGGCGCATCCCACCACGGCCCCGGCGCCGAATCCAGGTCCCAGGTCATGTGCGTCCACACCCGATGTGCCTGGATCTCGAACACGCCTCGCCGCAGGCCCTCGTCAAGCCCCTCCTTGGTGGAGCCGTAGTCCTGCACGTTGCCAAAGGGGTCGGTGAACTTCTCAATCGTCCACGGATTCTCGACCATCCTCGTCAGCGGGTTGGCATAGCCGGGCGTGACGTTCTGGACCATCACGAAACCATGTTCGGCCAGCGGCTCGACCAGATACTTAATGATATCCTCTTTCGGCGGAGTAGGATAATGCCACCTGAGGCTATAGGCGTGCTCCGAGGCGCCCATGTCGTCCATGACGAAGATCAGCGCGTTCTGGAAGTTGTCATTGAACAGGCCGTACCCGATGCCGTAAACCAGCGATCTTCGGAAAAGCTGCCTCATCGCGTCAGACTTGCCGAACCAGTCGCGGCCTCCGCCGATCCAGACAACCTTCGTTTCATCGCTTACGTCCCGCACTACCACCTGGGGCCATTCTCCTATCGTGCCGAGCACAGTTGTGTCAGGGCGCGCCGTACAGCGGACGATCCGCAACGGTGCCGGCGTCTCGGCGTTGACAACCATTCCGACTGTGCCGGCAGTGACAAAGTGCTCCCCGGAGATCGTCAGTGCGGCGTTTTTGCTCGTGGGCGGCCGGTCCGACACGCCCTGATACTCAACGCCCACGAGATCAGACAGCTCGGGAGCCGCGACGTGGTCGAACAGGGCTATCAGGCTCATCCCGTATTCCATGACCGCGCGGCGCAGGGTCTGGTAGTTGGCGGACAATTTGTCCAGGCGGCCCGGATCGGCCATCCATATCAGGCAACTGTAATTCGGCTCCGCGACGCCGTTCAGAAATCGGTTGATCTGGAGCCGCTGCTGGTCGAGGCGCAAGATGTCGAAAGGAATCCCCCATATCTTGAGCATGGTGATCACGTCGCGAAAGTCCGTCGCCGATTCGCGCGGCCGCCCGCCGTACTGGCCTTGTCCGTCGATGTCGTAACTGCCCGGGTCTGCCCACTGGTCGCCGATGACCACCAGCACGCGGTAAGGTCTCGGCGCGGCTTGGCCGGCTCTGCCGGCGATCACGCCCCTCCCGCCCGCTGCCAGTAGCAGCACCAGAGAAAGCTGGACTATTCGTTTGGTTTGCATGGCAATCTCCCCATGATGGTCCGCCTGAAAGGCGTCTTCATACTCGTCACCGAAGCACTTATGTGAACCTGATTCACGCGACTGATTCTACTATTTCAGCGACACGATTACCACAGGAAACCTTCCAACGAACCTTGCTCTTGAGCCACCATCGACTGACGAATAAAGCAAATAGGCCGGGTCGATGCGGTTTCATCGTACGATACCGCCCTTGAATCCAAAACGCAGGCCGCCCCAAAAAGGGGGAAAGTAGAATGGCGCCTTTTCCATTCTGAGAGATTAGGCCTCGTCTGCGCAATGAATAGGCCTACGGGGACTCTAACGTTTCGCGTATGCGGGCATCGAGCCTCTCATAGTAGTCATTCAGCATCTTCATCTGAATTGGGGCTGCATCCTGAGTGACCAGCGGCATTTTTTTCACCATACCCTGCATTACCTCTGTGGAGTAGAACTTGTTTAGCTCCTGAATTTCGGCGAGCGTAAAATGCTTCTGGTATACTGGCAGAACTTCTCTAATAACGTCGTCAACTGTGATGGCTTCCTTCTCTATTGCGTAAAACATCTTCGTAATTTCTTCTGCGTTGTTTGGATCCTTCGAGAGTAGATCGACTCTTGCATTTATGAGTAATTGTCGTTGCATAGATTCAATCGTTTGGCGAGTTCCAAAGACATCAAAATAGTATCTAACCTCTGTTTCGAAGTTTCCCGTAGGCCTATACCCGGAGTACGTCGCTTGTACTATGTCTTGTTTTGGGAACAGTTTCTCCCAATTCGAAAAAGTTGCAGTTACAAAGACTCCGACAAGACCGATTATCGCGATTATTATTTCCCCACGTCTCGACTGCTTCATATAGAGAGTTCCTTAGACTACCTAACAATTATTAGACTGATCCGCATAAGATGCGGAGCTTTTGGTTCCTGCCCGGATAAGCTGCCTTCGGATTTCCTGGCGAAGGCATGATGAAACCTGTCCTTTCGATGGCTTGCTTTCTGTCCAGCCATTTATCTCGTCGTGTTATGCGGATTGGCATAATAGTCCTCCTTGTTTATCTCAAAGCCAATCTACCAGACTGCGCACACTAGCCGGCCCCCGGCCAAGGACATGGATATGAATCATATCGCTTTCTCAGAAACCATCCTTCCTGGCGCGCAAAGCGCAAACGCGCCAGAGAGCCCTCGCTCCTGGCTCCAGAAGTCAGGCTATAACTGCTACGGTCGATTTATGCTTGGCAAAGGCGGATTGTCAACGAGAATTTGGAGTTTTTTTGAAAAATACGTAGTCACCGCAGTTAACAGGTTCCGCGCACCGTAAATCCTGGGACGCCTTTCTAAGTAGAAACGCATAACATTCAGTTGTGTATGTCGTATTCTCCTGGCGTGCGACCACCTACGGGACGCAATAATGCTTTAAACCAGAATGACTTACGGATACTCAGTTATGGGCGACTCAACGAATCTTTTTGCGTTTCTACTTAGTTTCTCGCTTTCATTGAGGTGCTTTTGTATCCCCGTAGCTTCTTTGAACAGACGCGTCAAAGCTGGCTTGTTCGTCCGTCGGCTCGTTTGACTTCTTCGGCGATGATTTTCATGCCGGCGGCGAAGGTTTGGTCGTCTTGCGAATAGTTCACGCGGATACATTCGTGCTTGTGTTGCCAGTTTTCTTTGAGGCCGGGAAAGAAATAATGGCCGGGGACGACCAAAACGCCTCGCTTCTTGAGCCGCTGATAAAGCTGCTCGTTCGTAATGGGCAGTCCCGGAAACCACAGCCACAGGAAGAACGCTCCTTCGGGCTTGTGCACGTGAAAATCGACGCCATCCAGCTCATCATAGACTCGTTGCAGGGCGACCTGGACTTTTTTGCGATAGAACGGCTTGATGATATCGCGGCTGATGCGGATGATCTCGCCTGAGCGGACCAGCTCGGTCGCCATAGCCGCACCCAAGCCGCCCGGCGCGAGGCTCATCACGGCGTTGACCTTTGAGACCATGGCAATCACCTCTTCGCCGGCGACGACGATCCCCGTGCGCAAAGCCGGCAGCCCGAGCTTCGAAAGGCTCATACAGAAAATCGTATTTCGATTCCAGACGGTTGCGGCCTGCGTGAAAACAATATCCGGGAACGGCGTGCCGTAGGCATTGTCAACAATCAATGGAATGTCGTTCGCGCAGGCCAGCTCATTGAGCCTGCGAATTTCATCGTCGGTCAGGACGTTGCCCGTGGGATTGGTTGGCCGGGATACGCAGATCGCACCAATTTCGTCAGTCACCTCGATCCGGCTAAAATCGACGTGGTATTTGAATACGTGCTCGTCAATGTGCTCGATTTTGGGCATGCCGGCCGTGAACAGGTCATCCGCCAGACCGACGTCGCAATAGCCGATATATTCCGGAGCGAGAGGAAAAAGGATTTTTTTGCGCGTTCCATCCTCAAAGCAACCCGCGAAAATATTGAATAGAATGAAAAACGCCGTCTGGCTGCCGTTGGTCAGAGCAACGTTTTGCGGCCCGATATCCCAGCCCAGCTCGTTTTTCAGGAGCCTGGAAACGGCCTCGATGAATTCCCTGTCGCCCGCCGGCGGGCTATAGCTTCCGATGGCCCGTTCGAATGCCGCACCGTCGGCCAGAAGTTTCTCCATGCCGGCTCGAAAGTGCTCCTCGACGGCCGGAATACGAGCGGGATTGCCGCCGCCTAACATCAAAATATCCCGGCTTTGCGCGTAGGCACAGCCCAAATCCTCCATCAACTGGCCTATGCCGGAGGTCACTGCGATCTTCCGGCCGAACATCGAGATTTTCATCATTCTCTATACCTCAACGCAAACGCCGCAGGTCAGAAAATACAGCCACCTGCCGGCCGGTTTGGCTTTCAGGATAGCGCAGGCGGCTTTGCTGTAAAGCTCCAACTGCCGGCGGTAGAATTCGGCACGCTCCCCGACCTGTTCGGCCGTTATCCTGTCCGTCTTGAAGTCAATGACAACCAGCCCCTCGGCGGTGCGCACTAATAGATCAATTATTCCCTGAACGACGATTGTCTCACCGCTCGTATCGGCAAGCTCGCTCGCCGGCAGGGCAAAGGTAAACGGCCACTCGCGCCAAACGGTATTCGAGGCATCGAGAGCCCATCCGCCCTGCTCGCTCCTGAAGAATTCCAGAATCGCCGCCGTGTCGATGTGCTCCGCGACGGCCGGAGCGATGGCGCCCTCCGCCACGAGTCTTGCTCTGGTTCTTTCTATCGCATCTATGGTTACAGGCATGGCGATATCAAGCTGCGAGAGTACAAGGTGCGTGGCCGTGCCGATCAGCCGGGCGTCGAGCGGCTCATGCAAATCCGGCTCAGCGATCACAAGAACGCCCGGCCGGCATTCCAAAGCTCTGCGGTAATCCCGCTGCACGTATTCATCGTTGTTGTGGGTCAATTGCATCACGGAACTCTTCGCAGGCAAGAGCGGCGCATCGCTGAACCGGTAGCTCCACGCCAAAGACCTCTTTACTTCGGCAAACAGACTCGACTTCTTGCGGCCGCGCCGCGCCTTTCGCGGGCTTTCAGGCCGGCGGGATTTGCCGGACTTGAGGGCGATGACGAACTCGGAGAGATGTGTCAAATCCGCCTGGCCGTGAAGCTGGAAGCTGAACAGACCTTCGTCTGCAGCTTGTTCGGATAAGCCGGTTTCGAAGGCGTCGTGCAAAACCTTCTGGTCCGAAAGGCCATAGAGGACCCATTGCAGAGGACTGCGGCAGGCCCGAAGCTGCCAGTCAGGGATGGGCTTGTTACCCAGGAGGAAGCCGTTCGAGATAATCCGCCTGCCCGTTTTTTGCTTCTGTGAAGCGGTCAGGACAAGCCTGTCTTTCGCTCGCGTCGTCGCGACGTAGAGGATGCGCATCTCTTCGGCCAGTGCGGTCGAGGATTTCTGCTCGGCGATGACCTGGTGGGCGAGCGAGGCCAGTTTCGCATTCGACTGAGGTTCGATAACCTGCAAGCCAAGCGTATCATGCGCGTCGGCAAGGCAGTCCGACTGGACATCTCTTTGATTAAACGTACTTTCAAGCTCCGCCAAAAAGACGACCGGAAACTCAAGGCCCTTGCTCTTGTGAACGCTCAGAATCCGCACGGCGTTACCCGCCGAGGCCTGCGGCTCGGCCGGCGCCCAGTCCTGTCCGACTTCCTGAAGCTCCTGGACAAATTCAACGAAGCGCGTCAGTGACGGCACACCCGCGCTGCCGGCGAAACCCTCGAACTGAATGGCCCGGTCGTGGAGCTTCAGAAGATTGGCCCGGCGAGCCGCCCCGCTCGGCAGAGCTGAAACGAAGGATAGCAAGCCGGTCTGCCGGTATATTCGCCAGATCAAGTCCGCCAGACTGTCCCGCCGGGCGGCGGTCCGCCACTGCTCGATCCGGGCCAGTATTGCCTTGAGCTTGCCGGCCAGCTCCGCATCGGCGCCGCCGCTGCAATAGTCCTGGAGGCAGTCATAGTACGTGCCGTGCAGTCCGCCCGCCCGATTGTGCATCTTGATCTTTGCAAGCTCCGTGTCGCTGACTCCGAAAAACGGGCCTCGCAACACGGCGGCCAGTTCAATGTCCCGCTGCGGATTGTCCAACACTTTCAACAGGGCTACAACATCAGTGATTTCCGTCGCTTCGAAATACCCGGCGGTGGCCTGACAACTGACGGGCACGCCCGCCAAACGGAATATCTCGACGTAGTCATTGGCCTTCTTGGCTAACGAACGCATCAGAACGACGATGTCACGGTATTCGACGTCGCGCAAAGCGTTTGCCTGTTTGTCGTAAATCTGAAACTCGGCTTTACCGGTGTCGGCTCCGACTATTTGCCTGATCCGCCGGGTGACCAGCGCCGCCTGGCGCTGCCGCGAGTTAACCAGGCCGAGATCTTCGGCGTTTTCGGCTTCGCTGTCCTGATCGTTCGGCGTATCGTCATCTATCCCTGTTTCGTCAAGCACGTGGAACTCGACGGCACGTCCGTTGCTTTTTGGCGTCTGAGGCCGGTTTACATCCGGCGGCGCCGGCTTCAGTCGAGCCGACTCATCGTAGTCGATCATGGCCGAAGACGACGTCATGACGCGGGAGAATATCTTATTGACAAAATCGAGGATTGCTTTCGCCGAACGGAAGTTGGCGTTGAGGTCAACGCGCAAACCATGCTGCGGGCCTGCCGGCTCCGCTGAAACCCGTTTAAGCTGCCGCAGAAAAATATCCGGCTCAGCGCCTCGGAAAGCGTAAATGCTCTGTTTGATATCGCCGACGCCCAGCGTGTTTCCCCCCGGGCTGAGCATTTCGAGAATGGCCTGCTGAACGGCGTTGATGTCCTGGTATTCATCAACAAGTATGTGTTTGTACCTTTGCCGCAGCAGCAAAGCCGTCTGCGAAGGCGCCAGCGCATCTGCTTCGCTCAATAGTCTCAGGGCGTAGTGCTCAAGATCAGCAAAATCCAGGCGATTGATCGCCCGCTTGGCACGGCTGTAGAGCCGGTCGAACGCCCTGACAAGCTCAACCAATACCGCCGTCTGGGACCGGACAGAGTCGCCGATTCTGTCTGTATAATCGGGATTGAGAATCGCCAGATCAAAGAGCATTTCAAACGATTTCTTAGCATTTTCCGCAAGAGTCCTGATCGCCTCGGCGGTCAATCCTGACAGGTCTCTTGGTTTGTATTCGAACCTCGATGGCCTTTGGTAGCTCCTTATTCCCTCGCTGAACTTTTTCCAGTCGCCCGAATGGATTTGCTCGACGAATTTCTCGATGGGCCGGACAAAAGGCTCCTGCCACTTGGCCGCCCAGTTGCCGCCGGTGCTTTGGCTTTCGTACAGTTTGATTGCATACTGAATCTGGGCGAGAATATGCTGCAATTTGCCTTCGACAATCTTCTTTTGTTTCTCGCCGAGGTCGGTGGTAAAAGGATCGGTGGCTTGTGCAAGGCGGGTCGCCCTGTCGTACCAGTCCTGCCGCGAAATGACGCCATCGAGAAAATCGTTAAGCTCCACGATGCGAGACGGAAATCCCCCGCTTTCGCGCAAGTCCCGCCGGCGTAAAAGCTGCTCGATGGCCGTGCGAATACTCCCCTGCTGCCAAGCCCAGTCGATGGTCTGTTCGAGGACCTCCGCCTTGAGCAGCTTTTGCTCATCAGCGTCGATAACGCCGAAAGTCGGATCGAGGTCGAGCTTGTAGAAATGCTCGGTGATCAGCCGCTTGCAGAACGAATGGATCGTACTGATGTCCGCGCCCTGGAGCAACATGAGCTGCCTGCGAAGATGCGAGTCGCGGCTCTGAAGAAATGCGTCCTTCAACTGCTCGGCGATGCGGCTGCGCATCTGCTCGGCGGCGGCCTCGGTAAACGTCAACACGAGCACGTTGCGGACATCGGGACATATTGATTTATCCGATACGATACTAACGCAGCGGCCCGACAGGACGGCCGTCTTGCCCGTTCCGGCCGAAGCGGTAACCAGAACGTCACTGCCGCGGGCGTCAATCGCCTTCTTCTGCTGCTCGGTCCATTTGACCTTTTTCTCAGCCATTGCCCGCCCCCATCTTGCTTAGCACCTGAAGCTTGCCCAGCGGCTCCAGGAGATTGTAATCGTTTATCTGCCAGTCGAACCGGCAGACGGGTTTGTAGCAACAGTAGCTGCACGGTGATTTCTGCTTCAAGCGATACGGCCGGACGTCAATTGTGCCCGAAAGTATTTCCCGGGCCAATTCAAGAGCCTTGCTCTCGGCAAACCGCAGGAGGACCTCGAAATCGTTCGGCCTCAATGCGCTGCTTATGGCGTAGTTGCCGTATTGTCCGTCCTTGTCCGAGACGCGAAAGCTATAAAATCTGCTCCAGCCGGATTCCACCGACCTGTCTAATAGCTCGAAGAACTCCCCGTTAAATAATCCTCTTGCCTTGCGCTCGAAATCTTCGGTTTTTCCCGATAGCTCCGCAAGCGTCGTTTTTCTGGGGCTCACCTCGATCGGCATGTAGAAGGCGCCCGCCACATTTTCATGTTTTGCGCCGCCCGCGCGGCGAACAGCCAGCATGTAAATGGGTAATTGCAGGTCCAGGCCGTGATAAAACTGCGACCAGTCAAATTTTGCCGCGTACTCGCTGCGCTTATAATCGAAAACGAGCGCCACTCTCTGCCCCTCCACCTCTGCATAATCAAGCCGGTCGATCTTGCCGTCCAGAGACAGCACGCGCCCGTCCGGCAGACCAAGCTCGTACTGGCCCAGCGTATCCCGCGAACCTTTGACCCGGCCGAACGAAACTTCCGACAAGGCCGGCCTGAAACTACCCGCCCGAACCATTTGGGCGACCGCCGGAACAAAATCTTCAAGAACGCCGCACGCGGAATTGATAATGAACGCATTATGCTCCCGCCGGCCGACAAAATTCGAGATAAACGGATCCGTTCTGTTAAGCTCTTGAATTTCCTCTCTGAGGAGTCCGAGCAGCTCCCGATCATCCGTCGCCGCAAAATCCCGCCCTTCTGCGTTGAGCCGTTTTAACAACGCATCGAGAACCCGGTGATAAAAGGCGCCCACGTCCAGCGGCTCAAATTTGAATTCCTCTCTCTCCTGGAGCTCCAGCACGTACCGGGCGAAATGTTGATACGGACAGGCGGCAAAGACGTGCAGCCGCGTCACCGAGCTTTTTATGTGCCGGCCGAAAAGCGTTTCGACCACGTCCTTATCCAGCGTCGCGCTGTTGTCATAACTTATCGCCAAAACAACTCGCTGGCCTGATTCCGCAAGCTGCTCATCCGCGCAAATCTCATCCAGCAATCCACCAAGCTCGCCATCGTCGCCAGAATCGGGCGAAACGGCGTCTCGGCCAAGCCTGTTGCATAACAAATCTTCAAGCCCGCTCTGGTTGTGCACCTTGCGGGCGTCGAGCTGCCGGCTCCCGATCACCTCCTCACTGAGATTCTCAAACAGCGATTCAAGGTCACCCACGAATTGAGACCGCCCGACCGAGCCGCCCTTCTCGTCCACCGAAGGATACGTAATACACAGATATTCCGACGGCCGGCTGAAGGCGATGTAGGCCAGATACTGGCGATCGGAGAGCGTCTGGCCCGACGTCGCCGCGAGCGGGAAATCCGCCGCTTCAGCCGCGGTGCGGTCATCGTCGGTCAATATGCTGTCGGTAACAATCGGCGTGGGGAACTGCTTTTGCGTGGCGCCGATGAGGAAAACCGCTTTCAAATCGGGATGCCGGCTGCGCTCGATGGAGCCGACAAGAACCTGATCCAGGGTCGGCGGAATAAAGGCAGCCGTCAACTGCGAGAAAGCAGAATTGACAATGGCAAAATAATCCTCCGCGTGCACGGCATGGCCCGCAAAAACGGTAGCCAGCTCATCGAAGATAGCCACGAACTTAGTATAGAATTGCAAATGCTCATCTGCCGTCACGCGGTCGTTTTCCCGGTGGGCCTTCTCAACCCACTCGGCGATTGTCTGCGGGACACCAAGCTCATCAAGGAACGTGAAGATAGCCCGTGTAAACTCTTCTGCGCTGACCGTCTTTGCCGGATCGGCAGCAGGACAGAGCCTGTCTCGAAGCCCCAGCAGAGGCCCGCCGGCCTTCGCCCTGATCCGGTCGATTCGCTGCTCGTCAAACCGCTCGTTGTCGGGCCCGACAAAACTCCAGGGCTTGTCGCTCTGCCAGTCACGGGCCGATACGCCGAACGCAAGACAGTAGTTTTCCAGCAGGTCCACTTCGTAACGTTCCATGGGCGCCAAATCGGTCTTGAGACAGGCAAAAATGTCACTATGGGTAAAGCCATGAGTCACCACTTGAAGGGCTGCAGAAACAAGCTGCACAACCGGGTGGTGGTTCAACGGCCTGCGCTTATCGACAAAAAACGGCACGCCGTAGTCCTCAAAATACGCCCTTATGTAATGTTCATACCGGCTGATGTCCGATGCAATTACGGCGATATCACGATATCGAAAGTCTTTTTCTCTGACTAATTCGAGTATCTCTGCCGCAACGAACTCAACTTCGAGCCGTTCGCTCGGGGCCGCTATGACGCGAATGTTTTTCACCGATTCCAGCTTTGCCGGTTCCGGCGTAAAAAGATTACGTTCGAGATGAGCCAGCGGCACTGAGCCGGAGAATCTCATCGCCTCAGAAAGAATGACCGGCTGGGCCAGCTCAAGCCGGCTCTTTTTGACGATCTCGAAAAGGCCGGCGTACGTTCGCTCGGTCGGACTGAACAGGCTGATCGGATCGAGGTTGTCGATATCCGGATTCGCCAGGTCGATGCTCGACGGATCCAGGCAAAGCGCGATTTTGGCCTCTTTGACGATCTTCAACAACTCGGCGAGGACTGCAAGCTCAGCCGTCGTAAAGCCGGCAAAACCATCGACCCACAACTTCGCCCCATTGGCCAGGTTCGCCGCCGAAACGGCCTGGCAGGCATGGATGAGCTGGGCGTCAGAATCAAGAAACCGCCCGTCGATGAACTTCAAATACTCTTGAAAGATCAAGCCGACATCGGTGAATTTCAGGGCGGTCAGACTCTTACGCTCGTCCGCGGCTAACTCGCTCAGCAGCCGGTCAACGTCTTCGGGCGTCTTGGCGTACTGGTGCAGCTCCGCGATCGTCAGCGCGATTTGCCGGGCCAGGCCGGGCCACGCAGCCGATGCGCCAAGCAGCTTCAACTCGCTCTTATTGTCTCGCAAAATCTGCTGGACGATCATCTGCTGACCGATGCGTGAAAGAACGGGTCTGGCCGTATTCTTGCCCAACAGTAAAAATTGCAGCCGGTCGAATGACAGCACGTGGAGCCGGCTGTAGCCGGCGATTCGCTCATCGGCCAGGATGGCCCGCTCAGCCTGGTAGGTAGCCTGCTCGGGAACCAGCAGAATCAGCGGCTCCTCGCCCGGTATCCGCAGCGCCTCCACCACCCCGCCGAGGCAATAGCGGGTCTTGCCCGTACCGCTTCTACCCAGAATAAATTGAACCGCCATAGGGACCGTCCCAGCTTTTACGATTATTGTTCCGGTCCTTTTTACCACAACCGGCGGCCGGTTTCAATCGTTCCGCGCAGGCGGTTTTTTCCGGTTGACTTTAGCGGTCCATTCCGGGGGTGCCGATATATTCGGGCTCATCGGGCCGGCCGGGACGCGGGCCGAACGTGTTTCGGATGAGGTCCTGAATCTCGCCCTCGCTCGGGTATGAAACGACGGTAAAGGTCTCGAACGTGTATTCGTCCTCGGGCCGGGATTTGGCGTACCACTCAGCCCTCCTGGGCAAATGGGTGTGAATATCGACAAAAAAGCGGCACTTTCGATGTGCAATCGCCCCGGGGGCCTCACTCGCCGCCGCCCAGGTCAGATCATAGACTTTGGTCTGGGGTACGGCAGTCGCCACCTGTGACTGGTCCACCTTATTCCACTGGGCGTCTGCGGGAACGCCATCGGCGTCCGAAAAAGGAAACAAACGAGACGTCTGAGCCGCTGATTTGTCAAGCTCGGCAAGCATTTGATCTGTAATCGCTTCGGTCCGAACCGAATCCGAAGTCAAAAACTTTATCATTTTGACCCTGATCGGTATATCCCACAGGGCGAACTGCGCCTGATTCCCGGCGCCGACCTTAAAGAGCTTCATATTCAAAGTTTGCGACGTCCAGACCTGCTGGAACGGCTCGGTTTTGTCGACTTGAAACGTCGAGACGCACGTATTCTGAGCTTTCGCAAAAGCCTTGTTAATTTCTCCTACGGTTGGCTCTGCGCCGGGCAACACTCTGAACAACAGCGTAAAAGCAACTATTATGGCCGCCGCGGCCAGTGCGGGCCTGGCTATCCTGATTACCCAGCCCGTTCGCCGGTCACCGCCGAGATCGAACGGCTGTTTCTGCACACCCGCCGCAAGTGCAGCGGAGGCATCGTCGAGAATGCGCTTGTCCGTCTGGGCTCGGGTTTTTATATGCAGTTGCGAGATTGCACGTTCAATGTTATCCGGAGAATTCATTGTTCATCCGTCCTTTAGGATCGCCCGCAGTTTCTCAAGGCCGTAACGGTATCTGCCCTGAACGGTACTGATCGAAATACCCTGCATCCGGGCTATTTCCCTGAATTTCATGCCGCCGGTCAAGTGCAGGATAATCGTTTCCCGCTGGTCCGGCGGAAGCTGGCCCAGCGCATCGGTCAAGAGCCTCGCGTCTTCACTGAACGCCGCCGACCACTGCGGGTCGCCCGAATCCGCGGCAATCGGGCCCGCCTCGTCAAGCTCGATCAGATGATGCTTCTTCCTGCGAAACACGTCCCGGGCGCGGTTGACAACGCTGGCGATCAGGTAGTTCTTCAGAGTGCCGCGAATCTTAAAGCCCCGAACGCCGGCGGCAAAAGAAACGAAGACATCGTGCAAAACGTCCTCGGCGGCCCAGGGATCATGCAACAGAGAGGCGGCGATTGTCAGCAGGTTATCTTTATACTCCATGTAAATCTGACGCAGGGCCTCGTTGTTCCCTTGTTTGAGTTCCCCTAATAGACGCTTATCATCCAGCATCTAAATTCAGCCTTACAAGCTTGCGATCAATGTTGGCTATTATTATGACGTTCTACAGCGCACTTTAATCTAAGAAAAATCGGCCGTTTCCGCCAGATTTATTCGTCCATAATTCAAACGCCCTCGGCCGGCGAATTATTTGCTTGCTTTTGGCCTCAAATCGCTGTAAATATCTTATTGAATTGAGACGTCTGTGAAATGAAACCAGCCCGGCAAGGCTGGGTAAACAAGGAGAGATAGTAGCGATGCTTGGCGTGCTGTTCGGTCAAGGCGAAGTCATGGTGCTTATTATCGTCACCGCGGTTGTCGTTTTTCTTGCGTCACGCGGCCGAAAACGACGATGACGCCCTCCCCTGTAATCTACTACTCTCCAAAATCTCCCGCCGAATTCTTTCCCGCCCGTCGCTGTTTCAGCAGACTTCGTCGCCTCTTCTGGTCCAATCGCCTCTGTTTGGCCGGGTATGGAACGGTACTTTCCTTTCGTACGGGCCGGATTTTTAGCGCGCCGGACAGCAACTGCTGCAACCGTTCGACGGCAGCCCTGCGATTGGCCTGCTGAGTCCGGAACTTTTGTGAAACGACGCGTATCACGCCGTTTACGTCGGCTCGTTTGGCAAGCCTGGAGCGTATGCGCTGTTTTTGCATATCGGAAAGCCACCGGCAATTGACCACATCGAAAAACAGGGTAACGCGGGTATTGGTCTTGTTGACGTTTTGCCCGCCGGGGCCGCTGCTCCGCGAGGTCTTGAAAACAAGCTGGTCTTCTGAGATAAATGTGTCATCTGCAATTTCAATCATCGTATCTGTCTCCGGCACTGATGCCCCGGCACAGGATTGAAATCTACCAGATAGGGCGTAATAATCAACTATTAACCAACAGCCAAACAAAACCGGCTGCGTTGGTTGAACAGATTTGCGAACGTGCTTTTTGTCTTGAGCCCAGACAGAATGAGGCTATAGTACTGGCATGGTCAGGATTCAAAGAGCAGGTTTCAATCAAAACATTCGCGGGAGGTAAAAATGCAGACTACAAACACAGGAAGAACAGTAGTAGTTACGTTGCTGGTCCTGGGATTTTCAGGGATGTGCCTGCTGTTGCTCGCGGCGGATTCGCAGCCGGTTGCAGCCAAACAAGGCGGCACGCCGAGCACTGACGAGTTGAGGGTCGGCAAAAATTACATTGCGACCAAAATTTACAGCGCCGAAGAGGATGAGCAAATCCTCAAGCTCTTCGAGGGCCTGCGCGTCTCCGACGTCGCCGACGGGATGGACAAGGTGGGTCTGACCAATAGAGGTCTGATGTCGCCGGAGATTCACGCGGCATGGAAAGATACGGAGCACTATGAGCACCGCTTTATCGGCGTCGCCGTGACCGTCCGATACGTGCCGACCAACAAGCCGCCCGCCCCTGCCATGCAAACCGAGGCGTTTGATAAGTGGGTGGGCCGGTGGTACGGCGAGCTGTCCAGCGAGCCGTTCGTCCCGCTGATTCGCAAAGGGACGGCGGTCGTTTTCGATGACGCCCCCGATTCCGACGTCGGCTCAATCGGCTCGAATAACATTATGGGCTGGAAGCTGCGTGGATGCGTCGGCGTGGTCACCAACGCCACCGCCCGCGACACCGATGAAATCGCCACCGAGAAGATGCCGCTGTACTTTAGAAAAGTTGGCAGGGGCATTCGGCCGGGACGCAATGAGATCGAATCGGTCAACCGTCCCATCGTCTGCGGCGGCGTTTTAGTCGAGCCGGGTGATATTATCGTGGCCGACGGAGACGGCGTCATCGTCGTCCCGCGGGCAAAGGCAAAAGAGGTGGCCGAATACGCTAAAACGATCCTCGACGGCGACAAGGCCGGCCGGCGTAACCTCTACAAAAAGCTCGGCCTGCCCCCCGATGATTCCATCAAATAGTCTCATGGAAGGCGTGAGATGTACTCTGCCGCTCGCTTAGTTTTGGTAGAATCTGATGCTTCCTCCTGGGTATAACTTGAGCCCACCATTGCCGATCTTGATCTCCGCCTTATTCATGCTTTTGATCGAAAAGAGTCTCGTATTATCAAAGCTTGCACCCTCGAATCGGATATAGCCGCCTATACAGGCTACCGACACACCCGGGAGAAATTGCAGGTTCTGACCGGCCGCAAAACTTACATTGGTACCCGTAACATCATGGTCAAAATAGCGGCAGTTAAATGACTCCTTAGGATAGGTCGAGTTACCAGCCAACAGCGCACCGAGAGCCTGCGCCGGATAGATATTCCCCAGCAGGAACTCTGCCTTGGGGCTGCTGCCTGGTAGGGCATCCAGAGTGTACCATGTATTGCTATTCTTGATACCTGACCAATTAGGATCATACGGGTCCACCCAATCGTCCCAGCCGTAGTTCATGTGATACTTCTTACCAGCGAAGTCCTCCTGCCAACCGTCCACAACGACCGAATGGCCCGGGATGAAGTACTGGATTGGCCAGTTAGAATCTATCTGCATTTTAATAAAGGCAAACCATTGCTCCGGACTGATAGACTCCGGATTTCGACCAGGGATGAACCGCTGCAACCATCCAAGTTCCGAAGAGAAATGGAAAGTCTCTATGTAGGAATTACGCACCATATTAAGGCCATCAAAATGAATGCCGCTTCCCTTAACACCATAATCCATCTCTATGGCGACACCGAGCTCATAGCACAGTTCCGCCACCGCCTCGATTTTAGCCTGAGCCGAATCCGCCGTCAGCCTATCGGGCATGTTCAGCCAGTCATAGTCATCGCTGAATGTAGCGCTTAACCATTGCGCACCGGCGCCCGGAGTACCTCCCTCCTTACAAGAATCGTCGCCATCCCAAAAGTATTGATGGCTTCCAATACCGCTTGGCGGCCAGTTCCAATATTTCATAATCTGAGCCGCCGCCGTGGCCACACACCCAACGACGGTTCTATCGCGTCCAAGTATGCACGTGGTGTCACCCACCGGGCAAAACGAGTTATAAGGCGGTCCTTGATGCCAACTCGAGGTCAGCAACACCCTGCCTTCCTGATAGTTCATCGGGTGCGGATCAGATTGAAGATTTTCGCTGAAGACTTGGGCTTGACCGCACAACTGATCCCACGCGGGGCGGTAATCGATCTCAAGTAGAACCTGCACATAAGGTACCGCGTCCACCCCATAAAGGCGGATCGGTTCCTCTATCGCATCCAAAATGCCTTCCATCTTCATCTTGAGCAGGTCGGCCATGCCTTCATCCGATTCTGGGTCCAGATCACTTTCTGTCGAGTAGGCCTTAATAGGCGCCAGTTCTTTTCTCAGTGAAACCACGATGAACCCGGTTGGTTCCACCTTGCAGAAATACCCTATGATCCGCTCACCTCGTTTGAACTCCCGAATATCTACAACTTGTGCCCAATCAGAGCTGCCCCAATTTCCTTTGTTCTGTATGACCCGAACGGTCCAGTTTTCCGCTACGGTCAGGGCCTCGTCCCAAGTGGCCATCTGGCCTTGAACCGATGGCATCAAAAACACAACGACCAGCAGGACGCCCGGTATCGTTCTTAGTACATCTTTCATGATCGTCACCTCTTATCTACTGCAATGTCACCAGGACGAGTATCTGCCCTTTTTTACCTTTTTCCAGTTTCTCCATGGCCTTGCCCAAAGTCGCACCGCGAGCACGTTCATAATCCACGGCCTTCATCGCATATCCCGGCGCAACAGCGGTCGTGAGCAAATCGCCCGGCTCAACAGCTTCTTGCGTAGCATCGACGCTGCAATATACTCTACCTGCCAGAGCCACGCTGCAATCGAATTGGCCTACACCCAGGCGCACGCCGGAGCCTAAGCCCTTTGCTCCCGCTACTATACCCGCGACTCTCCTGTCGTAGGCCGTTTGACTTAGTGCCAGCTTCCCCGGGTTGGCCGAATCGATGACCAGTACCGAACCAGCCTCAATCTCAGCTCCGCCGGAGACATCGAAACCTTCCGCATAGTCCAATCCCTCGCCCATCTCCAGGACTGCGTTGCCCGAGGAGTCTGAAATCCGGATCCTACCAACAACATCCAGTTTTGCCTGAGGATTCGTTGTACCAATGCCAACATTCCCACCCAAGGTAATACTCATGCGTTTCTGGCTCCATGTGTAGAAATCCAATCCTACGTAGTTGTCCCCGTTATCAGTTCGGTTGGAAGCAATCCCTTCGCCGCTATACGACCCGAAGGTGATTCCGGGATTGAGAAACCCTTTATTTGCATTTGCCTGATCCACGTTTAGCGCGCCGTTAACACTCAGCGATTGCTGGGGACTGGTTGTACCGATGCCAACTTTGCTTTCTTTTGTGACATACATTCCGGCTGCGAAGGAGGGACCTTCATCGGATTTCCCCTTGTTCTTTGTAACACCCAGAAACAGTGTTCCATCCACGGGGTTTAAACCGATGATGCCACCATAATAGTTGGGATCGGTGCTTCCGCTTCCCTCGCCAAATTTCCAGCCATTACTGACGCAGCGAGCATTGAAGCCAATCGTTGGGTTCCCGTTACTCATCATATAGATGGGAACTTTCGACCCGAATTTCGCCGTTGTCCAACCAGTAGCCTTCTCGACATCAAGACCATATCCAGGCGTCGTTGTTCCGATGCCGACATTGCCTTTTACAGTGTATATGTCGTCCCCTGAAGTTTCCCAGCCCCCTAAAGAGATTTCTACCAAGCCAAGCATTAACGCAAATGCCGCCAAAGTCTGAAACGTTTTCATTTTTCCACCCTTTCACGGATCTTTTGCTTTGCAGCGAATATGTTTACCACCGACATGTACAGAGAGAAAAGCCCTAATGAAACAGGTTATAGGCATGCATAATTCATCACCACGATTTCATCACAAGTGATAAAAGCCGATAAATATTGTACCCTTCGGGTCCCTGCCTGTCAACCGAAATCCGGCAGAAATGTGGCAGTTCCAGGCGTAAATGCGATTTCTCTACAGCCCGGGCAAATTCTGAAGGTGGAAGCCGCCGCTTCCTGAATACCGCAGAGCAGACGGGAGAAAATCAGAACTGGTCGAGGAAGCGCAGGTCGTTTTCGAAGAGCAGGCGGATGTCTGTGATGCCGTACTTTCGCATGGCCAAGCGTTCGATGCCGAAGCCGAAGGCCCAGCCGGTGTATTTTTCGCTGTCGATTCCGACGGCGTCGAAGACATTCGGATCGACCATGCCGCAGCCGCCCATCTCCACCCAGCTTTCGTTGCCGCTCTTGTCCTTCAAGAGCAAATCGACCTCGGCGCTGGGTTCGGTGAACGGGAAAAAGCTCGGCCGGAATCGCCATTTCGTCTCGGGACCGAAGAAGGTGTGGATGAACTGCTCGATAGTGGTCTTCATATCAACCATGCTGACACCCTCATCGACAACGAGGGCTTCAAGCTGGTGAAACATGTACATGTGGGTCGCATCGACTGTGTCGGGCCGATAGACCCTGCCCGGCGCGACAACTCGAATAGGCGGCTTGGTCCGTTCCATCACGCGGATTTGGATCGTCGAGGTCTGGCTGCGCAGCAAGATGTCATCGTTGATGTAGAAGTTATCCGCAGGGTCCCGCGCCGGATGTTCGGGGCCGATGTTCAGGGCGATGAAATTATGCCACTCGTCCTCGACCTCCGGACCGTACGCCACGGCGAATCCCATTCGGCCGAATATATCCAGCAGCTCGTTGAGGGTCTGAGTAATCACGTGCGGCTTGCCGATTCTGGCCCGTATGCCCGGCAGTGTAACGTCGATCAGAGCTTCCGGTTTTTGCTGCCGTGCGGCCAGAGCGCTCTTAATCTCTTCAAAGGCTTTGCTGAGGTCGTTCTTGATTCGGTTGGCCAGTTGACCCGCCTGGCGCTTCTGCTCGGCGGGCAGCTTGCCGATCTGGCTGAGCATCTCGGTCACTTGCCCCTTTCGACCCAGATACTTGATCCGGAACTCTTCCAGAACGGCCAGGTCGGCGACCTTCTTCAGCTCAGCAATCGCATCTCTGCCGATTTTTTCGAATTGCTCAAGCATTTTTTGTGCGTTGCGGCGTACACGGCCGCGGCGAGGTCAGACGTTACGAGCCCAATGCCGCATTGACGGCCTGGACAATCACGTCGAAGGCCTTCGGGTCAGCCACGGCAAGTTCGCTCAGCATCTTGCGGTTCAGCGCAATATTCGCCTTCTTGCAGCCGTCGATAAACCGGCTGTACCGTATCCCACGCTGTCGGCAGGCGGCGCTCAATCGGGTAATCCACAGCCCTCTGAAATCCCGTTTTCGGCGTTTGCGGTCGATTCGCGCGCGAACACCCGCGCGAACGCCCGCTTCTTTGGCCAGCCGATACAAATGGCCCGCCGAGGCCCGATGGCCCTTTACTGCTTTGAGGATTCGTTTCCTACCTTGGCGCCTTGCAGCGCCTTTTACTGCTCTTGGCATGTCAGCTTTCCTTTATGAATTCTTGATTCATGACGCTTGCTGGCGGCAGCTGAATGGGAGGTAACCCCAGCCGAGAAGCAAGCCCTATTAACTCATTCCGCCTCAGGCGGACACTAACGGTCGATTATCTCCCGTCCGTTCCTTTCGATCACGAAAGCAATCAGTCGCGCAGTTCGATCCTGGCCTTGTGGGCGTTCACTCTTATCAACGTTGCGGGTCTATTCAAACGCCGTCTGCGTTTGGCACTCTTGCCGCTCATCAAATGCCCCATGCCGGCCCGCTTGTGCTTGACCTTGCCGCTTGCCGTAATCTTGACTCTCTTGGCCAATCCCTTATGGGTCTTTAGTTTTGGCATTTAGCTCATCCTTATTATATATGGACAACCCGTCTGAAATCCTGCACCAAAAGGCCGTCTTACCACAACCGATTTGCTGCACAAAATACAAAACCAGAATTTTATGGTATTTGTCGTCGCAGGTCAATAGGCCAGGCAGCAGATTTGGTAAAAATTGTTGTCTTTTCCCGAGGAAACAAACCACCCCCTCTCCCGGCGTGTCTATCCGGTTCATCCGCCCGATTTGCTTGATGAAATATGTACCGCCCCGGACCCGGCCGGCCCGGGCTATCGCGGCACAAGCAACAGGCTCATGCGCCTGCCGGTCACACCCGCCGGCCGCTCGATCTTGGCTATGTCCTGCAGTGACTGGGTGATCTCTTCAAGCATCGCATAGCCGCCGTCCCGGTGCAGCATCTGACGCCCGCGGAAGAACATCGTAAACTGTACCTTGTGGCCTTTTTCCAGAAACTCGTGTGCGTGCTTGAGCTTTATTTCCAGGTCGCGCGTGTCGGTCTCAGGCCTGAGCCTGATCTCCTTCAGGGTCGCGACATGATGATGGTGTTTTTTGTGAGCGTCGCGAGTCTTTCGCTTTTGCTCATACACCCACTTGCCGTAATCCATGATTCGGCAAACGGGAGGTTCGCTCGTAGGAGCGACCTCGACAAGATCCAGGCCAATTTCCCTCGCCTTAGCCAGCGCCTCTTCGGTGTCCACCACGCCCACCTGGTTGTTCTCTCCGTCGATGAGCCGAATGATCCTGGCCTGAATCCCTCCATTTATCCTTAATCCTCGTTTACTTATTGTGCGCCACCTTACCTTTCTATAAAGGAGCAATTGATTCGTCAATCAACCCGAACGTCTCTGACAAACACTTATTATAGACGAAACGCTTCACAATGCCAAGTCTATTTTCTTATCGGCAATTATACGTTTGGCCATTGCCAGGAACTCATCAATCCCCACTGTTTTGTTCTGCTGAACCCCTCGAATTCTCACGTTGACGGAATTTGACTGAGCTTCCTGGGGGCCGACAACCAGCATGTACGGCAGCTTTTCGCTGTGGGCTTTGGCAATTTTCGCAGCTATCTTCTCGTTCGAGAAGTCACAGCTACAGCGTAATTTGGCCTCTTTGAGCTTCGCCTCAACGCTTCCGGCATAATCATTGCTCTTTTCGCTGATCGTCAGAATTCTCACCTGCTCCGGCGAAAGCCAAAGCGGGAAGTTGGCGCCGTAGTGCTCGATAAGAATTCCGATAAAACGCTCGAAAGAGCCCAGAACCGCCCGGTGAATCATGACCGGGGTTTTCTCTGTGTTGTCTTTGTCGGTATAGACAAGGCCGAAACGCGCCGGCATGGAAAAATCCAGTTGTATGGTTCCAAGCTGCCAGGACCTTTTCAGACAGTCCTTAATGTGAAAATCGATCTTAGGTCCGTAAAACGCTCCATCGCCCTCGTTAATTTTGTAGTCAATGTTCTTGTGCCGAAGGGCTTCTTTGAGGGCGTTTGTCGCCGTCTCCCAGATCTCGTCGGAGCCGATGTGCTTTTCAGGCTTGGTGGACAACTCAATATGAAAATCCTCGAATCCAAACGCCTTATATATCTCGAAAGTAAGCTCAATGACTCCCACTATTTCGCGCTCTATCTGTTCGGGTGTACAGAAGATATGGGCATCATCCTGCGTGAACTGACGGACTCTGAAAAGCCCGTGCATGACACCGCTGGCCTCGTGCCGGTGCACCAGGCCCAGCTCGGCCACGCGCATCGGAAAATCACGGTACGAATGCTGCCGCGTGCCATAAACCAGACATCCGCCGGGGCAGTTCATCGGCTTTATCGCGTAGTCGGCATTGTCGAAGCGGGTAAAATACATATTCTCTTTGTAGTTGTCCCAGTGGCCGCTCTTGTGCCACAACTGCTCGTTGAGAATAATGGGCGTGCGAATCTCCTCATATCCATACCGATGATGGACACCCCGCCAGAAGTCCACAATGGCGTTCCAGATAATCATTCCCTTAGCGTGGATAAATGCAAAGCCGGGACCGGCCTCATCGAAACTGAACAAGTCCAGTTGCCTGCCCAGGACGCGGTGGTCCCGTTTCCTGGCCTCGTCCAGTCTGTACAGGTAATCGTCCAGCTCCTTTTGCGTGGGCCAGGCGGTGCCGTAAACCCGCTGGAGCATTTTTTGCGTCGGGTCGCCGTGCCAGTAGGCCCCGGCTACAGACATGACCTTGGCGCATCCGGCCTTCGCCGTGCTGGGAACATGCGGTCCGCGGCACAAATCCTCGAAGTGGTCGCCGTGCGAGTAGAAACTGATGACCTCACTGTCCGTGCGGTCTATATTGTCGGTCTTGTACTTGTCGGCGGCCAGCTTCGCGAGCGCCTCGGCCCTGGTCATTTCCCTGCGAACGAACGGCCTGTCGGCCTTGATAATCTCGTCCATCTTCTGCTCGATCCGCTCAAAGTCGGTCGGCCGGATAGGCTCGTCAAGATCGACGTCATAGTAAAACCCGTCTTCGACGGTCGGACCATATACAAGCTTCGTGCTCGGCCAAATGCTGCATATCGCTTCGGCCATGATGTGTGAGCAGCTATGCCGCATCACTTCAAGACCTTCAGTATCTTTTACGGTGACGATTTGGATGGCCGCCTCACCATTGACGGGTGTGGACAAATCCACCAAACGCCCATTGAGCTTCGCCGCCACGGCGGCCTTCGCAAGACCCGGTCCTATCTGCCGGGCTATTTGCGCCGCCGTCGTGCCGTCTGCAACCTCCAATATGCTGCCATCGGGCAGAGTGATTTTTGCCATGTATTTATCCGGTACTTCCAGTCTTCTGTTTGCTTGGGCCCATGTTCGGCGTAAACTTACAGGAATTTACCTCTCCGGCCGACGGCTGTCAACAGTATTTATCCCCCGATTTATTTCTTGCCACGCCGCGATTTTATCTGTATAATACAGTGTGTCGTGGCATAGCACCGACTTTTAAGGAGGAAGCCAAATGGACGTTACTTTGGTTCTGTTCAAGAAAGACGGTTCACAGAAAGCTTTTTCCTTGCCGAGCAATATCACAGTCATCGGCCGGCGCCACGACTGTGACCTGTGCGTCCCCCTGATGGTCGTCTCCAGGCGACACTGCCAACTGACCGCGAACAGCGAGGCGGTGAAGATTCGCGACCTCGATTCACGTTCCGGCACGTTTCTGAACGGCACACGCATTAGCGACGGGATCATCAAGGCGGGCGATTACCTTACAATCGGCCCGCTTACATTCCAGGTACAGATAAACGGCGAGCCCAAGCAGGTTGTCCCGCCCCCGCAGGCAAAACCGGCGCCCGCTGCCAAGAAAACACCGGCCCCCAAGCCGCCCAAAGAAAAACCGCCCGACGGCGTTCCCGAGCTGGAGCTCGATGACTCAGACTCCTTCCTGGGCGAGATTAAAGACATCTGAGCCTCTTTGCGCTGCGAGGCGAACCGCAGGAAAATACTTGTCACCTGCATCGGCCGATTTGTCCGCCACAAACTTGCTCTACAGCGGAAGGCGTTACTGTGCCCTTTCGCTTCACAAGAACCTTTGAGCTTGATATTCCCAGCGAGATATGGTATTTTACTATAAGCGGGCGCTTTATCTTTCGTATTCGCCGAGAGAGACACTGTATGCAAGGACTGGACCTGTTTCAAAATCTTATGCAAACGTCGGCCTGCCCGTCAGGTCTCGATATCCGCTCAATCCTGGCTGTGACGTCGCTGCCCTTCAATCCCATCATGCTGGTCTGCCTCATAGCATGGATATATCTTTGCCTGTATCTTGTCCAGCGCTTTCAGTTCAGCCCCCTCGTGCCAAAGCGATACAAATCCATTACCTATATCATCGGCCTTTTCGCTGGGCCTGTACTTCTGCTCTTGCTGCTGATAGTGGATATGGCAAGGAAATCTGCCGATAGCGGCGATGGTATCGCTGCGACCGTAACGCAACAGGTAAAAAACGCTCTTGCCGGCCTGCGATCCAGAAAACTCAAAACAGGCGAGAAAAAATCAACGATAAGACTGCTCGATTCATCGGGCAGGAGCATCAATGAGATATACGGGCATGGCGACGGCAAGCGACAAGACAGTCACGTTCTTGATCTGACCGAACAGGTCATCTCCGACGCTCTCGAGCAGCGTGCCAGTGATGTTCTTATCGATCCGGCGGATGAGCTGACCTACACGATCAGGCTTCGAATAGACGGGGTGCTCCGGCCGGTCAGACAGCTCAAGGCGGAGATATGCAAGGCGGTTGTAAATAGTATCAAGGCCGTTTCGGGCATGGACATCTCCGAAAAGCGAAGACCGCAGGATGGCGCCTTCATAGCAAAAAAGGGCGAGATGACCGCTTCTTTTCGAGTCGCAAGCGCCGGAGTTCTCAATGGCGAGAAGTTATCGATACGCGTGCTCAATCAGAACGCAAGCACACTTGTCCTGACGGACGTTGGATTTAGAGAGAAGCACCGAACAGTCATCCGGAGCGCCTTGAGCCGGCCATCCGGGCTGGTCCTGGTATGCGGGCCCACGGGCAGCGGAAAGACCACTACGATGTACGCTATGCTCAACGAAATCGACCGGCTTACGCGCAACGTTGTCACAGTGGAAGACCCTATCGAGGCCGTCCTGAAGGAAACCAGTCAGATCGAAATCAATCCCAAAGCGGATATCACATTTGCAAAGGCTCTTCGCAGTATCCTAAGAGCCTATCCCAGTAGGCGTGGTTTTGCCGATAACTCCTGAGGCACGTTGGTGTGCCGCAGGAGATCACGGATGACCAGAAAACGCAAGACCCAACGCAAGGTGGCGTATAAAGACAAATGGC
>Ga0315295_10000372_pt1 | contig 38389 bp, 61 predicted proteins | sample YL17G14_0_MG_FD_204453 | JGI IMG/M metagenome (GOLD analysis project Ga0315295, IMG submission 204453) | Sediment microbial communities from Yellowstone Lake, YNP, Wyoming, USA - YL17G14_0 | ecosystem: Environmental > Aquatic > Freshwater > Lake > Sediment | place: USA: Wyoming | collected...
GATAGTTGAAGGAACAGGGGTGGGAAGTGAAATTGCTATTACTTCTAACACCGCTACCCAATTAACCTACGCCACCCAAACTTTCACACCCGACACTACTACTCGATACGTCATTATGGATACGTTTGGTACGGCAACTTCAGGTACGACTACCGTTTTAACAGATACAGGTCAAAATTGGGATACCAACGTTTTTATAGGGAAAAGAGTGCGTTTTATGTCGGGGACTTCGCAGGGGAATGAATATGCAATTACCGCTAACACGGCAACAACCTTAACATATGCAACTGGAACAGCACCAGATACCAGTACGGCGTATGCTATTCTTGAGGCTACTCCAAAGAGTTTTGGGGTACATATGGATGTAATTACTGGTTCAACCGACACAACCTTAAATCATAAATATATGTATGCGTGGGTTGGTACGGTAACTACTGAACTGGAAAGATATAACTTAACCAACGAACATTGGGACTCATTGCAATACTTCCCGCAGTTTGAAACCTTAACAACAGGTTCAATGTATGTTTATGATGGTGTGGATAGGATTTACTTCACCAAAGAAGCCACGGGTAGGGTAATGTATTATGATTTAGTAAAAAATGTAATAGTTAATGCTTCAACCATTCCATATGGTCATTCAACCGCCATATCGGGAAACAGGATGGAAATTATACAGACAACCGATGGATTGAAATATCTCTATATCATGCGACATTCAGCGAGTGAGATGTGGAGGACATTGTTGTTCTGGTAAATATATGACAGAGGATGTTTTGTTTCTAGTTTAGATAATGTTATAAAAACCATAAGCAAAATAATGTTGCTTTTAGAAAATATTAGTTTATAATTCTTATTAGCGGGTGTTGAAACCTTTGGTTTTATCCCGATGTTAGTTTAGGATACGTCCTGAATTGACATCGGGATTTTTTTGTAACTATCAATAAATAGTTAAAAACTATGAAAACGATTGTTTGCGGTGCGGGATTTATAGGTAATCATCTCATTAAAAAACTTCTGGATTTAAAACATGAGGTAGTTGTTTTTCATCACGATGATAAGATTGATATAAAAGACGCCGATTACATTTTTTATCTTTGCTCTTACGGTAATCATTATCATCAAAAAGATTTTTACCAGACTGTAAAAGCTAACATATTAGATTTATACGAACTTTTAAGAAAAACGAAAAATATACAATATAAAGGGTTTATTCACTTTTCAACTTCATCAGTCATCCTGCCTGTCCAGACACCATATTCGGATACTAAATTTATTGCGGAGATTTTATGTAAACGCTTTTACAAGAAATACAACAAACCAGTAGTTTCAATAAGACCTTACTCTGTTTATGGTGAAGGCGAGGCTAAATTTAGGTTCATTCCAACAATAATAGATCATCTTAAAAGTGGCAAATCCATGCCTTTAACTGCCGGCTATCATGATTGGATTTATATTGAAGATTTTATTGAAGCGGTTATCAAAGTGATGGAAAATTGCCAAAACTTGTCAGGAAAATCAGTACCGATCGGGACTGGAAAACAAACGAGCAACTTTGATGTATTGAGAATTTTAATGGAAGTGAGTAAGAAAAAGATTAAAACACAACATAGTTATAAGGTTAAAAGAATTTATGACACTAAAAACTGGGTAGCAGATACAACTTTGATTAAGTCTTTGGGATGGAAACCGAATTATACATTAAAAGAGGGTTTAAGAAAAACATGGATTGTCTAATTTGTAAGACTAAAACAGAAACAATAAAAGCTAAAGTTAATCCTTTTGTTGCCGAAAGAATGTATCTTGACAAACCCCCAGAAATTTTTTTAAACATTTGTTTTTCCTGTGGGTTTAAGTTCTACTCACCCCGACCAAACGAGAAAGAGTTGAAAAGGCTTTATACCGGCTACCGAGATGAAAAATACCAGAAAGACCGCCAAAAATATGATTTATGGTATACGAAAACTCTTAATAAGAACTTGGGTTATCACCCTATACAAATAGAAACCAAAATCAAGAATATGATGACTTTTCTAAGGGGACATAAAATAAAAAGCGTTCTAGATTATGGAGGAGATCGAGGCCAATTTATGCCAGAAGCTCCTATACGGTATGTTTTTGACATATCGGGAGATAAGCCGATTAATGGGATTAAAGAATGGAAAGGAACACCGAAGAAATTTGATCTTGTGATTATCTCTCACTTATTAGAACATCTAAGCAATCCCCAACTCTTATTTAAAAAATTACGAAACTTAGGAAAAATCTTTTACATAGAGGTTCCTGCTAAAGGCCCAACCTACATTGATGGAACCTCCATAATGCACGAACATATTAATTTTTTTACCCCTAAGTCTTTAAATATTATGACTGGCGGTAGGTTCAAAATAAGAAATCTAGATTTTGGTTTTTGTAAATATAAAGTTGTTTGTGGTTTAGTAATATGACCGATTTAGAAAAAAGAATAGTTGAAATTTCTTATAAACATAAACTATCCCATATCGGTAGTTGTCTAATCTCAGTTAATATTATAGATAAAATCTATGGTCTTAAAAAGAAAAATGAGCCGTTTATTCTTTCAAATGGTCATGCGGGACTTGCTCTTTATGTAGTTTTGGAGAAATATGGCGGTCAGGATGCCGAGAAACTCTGGAAGAAACACGGAACGCACCCCAACCGTGATTTAAAGGATGGAATATGGGCCTCTACGGGGTCTTTAGGACATGGAATTGGAATTGCAGTAGGAATGGCACTCGCCGATAGATCAAGAAATGTCTATGTTTTAATGAGTGATGGGGAATGTGCTGAGGGATCGGTTTGGGAAGCTCTTAATATTGCTGCTAAATATAGATTGGAGAACTTGAGAATTACAGTTGTTGCCAATGGTTATAGTGCTTACGACAAGGTAGATAGGGATGACTTGGATATGCGGTTACAGTTATTTTATCCCTGTCTTGTTTTAAGAGCCAATCTTTTTATTCTACCTGATTATTTAAATGGATTATTTGGTCATTACACAGTTTTAAATAAAAAACAATATAAGGAGTTAACAGGATTATGAGACGTTTATTTGCTGATGAGTTAAAAAAACAAATGGTCTATGATGCCGATATTATTGTGATTACTTTTGATTTGGGATACAAACTTTGGGATCAAATAAGAGATGAATACCCAACAAGATTTTATAATGTAGGAGCTGCGGAAAGTGCGGGAATGGATATAGCGATGGGACTTGCTCTCTCTGGAAAAAAACCATTTGTTTATTCAATAACCAACTTTTTACTCTACCGACCTTTTGAGACTCTAAGGACTTATATCAATTATGAGAAAATTCCCGTTAGGTTGGTTGCTAGTGGTAGAGATGAAGATTACGAGATAGATGGTATTTCTCATCATAGTAAAGATGCTAAACAGATTTTAGACTGTTTACCTAATATAATCCAATATTGGCCTGATGGAAAAAAGGGAATTCCTAATTTAGTAAAAAAAATGGTTGAAATCAATAGCCCACAATTTATCAGTTTACGAAAATAATGATACTTTTAACAGGATTTAAAGGTTTTATCGGAAGAAATATCGCCGAGAAAATAAAAGTGCTTACGCCTGATTTAGATATTTTAGATTATTATAGTTTAAATAAATTTGTAAGAGAAAATAGAGTAAGAACTGTAATTCATTGTGCCATAAAAGAGGTAACTAGAAGAAACGAAAATCTATATTGTAATACGACAATGCTTCTTAATATATTAAGATTGCCTGTCAAATATATAGTTTTATTTGGAAGCGGATCACAATTCAATGATTATCCTAAAAGACCAGAATACAAATTATTTAAGGAAATTCAGGCAAAATTGATAAAACATGATAGACGGGTTGTTAATCTAATTTTATATGGTGTATATGGGAAATATGATGATATTAAAAATAAATTTATTCCTAATTCAATTATTAGAAGTTTGAATAAAAAAACAATAATAGTAAATCAGAATAGGGAAATGAGTTATTTATATGTAGGTGATTTAGTAAGAATTATTAAGTATTTTTTACATAAAAAGAAATATGGGTCTTATGGGATAGTTCCACCAAAAAGTATAAAACTGTCTGAAATAGCAAAGTTATTAGGTTTTTATAGAATAAAAAATAAAACACTCGCTCCAAAATATATAGGGAGTTGCGAGAAGATTAAAAAGGAATTGCCACACTTCAAATTTATCTCTTTTCAAAAAGGTCTTAGATTAACAGTTAAACATTTTAAAAAAAATATTTATGCTTAAGGCGCTTTTTTATCCTGATGTTCGTTTTGACTCGTTATATATTCCTTATATTTACAAGGAAATTTATCTTGAAGGAATATATATTGATATATTTAACACAAGAAAAGAGATGGTTTGTATAGATGTGGGAGCAAATATCGGTATTGTCACACAATATATAAGGGACTTCTCAAAGATAGTCTATGCGTTGGAACCAAGCTCGGAGCATTATGAGGCTTTGGCCAAGAACGTAGAATTTAACAAGTGGACTAATGTTAAACCTCTGAAGGTTGCTCTAACCGAGAAAGACGGAGAAATGACTTTAAACTTTCATCTTAAAAATAGGACTTGTCATTCTTTAGCAATGGATTTTGGTAAAGGCGGAGAAAAGGTGAGAACGGTTTGTTTTGAAACTTTATTTAAGGAACAGAAGATTGATAAGGTTGATTTTATTAAGTTTGATGTTGAAGGTTATGAAGAACAAATTTTAATGGGTGAAAGTTTTAAGAAGGTCGCTGATAAAATCTCGGCACTTGAAGTTGAGTTCCATTTTCCCACTTTTCCTAAAATCGTTGAACATATGATGAAGTTAGGTTACAAGGCAAGGCGGTATGACGCATCAGCAATAATAGTTCTTTTTACTCGTTAACAAAATCATGAAAAAAAATCAAAACTTTCTTAATTGTAAATTGGCTGGGATGATATTAAATAAAATATCTTTAAAGAAACCAAAGAAGAAGATTAAGAAATTTTCTATTAGAGATTGTTCTGTTGACAAGTATGAAAGTTGGTAAATCAAAGTATGATTAAATATTTTATAGATTCAATTAAACCTACTGGTATATGGGTTGATGACCCAAGATTTATAGAAGAAGTTATCAAAAGGGAAGAATACAGGTTTTTGTTTAATTATGACACGGTAGTCGATTTGGGAGCTAATATTGGTGCTTTTTCTTTCTATATCTATTCCTACGCTAAAAAGATATATGCGGTTGAACCAAACCCGAAAGCCATAGTCTGTTTAAAAAGAACCATAGAGGACAACTATTTGGATAAAATTATACCCTGTGAATATGCCATAACATCTTCCATAGGCGATAGGTTTCTTTCCATAATTGACGGCGATCTCTGTTATGGTTCAAGCAGAATAGATGACAAGGCAGGAATAATTGTTAAGGGAATTACCATAGAAGAGTTAATGAGATTGTATTCTATTGAATATATCGATCTTCTTAAAGTAGATATTGAATACAGTGAGAAAGAATTATTTGAATCACAAGCATTTAAGAATGTATCCAACAGAATTGGAACCATTATTGGTGAATATCACGACCAAAGAATTTTAGAAAGTATTGCTAAAAATATGAATGAGGCAGGATTCCGTTTTACTAGTTTAAAGCCTAAATTCATAGCTAGAAAATGAAAACGGTTGTGTTTGCTATTATATCCGACCTTTTCTATATTCATGGAGGAGGAATTTTATTTATTAATTCCTTCCATCATTTCCATCCTGATATAGATTTGGTGGTTTTTCGTCAGAACATGATTGATAAATGGGTTGATCCTAAAGCAAAAACATCATATGTTATAGATAAAACAGGACAAAGAAAGACATCGTTCTCTACCGCCAAACCTGTTTTTGGTAAACTCTTAACGAATAAATACGACAAAGTTATCAATATTGACTGCGACACGATCATTACAGGTAGGTTGGATGAGGTATTGAAAGACGATTGGGAAGTGGGTGGGGTATGGAACTTTAATGATTTTGAAAATGCTTACTTTGATAATATCACTGCTGAAATGTATATACAGGCAGGGATGGTTGGTTCAACCAAACCTTTATTTTGGGAGAAATGGGATGAGGCGAACAAAGACGCCTCAAATTATAAACGGATAGAAAACGATACTTTAAATTTGGTTATCTATAACGATTCTGAAATAAAGAAATTAAAACTAAAGATTTTTGATAAAGATAAAGATTACTACGGTTGTAAGAGCCTAAATCGTGAGAAAGAAATGTATATTGAAAATGACGAATTGATGTTGAGGGGAGAGAAAGTAAAAGCCTACCATCAGGCAAAAGGCCCTATTTTACCTAAATTAAGGTTTGAAAGGTTGGGATTTAAACCCGAAGTAGTTGACTGGTTATATAAAATTGGCGTTTACGGACAAAGTTTTAAATCTAAAGGAATATGAAATCAGTATTTTTTACCATTGTTAGTGATGATTACTATTATCAGGTGGGAACTCCTATCCTTATAAATTCTTTCAAAAGATTTCATCCCGATATTGATCTTGTGATCTTCCGGCAGGATATGGTAGAGAAGGTCTTTAAGGAAAAGCATGTTAATTTCTATATGGCAAAACCAACTTTTGCTAAGTTATTGACTTCTAAATATGATTTGGTAGTGAATTTAGATGCGGATCATATAGTCCTTGACCGACTGTCTACCATTTTAGATGGGGACTACGACATTGGGTGTCCTATTAACAAGAACGATTTTGAGAACTCAAGTATTGAAAATATTAATGAAGATATGTATTTACAGGGAGGACTTGTTGCTTCAACTAATAAGAGGTTTTGGGATATATGGGAGGAAAAGAATAAAGATGCAATGACCTATAAATGCAAGGAAAACGATATTATGAATTTAGTTATTTACAACGACCCGATTGTTAGCAAAATGAAACTTAAGGTTTTTGACAAAAATAAGGACTACTATGGATGCAAGAGTTTAGGTCGGGAAAAAGAGTTTTATCTTGAAGATACTAAAGTTATGTGTAGAAAAGAACAGGTTTTTCTATATCACAATGCAATGGGATCACGGCTTCCAAAGTTACAATTTGAGATGATGGGTTTCCCAAGACCAGTTATTAACCGTTTAAACCTTATAGGAAGTTATGGTAAATCCATAAAGATAGGAGAATTATGAGAAAATACTATTCGATATTCTGTCCACCTTACAGTATAACAAGTGGTGGTATTCGTGTAATGCATGGACTTAAATCGTGGCTTGCGATTAAGGGTGAGGTTGTTATGGAGAATGTTAAATTTAAGGATGATTTTATCGCAGTTTATCCTGAGATAGTTAATGGTAATCCTTTCAATGCTCAAACTGTAGTCCGTTATATCTTACAAAAGCCTGGAATGATGACTTCAGGTGGAACTCCAGGGCCAACCGTCTTTGATAAGACTGACAAGATATTCGTGTTCTCCAAGCTCTACAATACTATGGGAGTTGACGAGGATCATCTGATGTTTCTTCCGATTATTAACCTTAATCTGTTTAAGGATCAAAAAAGAAGAAGGTCAGGGAAATGTCTTTTTATAGGTAAAGGAAATCCCAATATAACAGTCCCAGGAACCTTTATAGTTGATCGTCCATTTGCCGAAGATCAGGAAAAGTTGGCAGATTATCTAAATACGGTTGAGGTAATGTTTGGATACGATCCGGTATCGGCAATGTATGATATTGCCCGTCTATGTGGGTGTCGAGTGGTTGTATTGTCTTCTTGGTGGACGAAAGAGGAATTTGCCGACTATGAACTATGTCAGGATTTTAACGGTCTATCTTGGGGAAAAGATGAAGGGAATAAAGTTGATTCAGGCTCATTTCGGGAACATTACATAAAGTTGGTTAAATTAATGAGTCAGAAGATTGATTTTTTTATAAATGAATCCCAAAAATGAAAATTTATAAAATCTTTGCGCTTCCTAGTCATACTTTTGTCGATAAGGTCTCAGGGACAGATTATGTTAGAGTGATACAACCTCTCAAATATTTGGACGGTTATAAAGATAAGGAGGTTGAGTTTCAGGTTAAAGTTTATGATCATTCACAGAATAAGTCTTTTGATTGGCGGGATATTTTCAGAGACTATGATGCTATTTATTTTAATTATACCTCAAATGATGTTGGTTATGCGATAATGGGACTTCTGGCTCAAAAATATAATCGTAAGTTAATTTGTGATATAGATGATGATATTTTCAATATCCTTCCAAATAATCCAGCTCATGAAGTATTTAAGAAAGGTGCTTGGGGAAATGTGGTAGTTAGGGCAGTTTTGGAGGATGTAGCCCATGTTACCTGCACCAATTCACACCTCAAGCATTCATTGGAGTTCAATGCTCAAAAAATGAAGGGAATTACGGTTATTCCAAATTACATTGATCTTTCTCTTTATAAATACCGGTGTAAGTTTAAAGACAGAGGTTATTATAAGGCCCTTCACTTTGGTTCTTCAACCCATCATGGCGATCTCTATTCTCCGGCTTTTGTTGAGGGTTTGGATCGAATAATGAAAGAATACCCTAATTTTACTTTTACAACAATCGGCTCGCATATTCCTAGATTTAAGAATAAATGGGGTATAAGATATGAAATCGCTTTTGGACATCAAGACCTTTTTGAGTGGATCAAAATGATGCCTGAAATTATGGACGATACTGATTTTATGTTAGTACCTTTGGACAATAATACATATACAAGAAGTAAAAGCTCAATTAAAAGATGGGAAGTAAGTTCTTATAAAATTCCGTTTATCGGACAAAAAATTCGTCAATATAATGAAGTTGTAACTCACGGAGTAGATGGTTTATTATGCTCCACAGCAGACGAATGGTATAGTGCTATAAAGTTAATGTTGGATAATCCCTCTAAAAGGAAAGAATTTGGTGAAGCTGGATATAAACGAACGGTTAAAGAGGCACAAATTCAAAATCATCTCGAAGAATATTCCGATATGCTGAAAAAGGTATTGACTTGACAATACATTATAATAATAAAAATAATTCTTCTCTTGACTTCTTAAAAATATGATATAATATTATCGAGGTTACAGGCGAACGCTCGTAGCTCTCTACGATCAACCTGCTTGTAGATTTCAAGATAGTTAGTACTGTCTTGAATTTTATAGGCAGGTTTTTTTATGGGTAAAAAACATGTTTAGGTTATTAGAAGTTGCCATTATCAAATATGCCACTAGGACCAGGGGTAAGATACAGATACAAAAAAGGAACAAAGATAAGATTGGCGTTTCGAGGAAACAAAGTAATCGAAGCGAAAAATATGAAAACTGGTAAAACTCATACACAAGCAGAATTTAAAAAAGACAAGAAGAAAAAGAAAAAAGGTTACAACTTTAAAAAGATGGAAAAGAAATTAAGAGTGGTTTATTAAGATTTTCTGACTTTATGTTTTAGGAAGTGAAAAATCAAGCATGAAGTTACGAAAAAGAACCAAAAACCTACATGGTAAATCTTGATAGGTAACGGTTCAAAAATAATATTTAGAAACCAAAAAGCAATATTAATAAAAATTATCAAAAGGAGAGGAATAGCAATTAAATATTTTAACAACTTAAAAACAGTTTTTATTTTCACATTATTAATTATACCAAAAATATAAAAATATGGCTACAGGAACATGGTCAATAGGAGGATATAAACTTCCCGATTATCATATTACGGAAACATTGGCAAATTGGGGAATATTGCCAAAAAGTTCAACATTTATAAATCCGGTTTATGCGGCTGAATATCAAGCTCCAGCGATTACAGGTGGAGGTGGTGGTGGAGGTGGTGGTGGAAGTTGGGGAGGAACTACAACAGCTCCCGCAGTTCAAGGAGTATCAACAGGTGGTACTCCCGCAGGTTATAACCTTAATAGTCAAGGAACTCTAGTTCAGTCAGACGTAAACGCAGGCGGTGGTGGAACAGTTGATCCTTATGCCGCCTTAAGAGGCGAAATCTCCGGTGGCTGGGACACATATATTAATTCACTTGATCAACAGTTGGGTCAACTACCTGGACAAAGATCAACTCTTGAAAGTCAAGCCCAAACTCAAGCAACGGGTGGTCAACAAGATATAACCGGCCAACAGAACTTAGCCCTACAGGACATCGAAGGTTTACGGACTAAAGCAACAGAAAATCAAGTAAAATCCCTAAAAGACGTAGGAAGTAACATTGGGAACCTGATGAACGCCGGACAGGTAATGCTCGGATCACGTGGCGCAGGAGACAGTTCTGCCGCCAATATGTATTCTTATGCTTTAACAAAAATGGGTAGTAAAGAAAGAGGCAACGTCATGGGTCAGACCAAATCAATTATGGCAGACCTTGATACAAGAGAAGGACGCTTAAATGAAATCACCAATCAGGAGAAGAACAAACTCACTAATTGGTTGAATACACAACTTGGCAGTATCGCTCAATGGTTTCAGACAGCCCAACAGAGCTTAACGCAACAAAAAGGGGTGGCAGGTCAACAGAAAAGCTCTGATTTAGCTCAACTATCTAAGAGTTTGTTAGATCAGGCGACCCAGATGGCGATGTACTACAAAAGTCAACATGATAATTTAATGTCTGGTTTGAATACATGGGCGGCAAATCATTCAACCGACATAAACAGCTTAAGAACGAATTTACAGGCTGTTTCCCAACTACCTATTTCTCAAGTCCAAGCTCAACCGATTGCCGGTATGCCAGCATTTTCAGGAAACAACTTTAATTTACCTGGTTTTACTGGGTATGGCGCTGGATCAACACCAGATTGGAAGAAATATCCAAATAACGGCTATAGCTATTAAAAGTTAATCCAAAATAAATATGGCATTAACTTTAAATCGTAATATTAAGGGACAATTTTTAAAGGGTTATATTATGTGAAAGATGTGATTATAAATTAATAATGTTTCACGAAGAAGAATGGGAAAGTTATTTTAAATTTAATTTAGAAACAAGAAATGGCACTTACACTCAAAAATATTGCTAACAAGATCGGAGAATTATTTAATCAGGGAGTAAGTAACTTTCAAGGCAATGTTTCCGCTATTGCTAATCCCCAGACAAGATCGACTTGGTTTCAGGGGTTTACTCCACCTTTACAAGGCCCAATTGGTCAAGGTATTCGTAATGTTCAGGCAATGGCCAGACCAACGGTATTTCCTACTTTAGCCCGAAGCGTTACTCCTCAAATGCCCCAACAATTACGACAGCCTATTTCCAATCTTCAACAGAATTTAAAGTTATTCACCAATCCTCAAACGGTAGGAACAATGTTAAAAGGATTTATTCCTTCTCAAGCATTAAATATTAAAGAGGATTTATTTGGTGAGTCGGGAGTAAATAAGACAAGAGAGTTTTTAGAAAGCAAAACACCGAAAGGAAAGATTGCCCAATGGTTATACAAGCAGATAGTTTACAATCCTAAAGAAAGATATTTCTCAAAAGGGATGATCGGGGATGTGAACAGAATTGCTTTAGCGGAAAAGCAATATAAAAACAAACTAATCTCCAAAAAACAACTTGAGGATATAAAAGTAGGAGCAATGATAAATCCTATTTTTGCAGTAAGTATGGGAATTAAAGAGAAGCCCCCAGTACAGGGAGGAGTAATTACAAAAATAAAGCCTGAAGTGCCAGTGAAGTTACCAAAAAATATCCAAGAGCAAATCCAACAATCAACAGCCAGTGAGTTAGGTACGATTCCAACTTCTTTAGAAGCCAATAAAAAACCGTTATTTGTAATAAAATCAGGGCAAAAGCTCCCACAGGCGCCAGGTGGAACATCAGGAGAAATTATACCACAAGAGAAATATGCTTACAATGTTAATCTTGAAAAATTAAATTTAAAACCAGAAGAAAAGGCAAATCTTAAAAAAACTATTGATATTGCTACTCCAGAACTACAGAAATTTAAAGGTAAAACTCTTTCAAATGAAGAAGTAGTAAAAGCCGCTAAAACATCAGAAATTCTACAGAAAACAACTACAAGAGATGCTACCTTACAGGCAGAAGCGGCACTTTTAAAAGCTCGACAACAAATGGTATCTTTAGATAAGGAAGTTGCACAACTTGCTAAATCCGGTAATACTCCACAACTTCGAGCAAAACTTACAGAATTGGTTGATACTTTGAAAGTGGTTTCCTCAAATGCAGGTGAGAAAGGTAGACAATTACAAGCTTTATCAATTAATGCAGGTGATGAATCATTAAGACAACAAATATTAAAAGATATTTTAAAAACAGAAACAGATAGTAATAAAGTAATCGAGGGAGCGATGAAAGTTAATTGGGACAATGCCAATGAAGTATCTAAATTTTATCGGGCTTTTGTCAAACCGTCAGTCGGGCAGATTATTGATGAATATCGGTATAACAATATGCTTTCTAATCCGAGGACTCATTTAAGAAATGCCTTTTCAAATTTAGTTCAAACATTTCTGACAAGACCGGCGACAATAGCCATGAAAGGCGATATTAAAGGGGTAGGACAATACTATACGGGTGCATTAAAAAGTTTTCCAGAAGCGGTTGAAGCTTTTGTAAAATCTTTTAAGGGAGAAACACCAATAGCCAAACCTGATTTACAATATATTTCTACTCATAAACTTCCACGATTTATGACTATTCCTACAAGAGCGATGGAGGCTGCTGATAAATTCTTTTCAGCTTTAATCAAGGGTGGAGAAATGGCAAGAGGAGCAACCGAACAGGAAGCAATAAAAACCGCAGAATATTCGCTTTTTAGACAGGGATTAAAACCAGAAGGACAAGGAAAATTATTAAATGGTATAGATTCGCTTACTAACTGGATGTATAAAGCACCTAAAGCTGTCAGATGGTTTGCTCCTTTTATCAGAACACCAATGAATTTTGCTAAACAATGGATCGAATATAGTCCTTTAGGTGTTGGGACACTTCCTGGGGCGGTAAACAAACAAGAACAACTGGCTAAAGCTATGATTGGATCAATAGTAACGGCAGTTGGTGCTAAAGTAGCATTAGATGGAAGAACAACTTGGTCTGCACCAACCGATCCAAAACAGAAAGAAGCATTTTACGCTACAGGAAGAAAACCATTTTCAGTAATGATTGGTAACAAGTGGGTATCTATGCAATATTTAGGACCATTTGGATTGGCTTTAGCTATTCCTGCTGCTTTTAAATATCAATATGATGAATCAAGGACAGCCTTAACTGATGACCAGATTACAAAAGCAGCCCAAAGTCTAATGGGAATGGCTGAATATTTTTCAGGACAGACTTTTTTAGAGGGAATAAATAACTTTGTAAAACTGGCTTCAGGCGATGTTGATTATACACTTCCTAAAAACCTCGCCTATACTACAGGACAGGTTATTCCACTTGAAGGGTTGGTTCGCTATGTTTCAACAATAATAGATAATGTTTATAGAAAGCCGAAAGGGTTTATGCAACAGTTACAAGGAAATATCCCGTTTGCCAGTAAGCAATTACCCAACTATACGATGCCTTTTGGCGAACCATCAACTAGAGAAAGAATAAATTTGGCTACTCCTTATGATATTACGACAAATAGACCCGAATATGAACAAATGTATCAGGAAAGAGGTCAAAAACTTCAACAAAATGCCGTTATCAACAAAATGAAGACTGACTATGAACAAGGAACACCAACTACCTCTCAAACAGGAACAGGTAATTTAGAGATGGATAAGGCTAAACTTAAATATTCTAATCAAGACACGATGTTGTCAAGAAATTACTTTCTATATAAAGACGGAGACACGATAAAAAAGATAGATTTCTTATTCCAACCGAAAGAACCTACATTAACAGGTAATACAGAGCTTGATAAAAAATCAGTCTCTAAATACAAAGGAGAAATTACCAAAAAAGCTAATGATATTTATACACTTTACGAGAAAGGATTTTACACATCAGATCAGGCGGAAGCGGAACTGGCTAAACTTAAGACAATTTCCGATAAGCTAAAAGCACCAGCAAAACCCAAGAAAGTTACCTTTAAGATTACTAAACCGCCTAAACTAAAAACAATCAAACTTAAACTAGGGAAACCAAAGAAACTAAAGAAAATCAAGTTGCCGGTGATCAAAGAACCGAAGAAAGTTAAGTTAAGTTTGACAAAAGGAATTAAAAGAATATAATTAAATTGTTCAAAGTAAAGTCTTGCTGAATTAAATTTTTCAGACGGCTTTGTTAGTTCCGATTTCTCGGAATTGACAAGGTCGTTTTTTTTATGGTTAAAAATTCTTTTATAAAAATATGAGCGCAATGACGGAGGCAAATATCTTAAACGCCGCCTACACAAACGTAGAAGGCGATACTACCGGTTGGGACTCTTCTTCAGAAGATTATTTAGCGGGTCGAAGATGGGCAAATCAGGCTATTAATAAGTGGGAGAACTATATCAATTCAAGATCGGGCTCACAGCTTCCTATTAGATGGAAAGGTTTATGGACTCCTCTTTCAGCATCAGCGTCAGATGTTGTTAAGGAGATAACGGCAGGAACTTATACCTACGATTGTCCGACTGACATGAAATATCCGGCAAGTTATGTGAGGACAGTTAGAAACGGAAATTCTACCTACTGGGATGTTGTTGGGCCTGACTATGTTCCTTCACTTGATGATAGCACTTATCACTACTGCTATTTTACAGGAAACCAGAAGGACGGATTTACTCTTAACTTCAATCCCGAACTGACCTTAACTACAGGAGACACAATTTCTTACGAATATTACAAGACTGCGACTACTTTTACGGCCACTTCCTCAACTACCGAAATGGATGACCCGTATTTCATCGTGGCTTATGTAACCGCAATGTTTATGAAAGATGACGACCCTGACCAATTTAAAGTATTCATGGATGAGGCAGAAAGTCGGCTTGACCAGATGGCAACCAATAATATAATCGGTCTTGAAGGAGTCGATGACGTTATAAAAGAAACCCTGAAGGGGGGGAATATTGGATTTGGTGATTAATTATGAAAAAAACAGTCTATATACCATTGGATAAATTTAACGGTGGTGTAAACAAATTACTGGATGAAGCCAGAATCGGTTTACACGAAGCAAAAGAGGCAACCAATCTTCTTCAGGTTCAGGACGGATTATGGCATCCACGTTGGGGAACAGCTTACTACGGAGCAGATCATTTAGATGTTATTGATGGTGCGGCAGAATATGTAAAAAGTGATGGAACTACTGAACTTATCGTCATTTCTGGAGGCATAGCTTATAGTTCACAGGACGGAGGAACGGCAACTCCACTTACAGGAGCATTATTTACTCCAGATATCCAATGTTATTTTCTTCAGATTGCCTCTTTTTTATATATCGCCAACGGGACAGACAATCTGGTTAGATATGACGGAACTGATCTACACACCTACGAGTCTGTTCCTGTCCCAACCTCTCTGGCGGCAACCGCTTCAGGAATGACCGGATCAACCTATGTTTACTATGCGCAGGTTACGGCACTAAATGACATCGGAGAGACTACAGGATCGACAGAGGCTTCAGTCAGCTGTTCAAAGCTACGGGATACTTGGGTTTCTGCCAGCGAGTATATTACATGGACTTGGACTCCTCCGGCATCAGGAACATTTAATCGGTATCAAGTCTATGTAGGAGATGAGACAGGAGACGAGCATTTACTAGGTTCAACCACTACTAATTCCTTCAAGGATGATGGAACGCTTGACATCAACCCATATATTGAACCGCCTCTTTCAAACACAACTACAGCGCCTAAATTTAAGGATATGTGTCTTTCAGGTAACAGGATTTGGGCGACTAACGATCCGAATAATAAATATACAGCCTATTTTTCAGGGACAGGAACACGGATAGGTTCATTCTCCGATTTCTACGGCGGAGGGTGGATTAACCTTGAAAAAGGAGGGCGTGAAATGCCAACTGCTGTCAGACATTACCAGTCAGGGACTGGACAGGGAATGGCAACGGTACTTTGTCGGACGCCAGAAGGTAGAGGCGCTGTTTGGCAGATCGAGATTTCAACTGCTACTGTTGGGGATACTTCCTTCTCGATCCCATCAGCCGTCAAGGTAGTCGGCTCATCGGGAACTGACAGCCAACTCTCAGTAACGGCAGATAATAATAACATCTGGTTTTTCAACAGGCGTGGTATGTTTACGCTTGGGCCGGAGAAGAATTTTTACGGAATTTTAAGAACTAATGAACTTTCATCAAGAATAAGACCGTATATTCAGGGTTTCACTGGGTCAGCGATTAATAAAGTTTGTGGTTATTTCTATGATGCTAAGGTTTTCTTTTCAGTTCCGACAGCTGGAACTATCAACAATAGAATAATGTACTATGATACTGAGAGAATAAATTGGGTAGTAGATTGGTCTATTGGGGCTAAGCAATTCTTAGAATATACCGATACTTCAAAAAACAGTCATTTATTATATGTTCCAAATACTGGAAATAAACTAATTGAGATTTCTCCAAACGTTAAGGGCGATTTAGGAACGGCTTTTTACACTTCATATATCTCCGGTCGGTATCCTTTGTCTAAACTTTGGAAAGATTTTATGAAGGTTAAAAAAGTCTATATTAAACTTGGTTCACCACGTGGATCGGTCAATTTCTCAATTACGGGAACAGGTCGGTCAACTCCTTTTTCAAGTATCGGAACGGCTACTATCTCAAATCTAATTTCAATGACTGGGATGGGATTTGATCTTATGGGGACTATCGAAATGGGAGATACAGCAGGAACTCCGACTACATTTGCCGATACGTCAGATACCCGTTACGTCAAAATCAGAAAAAAAATAAGAGATATTCAATTTCAAATTACAACTAATTCAATGAATGCTGATTATACGTTATTGGGATTTATTATTGAGGGCGTCCCATTGAAGACGAAGCCACCGGCAGCATGGCGAATTACCAATTAATTTTTAAATATGTCGAATCACTTTTTTAAATATACTTCTCTCTACTCATCGACGTTATCAACAGGCATTTCAACAGGTACGGGAGAAACCATTACTCCCGCAGGATCAGGACTGCCGGAAGATACCGAAATTACCCTGACAATAGACAGGGTTGACTCATCAGGCAAAGCTACCCCTACCAAAATGGAGAGAATTAGGGGAACGTTTGATGGTGTTAATCTAACTTCTTATACAAGAGGAGTAGATCAAACAAATGATCAAGCCCACTCGGCGGGAGCTGTAGTTGAGATGGTTTGGAATGCTAAAGACTGGAATGATGCTGTGGATGGAGTTATCGTGGAACATAATCAAGATGGAACCCATAAAGCAGCAACAGTTACTACTCTCAAAGCAAGTGGAGCCAACATAACAACTGGAACTTCCGATGGAACGATTGTTACTCCAAAATCTTTGGCTGATGCGGGGGTGAATCTTTCTAATGGTTGGATTTTAGCTAACGAAACATGGGCTTATGCTTCACCTACTACGATTACTGTCCCAGCAGGAGCATTGTTAAAATATTCTACTGATGACAAAATCAGAATAATTCAAACTACCACCAAATATTTTTATGTACTATCGGTAGACGACACGCTGTTAACGGTAACAGGGGGTTCAGATTACACAGTAACCAACGCAGCAATTGCTTCGCCCTATTACTCCCATGAGGAAAGTCCGTTTCTTTTTCCCTCTACTTTTAACTGGACTCCAACACTTGCTAATATAACAAATACAAACGGAACCTTATCGGCAAGGTTTAGTTTGAGTGGAAAAACCTGTTATTTTATATTCAAATTTATTCTTGGTTCTTCATCAGCTATAGGAACAGGTCCAACATTTACAACACCACTAACTGCCGTTAATGTAGGAGCGCAATACGTTCTTGCTCTTTATGACGCAAGTACATCGCCCTATTTCTATACAGGAGTAGGAATACAAACAAGCACAACGGTAATTAGTCTTTATTGTACTAAAACAGATAGTACTTATTTAACAGCAACAGCACTAACAGCAACAGTTCCGTTTACTTTTACAACATCAGACGAACTTACGATAATTGGTTCTTTTGATATAGCTTAATATGGAAAACAAATTTAAATCATTTTTATAAACTTATGAATAAAATTAAATTAACACTCCAAAATGGTCATATGAATGCTAGCGGAGGTCAAACAGGAACAGGTGGAGAGCTTGAACTAATCCAAAAGGTTTATTACGCCATTAAGACAATCATTGACAGCCAATACTCCGACAAGATTGAACTTTCCTATGATGATGCGACAGTCAAAAACGGGAAATTGGCCGATTATTTTATTGCTTTACATTTTGACGGTTCAACCAATCCAAACTATAATGGCGGACTGGTAGACGCAGGGACTCTACCTTCTGCCACCAAAGATCAGGACTGGGCTTTTGCTACAAAGGTAGCCGATTATTATTTTAATCCTATGGGTATCAGATTTGCTCAAGAACATAGGACTATCAACACAAATCAATATTATGCTTTTAACGATACAGGAGAAAATACGAAACAATTTCTTATTGAACTGGGAACGCTTACGAACGCAGATGATAAAGTTAAGTGCCAAGATTTTAACAAAATTGCCAAACTGCTTGTTGAAGGAATGGTTGCTTATTTTAAGTCAAAAGAGGCAATTTTCTCAGCTCCATCAACGCCAACTCCACCTGTCGCAGATACGACAAAGATTGATGGCTTTCATAAACAACTGCAAGAACAGAAAAAGTTGGTTGAAAACCTCACCAACGAGAAAAAAACATTAGCAATTAATTTGGGTAATTGCCAAAAAGCATTACTCACCTTACAAGACCGTCTTGATAAGATAAAAGTTATTGTTAACACATGAACTTATCAAATCAAAACCAGTTGGAAATGATCGAAAAACTCTTTGATGAAAAACTTAAAGGAGTAACCGAGAAACTTGAGAATATCGAAGTGATTATGATTGAGATGAAAACTAATGTTAAGGAAGATAGTAAAAGAATAACCGTTTTAGAAAGGTTTAAAGATGAGTTTGTGGCAAAAGCGACTATTATATTCGCCATTATTGCTTTCGGGGTTACTTTGCTAAAAGATTGGCTATTTGAAAAGTTTGGGCTTAGGAATTAGGAGGTGAAAATTATGTTAGATAAAATCAGATTTTGGTCATCACAATTTGCTACTCCATTATCTGAGGCTTTAAAAGAAGCCTTTAGAGTTACCTTATTTTCAATTCCAGGCCAGCTTATTATCTGGATTGAGAATAAAGATATTGTCTTAAAAATGGTAATTGTTAATATTATTTTAATTTTCCTTCGGGCTTTGGATAAATATCTTTTTGAAAAATCAAAGAAAATGGGACAAGCTAAAGGACTATCGCCTATATAAATGGAAAGAGGGCGTCAATTTGAAGTTTTTTGTAATCCTCACGGTTTATTAGCAATAGTATCACAAGCATATCTCGGAATAGCCTTGTTTGAAGCCCATAGATTAAAGTCTAAGAATTGTTTGGAAGTGGAGATAAAACCCATCCTTAGAGAAACAATGTCCAATGAACAGTTAGAGGAATTTAACTCTGAGGTGGTGTTAACTTTGACACTAAATCAAATGGAAATAGTTAAAAGACAAAACGAAAGAATAAGGAGAAATAATGGAAAAACTATCACCGTTTATCGGCAACCCTGAAAGTCCTAATCCAATAAGACTTCTCGCTCAATGTCAGGACTGTAACTGGAAAGCGGAACTTCTTACCTCTCAGTATGATTTTGTTGAAGATTACGAGATTATAAGGGAGAGTGCTTTTAATCATGAAAACGATCTTGAACACTCAGTTACCGTTTTTAGGAAGTAAAAATTCTTTAATATAAGCAATAATATCGTTTACATCAATAGGTCTGCCTACCCAAGAACCAGCATATTTAGTTTTTCTCCGCCAGCAAATTCTTTGTTCTCGATTGCTATAAATGAAAGTTTTTTGAAGTAAACCCCGCCAATTCTTTTTCATAGCCAATTCTTTTTCATACTTCTTGGGTTTAAATAATTTATTAGCTTTTATAATGGATTTTAATATTTTTGGATTCCATTTTTCTGCTACTTCAAATGAATTTCTTGGTTTCATACATAAATAGAGCCATACCCTCTCATATTTTTTTAAACTATCAACCAATAAGACATATACCATACTCAGGCTCTACCTCATCCTGTAATTTCTTGGCGTATTTTATGGCGGCTCTAAGGCTCTTGAATTCATGGAAACCAATATAACTCCCGCCATTTTCAATATCAGTATGGGTAACTTTAAATGTTTTTGTATTTAAATAGATTACATCATTTTGACTCATATTTTTTTAATAATAATTCCTTATTTCACTAACACAAACTTATATTTCTTACCGTAAATTGCCTGAGCTAATTTCCATTTTAATTTAGCAATAGGTGTAAAGTAACCTTTTGTTTCGTGTATTTCTTCTCCGCTTGTGGTAAACACCCAGAAGTCCGCAATATATTTACAGACAAGTTTTTTATTAACCTCCAAACGTAATGTTACCTGTGGTAACCAACTAAGGATTTCCTTATTTTTTATCATATCATCTAAAATCATGGCATACTCTGCTTCAAATTTAGAGTGGTATATTCGCCCCTTATACTGGCTGGGAGTATTATGATATTTACTTCCCCATTTGAGATAGGTAGGAATAATACCATTTTTAACCTTAACCCGCTTGTTTTGGGCTGTTTTGCCCCTTATTTTAGATGCTGTAGCTGATTTCACAGGCTTAGGACACCCATACTTTATCGGTCTTAAACTTGAAATGTATTCTTTAGTTAGTTTTGCTTCTTCAAGCGCTTTCATGGTGTTTTTGCTAAATATCACGATATTTTTTAACTGTTGATTATTTCTTTTGTAAATTTTTATTCCTTGATAACCATAAAATCATATCTTCCGCAAAACTATCAAAATCATAAGTATCAGACTCTTCATCAATGTTTCTCTTTTCAATAGCAACTATTTCTTCAATTATAGACCTTCTTTCCTCCCTCACTAAAGCTGATAGTTCTTTACGGAGCCACTTTTCTACATCTTCAGCAGGGATTATTGATGAAACCCCCTCTTTTAATGGATAAACAACAGCCTTGCCAAGACCTTCCCAATGGTCAACGAATTTCTTGCTAAACTTCTCCAAAATTTTCTCAATCCCTTTTATTTTATTTTCCATAGGTGGTTAATAATTTAATGTATTCTTCTGGGCTAATTATATTCCCCGCTAATTTCTTAATGTCTTCTTCACTTATTGTCATAGTTGGGTAAATATCATTTCCTTTTATTAAGGCTAATTGTTTACATAAAAAAGTATACAACTTGTCTTTTAATGATAATTCCCACCAATGTTCTGGGTCTAATTGCTTCAATTGGTCAATCCTTAATTCCATAAGTTTACTTATTCTTAACCAATTTTCTTTCTGTATTTTTTTATATTCTTCTTTTCTCATAGGTTTCTCCAAACCAAAGTCAATTTTAGGGGTTTTCATAATAATATTTTCTCCAATAATCAGGATGTTTTTTTCTAAATTCTATTGACTTTAATCTAAAATATTCTTTTGGTATTTTATCTTTTTGAATTTTCCTATATTCTTTCATTTCTTTGGGATAAAGTTCCGATAAAATTTGATATCTTCTTCGGGAATTTTGTCCTCTCTTTTCTATTTGGTTAGGTTGGGTTTTCAAGTAATCATAACTTTTATATATTTTTCTAAATAATTCCTTATATCCTCTTTTACAATGTATCCTGACGGTATGTCTTGATACCCCAAGTTCCCTTGCGACAAACCGTTCAGAATTACCTTCATCTAACATAAATATTCCTTTTTCTATCATCTCATTGGTCATTTTCTTAAGAGTCCCTTGTTTTAGTCTATCTTTCGGTATTTTTATTTTCTTATCTTTACTGGACATATTTATTTATGGGAAATTTTTAATCATTTATATAAGTATCAATCGGGTAAAAATTATGAGTTCCGAGTTTCTCTATTATGCTATCTATGATTTTTATTTTTGTTTCGCACTCATTTCGTTGTGAAAATAGCTTTTTTTTATCGTGTCCGCTAAATTCTTCTATTTTAATCAAGACCTCCAGTTCAAAATACTTTTTTAACTGAACATTCCGTAGGTCAATCAAGACCTCTTTTTTGGTTAGTGCTTTCATATTTATTTAAAATTTATAACTAGCCTTTGGGGGCTTTATCCAACTTAAAATGACCGTGGATTTCATTTATTTCTATCTGTCCGCATTTTTTACACAGTCCTGAATATGTAAACTTTTCGTGATAATATCCTGTTGGATATTTAACCAAGCCCCAAAACAAACTTACTTCACCTATTTTTATAAATGATCTTTCTTTATCTATTGCTTCTTCGTATTGATGTGTATTTATTGCTACTGCCATATTTATTTATGGGAATTAACTAATAACGTGCTTCTTACCTTTTTACAGCCAAAACAAACTTGAGTCAGTCCGTCATGGAAAGTGCTATAGATAGCCTGTTGGGTATGTTTTCCCTCGCACTTTTGAATATGCCGTCTGACATCTTCTTGATTTTTATAATATTCGTATTTAAAGTTCATTTTAGACCAGTAATTTTTAATCCAAACTTATCACATTCGTATAATACTTTCCCTGTTCTAAAAGCTATCTTGTGGGGATAAGAGGGGTTTTTATCCCAAACATGGACATTCTTTTTATTGACTTTTATTGCTATATATTTGTCGTTAATCGAATTTCTAAACTCATCGCAAAAATAAGGTCGTGAGCAGGCGTGAAGTTTACCCGCCCCGCACTCGTTATTTTTAGGTGCCCAGTCTTTTATTTTAACCGTTTTCCCAATTGGATAATTAAATTCGTTTGAGGTTCCCTCTTGAGTTTTAAAGTCTTTTGATACCCGCTTGTAAATGATAAAATCACCTTTCGTATCTCTTTTAACCGCATTACTATTGAGCCAACCTTTTAAACCTTTTTCTGTTTTAGGTTTAATAATTGTCGCTGTTTTGGATTTTTTAATTACCTTACCAAGCGAAGTCACGAAACAAACTGCATACATAAACAAGGTAACGATTGCGTTAGTTGATTGTAGATAAGTGGCGACATTTCCCCAAGCCACTACTGTTGAGTTTTCCCAAGCCACTACTGTTGAGTTTCCCCAAGCCTCTACTGTTGAGTTTCCCCAAGCCTCTACTGTTGAGTTTTCCCAAGCCTCTACTGTTGAGTTTTCCCGAGCCTCTACTGTTGAGTTTCCCCAAGCCACTACTGTTGAGTTTTCCCGAGCCACTACTGTTGAGTTTCCCCAAGCCACTACTGTTGAGTTTCCCCAAGCCACTACTGTTGAGTTTTCCCAAGCCACTACTGTTGAGTTTCCCCAAGCCTCTACTGTTGAGTTTTCCCAAGCCACTCTGACAAATATCGTTTCCTTAGTATCTTTTAAATAGATATAGGTAAACTCTTTAAATGTTTTTGGCAGTTTGTCAAATTCTGCCTGTGTTGAGATATATATTTCTTTCATATTTATCTATGGGAATTAACTTTTAATAAGTCCTAATTTTCTTAACTTAGATATAGGAATATGAATTTGTTTATAATAGGCCTTTCGGTAGGCCTTATATTTATTAGACTTTTGGTAGGCCTTTCGGTAGGCCTTATCTTTATTAGACTTTTGGTAGGCCTTTCGGTAGGCCTTACCTTTCGCTGTTTTTAACCAAACAGCTTGACGGCTGATACCTTGTTTATTAGCTATTTGTTGTAGAGTTTTTATTTTTTTCATAAAGGTTTTAACTTTTTAACCAACTTATTGAAATATGTTTGTATTTTTTTAATTACAGCAGCCCCAGCAGCCCCAGCAGCAGCCCCAGCAGCCCAAGCAGCAGCCCAAGCAGCAGCCCCAGCAGCCCCAGCAGCAGCCTCAGCAGCCCAAGCAGCAGCCTCAGCAGCCCCAGCAGCCCCAGCAGCAGCCCCAGCAGCCCCAGCAGCAGCCCCAGCAGCCCCAGCAGCAGCCTCAGCAGCCCCAGCAGCCTCTTTATTTTTCTTAGTAGGATTTTTTGACCATTTAATAGCTGCCTCTATCGCTAGTCGTGGTCTTTTATCCTCTGGATATTTTTTCTCAAAATTATGTATTACAAGTTCTGCCGAGTAGATAGCCAAAGCCACACTATCTTTTTTAGTCCATTTATAGGCTTTAACCACTCTTTGTTCCTCCCAGCACTCTTTCTCTTTTTCTATTAAATGTTTCCCTCTACACTCAACCATTGCCAGTATCTCCCCTTGAATAAATGAAAAAGCGTCATAGGGTTCCCGCGAACAATGAAGCCCCCAGTTACACATGGAGAGCTTACCTTCTACCTTGTTCCATTTGCCTATTTTCCATTTAAGGTCGTTGCTCTGGCTTTTTAATCCTGTTCTTAAAAATTTCCATCTAAAGATTTTTTTCATATTGATTTTTCTATTTTCCTCCAAGCGGTAGCAACTTTTAATGCTCCTTCTTCAGTCCAACTAATAGGTTGAAGGTTTTGTTTGAGAAAGCGCCGGATATAATTTCCAAAAAGCACCATTGGCTGTTCTTTAATAAGAAATACCTTCTCCATCTTCTTTGCGCCTTTCATCCATTCCTTATAGGTCGCTACATACTTCTCTCCGTTATATTCAAGAACAATCTTTTTTTTAGTTTCTTTGGCTTTCTTTAACCATTTATCCCTGATATAGAACATTCCGGCAATCGGCGGTTCGACTATCTTGATGTGGATTGTGTTAGGTGTTTCAATCGGTGTCATATTAGTAATAATTATTTTGTAAATGGAAACGCCACGCTTGGGTTGGTGAACCATAGCGCCTGTTTAAATATCCGATAAACCATTGTGTCTGACATAAAATCCCGTCCTCTGTTAAAGGACAACCTAATTTAGAAGCCGGACAAGCCTGAACCATGCCGGCGCAACCTATTTCATTTACAGCGTCATATCTATATCCGGCTTCTTTCTTGAGGATGTTGTCGGCGGCTATTAACTCATCTCCTTGATAGTATTTGCTTAAATAAACAAGGGCTTTTTCTCTATTCTTTTTTCCTTGAGGAGTTAGTAACTTAGGGAATGGAATTATCTTTGAACCACCAGAGCCACGCTGGTTTTCAGAAATCTTGGGTTTTAGAAGAGATGAACTTTCTTTTACAACCAACTTATAGGCTCTAGTGGGTCTAAATGAGATTTGATAGTGTATTGAAACAGTTGTAGCCTGGATCGGTTTTATTAAAGGAAGAAGTAGGAATGAAAGGATAATGGCACCCTGACTAATTCTTTTAGCGGCTAATCCAAACCTTTCTTTCCATTTAAGGTCTTCCGGTGTATTAAGGGTTTCTTTGATTTCTTCATTAAGACTTTTTGATTTCTTATTTATCGTTTTTAATTTATGATTTATGATTTCTGATTTATGATTTATAGAGGTATCGCTACTGTATTGATACCCTATCGATACCTTATTATTAAAATATTTCTTTATTTCCTTAGGGAGTTTCTCTTTTTCGTTATCATAAGCAACGGCATTTTTAGGACCAGAATACCCACCGTATATACTCGACTTAACGACATAAATCCAATCCTTATAGAAGAAAATTTTACGGTCTTTTTCAAACAAGGTTTTTGCTTCTTGTAGTTGTTCAGGCGTGGCGCCAGTCTCAAATTTTATAATCCGGTCTGAAAGTTGGTAGATACCCGTAAGACCAATTCTTGAATTGGTGAAGAAGTAAATAAACAGCATCTTATACACTATCGATAGGGTATTGAACCAATCGTCATCGTAAATTTTCGTATGAACGATCCGAGTCTTCATATTTCGTCCCGAACTTCTAATTAACTAAATAATTTCTTTTCATCATATTCGCCTAAATACTTACCTTTCTTACCAAACACTTTAGCTTTTCCTTTTATAAACACTATCATTACTCCGAGCTTTAGAAAATTAAAGAACCAATGTTTAATCGAAAGTCCTAGAACGACTTTTACCGCCCAATATGAGGTCGCCCTGACCTGATCCCCGACCTGATCCCCGACCTGATCCCAGACCTGATCCCAGACCTGATCCCAGACCTGATCCCAGACCTGATCCCCGACCTGATCCCCGACCTTTTTAGGCAGTCTTTTTTTAATATCTTTTAATTTAGGAAGTTTAGTTGCTTGATATGGATTGTATTTTTTTATTGGTTCTTTTTTAAACTTTTCTATTTTATCTTAGAAAGTAAGTAAAAGAGGATTAACTTTTCTTGCTAGTTTTTTAAACTTCGGATCAAGTAGCTTATCCCACTCACTAGGAACTTTCTTTAACCATTTAGCAAGTTTAGTATCAGTATTAAAATTCTTTTTAACGCTTTGTTCTACGAGTTTGGTTGTTTTAACCACGCTGATCTTTTTCAAGATGTTTTCGGCTATTTCATCATAATGAACATGATTGATTTCCTTATCCCACCAAAGATATTCAAACTTTCGATATTTATCCTCGTCAATTTTTAACTCCTCTGCCCCCTCACTATGAGAAACGGTTTTTTTGGCATACAAAGCCTTTTTATTATTAGCAAAATATGCTACTCCTTGACACATACGTTTTTATTAACTTCTAAACATCAACCGTCGTCCCCTACAAGCGGTTGGTGTCTGCCCTGAACAGACCTCTGAAGTTCAGGGCTTTCTAATTGTCAAATATGTTTTGATTTGATTTCCTCAATCTCTTCTTGGGAACACTTATAGCATTGATAAGATAATCTATGACGGCTCCTTATCTCCTCATTGTATTTGCGCTCACCAGCCGTCAATACTTTTCCGCAATGACATTTAATCTGTAATGGGTTATCCATGTTTAGATTTTTACATCATCAGGATTGACATCTTCAACTCCCTCTTTTGAAAAAAGAAACGGATCTTCTCCTGAAAATAGAGCATTTAGTTTAACTGGTTTATTTTTAAGAGCTTCTTTTATATGTTTTTCGGTTGGTTCTTTTGGATCCGGTACAACTGTGTATTTTGTCGCCAGTCCTGTTCCTGCTTTTTGGATTATAAGATCATAACTGTCAACCGGTGATCCCCATTTGTTACTGTTAATTAGCGCTTGAATTGATTGTTTTAATCCTTTTTGGGTTAGTTCAAGTATCTGGATCGCCTCATCTTTGTAATTCCAAACGATAAAAGCCCAAAACTTTTTAACCTTGTCTGGTTCTTGGATTTCACTCATTATTAAATCTTCATCTAAGCGTTTTCTTATCGGCTTGCGATTGCCTTCATTATCTTCGTTCCAGTATTCCCATCCAACGATAGCTGAGGATAAAATTCTAAATTTGTTCTCGCCATCCTCAAACTTCATATAATTCCCAATTTCCTTATAACCTTTCGGTAAAAGATCTGTCATATTATTGATTTAAAAGCCTTGAGATTTGTTTTTCTTCTTTCTGGCTTAATTTATAATTTTCTGCGACGACCCATCTTTTAAGCAATCGATAAAGATCATGTAAAAAACTATCCTGTTGCTCGTTTGTGAGCTTTAACCAGGTAAGTGTTCTTACGACTGTCATTATTTCTTGTTTGGTATTCATATTGACCTTTTCCTTTTTTTCTGCTATATTTGTCATAAAGTTTTTAGAACTTTTAACAATAAAGATCGAGTTTGCGCTCGGTCTTTATTTTTTAACATTAAACTGTTTCTCAATTTTTAAACTTTCAACTACTTCTGGGTAACTTATCGCAGTCGCAAGCGCCCTATAATGCTTGTTTACCCAAAACATCGCCATAATCACCAAAGTTAAAACAACACCGGCAAAAAATATCTTTACTACTTTCAATATTTCTTTAAAATTTGGTTTTTTCATTTATTCTCACCCTCTTTCTCTTTGATTAACTGATCTATGCGTTGAAATGTGTAGCTGATGTTTCGAGGTTTTAAAGCATTATTTATTTTTTCAGTCAGTTTTCGTAGGGTATAGTTAATTCTAAATTCACGAGCGATCAATCCGATAAGATCACTTGAAATTACCTTGTATGATAGATTTACTAACTCATGCGCTTCCGATGGTTGATTTGTAACATTTATTTTGTTATAATTCTTGTCATTATGGCTTGTCATATCACCCTTATTTCCGCTTTTTTACGATCTTAAAGATGATATAATTAAGATCGTAAAAGAAGCTAATTTTTAATGTTGTTTTAAGTATAAACAGGTTATTTCTGATTGTCAAGCGTATTTGATAATAGAGTAGGAAAAAGGGTAATATGAAGTGCCCTTTTATGTTCAAATTAACGCTTGACCAGTTTGAAAACAATCTTTTTCTTAACGGGAACAGGAAAAGCACCATCACTACTTTTAGGTCTATTTTTAATAAAATCAGTGCATACTTTAAGAATATTGAGTTTAATGAGGAAAACTGCGACATCTTCATTTCAGAGCTTAGAAGTAAAATCCAGTCAGGCACTCTAAGAAACTATATTATTGTTCTCCGGCACATCGGAGAGATTACCGGCGATAGATTTGTATTTAAGTATAAGACGCCGAAAGTAGATAAGAAATTCATCGTAACTCTTACTCCCCAGGAGATAAAGCAGATTGCTGAAGTGAAAACCCTACGAAAGAAGGATAAAAGAAAGATAAACTATAGGTATAAGTGCGTGATCTATGCCCTATCCTTAACAGGACTGCGTATTTCAGAACTTACCTGTCTTAAATGGGAAGATATCATAAATGATTGTTTTGTCATTAGGAAATCAAAGACTGGAGAAGCAAGAAGCGTCCCTTTGGCCCCAAAAGTCAAGGAACTTATAAGCAAACTTCCCCATTATAATCATGGGTTTATATTCGGATCACATCTAGGCGGTCTTAATCCCTCACGGTTTAACCTTGAATTAAAGGTTCGAGCAAAACTCATGGGTATTGATAAGATAATAACAGCCCATACTTTCAGACACTCATTTATCACCGAGTGTATCCAAAACGATGAAAACCCTTTTAAGGTCAAGAAAATAGTGGGACACAAGAAACTCGAAACGACCCTAGCCTATACTCATTTGGTAGTTGATGATCTAATCAACATCGTCAAGTCTCATCCTTTGGCGGGGATGGCCCGACTATCTTTAATCAAAGACAAACTGAGAAGATTTATCGAAAGATTAAATACAGGAAATCTTGAACTATTATTTGAAGAAAAAGTAGATGAAGTAATCTTAAGAATTAGGAAACGGCGATTGACAAATTAACAAAAAAACGTAGAATTAAACTATGAACCCACTAATAAAAACAGCAGAGAAAATGGAAACTCAACAAGAATATAAAAATAGGGTACAAAGCGCTATACAAACGGCTTATCAGTATAATGAACAAGAAATCTATTATATGTGGCACTATCACGGATACGTTCCTAATCTTAAAAGCTATACAGATTTTCTATAAAAAACCCATTTATACAATTGGTTAAATAATTACGTTCTTTTGACAACTGTAATAAAAAAGAGTAAAATTCAATTAGACCTCTGCTATTAATGGCTGTTATATTCACGTTGAAGAAAACCGGCGAATTTGTTAGAACCCATGTAAAGGAAGGTGTTACTGAAGTGTGGGAGCTGATTAATAGTGGCGACCCCAACAAATCTACCAGAGACTATTTATTACTTTTAGATGACAAGAACAATCCAATTATTATTAATAAACGATTTATTTTCAGAATAGATGAAGACTGAGTTTACCGCAGAGATCAAGGAAACTAAACAAGTTAAAAGTGTATCACTAGACAATGTATTTTCAATTAAGTTTATTACTGATGATAGTTCTGTTCTTGATTTGGGTAAACTCCCATCGGACAGGACTGTAAAAGTTATTGTGGAATATGACTGATTTAAAATTATTATCACCACCAGAAAAGAAAGTAGCATCTAAGGTGCTTAGAAACAGAGGATTTTCCTTGCGACAAATTGAAAACATACTTGGAGTGTCAGATAGCTCCGCATTACTTTATTCTAAATTAGAAACTCCAGAAGAATTAACGCAATTTCAAGCGGAACTGGAAAAACAGTTTACAATTAGAGAAGATATTGTTGCCGCAAAAGCCCTATCAAGAATAGATAATAAAATGGCAACTGCAAGAATTAACGAAGCCCTAGATGTTTACAAAGTGATGAGAGGAAAAGAACAAGGAGGAGGGGTGATGGTTAATATTAAACAGGAGTTTCAAAAGGAGGCAGAGGAATATAAATGAATTATCTTAAATGGATCACCGACAAATTAAAAATTGTTGATAAAAATAAACAATCTGTAGATTTTATTCCCAATAAAACACAAACAGATTTTGTTTCTAAAATGTCAGGAAAAGACATAATATTAAAAGCAAGACAGATGGGGTTTTCCAGTATTATATTAGCAGTTTTTACCGCTGATTTTACTTTGATTGAAAATACTTACAATGTGGTAGTGGCTGATGTTGATGATAATGCCACTGGACTTTTAGCAAGGGTTAAATATTACGTTGAGTCTTATGCAGAAAAAACAGGAAGGCAAATACCTCTTAAATATAATTCAAAGACTGAGTTATATAATCCAGTAATGAATAGCTACTATAAAATAGGATCAGCTAAAAATATCGAGTTTGGACGATCAAAAACAATTTCCAATTTACATTTAAGCGAACTTTCGTTTTATTCCAATCCAGAAGCAATCTTTGGTTCAGCACTACAAGCGGTTGTTCCAAATGGGCGGGTAATCATTGAGACAACCGCCAACGGTTTTAACTGGTTTAAGAATTTATGGGATCGAGGGGAGGAGCGGGGATTTAAGAAGCATTTTTATAATCCTCTATGGGAGTATGACGAGAAGTTTTTAGAGATGAAAAAAAGAGAGCTTGAGAGATTATTTCCCCAAGAGTATCCAATGACCGAACAAGAGGCGTTTTTAACTTCAGGCGATCTTTATTTTAGTAAACTAGCGCTTAAGTATTATCTTGATAATATTAAAGAACCAATTACTGAAAATTTAATCTATGGTCAAACAATTTAGAGATATTGAAAGTGGTGAGTTTTTAGTTGCTGGTTATGATTTAGCGGCTGGTGTTAAGGATTACTGCGCTGTTCAATTCATTTCAAAGACTAAAGTAGATGTTCCTTTGGTAATTCATTCAGATAAAATCGCAAGCGAGATAACTAATATAGTTGTTCAGGTATTGGAAAAGATTTATAATCGCACAAAAATCAAACCGCTTATCGCTCCTGAAACTAATGCCGGTGGAGCTTATGAGATAGATCGAATGCTTGCGATGAATAGATTAAACCGATATAGTGTGTGGGAGCAACCTTCAGGAGTAGGAATGATAGTAGGAGGTGAGCCTAGACGTTATGGGTGGACAACGACAACTGCTACTCGACCCAAGATGTTATCTGATTTAAAACAAGCAATAGATAATAAAGTGTTAAAGATTTATGACGAAAAAACAATTAATGAGATGTATTCTTTTGTTGTAGTTAAAGGAACTTCTATTTGGAAAGCTCAAGCTGAAGAAAACGCTCACGATGATCTTTTAATGGCTTTGGCTATTGCTTATCAATTGTATCAATCGGCTGAAAAACCTGAAGCTGAAGAAGACGACACACCAGTTCCTAAAGAACACCTATTTAACAAACAAGGATTTTATTAATGAGCGAACATAAATTACCTTATGAACTCCATATCAGAGAAGAAAACCTACAATTCCATAGGGATTTGGATGAGGATATGATCCATAAGGGAATGGGGATGTTTTCGTTTATTATAAAACTGAACAATGGGGAGATAATTGATTATATTGTCTTGGATTATGAATCAACAGAAGGATTGGAGTTATGAAAAAATGTTTTTACATGCCCTTATTGAGAAGAAAGCGCAAACCTTAAAATATGGCAATATAACGGTCTATGTATCACTAATAAAGTCTGAACCGATATTAAAAACTTTGAGGATAATTGGATCAAAGCGAAGAAAATATAGTAAATCTGTTGACAAAGTAAAATAAGATGTGATATAGTTTGTATCGAGGGTTGTTGAACTTATTAAGTTTATACCCGACCAAAATGGTCGGGTTTTTTTATGAGTTGAAAACTTCGATATGGAACAAAAAGAAATCCTGAAGGATCGCTTTCACGCTGCGGACATGAGTCTTTCTGAAAAAAGACCTAAATGGACGGAATATGAGCAAATTTTCAATGTCTCGCTCGAAGATAAATTATCTGATGATACTAAATCTAAGGTCTTTGACCCCAAACTTCCGACAATGACACTGGATCGGGAGTCAAGGGTCATGGCCCAACTTCCTACAGGCAAGGTAAGGGCGATGTCAAAAAACGATGAAGGGGCTTCTAAGTTTATGACATTGGTTCTTGACAAATATATTCTTTCCAATGCCAACTCACAGTTTCCCTTCTTAATCAAAAACAGAATGGTTGACAGATACTCAAATATTTACGGTAATCAGTTTGTTTTAATAGATTGGGTAGTTAAAGAGGATGGGTATATCGGTCCTGATATGTGGCTTATTCCTATTCGTGATGTTTTTCATCAGGTTGGAGCAGTTTCAATAGAAGATTCAGACTTTATTATTATAAGAACATGGCGACCTTTATCATTTTTTAAGACCTTGCCAAAAGGTGAGGACTACAGGAATCAGGATGCTATCTATCAGAAACTAAAAGATAAGGCAGGCAAGAAAGACAATAAACGGTCAGAAGACCAATCAGCAAGAGAAGAAAAAGAATATGCAGGTTCGCCGGCGGCAAAAGGGGCTGGATACTATGAGGTTTGGTCAATGTATGAGAAAGACAGATGGTTTGATTATTCGGTAGACGCTGATATGGAATTTAGGGATACAGACAATAAACATGATAACGGAGAACTGCCGGTTGCCAACAAATACTCAATTCCTTTAATAGATGACTTTATGGCAATCGGGGACTTTGAGAGAGGAAAGACAATGCAGTATGCTTTAAACTCACTATGGAACCTGTCATTAGATAGCGCAAAGTATTCAATCTTTCCGCCACTTCTTATTAATAAAGACGCAATTATTCCATCAACAGCCAAGTGGGGGCCGGCAGCCAAATGGTTTTATCGGGGTGGTATGCAAGGTATTCCTGCGTCAAATGTAGCTACTCCTTTAATTCACGATCCTCAAGGGATGACAGTATTCCAGCAACTCTATTCTGTGATGAATGCCTCGCTTCTTAATCAATTCGGAACAACTGATACAACCGTGACCACAGGAACTGATCCTGGGTTTGGTAAGACTCCTGAAGCCTTGAAGATGGCGGCTATGAGGGAAAACGCCAGGGATAATACCGACAGATTTTATATGGAGCAGTTCTTAGTGACAGTGATAAATAGGTTTGTCAATTTAGTCGCCAAGAAAATGAAATCAAATCTTCAGGTAAGGTTATTTCCTGATGAGATCAATGAATTGGTCTCAAAGTATGAAGATATGGCTGATATGTATGATGAGAAGTCAGGTAAGCTAACTCTTTCTTCAAAAAGAATCGGCAATATTACCTATGATTACGAAATCGTACCTGGTTCTACTTATAAGGTAGATGAGCAGAAACAGGTAGAGAACTTGATTTCATTTTTGGAGTATTACACCAAAAGTCCCCAACTTATCGATCAGAAATTATTTGAAGAGAAGGAAGCCAAAGGAATTCAACTTTCGGAACTTCTAACAAGAACGTTTGCTAAATCTGGGATCGAGGGTTGGGACAAAATCTTGGTTGATAAATCGAAAGAGAAAATGATGGCTCTCGATCAACAGAAACTAATGGGTATGTTACAACAAATTGGGGGAAGAGCTGGTATTCCTCCACAACCAGGAGGTCAACCAGGGCAACCCCCTGGACAACCGACTGGACAACCAGCACCAACAAATGAACAAATCCCAACAGGGGGCATTGCACCCTGACGTATTTGCTGATTTTCATGCCTTGAAATCAATAAAAGAGGAGAAAGAGGCTAAGAAGAAAGGTTTGGATGTAGAGACATCAGCCTTGTCGTATTTAAGTAGGACTAAAGGTTGGGCAGTGTTGAAAGAGTACATTGAAAATTTGATAAAAGACTTAGACAACATGGTAACAGTTAGTATGCAACAGGGAATGGGATTTGAAGAAATTGGCAAGCGATCTCTTTTGTCAACTTTGACCAAAGAAGCATTGTTAAAAATTAAACAAAAAGTTGATGATTCAAGAGAAGCCGCAGACAACGCAGGAAAATGAAGAAAAAAAAGAAGGGGAAATACTTGATTTCAATAGACCTGATTTTAAGTTTATTCCTAAAGGCAGTCATATATGGAGACAGCAAGGCCCATATATTATTTGTAAGAGTTGTGAGCTAGACCATGCTGTTTTCATAGGAATAAACAAGCAATTGATAGGTTTTACCGACAAAGGAGAACCTATAGTTCAGAAGGTTAAGGTTTAAGGTTAATTCCTTGAACTTTGACGAGCCTGGACTCGTTAAACCTGATTATAAGTTCTAACACCATTATGGTAGATGAACAAAAGGCGGAAAACGTAGACGTTGAGCCAAACAACGTTACAGAATCGCCACCTGTAGAACCAATAGCGCCAGAAGTTAAGGAGGAAACGGTACAACCAGAGAAAACTGAACAATCTACCGAAGAACCCATAACAGAAGGTGAACCGAAGAAAGTTTCGGGGGCTACTAAAAGAATACAAGGGCTTGTAGCTGACAAGAAGAAGTTGGAGGCCGATAATAAATCCCTGGCTGAACAATTAAGGGAACTAACAAGCGGTTATCAACCGCAAGTGGAGAGTACTCCACAATCCCAGATTCAGCCGGATAAAGAGGTGTCGGTTGAAGACTATCGGACGGATGTTGTCAAGACTGCTGATGCTTTGGTTCAGATTAGGATGAACCAACAGAAGATAGTTGACAATATCAACAAAGAAGCTACAGAAGCCATTAAATTTTACCCTGAGTTAGACCCTGATAACAAGGAAACATTTGATAGGGAACTATCAAATACAGTCGCTGAAGCGACCCTTGCCTATGTCAGGTCTAACCCTACGGCATCAGTTAAAAAGTTTGTTGACAAACTGATGAAGCCTTACAAAAAATCTTTGGAGCAACGGGTTGGTGATGATACCGAGAAAGTTGCAAAACAAGTAACGGAAGCGGCCCTTAGGCCAACCAACGTCAAAGTCAAGGAAAAAGCCTTTGACGAACTAACTCTTAAAGAGATGGAAGATAAGCTAGGGGTTGTTCATTAGTTAGCCTAGAGAAAGGCAGGTGAAATATTATGGCAACTGCAAGAGAAAACACAAGTGCAAACCTACCACAAGAGGTAGCGACCTATTATGAAAAGGTCTTTTTAGCAAGAGCTGAGTACCAGCTTATTGCTAAAGAAGGTGGTCAGATAAGGACTCACGCATCAGGAGAAGGAAAAACTATAAACTTCACCCGATACGTTCCTTTGACCGTCAACCTCGCATCAGGTTTGATCACAGAAGGTTCCAATCCGTTGTTATGTGCAATTACGGCATCAACGATTTCTATGGGGCTATGTGAGTATGGTTTGACTGTGCAAACAACCAAATTCTTGTCGACAATCTCCATAGATAAAAATATGGCAGAAAAGGTGGCATTGGTTGGTCAGCATATGGGTGAGTATTTGAACATGTTGGTTTTGAACGAACTGTCAAATGGTACAGCGTATTATGCGAATAGCAAAAATACCTCTACCTATGCGGCATCTGATACCTTCGCCGCTTCAATGATAAGAGGGATTACTAGAACTCTAGAGTTGAATAAAGCGATGGAGTATCCAGATGGTTACTTTTTAGGAAAAGTTCCACCTCAAGCCAAGTATCAGCTTTTAGGAGACAGTACTTGGATCAATGCTAAAACCTACTCTGATGTAAAAGACTTATACAAAGGCGAAATGGGAGAACTCTATCAAGTTAGATGGCTTTTGAATAAGGACTATATGTCAGCGGTGGGTGCGGCATCTGAGGCATCGGTTGTAGCAGCGTTCTATACGTTCATTCACGGTGCTGAAAGTTTCGGATGTTATGATCTTGACAAAACAGGATCTTTTGCTAGTGATAGCACTATTAAATTTCGAGAAGTCGGTGAAAATCCAGAACGGATAACACCGAGCGGAGCCCTGCAAAGGGAACGTGTAACGACTATGCACGAAACCCTCGAAAAGAGGAGAAGAGATAGTCTGAACTGATTGGGAACAATCAGAGTTTGGCAGAAATGTCCAAACCGCACATTAACAACTTGACATCGGAAAACGCTTAGAGTATAATAATCCGTATATGATAAACATAGAAAGGGAATTTATAGGATTTCTAATAGGAGAAGGATGTTTTAGAGTAAGTAAACAAAACAGAAAGTGGAAAAACAATCGGATAAATTATAGACCACAAATAAGCGTTGCTCAAAGAGCAGATAATATAGAAATGCTTAAATGGGCTAAGGAAAGATTTGGTGGTACTTTAGTAAGAAGTGATGGTAGACGAGATATTCCTAATCAAAATCCAGCATATGCTTGGATTTTAACGTCTTGTGTTACTTGTCTAAAAGTATTAGAACTTTTTTTACAGATAGAATTACCAAACAACAAATTAAAACAAGCAAAATTACTTTACGATTTCTGTAAATTGAAAGCTCAATACAAAAATATGACAGGTAAACAAAAATATGGAATTAATAAAAAATTTTATTATAATGAAAAAGATTATCAATATCAGGAATATGTCTACAACCAATTATCTTTCTTAAAACGATATCAAGCAGTGTAGTAACAAAATTGTGAAGGGGACAAGCCAAGACTTTATATTCTTCCAAACTTAGTGGACTCCGGTTCACCAGCTGGACGAATAAGTAAAATATCTTGGGCGGGAAGTTATGCAACAAAAATACTCAATAGTGATTGGGTAATTGTTTGCAAAACTCCAACTTCGTAAGTTTGGAGTGTTGTTTGGCTCTCTCTCCTTAAAGGGAGAGCCAATTTAAGGAAACAACTATGAGTAATACTGGACGATCAGAAGATATTAAAGAGTTATATAGACAATTAGAGCGTGAACCACATGCTGAAACAAGACGTAATATCAGACGAACAATCCAGACGATTAGAAATGAATCAGGCTTGGTTCGAAGTATGAGAGAGTCGTTAGTTAAAGCTCATCGAGAAGGTAATAAGGCTGAAATTAAGGATATTCACTATTTTATAGAAGGAAAACAAAAATATGGTCAATGACACTATTTTCAGAGAAAAGGTTGAACAACAATTAGAAAAACCAGAAGAAGTAAAGATTGGCGATAAGGCTGGAACTCAAATATCCAATATTGAACCGCCTTATACCGATTATGAGAAAGTTCATAACCATCCTTATTTAGTAGACCATTTTAAATTAGGAGACACATGGAGGGATAAACTAGGCGGATTTGAGAAGGAAATTTCATTGATTGAGGGTTATTTCAAAGACAAAATCAACGAGGGTCAGATGAAAAATGAGAAAGAAGCAGTGCAAGAACAACTTAAAAAGATTTACCGGCTTTGTAATATAGATAAGACCGAAAGAACAACTATGCAGATTGAAAAGTTAGCGGCCTATATTGAATTTTTAAGGAAAACAGATTTAATTTCATTAAATCATTATAAATATGGCAACCAGTAATCAACCAGGAAATAAACACTCAATTCAGAATATTCTGAATTGGTCTTTTGATTCTGATTATAATGTTTTGGCAATTGGACTTTTGGGATATGATGGAACAGTTCTTAGAAGGATTAAAGCAAATTCAGACGGAGAATTTGTTACTGAAGAGACTCTTCTTCTTCGTCGTATTGTCAAACTCCTTGAAAGTAATGCGGTAGTTGATAGTAACATGAGACAAAAGGTAGCGTTAGACTACCCAACAACAGTTATTAGTGGAACTGATTATGGTATTGGTTATGCTGCTCCTAATGCTATAACTGCAAATGCACCAAGCGCAGGAACTTCACGTCCTTATTTAGCGGTGTGGTGTGGGGTGGTTGACCAGAGATATGAGATAATAGATAGAGCAAGAACGGCGTATAATTTAGGTATTAGAAACCAATTATCATTTACATAAAATATGGCACTAACAAATAATTTGAAGGTTCAGGTTGATTATCCGGTATGGGAATGGTGCAGGTTTGCTCCTGCGGCAGTTACGGCAATTTCTTCACTTGGAACTAGTAATAATTTGACTCACCGTTATCTTTATTACCAAGTATCAGCTACTCTTTACCGTTATGATACATGGACTGACTCTTGGAATCAGTTAATGTCCACTACCTCTTTTA
>Ga0315295_10000373_pt1 | contig 38377 bp, 37 predicted proteins | sample YL17G14_0_MG_FD_204453 | JGI IMG/M metagenome (GOLD analysis project Ga0315295, IMG submission 204453) | Sediment microbial communities from Yellowstone Lake, YNP, Wyoming, USA - YL17G14_0 | ecosystem: Environmental > Aquatic > Freshwater > Lake > Sediment | place: USA: Wyoming | collected...
CAAACCCGAGGATGCAAAATGGGTCTTCAGGTGGACGCAGCCAGAAGTTGGTCTGGACACGGGCGAAAAAACCTGGAACGATTGGAAAAGCGGCAGCACGCATATCATTGTGGAAAATTCATTTTAGTTTGAGGTTGAATGAATAATTTTAACGTTACGATTGGTCTGGCTTTCGTTGCCGGCCTGGCATCCTTTCTATCTCCCTGTGTATTATCTCTCGTACCCGCCTACATCGGTTATCTGGGTGGTCGTGCCGCCGGCGGCGAAACATCCGGTAAAGATCGCTGGGTAACTTTTTCCCACGGGATCGCTTTTGTACTCGGTTTCAGCGTTGTGTTTATCATATTCAACATATTGGCTGCAGCCCTGGGATTGATTCTTAATGATGTACGCACCTGGTTGGCGAAAATTGGTGGAATAATTATCATAATTTTTGGCTTGCACATGATCGGCGTGTTCAGGATCCCCTTCCTTGAGTACGATGTCCGCATCCATACCAAGGTGAATCGCCGATGGGGATACCTCTCTTCTGCCTTGTTGGGAATTTTCTTTTCTGCAGGCTGGTCTCCTTGCATCGGACCTGTTTTGGGATGGATCATGACCTTTTCAATCAATGGAGGTTCCATAGTAAAAGGGACCGCCCTGGGGGTTGCTTATTCCGCCGGCCTTGCAATTCCATTCTTGCTGGCAGCCCTGGGGATTGGCTGGGTCAGTACTCTCCTGCGGAGATACAGCAAAGTTATGCGGATCGTTGAAATAATCATGGGCGTGCTTTTGATCGTTGTGGGAATTTTGCTTATTTTAGGTTCATTCAATATCCTGGCTGGTTACATGCCGGTCATCAATTTCGGTCTATGAATTTGAGAATAAATGATCACAGTAACTCTATATACCCGTAAAGATTGCGAACTCTGCAAGCAGGCAGAGGATGAGTTGAAGTCCCTCCAAGAGACGATTCCCCATCAACTTGCGATTCTTGACATCGACTCCGATGACCGTTTACGGGAGGATCTCGCTCTTGAGATCCCTATTGTGGAAGCCGGACCATTCAGGTTGAAAGCCCCCTTCACAAAACAGGAATTGATCATGACCCTCGGAGCGGCAGCGGACCGGAGGTCGCAACTGGAAAGCATTAATGATGTAACATTCCGGGCGAACACGAAAGGGTCCAAAAATATAACCCGTGCCGACAGGTTTTCATTCTGGCTATCCAAGCACTACCTGGCAATTATTAATACTTTCCTCGTCCTATACATAGGAATCCCATTCCTGGCTCCATCCTTAAAGAAAATCGGATGGAATGGACCGGCTGAAGTGATCTACAAAATCTACCGCCCCCTTTGCCATCAATGGGCATTCCGCTCATTTTTTCTATTTGGAGAACAGCTGTATTATCCTCACGCCGCGGCAAATATTCCCGGTGTACTCACATTTGAACAAGTCAGCGGCATCAGTGATCTAACGGATCCCAGCCGGCTTCAAGCGCGTGTTTTTGAGGGGAATCCGCTATTGGGTTTTAAAATTGCGTTATGCGAGCGGGATGTGGCGATCTGGGGTGCGATGGCTCTTTTTGGGCTGGTTTATGCAATAACCGGGAGAAAAATCCCGAAACTGCATTGGATCATCTGGATCCTGGTTGGTTTGGGTCCTATTGGGCTGGACGGTTTCTCCCAGTTGTTCAGCCAGATCCCCAGCGCCTTCATTCAATCCATTCTTCCTTATCGAGAGAGTACACCTTTATTGCGTACTTTAACAGGGTTCCTGTTTGGTTTGACCACAGCCTGGTTCATGTTCCCGCTCATCGAAGAGAGCATGGAAGAAACACGCCTCCTGTTTGCCAAGAAATTTGCGATCCTTAAGAAATAGATTATTGTATGCCTTTTCATACGAATAGTGGCATTTCTTACTTTCAATTTGATATTTTCAACCGGGCTATCACTCATGCGATCTTCACCCGAAGAGGAGGGATGAGCCCTGAACCCTGGGCGTCATTGAATATGGGCAGCACGGTAGGTGATGAACCAGACCGGGTGAGGGAAAACCGCAGGCTTGCGTTGGCAACCCAGTCATGTGATCTTTCGTCTGTTTATGATGTCTGGCAGGTACACAGCGTTAATGTGGTTGTGGCCTCTGCTCCCCGGGCCCCGGATACACCGCATTTACAAGCCGATGCCATAATAACTAATCTACCACAGCTTATGTTGATGATGCGTTTCGCCGATTGCGTCCCGATATTAATCCATGACCCGATTCGAAAAGCAGTAGGCATCGTCCATGCAGGCTGGATGGGCACGGTGCGCGGTGTTGTGAGCATCGCTGTGGATGCAATGCAGGAACATTTCCAGTCCGATCCCGCTGACATGGTGGCGGCAATTGGACCTTCCATTGGCCCGGACCATTACGAAGTTGGCTCTGATGTGGCCGTCCAGGTGAAGGAAGCGTTTGGCGGAGAGGCTTCTAAGATCCTATCGAATGAGGACTACGTGATCAGGTTAGATCTTTGGGAGGCTAATCGCCTGCTCCTGGAACATGCAGGAGTGAGGCATATCGAAATGGCAGGATTGTGCACTGCATGCCATACCGAGGATTGGTTTTCCCATCGAGCTGAGAAAGGACGGACCGGGCGTTTCGGAGCAATAATAGGGTTGAAATGATCTGATTATGGACGAACCTCATATTATGTTGATAAAAGAACGTCATCGGCGTGTTCTCGAGCAGATTAATGCGGCAACTTTACGTTCCAAGAGAGAGGTTGGAGCAGTTCATTTGGTTGCTGTCACGAAATCCCAGCCGCTTGCGGTGGTTCTGGCAGCGATCTCCGCAGGATTGACAACCCTGGGGGAGAATTATGCGGAGGAAGCGATCAATAAAATATCTTCAGGTGAAATCACGGGTGTAGAATGGCACATGATCGGGCATGTACAGAGTCGTAAAGCCGAGGCAGTGGCGCAATACTTTACGATGATGCATTCGCTGGATAGCGTCAGGCTTGCTGCGCGGTTGGACAGGTTTTGTGGAGAATTGAATCGAAAGTTACCAGTACTTTTAGAGATCAATGTAAGTGGCGAAGAAACCAAGTTTGGATTTCCTGCATGGGATGAAAAGAACTGGTCGGATTTGAATCCGGTTGTTGATCAGATAATGTCTTTTCCGCACCTTCTGATCGTCGGTCTTATGACCATGCCGCCTTACTTCGATGATCCGGAAAAAACGCGGACATACTTCAAACGATTGGTACACTTTCAGGATTACCTCAGAAAGCACCATCCCCAACGTGAGTGGAACGAATTATCGATGGGAACAAGTGCGGACTATATCCCCGCGATCGAAGAAGGGGCTACCACTGTCCGTTTGGGTCAGGCCCTGTTTGGACCGAGAATAAATTGAGGCTGCATGATATATATCATCTCCAAGATCATCAACACACTGGCGAACCTGATCGTTTTACTTGTGGTTGTCAATTCAGTCTTTTCCTATTTTCTCAATCCTTACCATCCAGTTAGAAACGCGCTGGATCGCCTCCTGCAGCCATTTCTTGCGCCTATTCGCAGGATTGTACCCACAGTAGGTATGTTCGATTTAAGCCCTTTAATATTGATCATTCTGGTGGAAATCCTGGCATTTGCCCTGGTAAGTTTTCTACAGGCATTATGAGGTAGATATGGGATCAAGAACTTTTCATTTACACGACGGGAAGAAAGGGGCAGCCCTGGCTGTTAGAATAACACCGCGAGCCAGGAGAAACGAAATATATGCGATCCTGGACGATGGGACGGTAAAGATTCACCTGACCGCTCCACCTGTCGAGGGAAAAGCAAATTCAGAGTTGATTAAATTTCTTGCTAAAGTCTTAGAGGTTCCCATAAAACATGTGGAAATAGTTGCCGGGACAGGGAGAAGAGATAAGTTAATATCAGTACTAGACCTGGATGCGGATCTACTACACAAAAAGATCCTGGAAAACCTTGGAAAATAAAAATCTCCCGAAGAATTTCTTCGGGAGATTTTTCCGATAGATTATTATCCTTGAGCATATAACCAGCGGTACATCGCGAATATTTCGTAAATGCTTTTAATATAATCCCGTGTTTCCTGGTAACGGACCACTTCAAGGAATAGATCCGGGTCAGTTCCAGCCAGATCGCGCCATATGGCAGCCGCTTCGGGACCAGCATTATACGCAGCGAGGGTTGTGAACAGATCGCCATCGAAGCGATTTCGCTGATCCATAAGGTAGGAGGCGCCCAGGCCGATGCTGATCATCGGTCGAATCAGGTCAGCAGTGGAATAGGATGGAGGCCAACCGTGATTGTCGACAATTAATTGTCCCGTCCCAGGTGCTATTTGCATTAAGCCAATCGCATAACCTGAGTTGGCATACTTATTAAAGAGACTTTCCTGCCGCATAACAGATAATAGAAACAGGGGATCCAAACCCACCCTTTGCGAGAATTGTATGACCAGGTCCTTAAAATAAAGACCATAGCGGAAATGATTGAAATAGATAGGTGCCGCAAGGGTCTGGGTCTGGGAGATCATTCCAGCCAATGTAAGGACCTGGCGGATGGTGAATATCGCCGGGTAATAAAATCCAAGGTCTAGAAGGTAATTCGCCAACCGATAGCAATCCGCAGGATTTGCGTCGATGGAAGAACGGAGATCGTCGAATTCAGAGCGGGAGTTATCGGGTAATCCGAGCAACCAGAATTCAGTCCCCCTGATAAGGCGCGGGTCCGAATTGAGAGAACCGGGATTGGTTAAGTCGGTATCCGGGGGAAGGTTGAACGTGACACGCAACCAGGCCTCTGCCTCCGTACGTTCGGAGGAGAGATCAATGTTTAAGTTGATATCAGCCAAAGGATCGAAAGCAGGACGGGAGAATAGAGCATCCTGGGCTCGCAGGCTGTAATAATCTGTGGCGTCGAGGGCTGCTGTTTGCTGCCAGGTGGATTGAGCAGAAGCCGTATCTCCCAGGGCTTGCTGGGTCTTGCCAATCCAAAACTGGGCGCGTGTCTGGTCTTCGAGAAGAGTTGCCAGAATGAAGTCGCGCTGGAAGGATACCAAGGCAGAACCAAAGTCCCCCAATCGGTAGCGGGCGATCCCAGCCAGGAAAAGAGCCTGAGGAACGAGTTCACTTCCGGGATATTCGACTACAATCCTTTCCCATGTCTGGGCAGCTGCCTCTAAATTCCCATCACGTTCCTGCAAACGACCGGCTTCCTGAAGAAAGATTGGCGCATTCGGATCAGTGGGTGCCTGTTGGACAAAAGTGAGCAAAGTCTGGGCGGCGACAGCACTTTGCCCAAGGAAGTACCACTGGGTAAAGGCACGTCCTGGAAGGGAGCTATTTCCATTCCAGGCTGCTGCCCAATGAGGATTTTCCGGATAGCGTTGAATGAACTCATCCCATGCCGCTATTGCAGCCTCATATTGACCTAATCCATATAAAGTCAGCGCCTGATAATAAAGGGCAGTACCATCATTTTGGGGATTTAGTTCTATATAACGTTGAAAGGCATCATGCGCATAACCATATTGACCGGCATAATAATCAACTAAGCCTCGGTTTAGTTCATCCACCGGAACACCATCGTTGACCAAAGCGACCAGCGCACTATAAGAATCAGGAGACAAAGGATAATTGTTAACGGTATGAAGAAAGCGTTGGTACGCTTGTTCAGGTTGACCAAGTGCAAGGTATATCCGACCGGAAAGCAAATCCATTTGTGCTTTGATATAGTCGCTCGTTGTAGTTGAAAGTATCGAATCGTATATCCCCAGGGCAGTGTTCAGATCTCCCAGGTTGAAAAAGGATTGGGCAATCTTTACCTGAGTAGCAGTGGCATCCTCCCCAGACGATGAAGCCACGGCAGCCTGGTAGGCAGCGATGGCATCTGTATCATTCCCTGCTGCCGCGAACGCATCTCCGCGTTTATTTTGAACATAATCGTCGATAACACCTGGGCGAAGGGCCAGATAGACTGAATACGCCTGGGCAGCTTCGCTATATCTTTCAAGCGACGATAATATTTCCCCCAAAAAGAAATAGGCCCGGTTGGCATTTGGAGAGGCTGGATAAGTATCAGTCAGTTGCAGAAAAATTTCCAATGCATGGCTATAGTTCTTAAGGGCATAATAGACACGTCCCAACCCCCACAGGGCGGCAGCTTTCACGCCAGGCTCATTTGAAGCATCCAATGCAGTTTGAAATTCGTAGTAAGCCTGGTCGTAGTCACCGTTAAAGAAGGCTTGTTCGCCAGACTCTATCCGCAACTCAGGAATCAATGATGGCGAGGGGGTATAGTCAACCATAGGTGTTACGGACGGAGTGGTACCTTGTTGTGGAGTTGGAATGGGTGTCGAGGTTGGAATGGAAAGAGCTGGTCCAACACAGCCTGCAAGTAGGACAACACTTCCCAGCACAAGCAGGGTAATCTTATTTTTCATGAGAATGCTTATATCGCGAGATGATAGGGGTGTCAATGTGTCATTATTTCCAAAAGAAATCATCTTGAGGGATAAATATATAAAAATATTTGCCGTTAGATGGTTATTACTCATAAACTTTGACAAACGACCTTCCGCATGATAAACTTTACCTGTAGTAACGACGCCCCCCTTGCAAGGGCGTCGTTTGGCGTGAAATGCGAACAATATTCTGGGAAAATAATTCGATCAAGGCGATTGACCAACGCCGGCTGCCGGCAGTACTGGAATATATAAGCTTAACTACATTCTATGAAGTCGTCGACGCCATACGCAATATGACAGTCAGAGGTGCGCCGGCCATCGGAGCTACAGCGGCTTTTGGCATGGCACTTGCAGCAATCGAATCAAAAACCGAATCGATGACTCAATTCATTAGTGAAATTGACTCATCAGCCCAATCCCTGAAAGACTCCCGACCGACTGCGATCAACCTGAAATGGGCGCTGGATCGTGTTCTACAGGTCGCCCATAATTCGACAGGTTCCGTTGAGGAAATTCGATCAGATATTCTGAAAGAAGCACAACTAATTGCTGATGAAGATATCGTTACCAACAAGCGGTTGAGCGAACATGGTGCAACGTTGATAGAAGACGGTGATACCATCCTGCATCATTGTAATACTGGGGCGCTGGCTGTTGTTGATTGGGGAACTGCGCTGGGTGCTATCCGTACAGCGCACGGACAAGGAAAGAAGATCCATGTGCTCGTGGACGAGACCCGACCACGATTGCAGGGTGCTCGATTAACTGCCTGGGAATTGGGTCAATACGGCATCCCTTACGAGATCATTTCCGATAATATGGCCGGATATTTCCTTTCGATCGGCCAAGTGCAAAAAGTGTTAGTCGGAGCAGACAGGATTGCCGCCAATGGTGATGTAGCGAATAAGATTGGTACCTATATGCTTGCCTTGGCAGCCAGGGATAATAAAATTCCTGTCTATGCAGTGGCACCTACTTCTACCATTGATCTGACTATCTCCAATGGGCATTTGATCCCGATAGAAGAACGAGATCCGGAAGAAGTATTGGGAATACAATTCCACGGGGAAAGCGTATTTCCCAAAGGTGCCCGCGCTCGCAACCCGGCTTTTGACATTACACCCAACCGATTGATCAATGCGATCGTGACAGAGAATGGAATAATTTACCCTCCTTTTAAAACGCACATAAAAGAAAATATCAGCTGAAGGCTTCGCGGAGAATGTGGATATATCTCCAAACTTGGCACTTACGGATCTGCCAAAAAGGTAAAAGGCGATGGATATTCTATTAACAGGATCAGTAGCATTTGACTATTTGATGACATTTCCCGGTTTATTCAAGGAACAGATCCTCCCCGAGCGGTTGGAGAAAATTAGCCTGTCATTCCTTGTCGATTCTATGTCTCGGCAGCGGGGAGGCGTGGCACCCAATATTGCCTATAACATGGCACTGCTGGGGGAGCACCCGCGCGTGATGGCAACGGTAGGCGAGGATTTTGAAGATTTCCGTATTTTCCTCGAAGGAGCCGGGGTCGACACCTCCCTTATGGAGGTGGTACCTGGTTTATTCACCGCCTCATTCTTTGCGACCACTGACCAATCCAATGCCCAACTGGCATCGTTCTATCCTGGAGCAATGGGAGAGGCAGCGAAGCAGAGCATATTAAAGGTTTCCCCTCGTCCTGACCTGGTGATCGTGTCACCAAATTCTCCAGAGGCGATGACGAAATTTGCGGGAGAATGCCGGAAAGCGAATCTCCCATACCTATACGATCCATCACAACAAATATTACGATTGGATGGTACTGAACTTGCTCGGGACATGGAAGGCGCTCAATTCCTTTTTGTTAATGATTATGAGTTCGGATTGATCGTGAAAAAGACCGGGTGGGCGCTTGAACAAATTCTTGAACACGTGCAGATCGTGGTAGTCACACGGGGCAAGGATGGAGCAGATTTGTACAATAAGAGTGAGAAGGTGTACATTCCAACAGTGCCAGAACGGAAAATTGTTGATCCAACTGGTGTCGGTGATGCCTTCCGCGGAGGTTTTTTGGCAGGATACTCACATGGATGGGACTGGGCATTATGCGGTCAAGTGGGATCCCTGGCGGCTGTGTATTGCCTGGAGGAAAAAGGTTCTCAGAACCATACTTACACTCGCAAGGAATTCATTCAACGTTTTCGTGAACATTTCGACGATCATGATCAATTGAATCAATTCGTGAAGGAATAGAATTCCTTGAAAGAAATATGGATGGAGGATTAAAAGGAGAAATATGGACAATTTTGATATAAAGGATATTAACCTTGCTGAAGGCGGCCACCGAAAGATTGAATGGGCAGAACGGGAAATGCCAGTTTTACGATTGATCCGTGAGCGCTTTAACAAAGAAAAACCACTGAAAGGTGTCAGGTTATCAGCGTGCCTGCATGTAACCAGCGAAACCGCCAGCCTGGCACGGACCCTGGTGGCAGGCGGGGCTGACCTTGTTCTAACAGCCTCCAATCCCCTCTCCACCCAGGACGATGTAGCCGCGGCTCTCGTGAACAGGTATGAAGTACCGACATACGCCATTAAGGGCGAGGATAATGTAACGTATTACAAACATATCGGCGCGGCTCTTGATCACCAGCCGACCATGACAATGGATGATGGTGCTGACCTTGTTTCAACCATTCATAAAAGCCGAAGGGAATTACTCCCAGGTATCATTGGCGGAACTGAAGAAACCACAACTGGAGTCATCCGTTTAAGAGCCATGGCGGCCGATGGTATGCTCCAATTTCCTGTTATCGCGGTTAACGATGCCATGACAAAGCATTTCTTTGATAACCGCTATGGCACAGGGCAATCCACATTGGACGGTATCATTCGGGCTACTAATGTTTTACTGGCGGGCAAGAATTTTGTGGTGGCAGGGTACGGTTGGTGTGGACGCGGTCTCGCCTTAAGAGCCCGAGGAATGGGGGCGCTGGTCATTGTCACGGAAATTGATCCTCTCAAAGCACTGGAAGCCGTCATGGATGGATTCCAGGTAATGCCAATGATCGAGGCGGCAAAAATAGGCGATATTTTCTGCACTGTAACCGGGGATATCAATGTGGTTGACAGCCATCATTTCAAAGCAATGAAAGATGGAGCCATTGTGGCCAACTCGGGTCATTTCAATGTGGAAATCAATATCCCCGCATTACAGAAACTGGCAAGCGGGGACCCCAAACTTGTCCGACCGTTTGTGGATCAATATGAAATGAAAGATGGGCGCAAGATCAACATACTGGGCGAAGGTCGACTCATCAACCTGGCATCTGCAGAAGGACACCCGGCTTCCGTGATGGATATGTCTTTTGCCAACCAAGCGCTGGCGGCTGAATTCATAGTCAAGAACGCAGAGAAACTGGAAAAACGAGTTTACTCTGTACCAGCAGAAGTGGATGCTGAGATCGCGCGCATGAAACTATCCGCCATGGGTGTAAAAATTGATACCCTGACTGCGGAGCAGGTCAAGTATTTGAATTCCTGGGAAGAAGGAACATAAATATATAGTATTGATAGAGTTCGAAGGAATGTGTGAAAAGAAAGATCGCCAAGAACAAGACATTCCTGTCATTTATTTTGAAGATAATCCCGGGAACGATTATTAAAGACTATATGTAGAATTCGAATAAAATCAAATCTTGAAAATTCGGAAAAATTGCAGAGACGAATCCTTCCTCTTTCCAAAATACCCAGAATCTGATAAGATACTTAGCGCACGCCGATAAGTATCATTCATGCTCTGGACGAGCCTCGGCCCTTATGGTCGGGGTTTTTTATCGCATTTCTGCAAAATTTATAAGAACAAACTGGTGAATTGAGTATGCTTCAAGAAAGAACCGATCTTCGCAATATTGCCATTATCGCTCATGTGGATCACGGTAAGACCACACTGGTGGATGGTCTTTTACGCCAGTCACATACTTTCCGCGACAACCAGCAGGTGGTTGAACGGGTGATGGACTCGAACGACCTGGAACGTGAGCGCGGCATCACGATATTAGCGAAAAACACTGCCATCACCATCCCCGATCCTGAAACCGGCCAGGTGGTTAAGATCAATATCGTTGACACCCCCGGACATGCGGATTTTGGCGGCGAGGTGGAACGAGTCATGAATATGGTGGATGGTGTCCTGCTTCTTGTCGATGCAGCCGAGGGGCCCATGCCGCAGACACGATTTGTACTAAAGAAAGCACTCGAGATGGGGCATAAAGCGGTTGTCGTTATAAATAAAGTCGATCGAAAAGATGCCGAGCCTGAACGTGTTGTCAACCAAACCTTCGACCTTTTTATTGAATTGGGGGCGACTGATGAGCAGGCTGATTTCCCTATCATTTATACCCAGGCGACCAGCGCCCAGGCGGGAATAACCCCAGACCTGGGTCCTGATCTGCAACCGTTATTTCAGACGATTTTACGGCACATTCCACCACCCATGGTGGATATTGATGCGCCATTGCAGTTGCTGGTAACAACCCTGGGTTATGATGATTACCGTGGGGTGACCGCAGTAGGGCGAGTCCATGCGGGAAAGATCAAGGTCGGACAGCCCCTTGCGCGGATTCGAATAGACAACACAATGATGCCTGAGCGCGTCAGGTATCTGTATGTTCACCAGGGTTTGAATAAGATTGAAGTGGACCAGGCTGATGCCGGGGAGATTATCGCATTGGCGGGATTGGAAGGGATAGCCATTGGTGAGACCCTGGCTGATGCAGAGAACCCGATAGCATTGCCGACCATCAAAGTAGAAGAACCGACTGTCAGGATGACATTTGGTGTGAATACCTCTCCATTCTCCGGAAAGGAAGGTCGCTGGAGCACTTCCCGTAAATTGCGTGAGCGCTTATTCGACGAACTGAGGACGAATGTATCGTTGCGCGTTCAAGAGACTGGAACATCAGAATCGTTCCTGGTTTCAGGTCGTGGAGAATTGCACCTGGCGATCCTAATCGAGACGATGAGACGGGAGGGTTATGAATTCCAGGTATCCCGACCGGAAGTGATTTTCAGGAAGGCTGAAGATGGCACCCAACTTGAACCCTTTGAAGAAGTCCATGTAGAAACCAGCCCGGAGACTGTGGGGGTAGTTGTAGAAATGTTGGGAGGCCGGCGGGGAAAAATGATGGATATGCAGGATACCGGTCAAGGGAGCACTCGCCTGGTGTATCTCGTTCCCACACGCGGGCTGCTTGGATTCCGGTATCAATTCCTTACAGCCACGCGAGGCATGGGCGTAATGAACACCCTGTTCCATGGTTACGAGGAAATGGCCGGTCCGATGGCAACGCGTTCAACCGGTTCACTTGTCGCCTGGGAGATGGGAGAGACAACCGCTTATGCGCTGAAGAGCGCCGAGGATCGCGGGACCCTATTCTATGGACCGGGTGTGTCTGTATATGAAGGCATGGTAATCGGTGAAAACGCCCGACCCGGTGATATCCCCATCAATGTCTGCCGCAAGAAGCATTTGACAAATATGCGTTCATCCCACGGGGACATGGAGATCCGCCTGACGACCCCTCGCCCGATGAGCATCGATGAAGCGATAGAATACCTGGCGGACGACGAATTACTCGAAGTAACCCCCCTATCGTATCGAATCCGAAAACGCATCCTTACAACTGATGAGCGGGGAAAGCAGGAAAAGAAAGCAAAAGAAGCGCTGGAAGAATGATCTAATTATTCCCAATAGAGTCCTTCCTCGCGGTAATCATTCCTACAGTTAAACCAAACAGGGATCCCTCACAGTACCTAATTTCAGCAAATCCTGCTGTATCGATTGCTTCGCATAGATTTATCGGCTGGCAATCAAAAACAGCAGGAATATTTAAGTGGAACCATTTGTAGATCCTTGTAGCCAAGCGATTTCCATCTGCCAGGGCTGTTACACCCAGTCGCCCACCGTCTTGAAGAACCCTTCGACACTCCCCCAGAACTATCGGAATTTCCACCAGGTTGAAGAGTTCGAGGGAAAAACTCATGAACAGGGCATGGAAAGTGCCCTTGCGGTATGGGAGTGCGAGTGCATCGCCCTGCTGAATTTCTATTCTGGTTGATAGATCAGCAATGGAAACCTTTTTCCTGGCAGCCTGCAGCATCCCTTCAGAAAGATCGATACCGTATACTTTGCCTGATTCGCCCGTTGAATGAGCCAGGGATATCAAACCTTTTCCCGAACCAAAGCCAATTTCCAGAACTTTCTCCCCCTCGCAGACTTCAAGCATTTGCAAACCTTTCTCGGAAAATCTGGATTCACTCCCGGTGAAAAGGTCATAGAAGGGACTGAGGCGGTTATAGTTGTTGCGAACTGCATCATGAGTCATTTGATGGATACCGCACTATCTCTTGCAAGTGCGTCGCGAATATGTTCTGAGTGATTATGGAACAATGGGAGGTCCATCGCTTCCTTGATTGGAAACCAGGTGATTTCAGTGGTTTCTGCGCTTAATCCAGGCACTCCACCAAGATGCTCAACCTCAAAATTAAGGACAACAACATGAACGCGATTCCCATCTGGATATGTAATCAGGTGGTGCGGATCAGAATAGACACCAGTAAGGCGGGTGACACGGACCTCTAATCCGGTCTCTTCCAACACTTCTCGGGTACAACCTTCTGACACCGATTCACCTGCTTCAATCATTCCACCAGGCAGGCACCATAAACCGTTGTCAGCACGGCGGGTGAGCAGGATTTTCTCGCGTGCAGTATCAAACAAAACTGCGGAACATCCCAGGCGGAGTTCAACTTGTCTTTGACTTCGTTTTCCAAGGGTTTTTGCGGACATGAATCAATTTCCAGGAAAAATATTCTGCTATTGCACGATCACCTTTATGAAAAACATCTCGCCGAATGGAATGCCTTTTGCGTCAAAAACCTGCCATTCGCTCAAGTATTCTCCCGGTTCCATGGGAGCAATAAAAAGTACTTGCAGGATCGCTTGCAATCCTGCACGGGCTGGAAAAAGCGCCTGTTCGGTGGATGCGCCCAGCGGATTTCCCCCCACGAGACGCAGGCGATAACGACTATCCCAATTGCAGGAACCTGTGTTTTGAACACGCCATTGTTTATCCAGGGAGCTGCCAGGCGCAACAATCGAGAAATCGGGGATGGTCACATCCTCCACGAAAGTCAGGTCATCCATACACATTGGGGTTGGTGTCGAGGCAGGAGGCTGTGTGGGAATTTGCGTCTCCGTTGGAATTAACACAAGAGTTGAAGGGGGCGCGGTACTCTGGACACTCGCCGCACAGGCAGTCAAAAAAAGGCAAATAGATAAGCAAATGGGCACAGAGAGTTGCGAATTTTGCGTTTCTGTGCCCATTATAAATCTCTCGTTACTCTTGGGAATCAGACTTCATCAGGGGTTTCGCCAACGGATTCATCAGTCCCAGGGGTTACAAGGGGGATTGCCACCTCTCCACCACTGGCTCGCTGGCGAATGACCATTTCAATTTCATTGACCAGTTCCGGATTCTGTCGCAGAAATTCCTTAGAATTTTCGCGCCCCTGGCCGATACGAGTATCGCCATAGGAGAAGAAGGCACCTCGTTTATCCACAATTTCCAATTGGGTGGCAAGGTCTATCAAGTCACCGACCTTGGAGATACCTTCATTGTACATGATATCGAACTCCGCAGTTCGGAATGGAGGGGCAACCTTGTTCTTGACAACACGTACGCGTGTCCTGTTTCCGACGATCTCGGCTCCGATCTTTATAGACTGGATGCGGCGGACATCCAGTCGAACCGATGCATAAAATTTAAGAGCATTGCCACCGGTGGTTGTTTCTGGATTTCCAAACATCACCCCGATCTTCATGCGCAATTGGTTGGTGAAAACCACCGAGGTCTTGGTCTGGTTGATGGCACCCGATAGTTTACGCAATGCCTGGGACATCAACCGAGCCATCGCTCCCATCTGGGCGTCACCCATATCTCCTTCGATTTCAGACCTGGGAACCAGCGCAGCGACGGAGTCTATTACCACCAGGTCGACTGCTCCAGAACGGACGAGCGTTTCAGTTATTTCAAGAGCCTGTTCACCTGTGTCAGGCTGTGAAACGAGCAGGTTATCAATGTCAACCCCGCATTTTGCCGCATACGCAGGGTCCAGGGCGTGTTCCATATCCACATAAGCCGCTGTACCGCCCATCTTCTGAACTTCAGCGACAATGTGCTGACAAAGGGTGGTTTTTCCCGAGGATTCCGGACCATAAATTTCCGTGATTCGACCTCTGGGAATGCCGCCGATACCCAGTGCCAGGTCGAGGGATAACGAACCAGTCGGGATGGCATCGATCTTCATTTTTTGCGCTTCCCCCAGGCGCATGATGGAGCCATCGCCATAGCGTTTCACAATGTCCCCGAGGGCTTTGTCAAGCATGCCACGACGACCATCGTCAACGATTGAATCTCCGGTTGGATCAGATTTTCGAGCCATAAGAATCCTCTCTGCGAAAGTAATGATTCGAGTATAGCACAGATGTTCGATACGTCAAGAGTTCAGGGAATACTTGGTGTGGGTACAGGAGGTAAGGAGAAATCGAAGGATTTATAACCCTGGAATGAAAAGTAGGTAATTTGCCCGGGCAGGATCTGGATATTTACTTTTCGATTTAGTGTACCAAAGGGGATATTTAGTTCGTAGATACCGGCCGGTAGATCGCCAAGCACGACATTTTCCTTATAATATTCATCGCTGTTCACTGTCATCGGTCCATAAGTCCTAACCGAATATTGTTTATCGGATTCGATGTTCTTAAGCAGGATGAGAAACGAATCAAGCCGAGTTCCATAAGTGCCCATTACATTGCCGACCAAAACACCATATCCTTGGGGAGGAGAAAGCCATAATTCCGGATTACGTGTCTTCCAGAAATCATTTTCTCCAAGCCGGACCTCAAAATGGAGATGCGGTCCTGTGGTCATCCCGGTACTCCCAACGTTGCCTACTATATCTCCTGTGTTTACCCATTGTCCAACGACAACATCCACCTCTTCCATGTGGGCATATACCGTGAAAAGAGGCTGATATTTATAACCGAAATCATGACGAATTGCAACTGCAAGCCCGAAGGGATCTGTCAGATTGTAACTTGACCCAGAATATAACCCGATCCCTGCCCAGATAACTGTTCCCGGACCGGCTGCGAGAACTTCAGCCCCTCGCGGTGCGGGTAAATCAATGCCCGAATGGATGACGTCCGGACCAAAATATATTCCGCCGTAGCGATAATCCCAGACAGGATCACCCGGGTAAGTGGCTGCTATGGGCGCAGAAAGGTAGAAATGGTCGTATGGAGCGAGAGCCCAGGGAGCGGGATAAAGGGGTGGCCGGTACTCTGCTCCTTTTGCGGGAATAACCGTGGGAAAAAATAATTCCAATGGGCCTATCGTTGCTGTGGGAATAGGGGTTGGGGTGTCATAAACGTCCGGTATCGTAGCGGTGATGGACGGGAGGGCTTCGACAATGTCCTGTGTTGAAGTGGGAATCAGGGTGGAGGTCGAAAGAGGCGCTTGGAGTGGATGAGTAACTTCAGCAGGCGCAACAGGAGATAAATTAGGAGCGCAAGATGTAATGGAAAGCGTAATGAGGAGGATGCACAAACTCGAAACGGATTTCATGATTATGGTGTGTACGTGGGATGAAGTGTTGAAGTTCGCGTGGGTGTGGGAGAGCGAAACCAGAGTGGTGTTCTGGTTGGGGTGCGGGTGGGAGGGATAACATAGGTCGGAGTGGTCAGTATTTCCGGTGGATACAGTTGCAGCATGGCTGAACGCCAATCCAATCCTTCAGAAAAGACAAGTTCATTAAACCTGGCACCGGTGTAATAGGTCTGCCAATTCGTCAACGCGGGAAGGCGTTCCCATCCAAATTGGGCTGCCAATGCAGTCAGGTCAAGCCAATATCCGGAGGGAATGGAAATCATCAATTGCCCCCCATTTTCATAGGCTGTTGAACTGGTTTTTCGTGCAGAGAAATCCCACGGTAGTTGAGTTAGAGGCATTCCCTGTGAGCCGTCCTGGGCAGCTGTGTGAAGGAAAATACGCCAGTAGACCTGTTGTCCGAAATCCTCCCGTACGACCGCCATCCAATTGGCCTGGACAAGTACAGGATTCAAAGTAAACGCGCGACCTGTATGAAGCCAGTCACCTCCCATCCCCGGATCTAGAGGCGTAGTCAGGGGCACGAACGCATTTTCCAGGTTACCGAGTGCATCCCAGCCAGTCAATGCAGCGACACGGGAGCGTAATGCAGAGAAGGAGTTGTTTGCCTGTTCAATCAATTGGGGGTAAAGGGCAGTCACCTCAGGAAGATCAACAAGAACCGCTTGTTCGGGGGAAATTTGTGACTGGGAGTCGCTGTCTCTCTCAAACCAGGCGGTCGGGGTCACCTGTGCTGAACCAGTAAAAGGACCTGGGAGCCCGGCACTTGTGATCCCATAGGAAATTCCATTTATATGACCAGAAAATAAAACTGGTGGAAGGCTGATTTCACCGGAAATAGTATTTCCGGTTATGTAGGTAGAGTTGGGAGTTAGAAGACGACTGATGAGTTCGGTATCGCTTTGCCAAATTGGCCAGTCACCGGAACCCAACCATGAGGCAGGGGAATTGGGTCTTCCCGAATCCCAGAAAAATATGCCGGTCAATCCTGTCGTGGGATCCGCTGAGGCCCATGCAAGTCTTGTGCCATCCGGAGACCATGCAGGATGGGATTCAACGGTATTTGGATTGTTGCTAACATTGAAAAATTTTCCTGCTTGATTTAGATCCGCTATCCAGACTTCAGGCTCGCCAGAACGGTTTGAAATGAAAGCAATTTGTCGACCAGGCAACGGAGACCATGCAGGGGAGGAGTCGATTGCGGGATCCTGAGTCAGTTGTAATGGAGCTTGTTCAGGATTAGTTACCGAGCGAATTAAGATATCAAGGTTGCCTTTAATATAACTTTCATAAGCGATATATTCGCCATCGGGCGACCAGGAAGGTGCAGCATCATATTCAAGTGAATCAGTCAACCTGGTAAGATTTCCGTCACCCAGATCGAGGAGATAGAGATCCCAGAAACCGTTCCGCCGGGATGAAAAAGCCAGTTTGTCACCGTCTGGGCTGAGAGCTGGGGTGATATCATCCCAGGCATTCGAGGTAAGGCGGGTGAGTTGCACGCCTTGAGGTGAATATGCAAATAGATGGGAAAAGGTACCTTCTAGCAATGAAATGAAAAGTATCCCCTCTGGCATTGGAGTGGTAACTATCATCTCGTCAGTGGCGGTGATGACATAAGGTGTTTGTGTAGGAAGTTCGACTGTCGGTTGGGGTGGAGTCTGCGTGCTGGTTGGCGTAGGTGTCTCTGTTGGTAGAGGTGTGGGGGCAGGACCGCATGCTGGAAGAAGCGTAATTAAGAAAGGAAATATTAGCAGGATTTTTAGAACCGAGCTTGGTTTATGTGGCATGATGTTTCTTTGGAGGTGATTATTCAATTAGGTTGTCTGCAGCGCTCTATTTTACCCTGAGCAGGGGGATGAATGATTAGTTAGGAGTGGAAATAATTCCCCGTCTAAGGTGGAATTTGAAGACAAAGAACCCATGCAGCCATTATAACCAAAAAAATGTTTTCCCACTGTTCTCCCTACGGTATAATCTGACCATGACTCCCAAACTATCTCATCTGGACGATTCCGGGCATGCCCGGATGGTGGACATTGGCGATAAGAGTGTGAGCGAGCGGATTGCGATCGCGAGTGGAGAAGTGGTAATGAAAAGTGAGACACTTCACCTGATTCGCGTGGGCTCATTGATTAAAGGTGATGTTTTAACGGTTGCTCAAATTGCAGGCATATCGGCATGTAAACAAACCTCCACCTTAATTCCATTGTGCCATCCCATACCTATTAATCACATCGACCTAACCCTCATGTTTAAGGAAGACTTGCCTGGTGTAACCATCAAGGCGATTGTCAAAACGACCGGCAAGACAGGATGTGAAATGGAGGCATTGACTGCAGTGACTGTGGCGGCATTAACGGTCTATGATATGACCAAAGCAGTGGAAAAAACCATGAAGATACAAAATATCAGATTGGAAGAAAAGCATGGCGGAGCCAGTGGGGATATTGTGAACAAGTAAAGAAAGGAATATTCAACCCATATCTCCAAATTGGGAGTGTTAATGCATAAAATTAAGATTCTTTTTTTCGCCAGCCTGCGCGATTATGTCGGTTCAAAATCCGTGGAAATGGAAATACCCATTGGTTGTACCATCGAAGGATTATTGGACCTCCTCGTGACCACGTATCCTCGCCTGGAAAAAGTAAGAGAATTAATGATGGCTGCAGTAGATCGAGAATATGCCTCTGGTTCACAGGTGATCCCGCAAGGGGCTGAAATCGCACTATTTCCACCGGTGTCCGGAGGATAACGATCAATGGACTTCCCGACGATCATTTCCCTGGCTGAATCAGAAATTGATTTGAAAGATTTGTTTACCCAAATCACACTTCCCACGACAGGTGCAGTTGTTTTCTTCACTGGCGCAGTCCGTGAACAGACAGTGCTTACAGGTCAGAAAACTGATTTCCTGGAATATGAAGCGTACCCACCCATGGCATTATCCAAGATGCAACAAGTTGCGGATGAAATTCGCGAGAAATGGCCGGCCGTGGAGGGAATTGCCATCATCCAAAGGCTTGGACGTCTTGCTCCAGGAGAACCCACCACGGTAATCGCTTGTTCTTCCGCGCACCGGAATACAGGCGTTTTTGAGGCTGCCAAATATGGGATTGATCGCCTGAAAGAGATCGTACCCATTTGGAAGAAGTCAATTGGATCGAACGGAGAAGGGTGGATTGAAGGTGGTTATCACCCAGAATCAGGAGAGTGATGGCGGTCTTCTGTACGTATTGTGGAAGAGATTACCCTTTGTCGGGTCTACCGTACAAATGTAGCACCTGCGGAGGATTATTTGACATCAAAGGTGACCAGCCATTTTCTGGAAAACTTGTGGATCCGTGCCAACCTGGCATCTGGCGTTACCGTCATACTTTCGGTCTTTCAAAAGGTATGACACCTGTTTCTATTGGCGAGGGCAACACACCACTGGTGTGGATGGAAGCCTTTGGACGTAGAATTGCTTTCAAGTGTGAATATTGCAACCCAACAGGATCCTTTAAAGATCGCGGCTCATCTGTGATCACAGCCTGGCTTCAAGCACGAAAGATAAAAGAAGTAGTCGAAGATTCTTCAGGAAATGCCGGCGCTTCATTGGCAGCATATACAGCCCTTGCAGGGATAAAATCAAAAATATTTGTACCCGCATCTGCTTCAGGACGAAAAATCAGGCAAATCGAAACCTTTGGAGCAGAAATTCAACGAGTCTCTGGCAGCAGATCGGATGTAACCGAGAAGATCCAGAAAGTGGTGGAAAGAGGCGCAATCTACGCAAGCCATGCCTATCTGCCATTCAACCTTCCCGGTTACGCCACAGCAGCATACGAGATCTATGAACAACTTGGGAATAGGATGCCGGCAGGAGTAATTGTTCCAGCAGGGCAGGGAGGCTTGTTACTTGGGCTTGCGAGAGGATTTGATAATTTGCGCATAGCCGATAATGACTTAATAGACATCCCAAAAATGATAGGGGTGCAAACACAGGCTTGTGCGCCGTTATGGGAAAAATATTCTGGGAATAAAATAGGGTCACATGAACGCGATATGCAGTCCATTGCTGAAGGAGTTCAGGTTAACGAGCCAGTACGGACAGATATGGTACTAAAGGCAATAAATGAATGCCATGGTTCTGTTCATGTCGTCCAAGAAGGTGAGATAATGATAGGCCGAGATGCACTCGCGCGATTGGGTCTTTTTGTCGAGCCAACATCCGCCATAGTATGGTCTGCGCTGGAAAAGAATATTACGCATCTTAAAGATCCAGTTGTTGTACTATTAACCGGTTCAGGATATAAAAACTAAAAAAAGTTCGAAGGACAGAAATATGATAGATACACAATTACTCGGAAGAAAAATAATCTCCAACCTGGAAAAGATAATCGTTGGAAAACGCCCGTCGATCGAATTAACTGTCATCGGATTATTTTGTCAAGGTCATATCCTTATTGAGGATGTACCAGGTGTTGGAAAGACCGTATTAGCGCGTAGCCTGGCAAAATCGATAGGATGCTCATTCAATAGATTACAGTTCACACCAGATATGCTTCCAAGTGATGTGACGGGTGTCTCCATTTTTAATCAATCCAAGCGGACGTTTGAATTCCGACAAGGTCCCATCTTTGCACAAGTTGTGCTGGTAGACGAAATCAACCGTGCCACGCCAAAGACACAGGCAGCCCTTCTTGAGGCGATGGAGGAACGCCAGGTGACTGTGGACGGTAAAACACATCCATTGCCTGCTCCTTCCATGGTTCTGGCAACCCAGAATCCCATTGAATATGAAGGAACCTTTCCCCTACCGGAAGCTCAACTAGATCGATTTCTCCTCCGTATAAGACTTGGGTATCCAAATTCGATCGATGAAGTTGAAGTCCTCACTCGCCAGCAATATCAACATCCCATCGAGACTTTGAAATCCGTGGTTAAATTACCCGAATTACTTCAAGCGATGGCACAAGTGAAGAAGGTATTTGTCTCCGAGGCGATAAAACGGTACATCGTGGATCTAACCAACCGGACGCGGCAGCACACGGATGTGTACCTGGGAGCAAGCCCGAGAGGAAGCCTTGCCCTTTTCAGAACCGGGCAGGTTTCCGCTTCACTCGATGGGCGAGACTTTGTCCTGCCGGATGATATCAAGCGACTTGCGGTACCGGTTCTTGCACATAGAGTGATTGTAGGTCCAGCAGCTCGCTTGAGGGAATTAAGTGCAGAAAAAATAGTCTCGGAAATCCTTGATAATACGGTTGTGCCCGGTGGAGATTTTGAGGCTCACTAGGTAAAATGAAAACAAACGCAGCATTGCGCTGGTTGCTGGTCGTAATCATCCTTTTTGGATTAACAGGATGGGCTGTCACAGGTCTCCAGATATACACTCGCATTGCATACCTGGGGTTAATAATTGTCATCGGTTCAGGAGTCTGGGCAATAATATCGATGCGTGGGATTCGCATGACCAGGCAAGCGCGTATCCTACGAGCCAGCATGGGGGGTGTTTTTGAAGAACACTACGAAATCCGAAACACTGCATGGCCGGCATGCCTTTGGCTGGAGATACTCAACCAATCAAACCTCCCATTGGCAGGGGGTTCCCGGCTGCTTACTGGAATAGGTCCTCGCCAGCGCAGGTTCTATACATCAAGGACTTTGCTGTATCGCCGCGGTGCATTCACACTTGGTCCCACCATTCTGGTATCAGGAGATCCATTTGGCTTATTTTCAATTCGAAAAACGATTGCTGCCAGGGATACTCTAATAGTTTTGCCAATGGCTGTTCCAATATCAAATTTCCCACCCCCTCCCGGACTCTTGCCAGGAGGTAAAGCCGTACGTCAACGATCATCTGATGTAACCCCGCACGCCGCAGGCGTTCGTGAATATGTTCCCGGCGATCCTATGAAACGAATCCACTGGGCATCCACAGCACACCGAGGAAAATTCATGGTGAAGGAATTTGAACAGGATCCTCAGGCCGATATCTGGTTGTTTTTAGACGCCCAGAAACAGGTACATGCTTCTGTTCCCTCGCAAGTTATGGAAATCAGTGAAAGCACCTGGATGTTACACCGCCCGAAAGTGGTTCTACCCCAGGATTCCTTTGAATATGGAATCAGTTCAGCCGCTTCTCTCGCAAGTTATTTCCTGATGGATCGAAGGGCCGTTGGTTTGGCATGTTCGTCCGGGATTTCCACCGTTGTACCAGCAGAACGGGGGGAGCGACAATTGGGCAAGGTCATGGAGACATTGGCCTTCCTGCAGCCTGATGGAGTGATGCCCTTATTAAGCCTGGTAAATATCAGGGCAAAATTACTACCCATCGGAACAGGTGTTATTCTAATTACCCCCTCAACTAATCCTGAATTATTGCTGTCTATAGAAGATTTACAGCGACGCAATCTCCGACCCGTAGTGGTATTGATAAAGATCGAATCATTTGGAGGAGCAGGCAATTCAGAATTGATGGTCGCTAAACTAACCAGGCGTAATGTACCGGTGTGCTCAATAGGATTTGGCGAGGACATCTCTGAGCGGTTGGCAATGCCAGTGGTATATTATCAACATTCTTATATGCCCCGTGCTTACTTTGAAACCAGGGTGTAAACCATCAGGATATGTGATTAAATTCACGAATTTACCAAACACATGGCACTTGACGGCTTATACCAAGACCTTGATACTTGTCGGGTCGAAAGAGGAGCATGAAATGAAGAATTTTCTGGATATTTTCGACCACGCACCTGATGAATTGCAAGATCTTCTCGATTTAGCGATTCAATTAAAAAAGGAATATTTTACTCAAGGAAATCAACCGCTTTTTAAAGGAAAAGTCCTGGGGATGATCTTCCAAAAGCCGAGCCTGCGAACACGGGTATCCTTTGATATGGCGATGCGCCATATGGGTGGAGATGCTTTATATTTGTCTCCCAACGAAATCGGTTTGGGAAAACGAGAATCAATCGCTGATGTTGCCCGTGTGTTATCGGGATATGTTCACGCAATCATGGCGCGTGTTTTTGAGCATGAGCATGTACTGGAACTGGCTAAGTGGTCCAGTGTGCCTGTCATAAATGGATTAAGCGACCGAAGTCACCCCTGCCAGGCAATGGCAGATGCCCTCACGATCGAAGAGAAATTCGGCAAGGGAAAAGGTCTGCAAGTGGCTTTCCTCGGTGATGGAAACAATGTCGCTGTGTCATTAATGCAAATCTGTGTAAAACTTGGTTGGAATTTCACGATGGCCAACCCGGAAGGATATGGACTGCCAGCGGAAAGTATAGACCAGGTAAAAAAGATAGCCGAGCAGACAGGATCAAAAATAACTTTCCTGCAGGATCCACATCAGGCAGTTGTGAATGCCCAGGTGATCTACACGGACACCTGGACAAGTATGGGTCAGGAGGATGAAACAGCGGCCCGGGAAAAAGTATTTCCTCCATACCAGGTCAATAAGGCGCTTGTCAGCGAAGCCAATAAAGATGTGATCGTCATGCACTGCCTGCCTGCACACCGTAACCACGAGTTGACCGATGAAGTGGCAGATGGATCACACTCGGTGATCTTCCCGCAAGCACATAATCGCCTTCACGCTCAAAAAGCGATCCTCGCGAGATTGTTTGGCCTGGCGTGATTTCAATGATAATATTCTTATCTGTTTAAGTTTAATAATATTCTGTAATTTTACAGTCAAGTGAAATTTATTAGGTGAGTATATGAAATCGCAAGAATATATCCGCATTGAGGAACAATACGGCGCTCGCAATTACCTTCCCTTGAATGTCGTCTTAGAACGTGGTGAAGGTGTCTGGGTTTTCGATGTTGAAGGAAGAAAATACCTGGATTGTCTATCAGCATATTCTGCTGTAAACCAGGGGCATGTACATCCAAAAATCCTCGCTGCGCTGGTAGATCAGGCTGGAAAAATCACCCTTACCTCCCGGGCATTTCGAAACGACCAATTACCCTTGTTATATAGGGAATTATCCGAATTAACCGGGTATGAGATGTCTCTATTGATGAATTCCGGTGTGGAAGCCGTTGAATCAGCGCTAAAAATTGCCCGAAAATGGGCATACCTGGTCAAGAAGGTTCCTCGTTATCAGGCAGAAATAATCACATGTGCGGGTAATTTCCATGGACGTACGATAACGGCAATTTCCTTTTCAACCGAACCGCTCTACAGACAGGATTTCGGTCCATTTACCCCGGGTTTTGTCAACGTGCCCTATGGAGACGCGGACGCCATTGCCAACGCGATTACAAAAAATACAGCCGCTGTCATGATTGAACCCATACAGGGCGAAGGTGGCGTGGTTATTCCGCCAGCAGGATATCTCAAGGCGGTTGCTGAAACCTGTAAAGTCAACAAAGTCCTTTTTATTGCCGATGAAATTCAAACGGGCCTGGGAAGGACAGGCAAATTGTTTGCGGCACAGCATGAACAGGTGCGCCCTGATATCACGGTGATTGGAAAAGCGTTGGCGGGAGGTTTTTATCCTGTATCTGCGGTTTTATCGGATAAGGAAATTTTAGGATTATTCACGCCGGGTGAGCACGGCTCAACTTTCGGTGGTAACCCGTTGGGAGCGGCCGTCGCGCGAGCTGCACTAAAAGTAATCGTTGAAGAAGGTTTGATCCAACGTTCTGAAGAATTGGGAAATTATTTTATTGAACAATTGAGCGAGATACCCAGCCCTTATGTAAAAGAAGTACGAGGAAAAGGTCTTCTCATCGGGATCGAATTGAACGAAAAAGCTGGTGGAGCAAGGCGGTTCTGTGAAAGATTGCAGGAAAAGGGAATATTGGCAAAAGAGACTCACGAGCGCGTGATCCGATTCGCGCCACCTCTGGTGATTGGAAAAGAAGCCATCGATTGGGCTTTGCCAATCATTCGAGATGTATTAAATATGTAGGATTGGCATTAATTTTCTGCACTGGTTGACTTGAGGTATACCAGCAACAAATGGAGGCATGATATGAATATTTGTATCCCGAAAGAACGCCGTCCTTATGAATTTCGTGTAGGTTTATCTCCGATGGGGGTGGAAATGTTGATTCAGCATGGCCATACCGTATTCATCGAGCATGATGCTGGTATGGGGGCAGGTTTCCCGGATAAAGAATATGACCGGGTTGGTGCAAAAATCGCCTATTCCGCGGATGAAATATATGGACGGGCACAACTGCTCCTCAAGATAGCCCGCCCTCTCGATGATGAACTAGACATGCTTCAACCCGGAACGACCATCGCCGGGTTCCTCCATCTTGCATCAGCCCATCAGAACAAGATAGACGCGTTATTGAAGGATAAGATCACTGCAATTGCATACGAGCAAATCGAAGAGAAAGACGGATCGCTTCCTGTGCTGCGTCCATTCAGTCAAATTGGCGGCGCCATGGCTGCAGAAGTGGCATCCCGCCTCATGCAGAGCGATCATGGTGGGAGAGGAGTTCTCCTGGGAGGTCTACCGGGGGTTCCACCTGCAGAGGTTGTGATCGTTGGAGCAGGGACTTCCGGCACTTATGCCGCGCGTGCATTCAAGGGTCTTGGTGCGCATGTGACCATACTGGATAAGGATATTAATGCATTACAACGCATCAGCCAGTATGAAACGAACATAACCACTGTGCTTTCGACGCCTCGTAATATCTCCCGGGCATGTGAATATGCAGACGTTCTGGTGGGTGCCGTACTTGTCCCAGGAGCTCGGTCACCTATTGTCATTACAAGGGATATGGTAAAGAAAATGCGGCATCGCTCGGTCTTTATTGATATCAGTATTGACCAGGGCGGATGCAGTGAAACCTCTCGTCCAACCACACACGACCAACCGTCGTATGTCGAAGAGAACGTGATCCATTATTGCGTGCCAAACATGCCTGGTGTGGTGGCGCGGACTGCAACTTATGGATTTGTCAATGCGGCTATTGAGTATATTCTTGAGATAGCAAATCTTGGTGTGGATAAGGCGATTGAAAATCCTGTCATCGAAGCCGGTGTAAACACCTATAAGGGTGAATTGCGCCACCTTTTCCGCCTGAAAACAACTGATTAAGGAGTAGGACATGGATTGGAATAGCATCTATCAATCACGGGTAAAAACTGCTGAGGAAGCGGTCACAGCAATCAAATCTGGGGACCGTATATTCATGACCGGCAATGTATCGGTGCCGCAGAAACTACTTTCTGCCCTCGTGGATTACGCGCCAAATTTGAAAGATGTACAGATCTGCCAGGCACTATCGGTTGGACCTGCTGACTACGTGAAGCCTGAAATGGAAGGCCATTTACGTGTCAATTCGATGTTTGTGTGTGCGAATATTCGCAAAGCGGTGCAGGAGGGTCGTGCTGATTTTACCCCTGTACTGTTGTCTGAATTTCCTCTATTATTCAAGGATAAACTTCTTCCGGTTGATGTCGCTTTTGTTCACGTCTCACCACCAGATGAGCATGGTTTTTGTTCCCTGGGCGTGGAAGTCGGACTGACAAAATCACCTGCTGAAGCAGCAAAAATCATTATTGCCGAGGTGAACAGCCAGATGCCTCGGACGCTGGGTGATTCATTTATTCATGTAAGTCGTTTAACGCATATCGTGCCGGTCGATTACCCGATTTTCGAAATGCCGATGTCTGAAGACGTTGCTGATCCGGTGACCGAGCGTTTGGCCGGGTATGTGGCTGACCTTATCCCGGATGGCGCCACCATGCAGATGGGAATCGGAGCAATTCCAGATGCAGTCTTAAAATTTCTATTCCATAAGAAAGACCTGGGCGTCCATAGTGAATTGATTTCTGATGGCGTTATCGACCTTGTTGAAGCCGGCGTATTGACGAGCGCAAGGAAAACTTTGCTCCCCGGTAAGATCGTCCTTGGTTTTGTGCTTGGGTCCAAACGATTATATGATTGGATCAACGACAATCCATTATGCGAGTTTCGACGGTCGGAGTATGTCAACGATCCATTTGTCATCGCTCAAAACGACCGCATGGTGGCAATCAATTCCGCCATCGAGATTGACCTGACCGGTCAGGTGTGTGCTGATAGTATTGGTCCAAAATTTTTCAGTGGCATCGGAGGCCAACTCGATTTTATCTACGGCGCTTCGCGTTCGAAAGGCGGCATCCCGATCATTGCCATGTCAAGTACCAATGTCATGAAGGACGGCACACCTATTAGTAAAATTGTCCCGATGCTCAAGCTTGGGGCTGGGGTTGTCACAGGGCGAAATCATGTCCATTACATTGTGACCGAATATGGTGTGGCTGATTTATATGGAAAATCCATTCGCCAGAGAGTCAAAGCACTGGTAGGGATTGCGCATCCCGATTTTCGTGCTGACCTGGAAAAGCAGGCAAAAGAATTAAATTGGATATAGCTGCAGAAAAATTAAAAACAAGATGGTGAATTAAGCGGGCGGCTTTCGAGCCGCCCTTGCGCGTATAATATAGGTATGGAAAGAAGAGCGAAGATCATTGCCACAATTGGACCCGCCTGCCAGGATGAGAAAGTACTGGAGAAATTACTTCTGGCTGGGATGAATGTTGCCAGGTTGAACTTTTCCCATGGGACACAAGAAGAACATGCTGCCCGGCTGGCAGCGTTGAGGGATATTTCAACGCGCCATGGATTACCATTGGCGATCCTCCAGGATCTCCAAGGACCTAAGATCCGACTCGGCATGATGGCGCAACCTTTGCAGATCAAGGAAGGTGACCGGATATGGATATACTCTGAAGAAACCAAGAGACCGGATGGTGTTTCCATTCCTGTTGAATTTCCCGAATTATTTAATGCTGTTCACCCCGGAGATAATATCTTGATTGACGATGGGCGGCTAGTCCTGTCTGTCCAATCCGTTGAAAAAGATCAAGCACTGGTAAAAGTAAAAATTGGTGGTGAGTTGTCCTCCCATAAAGGGATAAATTTACCAGGGGTCATGCTCGCCATACCTGCTTTTACCCCAAAAGATAAAACCGATCTTATATTTGGGCTTCAATTGAAAGTGGATATTATCGCGATTTCATTTGTTCAAAATGCATCAGATATTCAAACCATACGTAAAGCAATCAAGGGTACCGGAAAAGGAAATCCTTTGTTGATTGCCAAAGTGGAGCGTCCTCAAGCGTTGGCTGCGCTGGAGGATATTTTGGAAGCTGCGGATGGCGTGATGGTGGCCCGCGGTGATCTAGGTATCGAGATGGTACCGGAAGATGTCCCGGGAGCACAAAAGCAAATCATTCAGGCTGCCAATAGAAAAGGCAAGATTGTCATCACAGCAACGCAGATGCTCGAGTCAATGACCCATAACCCGCTTCCAACGCGTGCAGAGGTTTCTGATGTAGCCAATGCTATTTATGATGGTACGGATGCAGTCATGTTATCCGGCGAAACCGCTGCTGGAGACTACCCGGTAGAGAGTTTAGTCATGATGGATCGGATAATTCGCCAGGCGGAAGTGAATTATGACAGATGGGGGCAAGGCAAGGTGCTCGAGTCCGATGAGCATGATGATACAGTAGCAATTTCACGGGCAGCCCGGGAACTAGCATGTGACCGGGATGTGGAAGCGATCGCGGTTTTTACCCGAACAGGTCGAACAGCCATCGGGATGTCAAAAACCCATCCGGGTGTACCTCTGCTTGCTTTCACGCCAGTCGAGGAAACCTACCATCAGTTGGGTCTTGTTTGGGGTGTGACGCCATACCGGATCCCCTGGGCTAATTCGATGGAAGAAATGATTGCTCAGGTAGAAACCGTAATCAGGGAGAGGGGACTTGTAAAGTTGGGCGGTCAGGTGGTAATTGTCTCCGGATACCCTGTGAGCGGAAGCAAGCAATCCAATCTTGCACTGTTGCATACAGTGAAATGATCAAATAATCAACCTAATCCTCGTTTCCGGCCACCTGCCGCTGACGTTTGATCGCAGACCGTTTCTTTTTTGACGTCACCCTTTCTCGTTGGGAGGAATACGTGGGTTCAGTGGGGAGACGTTCCTGCGGCTTCTTTACAGCTTTTTGAATCAGAAGAACCAACCTTTTTTCGGCATCTGCTCGATTTCGTTCTTGTAACCGATAACGCTTCGCCTCAATAATCAAGATACCGTTTCGTGTGACTTTTTTCCCGGCGAGTTTAATAAGCCGGGATTTTATTTCATCAGGTAAAGATGGAGAATTCTTAACATCAAAATGAAGCACGGCAGCTGTGGCAACTTTATTCACGTTCTGACCACCCGGTCCCGAGGCGCGAATAAATTGGAAAGCCAGTTCATTCCTGGAGACGGAAATTGTGGGAGTTATTTTTAGCATGGAGGCATTTGTTCCGGGTTGAAAATTCCAACATGAAACACCTCCCGTTTTCAGCATGAACGGGAGGTAACTTCAATTTCTAGAACATAAGCGAATTTACTTTATCTATCGTGTCACGGGCTGGTCGTAAATCAGGACCAGACAAGCGATTGAGAGGAGTCTCAACCAGATTAAAGCTTTCTGTCAATGACGGTTTTGACTCATCAATATAGAGTAATCCTGTAATCAGCCAATTATTTAATTGGGCTTTTTCCAGCATTTGGAAGGCATTGGCACGATTGGTGGGATCATAATCTTTATCCAATTTCTTTAGCAATACAGTGGAACCGTCGTGCATACTGACCTCGCGAACTGTACCTTCGACAAATTCACCAGCCAGTTCGATTTCATCCAACGCAGGAATGAAGGAAATCTCATGCAAGGGTGCCTCATGATCCTTTCCCCATGTGTAGGAGTGAAGGGCGTTGTCCTGATTATTGAAAGTCACGCAAGGACTGATGATGTCGAGGACTGCCACGCCACGGTGACTAAATGCAGTCTTTAGCAATTCCTTAACTTGCTTTGCATCACCCGCGAAGGAACGTGCGACAAAGGTGGCATTGGAAGCAAGCGCCTCCATGCAGATATCCACAGGCATATATTGATTTATCCCCTGGTGTTTCAGATCGAGTCCAACTTCCGCAGTGGCTGAAAATTGACCCTTGGTGAGACCATACACGCCATTGTTCTCGACAATGTAGACGATGGATGCATTACGGCGCACCATATGCTTGAAACCACCCATCCCTATGGATGCAGTATCTCCATCACCGGAAACGCCTATCGCGTGCATGGTTGTATCAGCAAAAAGGGCTCCTGTGGCGAGAGAAGACATGCGTCCATGCAAACCGTTAAAGCCAAAGGAACGGTTAAGGAAATAAGCCGGGCTTTTCGATGAGCAGCCAATACCGCTGAATTTCATTATTGTTTCAGGAACAATATCCAACTCGAAACAGGCAGAGATGATCTGGTTGGCGATCGAATTATGACCACAACCCTGGCATAATGTTGAGGGCAAACCACGATAATCGTTCTTTGACATACCAACCTTATTTGTCTGTGGTGAGGCAGGTGTGGTCATTTTTTCTCCTTCCGGGACAGGATTTCTTGCCTGACCCAATTGGCAGTCAAGGGAAGGCCGTCAGAGTGGCAAATCGAATGGAACTTAGGAGCCTGATCGGGCAATTCCGCACTCAGGATCTGACATAATTGACCATCTCTATTGGCTTCAACAAAATAGATGTGTTCACATTTCTTAATGAAAGCCTTAGTTTCAGAAGCAATAGGCAGGGCGCGCAAGCGTAGGTAAGAAAATTTCAATTTATTTTCTATTTTTAGTGATGTAATTGCCTCTTCGACTGCTGGATCTGAGGATCCGTAGGCGATAATTCCATCTACTGCACCGCCGACGTTTCTAATAATTGGTTTTGGCACAAGTTTTTTAGCTGTCAGATATTTCTTTTTTAACCGGGCCATATTACGTTCCCAGGTCCTTGCGTCCTCAGTGTATTTCGCCCCCTCGTCGTGTCCCGTGCCGCGCCCAAACCATGCCGCAGATGGATGCCTGTTCCCCGGAACCGTACGGTAAGGTATCCCGTCGCCATCAACGTCCTGGTAACGCTTCCACGATCCTTTTAATTTCTCGAGATCTCCTTCCCATAAGACCTTACCACGTTGGAGCGAGGTATCGGGATATTCGAAAGGCCTGGTCATCCATTGGTTCATTCCAAGATCGAGATCACTTAACACGAACACGGGTGTTTGAAGGTGTTCGGCCAGGTCGAAGGCTTTCCAGCCAAATTCGAAACATTCGCTAACGGAACCTGGCAGAAGGATGACATTTTGGACATCACCGTGGCTCAAATAAAAAACCTCAGTCAAATCTCCCTGGGCAGTGCGGGTGGGGAGGCCAGTACTGGGACCGAGACGCTGCACATCCCAGACAACCACTGGAACCTCTGCATAATAAGCCAACCCTGCATATTCAGCCATCAGGCTGATACCCGGACCCGAGGTGGAAGTCATTGAACGCAGCCCACCCCAACCAGCACCTATTGCCATACCAACCGCTGCCAATTCGTCCTCGGCCTGCAAGACGGCATAAGTCTGTTTTCCATCGGGAGTCTTTCTCAATTGGGGGAGAAACACATTAAGCGATTCGGCAAGTGTGGAAGCAGGGGTGATTGGATACCAAGCTGCAAATTGAAGACCCCCGTAAATTGCGCCCAACGCTGCGGCAGTGTTTCCATCAGCCATGATATATCCCTTGGCGGAATCCATTTTTTTGACTGTGTACGGATCAGTCTTGGACAGATTTTGAGCGGCCCAATCTGCCGCATTTTTCACTGTTTCGAAATTGGAGTCTACCGCTTGTATTTTCCCCTTGAAATGAAAATCCAAAGCCTGCTTGATCAACGACAGGTCAATCCCCAGCAGTTGCGCCAGGATGCCGACATAAACCATATTCGCGATGTAATCTCGCAGTGCCGGCGAGACATTCGCCTTGCGAGCAATATCCTTGACCGGCATAGGATAGATGGAGATGTCTCTACGATCAATGGGTTGCTTGATATCGTCCGAATAGAAGAAAGCCCCACCTGATTTGACACTAGCCAGGTCCTGGACAAAGGATGCCGGATTGATGGAGATGACGATTTCCTGTTCATCACATCGGGCGATGAAACCGTCCTTACTGACACGGATCGTGTACCAGGTGGGAAGACCTTGAATATTCGATGGGAATAGATTCTTTCCAGACACAGGAATTCCCATTTTAAACAAAGCTCTCAGCAATGTAATATTCGCTGTCTGCGAACCAGATCCGTTAACAGTGGCGATGGTTATTGAGAAATTATTGACAACCTGTTTTGACATAAGTACTCCTGCAGGTATTATTTGGATACAGAGAAGTGAAATTATCACTAGATTTCATAAGGGATTTAGTCATGGATTCAGAAAAGGTGGTCATTGGGACCTGAATATTAATCCTTTAGCAGATCCAGTATCGCGGCTGCCATAAAAGCCGCGCCTCGCGGTAGCACGCCTTCGTCGATGTCAAATTTGGGATGGTGATGCCCCGCATCCAATCCTTTTTCGTGATTCGCTGAACCGATGAAGACAAAGCATCCGGGTACTTTTTCCTGGATATAGGAAAAATCTTCCGAACCCATGGTTCGAAAATTAGTTTCAATCTCATAGGTATTGAAAAGATTGCGAGCAACATCCTGGACACGCTTGGTAACATCCGGGTGATTGACGGCAGCAAGCGTTAACTTATCCACTTGAATATTCACCTGACAACCCATGCCTTCTGCGACAGAATGGACAATCTTTTCAAATCTTTCAAGAACCAGGGTCCGAACTGCAGCGTCAAAGGTCCGGATCGTACCGGTCATCTCGACCTCCGCTGGGATTACATTGAATGTATCCCCGCCGTGAATTGTACAAACGCTTACGACTGCGGTCTGTAATGGAGATATATTCCGAGCAACGATCCCTTGCACAGCGGAGATGACTTGTGCGGCAGCAAGGAGTGGATCCACTGCCAGGTGAGGCAATGCACCATGTCCGCCTTTTCCATGGATATTTATTTTAAAGATTTCTGCGCTGGCCATCACCGGTCCGCTGGTGATACCAATCCAGCCTAATGGTTTTTCGTTCCAGACATGCAAAGCCAGAGCGAAATCCACCTTGGGTTTCTGTAAAATACCGGCTTCGATCATTTTTTCCGCTCCACCCATGCCTTCTTCTGCAGGTTGGAACATGAATTTTACCGTTCCAGAGAGGTGATCGCGTTGTGCGGTCAATAATTTAGCAACCGTCAATAAAATGGCAGTATGAGCATCATGCCCACAAGCATGCATGACGCCAGGATTTTCAGAAGTATAAATAGCACCGGTTTCTTCGTGAATTGGCAGGGCATCCATATCAGCCCGGGCGAGCACCACCTTTCCTGGTTTTTGTCCTTTGAGTAGTGCGACAACACCCGTTCCTCCAACCCCGGTTTGCACATCCAGACCAAGTGAAGTCAATTCCCTGGCTACAATTCCAGATGTGCGAATTTCCTGGAAACCAAGCTCTGGATGGGTATGGAAATCCCTGCGCAGATCTTGCGTGTATTTGAACAGGGCCTCCGCAGCTGTGATAAATTCAGGCATAATCACCTCTCTGGTCTTGCGCCACTTGAAATCACTAAGAGAAATTCAACACGCGAAATTTCTCTTCGTAACGCGGCGAATCATCGGTTGAATCTTCAGTGTGACGAGCGCGCATCCTCTTTTCGAAGAGCAGGGGGTCGCCAATTTGGGATTTGTGCATTTTTAATGCATTTATCTTGATCTCCCAGGTGGAACTTACATCAAGTATCACCGATGGTTGCACGGCCAGGGAGACCCATACTTCACGCGGCGTGTGAGGCAGCAAACCTTCATGTGTGATCAGATCAGGAAAGAAGTGACTGTTGCCGGCAGCCGGGAAAACGGCATCAAGTACAGCCTGTCCGGCTGCACGGTGATCTGGATGGTTCACGCGGTTATTCCAGGAGTATAGCAATGTAGGATCGCAGGTGACGAGGATGTCTGGTTTTTCTTGACGAATGAGGCGGACAATTTCACGGCGCAGTTCCAAGTTCGGTATTAAGTAGCCATCCTCATGATGAAGGATTTTTCCCGACTGAACCCCGATGATGGCAGCAGCATTTTTCTGTTCTTCTTTACGGATTTCGCATAGTGTTTCCGGTGAAATATCTGATCCTCCACCTTTATTCCCATTGGTCAGCAAGATATAGTTGATCAAATGGCCAGCCAAAGCCCAACGAGCGAGGGTGGCGCCACAGAAAAATTCCGGGTCATCCGGATGTGCGAGGATGACCAGGATATTTTGGGACTTTTCCCAGGAACTGGAAAGATCATTCTTATCGATGTTCATCATTTTCGGACTTAGGACAATTTTCACACGGCTCAAGCATTTTGCGGCGTATTGCCTCCAGTTCATCCCAGGGTTCAACCTCTTCCCTGGCAAATTCCCGTAACCCGACATCAGAAATTTCCACGCGGATGGTCATCTGCAATGGATTTACATCATGTACTTTACCTTCTCCGAGAGGAGTAATAACGCGCTTGTTCCGTTTGGGAAGTTCCTTGCGCGCGGCAGCATACTGCTCATATTCGTATACGAGGCAGCAGCGTAATCGTCCACACATACCAGTAATTTCAGTGGGTGTCAGCGAGATTCCTTGTTCTTTAGCCATTTTGATGGATATCGGGCTGAATTCGGTCAGGAACTTGGAACAACACCGCGTTTCCATTCCACAAGCCCCCATACCGCCCAACATCTTGGCCACATCCCGAGGACCAACCTGTCTTAATTCCACCTGGGGTTGCTGGTAGAGTTTCTGCATATCGAGGCGAAGCGATTTTAGATCCGCTTTTTCTTCTGTTTCAGTGCTGAACATTATGCTTAGACGCGATCCATCGAATGAGAATTCAGCCGCAACAATTTTAATTCCAGATAGTTTCAGATGTGAAGCTCGTTCACGGCAGGCGATCATTGCCTCGAGTTCTTTTTGCCCCCATATCCGACGAAGCATTAAATCACGCGGGGTGGCAATTCGATCGATGGGTTTCCAGTTTCCATCGGACGGTGAGGCAGGATGCTCCACAAGTTGAGTCACTTCGCCCAATTGTCTGCCGCGTGAGGTCTCAACGATCACATGATCTCCCACCTTAATCTGAGGAGTGGAGGAGGCATCGAAGTGATAAGCCTTACCGAGCTGTGAAAAACGAACACCAACAATGAAAGGAGGCATGATTGGGATTATACCGTAGAGATTTCAGGAAGGAGCAATGGTAGGCGCTTTATCAGGATTATTCGAAGGCAATTTATTTCTATCCAACGTGACAACGCTGATCCTGGCAGCTACTTTTTCCGATATGGATATTAATGCTTTCCCGGCTGGGAATTCAGCAGCTGAAATGACGATAGGCTTTCCAGTATCACTACTGATCCTTACGGATTGTTCCATAGGCACAGCACCAAGAAATGGGACCTTGGCGATTTGAGCAAGTTCCTCGCCACCACCTGAACCAAAGAATTCACCCCGCATGTTTTCGATGACACCCAGGATCGGCACCTCAAGTGTTTTGAACATTTCCAGTCCGCGGCTGGCATCTTCAAGCGAAACAGCCTGGGGCAAAGTGACAATTATCACGCCAGAAAGAGGCAGGGCTTGCACCAAAGATAGGGGAACATCTCCTGTACCGGGAGGAAGATCTATGACGAGGTAATCCAGTTCACCCCAATCCACATCCGTTAGGAACTGACGGATTGCTGAATTGAGCATTGGACCGCGCCAAATTAAAGGCTGCCCGGGTTTCACCAGGAAACCCATGGACATCAATTTAACACCATAGGCGAGAGCAGGAATGAGTTTGTTCTCAACGGACCCGGGGATATCATGCACCCCCATCATTGTTGGGATATTGGGACCATAAATATCTGCATCCAACAGACCAACCCGACTTCCGGCTTGCGCGAGTGCCACGGCAAGATTCACACTGATGGTGCTCTTGCCTACGCCACCCTTGCCAGAAGCGACTGCGATTACCGTGCGGGCGGGAATTTGAAGTTGTCCCCTGATCCTGCTGTCGGCAGGGACATTCGCGTCCATTTTAATCACAACTGATTTCACGCCGGTTACAGACATGACAGCTTCCCGAGCAGCCATTTCAATATTTGCTTTGAGAGGGCAGGAAGGAGTTGTAAGCAAAATAGTAAAGCCAACAGTATCACCCTTGATCTCGAGGTCGCGGATCATGTTAAGGGATACCAGGTCTTTGTGTAATTCCGGTTCTTGAACTTTACTCAAGGCGGATAAGATAGATTTCGATGTGATTTTTGAGGACATAGTTTCCTTGCTGGAGACGAAAATTTTACTTAATCTTCGCGCTCATGGTGTCCATGTAGAAGGTCAGATCGTTTTTTGCGACTTTATAGAGACCGATTAATTCTTCATCCGAGCCATGAAATCGTTTTAGAGTCTGTTTTGCACATGATAAACAACCTTGGGTTGCGCGGTAGGAATCAGTGTTGCAGCCTGCACAATTATTCAAACGTGCCATCATCAAGATGAACGCCATCCGTTCTTTACTCTCTGCTTCCGTGGTTTCCACTTTACTTACCAGTTCCTGCCAGAGCCTGTCTCGCTCTGCGACAAGTGATCTGATTTCTCGGGAAGGAAATAGAAGGTCTGTCTCGTGATTATTCATGTCCTTATCTAATCACCCTGATCGACACGCGATGCCGCTTTGGCAGCGCGGGCAGTATCTTCTCGAACAGCATTGATTGGACGAATGCTTTGATAATATTTGGCTGATTTTGACAACATGGTTTCATCGAAAACATTGCGATGGGAGGATGCCAATTCGTAGTCGTGATCCATTTTAATGGCATCGAACGGGCAGAATTCAGCACAAAGACCGCAATTCATGCAAATATCTGCGTCGATTACAAATTGGGCAGGATCCGGAATAGGGCGTCCAGTGACGGGATCAGTGGAACGAACAATCCAAATGCACTGGGGAGGACATACTTTGGCACAGATCCCGCAGGATGTGCAACGCAAAGTTTTTTCTCCTCCAGGGTCTTCGTCATATACCAGGAAGGGCACAAAACGGAATTCTTCAGGAACCGGAATCCTTTCTTCCGGATACTGAACAGTAAAAATTCCACGGGCATTCTTGCTTCCGCGGTGGGCAATACCTTTATCGGTGCGGTATCGTTTTCCCAACCAGATCAGATCATCAAAATATGTTTCCAAAAACCTCTTAAGACTGACGCCGAGACCTTTAATTATTCCTTTTCCATACATATCGTTCATGGTTTCCTCCTAGCGGTCAACTTCGCCAAGGACGATATCGATCGATCCAAGTACCGCTACCACATCAGCAACTTTCTGCCCTATGCATATCGGACCAAAAGAAGTCAGATTGATGAAAGAGGGAGCACGCACATGGTACCGCCAGGGTGAAGGTTTACCGTTCGAGATCACATAAAAACCGAGTTCTCCCTTTGGTCCTTCCACTCGACCATATGCCTCGCCAGGCGGGACGCGAACTTGATACATCGGTTTTAAAGCCATCACCGGTCCATCCGGCAGCTGTTTAATCACCTGCTGAACAATCCGGATGCTTTGCAGGATCTCGTCAAATCGAACCATCAGCCGGTCATATATATCCCCATTCGTGCGAGTGACCACGTCAAATTCCAAGCGATCATAAATTGAATAGGGATCCGCGCGACGAACATCGTAAGGGATCCCGGAGGCACGCAATAAAGGTCCAGCAGCGGAGTACTTGATCGCATCTTCAGCCGTCAAGACACCCTGACCTATTCCCCGGGAGCGGATGATTTCATTTTCGCTTAAAAATCTATCCAATTCTTCAATCTTTCGCGGCAGCCGCTCGAAAAACAAATCCTTAATTTTTTGTAACGCGGAGTCAGGGATGTCGCGGGCAACACCGCCAAAGCGGAAGTAATTGCACATCATGCGTGAACCGGAGACAGCTTCGAATATATCCAGGAGTAGTTCGCGTTCTTCCAGGGCATAAAGCATCGGCGTAAAGTAGGCCCCCAGGTCGTTCAGTAGCGCACCGATCGCCATCAGGTGATTGGCGATTCGCGTCATTTCAGCCATCATCACACGAATATATTCCGCGCGTTCTGTGGGCTTGACATTCATCAGTTTCTCGACCGCCAGCGCATAGCCGAAGTTATTACTCATTGATGAGAGATAGTCAAGGCGATCGGTATAAGGAATATTCATTATGAATGTATTTCGCTCACCAAT
>Ga0315295_10000374_pt1 | contig 38308 bp, 32 predicted proteins | sample YL17G14_0_MG_FD_204453 | JGI IMG/M metagenome (GOLD analysis project Ga0315295, IMG submission 204453) | Sediment microbial communities from Yellowstone Lake, YNP, Wyoming, USA - YL17G14_0 | ecosystem: Environmental > Aquatic > Freshwater > Lake > Sediment | place: USA: Wyoming | collected...
GTGTTTGGGTGGGGCAAGACGATCGGGTTATTGAGGAAACTGGTCTACCGTGGGGAGAAGCTGGTGAATTGGTTCTTCATCCTACGGATGGGGATATACAACTTGATTCGGATTCGAAAACTTCTGAGGGGAACGGTAACGGCATAGCCAAATGGTGGAAGAAGGAAAGAGAAAGCATGGAGAAGAGAGAAAGAGCGCGCAATTGGAACTGGAAGATGGATCCCTGGGGAAAGGGATGAAGGGGAAGATTCCTTTCAAACCGGCTTTTTCAGCAGCCTGCTAGGCACGGCCTCGGACGTCGCCCGGCTTCCAGTCCCCGTGCGCCGCGTAGGCTGGGACGGGAAGCATTCTGGCCTCCCGCTCCGCCATCCGCTCCGCCAGCCACTGGAACCACTCGAACCCGATCGCGCGGCCCACGGCTCTCCGGAACTGCACGACGAACGACGACAGCCGCTCCCAGGATTGGACGATCAGGCCGCTGAAGGCGTCATCGGAAAGGTCGAGCCCGATTTCTCCACGGAAGATCGGCACGCAAGCGCCATTCGACGGTTGCCGGGCGGGCAAGACTGCCCGCTTCTGACGCTCGCAGGCCATGCGGCCCGCAGGTCGAAAGCATGTCACAACAGCTACTGCCCTCGATCCGGTGGCTGACGCCGACTTGGAGCACGAGCCGCGACCCATGGCACGCCGGGCGCGCGGGCCGTTGGACCACCTTCCTGGGCGATGATGGAGTCGAAGCCAGGGAGGGATCAGCGCGTCAAGAAGACACAACTGCTGGGCCCGCTTGTGATCGAGCGGCTGGCAGTGGCCGGCTGCGGCATGGCGGAGCCGGATCCCTTTGGCCCGCGTGAGGCCGGCTTCGGGGATGGGCGTGGCACGGACTTATCTCGATCCCTTTGTGGGTGCATAAGCTCGGCATTTGCCGAAGCGGGGAGGTCCCCATCTACGACGTGGTCAAAGTCGCTGCACCGTACGACCTTGGGTTCGTGCTAGAAATGTTCATCGTCGGACCCCTAAGCGGCTTCATCACGGACGAGAGCGGGAAGAAGGCGATGAAGTGCTGGGAGCCACGTCCCATATTCGTCGGGCACGGACCCTAGGCCGGGTCAACCAGCCAGACCGAGCGCCGCCAGGAGCTCTCTCGTGTGCCCCTCCGGCTTGACGTTCTCGAATACCTGGACAATGCGGCCATCCGCGCCGATGAGGAAGGTCGTCCGCAGAACGCCCATGTACTCTTTCCCGAGAAATGACTTCTTGCCCCACGCGCCATACTGGTCCGCCGCACGGTGCCCGTCATCCGCCAGCAACGGGAATGGCAGAGCGTACTTCTGGCTGAAGAGGGCATGCGAAGCGGCGCCATCCGGGCTGATGCCGAGGATGACGACGCCGGCGCGGGCGAAGGCGCCGAAGTCATCCCGCAGTCCACAAGCTTCCTTGGTGCAGCCGGGCGTGTCGTCCTTGGGGTAGAAGTACAGCACAACCGAGTGGCCACGCAGCGCCGAGAGGCGCAGCGGCGTCCCTGCATCCGTCGACAGCTCGAAGTCGGGCGCCAGGTCACCGGGCTTGAGGAATGGCACGGAGCACCTCCGGGGAAGCACAGGCTGCCAACATCGTACCACCGCGGGCAAGGATAATCCCCCAAACGGTGCGCGAGTCGGTCTTCGCAATTGGGACGCCGGCGTCTTGCGGGAGCCTTGGGTGCGTTCCCGCCTATTGCGGCAAGCCGAAGCCGATGCGGGTCCGAACGCAATGCGCCGACGTGTGCCGGGCGTCGGAGGGGGAGTTCCCTTGCCTTGTGGCGCGGCCCGAGCGGGCTACGGTCAGGCGACGCGGCCCGCGCAGACGAGGTACAGTCCGAGTGTGGTTGTAGTGCCAGGGTAGGGGAATGCGGACAGACCCTGGCGAGTGGGTGTTAATGCGCGAATGCCTGTTTGCATTCGAGCAGCAGGGCTTGCACCTGGCGAGTCGCATCAGCCACGGACATGCCCTCGACGGCCGCCCACTCCTCGTCCAGCGCATCTACGGCCATGCGCAAGAGGACAGCACTGGACTGGCACAACGGCTTCTGCCAACCGTGAGCGGTTAGATCGCGCACGACCTCACACCGGGCACGGAAGGTCCCCTGCTTCAGCCGTTCAGAGACCTCGAGCTGCCGCTGCCTGTGGTCAGCCGCCAGCGGGGCTGGCCGGCTGCGGAGCAGTCCGCGGTAGCGCGGCAGATCATCCCGGGCCGTGAGCGGGCGCAGCCCGCCGGCGTGGTTGTCCACCGGAACCCAAATGGTTCCCTTGGCCAGGGCGATCTCGTAGTAAAGCTGAGCGGTCCCGGCGCCGAAACGCCGGGACTCCAGCTTGACCACGCGACCGACGCCGTGCTGGGGATGCACGACCCGATCATTGATTGTGAAGGCCATGAGATGCCTCTAGCGGCGGTGCTTGCCGCCGCGTGAATCGCCGAATCCGCCGCGCGACCCGCCGAACCCGCCGCCCCCGCCGCCACCCGACCCGCCGAAGCCGCCGCGCTCTTCGCGCGGGCGTGCCATGTTCACCGTCAGGTCGCGGCCATTCAGTGCCTTCCCGTGGTACAGGCTGATGGCCTTCTGTGCTTCCGCCTGCGAGCCCATCTCGACGAAGGCGAAGCCCTTGGATTGACCGGTGTCGCGGTCCTTGATCAAGGCCACCGACGTCACCGTTCCGGCCTGGGCAAACATCGTGCGCAGTTCGTCCTCCGTGGTCGAATAGGTCAGGTTCCCAACGTACAGCTTGACATCCATGCAATGCGCTCCTCAAAGGTCCGGTCGAGAGCAAGTGTGCCGTCGATCCCATACAAGGGTCCGACGGCACTGGATGCCCGCGAAACCGGTTCTACGATTGGCATGATTCTACCACGAAATGGACCTGCGGCGGGACAGGTTCGAATCGGGCCGGGGGTGCGACGCGTGCCGTGAGGAGGCGCCTCGGCGCGGGGCTCCGTGGTATGCTGGGGCGGGGCAGGGTGACACGCGGTATGCAGGCCTTCCTGATCGCCAGCGATTCTGACGAACGCGAGGTGCTGACTTTCGTGCTCCGGCACGCTGGGCTGGCGGTCTCGCCCGGCGGCGATCTAGCGCGCGTCCTCGCCAATTGGACCGAACTGCCGGCGGACTTGATCGTCCTGGCCGGCGACGAGCCCTCCCAGGCGCAAGAGCACGTGATGGCCATCCGCGCCATCACCGAGGTGCCGGTCGTCGTCCTATCCGAGGCTCCAGCCGAAGACCGCTTGCTGAGTTTGCTGCGGGCCGGAGCCGACCTTGTGCTCCCGCGTCCGGTGTCACCGCTCGTCCTGGCGGAGTACGTGCGCGTCGTCCTGCGCCGCAGCGGCGCCGTCCCCGCCTTCATGCTCCCGCGGCTTGACCTCCAGGAAATCTCTCTGGATCCGGCGACGCGCACGGTTGCGGTCACCGGGCGCGAACCTTGCCGACTGACCCAGCTGGAGTTCCGCCTGCTGTATGTCCTGATGACCAACCGCGAGCAGGTTGTTCCCACGGAAGCCATCGTCGAACGTGTGTGGGGCTACGCCGGTGAGGGCGACCGCGAGCTGGTGCGCGGGCTCGTTTCCCGACTGCGCCACAAGATCGAGCCGGACCCCGAGAAGCCCCGCTTCATCGAAACGATACCCAGCGTCGGCTACCGCTTCAGCCTCGAGACGTCCTAGCACGCTACCTTCCAGCGTCCCGGTTGACTGGCCGTTATCAGCCGCCTACTTTCCGACGCCATGACCGCCAGCCGTGACCGCGCAACGAGGACGTCCGCCAAGGGTTGTACAAGAATGGTACACTTGTGCCGTCGCTTGAACGGCTCTTGCACATTATGGTGAGCATAATTATGCAGGAAAGCGGTAAGGTTTCCCCAGGAACAATGTGAGATGGTCGTGCACTAAGGAGGCGCATGCTGCAGGCTGCCTGTCCGGAATGTCATACGGCGGTGGTGTTCGAAGCCACGCCCGGGCTGGGCCAGCGGGCGGAGTGCCCGAAGTGTCGAGCGTCTTTGGAGATCGTCAAGCTGCAACCCCTGGAACTGGATTGGAGGTTCGAGGAGCCGCTTCCGAAATCGAGTCGACTGGAGGAGACCGTAGCCTGAGATGGTGTTGACCGGACCGAGCGCGCTGCTGAAGACTGCAGCGTTTCCGTGGAGGGCCATCTGCGGAAGCGGAGTGGCTCTCCCTTTGTGTCACCCACATCACTCGTGAAACGAGGCCTATCCAATGCGAACGTTTGAGAGTACCCGAGCCCACAACAAGAAGCCTCCGAGTCCCAACCGCCTACGGCCGCCGTGGCGCATCGCCCTGGTGGCGAACATGAAGGACGAGATCGAATGGGGCCCGGACGCGCCGGCAGACGCCGGCTCGGAATTCGACCGGCGCGAGACGATCGACTCGCTGGCCGGGGCGCTGGAAGAGGACGGCCACTGGGTAACCTTCTGCCGCGCCGACCAGACGCTGCCGGAAGCGATGCTCAACCTGCGGCCGCACATCGTTTTCAACATCGCCGAAGGGCTGGGAGGCGACGCCCGCGAGGCGCAGGCCCCGGCTCTGTTCGAACTGCTCAGCATCCCGTACACCGCCTCGCGCGTCCTGGCCAACGCCATGTCGCTCGACAAGACCCAGACCAAGCGAATCTGGCAGCAGGTCGGCCTGCCCACGCCCCGCTTCGCCGAAGTGCATTCGGTCGGAGAGGTGGATGACCGCGGCCTGACCTACCCGCTGTTCGTCAAGCCCGTCCGGGAAGGGACCGGTATGGGCATCGACCAGGGCGCCATCGTGCACGACGCCCGGCAGTTGGCCGACCGCGTCGCCTGGACGGTCGAGGCCTACAAGCAGCCGGCCCTGGTGGAAGAGTATCTCCCGGGACGCGAGTTCACCGTCGGTTTCATCGGAAACCCTGGCTTTCCGGCCCGCCGCCGGAGACCGTGGCTGTACGACAACGACGGCTACCACTACTTCCCGATCCTGGAGATCGACAGCGGCGTGAGCGTCAGCCCGGACGTGTATGGGCATGACGCCAAGAGCTACGATATCGGGGCGACGGGTGCGCCCGGTTACATCTGCCCAACCGATATCCCCGATTCGCTTCGACTGCGTCTGATCGAGCTGACGCGCAAGGCGGCCGAGGCCATCGGCGCCTGCGACGTGTCACGCGTCGACCTGCGGCTGGACGCCCGCGGCGAACCCAGCCTGATGGAGATCAACACGCTCCCGGGTCTGAATCCGGCCGTGAGCGATTTGTGCATCGTGGCGGCGGCGGAGGGCATGCCCTACCAGGACCTGATCACCGAGATCCTGTACCTGGCGGCCGAGCGCAACGCCTTGCCGTTCGACTCGCTGGTCTACACCGAATCCCGGCGTCATGCGCTGGCGCAGCCTGTGCCGCGCGGGCCGGTGAGCTGGGGGCTGGCCGAAGACTAGGCCGCCTGAGAAACGCCGGCGGTGGCACGGGCCGCAAGCTTCAGGACGGGCAGCGCTGAAGCATGCGGCCCGGCCGATTCTCCGTCCTGCGCCGCAAGGCGGGTGCCCGGGCACAACTCAAGGCGCTCGAGCCTCGGGGTTCGCCTGCGCATAGCCAAGAGGCCGATCGACAGCACGTTGGGCGTGGGTGATCCCGTCTCCTCTTGCGCAACTTCAGTGACCAACGTGTCCGTTGCCTCGGACGAGACGGAATCTGCCGGCACAGCACCGTCCGTGCTATCCTTAAGGCTCGCTGGGGGAGATCGGCCTCACGGCCCCGTGGAGGGTACGCATGGCGAAGAGGGTCTTTCCATCGAAGCGGGCTCCGGCCTACGCGGATGTCCCGGATGACCAGTGGAACTCGTGGCGCTGGCAGCTCAGCCACCGGCTGAACTCGGTCGATGAGCTCGACGCCGTCCTGCCGCTGAGCGACAGCGAACGCAAGGCGCTGGGCGCTCCAGGCCTGTTCCGGGTCGAGATCACCCCGTACTTCGTCTCGCTCATCGATCCAGACGACCCAGCCGATCCGGTCCGCCGCCAGGTGATCCCCACCGATGCCGAGATGGTCCCCTTCACCGGCATGATGGAAGACTCGCTGGCCGAGGATGCCCATTCGCCCGTGCCGGGGCTGGTGCACCGCTATCCGGACCGGGTGTTGATGCTCGTCACGACGCAGTGCGCCTCGTACTGCCGCTACTGCACCCGCTCGCGCATCGTCGGCGATCCCAAGGAGCAGTTCTCACGCGCCGAGTTCGAGCAGCAGATCGACTACCTGCGCCGTACGCCGCAGGTGCGTGATGTATTGCTGTCGGGCGGAGACCCGCTGACGCTGGCGCCCAAGCTGCTCGAGGAGCTGATCGCGCGGCTGCGCGAGATCGAGCACATCGAGATCATCCGTATCGGCTCGCGCGTCCCGGTCTTCCTGCCGATGCGGGTCGACGCCGAGCTGACCGCCATGCTCGAGAAGTACCACCCGCTGTGGCTGAACATCCACGTCAACCACCCCAACGAGATCACCTCGGAGCTGGCGGCGGCGTGCGACCAGCTGTCAAAGGTCGGCATCCCGCTGGGGAATCAGTCTGTGCTGCTGGCGGGCGTCAACGATTGCGTCCACATCCAGCGACAATTGGTGCAGGACCTGGTTCGCCTGCGCGTCCGACCGTACTACCTCTACCAGTGCGACATGGTCGAAGGCGCCGGGCACTTCCGAACGCCGGTGGCCAAGGGCATCGAGATCATCGAGGGGTTGCGCGGCCACACCTCCGGCTATTCCGTGCCGACCTTCGTTGTCGACGCCCCGGCCGGTGGGGGCAAGATCCCGCTGATGCCCAACTACGCGCTCAGCCAGTCGGACTCCCGCGTCGTGTTGCGCAACTTCGAGGGCTTCATCACCACCTACCAGGAGCCGACCGACTATCAGCCGCACGACGCCAAGACCTGCCCGTACTGCCAGGGACGGCGTCCCGAGCCCGGGCAGGCCGGGTTGACCAGCCTGCTCGACGGCGAGCAGATCGCCATCAAGCCCGAGGGTTTCGATGCCATCCACGCCCGCGGTGGCGCGACGCATCGCCTGCGGGCCGATGCTTCCAAGTGGCAGGCACATGGGATCGGCGCTCCACCGGCGGAGGGACCTCAGCCGGTCCATCTCAAGAAGAAGGTGGACGAGAAGGCCGGCGACTAGCTGCGGTGACGACGTGCGACGGCGTACACAGTGCGGGCATCGCCCGCACTGTGTCGTGTACGCCCAGCATGGGCGCTGACTAGGAAGGTGGAAGTCCTTCCCGGGGGTTGATGGCACCTACCGTAGCCAAGGGCAAGGGCGTCGTCGTGAGGCGGGGTCCGGAGGAAGCCGGAGGCAAAACCGCGACCTGAGGGACACGAACCCGATACGAGGCCGTGAGCCCGGACGAGTGGGCAAGCAACCACGAAGTCCATGCCATCAAGAGGCAAAGCGGTAAATCGGGCAGGGATGCGGGGACAGCCAGCGTTCTTATCTGGGGAGACCTGTTGCCAAGCCGTTGGCAGTTTGGACGGCAACCCCGGCTGAGAAGCCGGGCTGAGGCGACAGGGGTCAGCCGAGGCCATAGTACCGGTCAGGTCGCAGGTATGCGCCGGGAAGGGCCGAACGGTGGATGTGCCCGGAGCGGGATGTTCGAGGAACGAGCCAGGAAGGCCGACTTCCCCGGATAGGGGAACTTCTGATGGGGCGAAGGCGGTGAAGCCGCCGGGATCCTGCCAGAGGGCCGAGTCGTTCACGGCACGTACCGCCAACAAGGGCTCGAGGGCTAAGGTTCGTTGGGTGCCCTGACGTTCACCGAACCGCCGGATGCGGACCCGCATGTCCGGTGGTGTGAGAGGGGGAGCGGGCGACCCGCTCTCCCTACTCAATCATATTCTGGCCGTGGGGCACCAACGTAGAAACAGCGTGTTACATTCACCTGGCTCTCACAATGCCCCGTTCGGGTTGACGCCGCTGGGAGGGCGGGGTACAATCCTTGCCGGGCGATGAGGCTCGCCCGGCTGCAAATCGCAGTCCAATCCGCCGTCTGCTGGCTGATAGCCTCTACCGAGGGCCTGTGTGCCCGGGTAGAGGCTTTTCTTATTTGCTGTGACGGGGAGCGGGGAGTCCTGCAACAGGACGGCGAAGATCGCCCCGCCCGCCGATGAGGTACTCATCAAGGTCAATCGATGGGGAACGCCCGAACGGAGTTCGGCTATGCATTCTGGGAGATGGCTTGTGCCAGCGGCATGCGTCGTCGGCGGAAGCCTCATGCCCCATCTCGGCCCGGCTGCGGGCGGGTGTGCCGATGACCTTCGATAGCATCTTATCAGGCGATGCCAAGGATAGAGCCTCGCGGGACACGCGCGAGGCCCCTCCTTTCTTCGCCGACCTGAACCTGGACCAGATCATCGACTCCGCGACGGCGAACAAGCAAGAGTACGACCTGAAGGCGTTCTTCTATGCGCCCCTGCGTGATGTTGAGGCCATCCTCTATCGGCATGAGGTGATGCAGGACTTGGAGGACGCCGCCCTGGGGGCGTCCATCGATTCGTTCGCCGAGCAGATGATCGTCGTCCGGCGCTATCTGGCGCTAGTGGAGAAGCTGGATGCGAAGAATCACCAGGAAGGCTGGTTCCTGGAGGCGGCGCTGGTCTATTGCGGCGCCGTGAGCGACCTGGCGCAGAACCTGAGCCGTGCGGGATTGAAATCGCGGGGTCTCCGGGAGTTCCGGGATTACCTGACCAGCTACGTTGGCACAAGCGGGTTCCACTCGCTGTCGGCGGAGGCGCAGGGGGTGAAGCGCGGCCTATCGGAGTTGGAATACTCCGTCATCATCCACCCCGGCCGGTTCAGCGTCCGGAAATGCGCGGAGGAGACGGATTACAGCGTGGAGGTCGAGAAGACCTTCGAGCGATTCCAGCAGGGCGCAGTGAAGGATTACCGGGTGAGGCTGAGCGCAGTATCCGGCATGAACCACATTGGGGCCCAGATCCTTGCGTTCGTCGCCCGGCTGTATCCCGACGAGTTTGCGGCGCTGGATCGCTTCTGCGGTCAGCACGCCGACTTTGTAGACCAGACGATCCGGGTGTTTGACCGAGAGATCCAGTTCTACATCGCCTATCTGGACTTCATTGCGGACCTCAAGCGCAAGGGGCTTCCGTTCTGCTACCCGCAGGTGAGTGCGACCAGCCGTGAGGTGCTCAGCCAGGAGGGATTCGACCTGGCTCTGGCGGTCAGTCTGCTCTACAGCGAGCGGCCCGTGGTCAGCAACGACTTCTACCTTGAGGGGCCGGAGCGCATCATCGTGGTCTCCGGTCCAAACCAAGGTGGCAAGACGACCTTCGCCCGCATGTTTGGGCAGTTGCACTATCTGGCAAGCTTGGGTTGCCCCGTGCCGGGTAAGCGGGCGCAGCTCTTCCTGTTCGATCAGATCTACTCGCATTTCGAGCGGGAAGAGGACGTGCGCAGCCTGACGGGCAAACTGGGGGATGACCTGATCCGCATCCACGACATCCTTGGCCGGCTAACACCCAACAGCATGCTGATCTTGAACGAGATCTTTGCCTCGACCGCGCTGCAGGACGCCGTGTTCCTGAGCAAGGAGATCATGGCCAGGGTGATCGACCTTGACCTGCTGTGCGTGTGGGTGACGTTCATCGATGAGCTGTCGATGCTGAGCGAGAAGACGGTCAGCATGGTGAGCACGGTGGTCCCGGATAACCCTGCGATGCGAACCTTCAAGATCGTCAGGAAGCCGGCGGATGGCCTGGCCTACGCGCTCTCCATTGCCGAGAAGCATCGCGTGACCTACCAGCAGATCAAGGAGCGCATCAAGGCATGAATGCCTTCTTGATGCACCCCGACCGCGATTTCGACCTGGGCGGGAATCTGCCGTTCAATGAGGCGGCCCTGGAGCAGGATCTGGAACTTGGCACCTTGTACGGCGCCATGGCGCAGGGGGACAAGTTCCTATTTGACATCGCGCGGCTTGCGCTGCTGTCCGGGGTGGATGGACCCGAGGAGATTCGCTACCGGCAGGAAGTGCTGAACGATTGTCTGGAGCATCCCGAGGTTGTGAGGGCGATCTACCGAATTCCCATCCAGGCTACGGAGAACAAGCGCCGAGGGTGGATGGGCGTCTACAGCCACTACCCGAGCGGCATCCTGAGCGGCGCGCGGGGAATGCTGCAAGTATTCGTTGCGGCGCTCAGAGAGCTGCGACAGATCGCAGACGGGCACGCGAAGGAATTCGAGTCGGAGGGCTTCCGAAGGTTCTTCGGCATGATCCAGCGGGAGCTGGACGATGAGTACTTCACCGTCATCCAGGAGCATCTCAAGGAGCTGGCCTTCCGCCGCGGCGTACTGCTGAGCGTTGAGCTGGGGAAGGGAAACGAGGGGACCAACCACATTCTCCGGAAGAGGAACCGCGGTGACCGGAATTGGATCCGGCGAGTGGTGGGCCTCGGAGGGCCGGTCTACTCCTATACCCTCGATCCCCGCGATGACGCCGGTGCGCAGGCGCTCGGGGAGTTGAGAGACCGGGGCCTGAACCTGGTTGCGAATGCCGCGGCCCGGTCCGCTGATCACATCGAGAGCTTCCTGAAGGCTCTGCAGCGGGAGTTGGCGTTCTACATTGGCTGCTTGAACCTGGCTGGCCAACTTGCGCAGCTTGGAGAGCCGATCGCGTTTCCGGCCCCATCATCTCCGGGAGAAGGCCGACACGCATTTCTCGGGCTCTACGACCTCTCCCTCGCCTTGACCATGAAGAAAGCGGTCGTGGGCAATGATGTGAATGCCGACAAGAAGGATTTGATCGTGATCACGGGGGCGAATCAGGGAGGGAAGACCACTTTCCTGCGAAGCGTGGGGATCGCGCAACTGATGATGCAGTGCGGCATGTTCGTGCCGGCCGAATCCTTCTCGGCAAGCGTCTACAAGGGGCTCTTCACCCACTTCAAACGGGAAGAAGACAGCACGATGAAGAGCGGCAAGTTCGACGAAGAGCTCGGCAGGATGAGCGATATGGTTGACAGGCTCACGCCGCATGCCATGATGCTCTTCAACGAATCCTTCGCGGCGACCAACGAGCGGGAGGGGTCCGAGATTGCGAGGCAGATCACCTCTGCTCTACTGGACATGAAAGTCAACGTCTTCTACGTGACGCATCTGCACGAGCTGGCCAACGGCTTCTACCAGAGCGGAATGGACAACACCCTCTTCCTGCGCGCGGAGCGGAAGCCGGATGGGGAGAGGACCTTCAAGCTGGTGCCCGGGAGACCCTTGCCGACGAGCTACGGCAGGGATGTGTACGAGCAGGTGTTTGGCGAGGGCAATGGAGTGGCTCAGGCAGCAGGATCCAGAGGCGCAAGGTCAGGGCGACAGTGATTTCCCGGCACGCGCTTCGGGAGAGGTCGGGACAACTCATTCTCACGGCGTGACGCATGAATAGCGATGAGGGACGCGGGTTGAGCAGGACGGAGCAAACGCGTGCGATCGGGATCGAGGCTCCCTGGATCGAACTGCGGGTCGAGGTCCCAGGGGGATACCATGCCCGCTACGAGGCTGGAGGGTCCTCGGGCGCGCTCCGCGTGGTGGACGTTGTCTATCCGGCGGAGAGGCTCCCGGGAGACTTGTGCTCGGTCACGGACAGCCTCGTGGCAGGCAATGCTTCGTTGGGAGCGATCCTGCTGGGCAATGTCTCGCTTCCGGCCGGGTGCCTCGTCTGGGCGAGGCCACTGGCGCTGCTCGAGATTCGGAGAGGCAAGACCATCGCCCACGAGATCCTGGCTGTTGGGGCCGATGACCCTCATTTCGCCGAAATCGTCACGGTTGACGGGCTTTCGACGGAGCGTCGCGCAACACTCGAGTCGTTCCTGCAGGAGGACGGCCTGGGGAAAGAAGGCCACCTGAGATGGCTGGGGGCGGAGGAGGCACTTTCGGCCGTGCTGGCGGCTCGGCAGCGGTTTCGCGTCTCTCACAATCAGCAGCGTGAACGGCTGCGACTCGAGCCGGCCTGGAAGCCTGCGGACGGAAGAGCGCGGGCCGCGTGGGCGAGAGGGGAAGCAGAGCGATACACGCTCGCCGAATACAGGTTCCATTCGCTTCCCGCGCGCTTTCAGAGGTACGTCGAAGAGTACCTGGCGACGGACGAGCGGATCCTGTATTCCGTCCATCGGCCCGCGATGTGGAGCGCCCGTCGGCAAGGTCTGCTGCGGCGGAGAAGACTGCAGGAGGGCGTGCTGATTGTCAGTGATCAGCAGGTGACGCAGGTTGAAGAACTGTTCCCGCTGGACCGGTCGGACATCCGCTATGGTTTCGTCGCGCGCGCCGGCGTTCCGGAGCGATTGGAGGACGTGAGGCTGGCTGTGCCTGGCCGCGGCGTCATTGGCCTGGAGCTGATCTGGCGAGCCGCGCAGGGTAGTGAGAGACTCATCTGGGAGTTCCCTGCTGCGCAACATGCGGATCTCGAAAGGGCTGCCGGCGTCCTGATGGATTGGCTGCCCCGGAATCAGGACCGCCGCCTCCGGCGAGCTTCCGCGCCGACGCCGCCGGAGGAGCTTCCTGCCCTGCGCGATCCGGCAGCCAGCAACCCGGAGGATGTGAAGCAGCTTGCCGAGCGCCTGATCCGCCACCTGACGCGATCGTTGTCGGCGGATGAGACGGTGCTCGCGCGCTGCCTGCTTCCCGCCTGGATCGAAGGGCGCAAGGCGGCGTCCGTGCTTGCGGTCACCACAAAACGACTGCTCGTCGTGCCCGATCCACGAGACCCGAAGGGCGCCTCTCTGCAGACCAGTGTGCCCTTGGAGGCGATAAGCTCGCTCGAATTCTGTTCCACGCTGGTCCAGGCCTATCTTCGATTGAGCGTGCCCCGGCCCTTGTCGGGTGCACCACGGCATGTGACAATCGAGTTTGGCAAGACGCTGGCGGCCATGAACACCTGCTATCTGATGCTGCGACGTGCAATGGCAACGACTCCGGTTCATGGCGGACAGCGGCAGGCAGGAACGTGACTGGAGTGGAAGGCGGGGGAAGCGCAGTGGCACTCGCCGTCTCAGGCGCCTGGATTCCAGGGTGGCCGCACTCGTGACGCTCAACCCGCCCCAAAAGAACGCACTTGAGATCGGGCTGCGGCAGCTGGAACGAACGCTGCTTCGGCTGATCCGTCAGGCCAGGGAACCCGCATGGGACGGACCACTGGTTCGCACCCGACCCATGCCGGCGAGGGAGCGGGGCCGACTTGAGTCGGTCGGTGGCGCCATGATCAAAGAGATCGAGGTGGTGGCAAGGGAGTTTGGATTGCAGGCCGAAGAGGCGGACATGGACCGGCAGATCGATGCTGAGCTGTCTGTTGCCTGGGTGTATCTGAACGAGTTGCTGGGAAGGAAGTTGGTCCGGCATGGCAACGTTGACCCCGAACTCTCCAAGCGTCTGGATCCGCACATCCATCGTCTGATCCGCCTTACCCACGAGGTGGAACGAGCACGCGGGAAGGCCGACAAGGAGCAAACATGAAGCACGTGATCGGTTCCGTGAAAGGCCGCGAGATCCTGGACTCGAGGGGCAACCCGACGGTCGAGGTCGAAGTCCGCCTGGAAAGCGGTGTGCTGGGGAGGGCCGCGGTCCCAAGTGGGGCGTCTACGGGCGCCCATGAGGCCGTCGAACTGCGCGATGGAGACCGCGGGCGCTACGGGGGCAAGGGGGTCCTGAAGGCGGTCGCGCATGTCAATGAAGAGATTGCTGAACGGGTACGAGGAATGGACGCACTCGATCAGGCTGCCCTCGACAGGGCCCTGTGCGAGTTGGATGGGACAGACAACAAGGGCAGGCTCGGTGCCAATGCCATCCTCGGCGTCAGTCTTGCTACTGCGCGCGCAGCCTCCGCCGCGCAGGGGTTGCCCCTGTACCGCTACCTGGGTGGCGAAGGTGCGACCATCCTGCCCGTTCCCATGTTCAACGTGTTGAACGGCGGCGTCCATGCGAACTGGCAGGGTACGGATCTCCAGGAGTTCATGATTGTGCCGGTGGGGGCGCCGACCTTCCGTGAGGCGCTGCGCTGGGGAAGCGAGACCTACCACGCCCTGAAGGCCGTCCTCAAGGAACGCAAGTACTCGACGGCGGTCGGGGACGAAGGCGGGTTCGCCCCGGCATTGAAGGCCAACGCTGAGGCCGTTGAGCTGATCCTGCGTGCCATCGAGGCGGCCGGATACAAGCCTGGAGAGCAGATCGCCCTGGCGCTTGACCCCGCCTCAAGTGGATTCTATGAGGATGGCAGCTACCACCTTCGGACCGAAGGACGGCGCGTGACCGCCTCTGAGATGGTGGACATGTATGCTGACTGGAGCAAGCGGTTCCCAATCCTGGTACTGGAGGACGGCCTGGCAGAGGATGATTGGGCGGGTTGGAAGACACTGAACAACCGGCTCGGTGGGAAGATCGAGTTGGTCGGTGACGACTTGTTCGTGACCAGTATCGCCCGCATCGAGCGCGGCATCAAGGAAGACGTAGCGAATGCCGTCCTCATCAAACTGAACCAGATCGGTACGCTGACGGAGACGTTGGCGGCGATCGAGATGGCCCGCAAGGCTGGTTGGGGCGCCATGGTCTCCCATCGCAGCGGGGAGACCGTTGACAGCTTCATCGCTGACTTGACTGTGGCCACCGGGACGGGACACCTGAAGACGGGCGCGCCCTGCCGGGGGGAGCGGGTGGAGAAGTACAACCAACTGCTACGCATTGAGGAGGAGCTCGGAGGCAAGGCGGTCTTTGCAGGGCGCAAGGCATTCGTGCGCTAGTTGGAGCCTTCGAGGAGGGCTGGAATGACACGCTTTATACTTGTTCGTCACGGTCAGACGGAATGGAATCGTGTCGAGCGCTTCCGCGGGCGAGCCGATGTACCCCTGAATGAGGCGGGTCTCGCGCAGGCCGAAGCTACCGGGGAGCGGGTCGCGGCCGAATGGAAACCCGTCGCCCTCTATTCCAGCCCTCTCTCGCGGGCCGTCCGCACAGCCGAGGCCATTGCGAAGCATTTCAATCTCAAGGTGCAGGCTCGCCCGAATCTGGCGGATATTGACTACGGTGAGTGGCAGGGCCTGACGCCGGACGAGGCGCGTGCCCGCTGGCCGAAAGAAGTCGAGGCCTGGTACTCCGCGCCTCAAGACGCGCGCATCCCCGGCGGGGAGACCTTGGCTGCCTTGCGAGTCCGCGCGATGGCGGAGATCAAGGAGCTCGGTAAGCTTCACGAAGGCGATACGATCGTTCTGGCGGGGCACACCGTCATCAACCGGATCATCCTGCTGGGTGTGCTGGGCTTGGGGAACGAGCGGTTCTGGCGGGTACGGCAGGAACCGTGCGCGATCAATGTGTTTGAATCGGACGCCGGTGACTATGTGCTAGTCTCGCTGAATGACACCTGCCACTTGCGTAAGGTACGCTAGCTGGACGGCTGCGGGCGCAGGAGTCCAATGGGGGATGATCGCCCGATCACAGTCGGCCCTCGGGGCGGGCGCTGGGGGGCCCGGGGCCGCGGATACCCCGGCCTCAGGGATGAATCATGTTCCCGGAGCTGCGCCTGATGATCGAGGCCGCCGAATTCACCGTCGTGCAGCCTGGTAGACCCCGAATGCAAGGACGATGTCGACCACGAGCGCCAGAAGCCCGAAGACAATGCGCCCGCCAACCGGATCCTCTCCGCTGGTTGTCCAGCCTCCAAGCGTGACCTCGCTCGTGTAGCGCACGCCGGGCGCGAAGGCGGTCCAGTTGCACACGACCGCCACCATCAGAAAGATGACGAGGAAGAGTCCCTGCTTGACGATCGCCGGTACCGATTGGGGGATCCACAAGCCGAGGCCGAACAGGATCAAGCCGGCGCCGAGAGCAATGATCACCCAGGGCGGAGCGAAGAACCTCCCGCCCTCGGTCGGCACAATCCCGGCCAGGGCTCCGAGGATGACCACGCCCATGAGAATCGGGACCAGCCCGAAGAGCGCACGAATCCACGGGGGAGTTCCATCACTCATCGTCCACTTCTCCCCCAAGGCCGCCCGGCCGGCGGTATCCCAGTGACCTCACGAGGTGAGTTGCTCGGCGGCCGCCCGATCTGCCCGGGCCTGATTCGCGCGCGCCACAAGACCCTGGTGGATGGTACGCGTGATCGGGAAGGCGGCGGCGCACAGGATGGCCAGCAGCAAGATCACTACCGGTACCCAGCTGACGAGGACGCGCAGCCCGGTCAATGTGGCGTCGTTCTGTACGGCCACGCCCGGTTGGTAGCCGGTCAGCTCCAGAACCCAGCCGATGGCCAGCAGGGCCACGGATGTGCCCAGCTTCTGGATGAAGGCCATGACGCCGCCGAACACGCCCTCCTGCCGCTCGCCGCTATCGATCTCAAGCGCCTCCATCACGTCGGCGGCCATGGATGTCGGCAGGATGTGCGCCGACGAGACACCCAGGCCAGCCAGCACCCCGACCACATAGACGGGGATCATGGCCGCCTGCGGCACGAACCACAATAGAACGTGGGTGGCCACCCAGGTGCTTGTGGCAGCCACGAAGGCCCACTTCTTCTCCAGCCGCGCGGCGAGCGCGTTGACGACCGGCAGGAACAGCGTGGCACTTCCCAGGATCACGGCCAGTACGATGGCTGAGTCCTCTTCGGGGATCCGAGACCAGTAGACGACGTAGTAGGCGAAGACGGCCTCGACGATGGCGATCGCCAACCAGGCCAGCCATCCGACGAGCATCGCCAGCCAGAACGGTCGGCTGCGCAGGACGATGCGAATCGACTGGCGGATGGTGAGTATCGGCGGCGCCTGGAAGTCAGGGCGTTCGCGCAGCCGCGCGCCAATGAGCAGGAAGGGCAGGGTGCTGAGGATGCCGACACCCACCGCGGCCCACAGAAACCCCTGCCGCAGGGACGGCGCGGCGTTGAACACCAGGGGCAGTGCCGCCGCCGCGCCCAGTCCGGCGAGGATCGACGTCGCCATGCGGTAGGTGACGATCGAAGTGCGCTCGTCGCTGTCCAGGGACAGCTCGGGCATCAGGGCGTAGAACGGTCCTGTCACGATGGTCATGAAGAGGTCGTACAGGAAGTACGCGCCCAGGTAGTAGAGTGCCAGTGAGGTTCCGCTGAGGCCTGTGGGGACGAGCCAGAGCAGGATGTAAGTGGCGGCCAGAGGCACCGCGCCGGCCAGGATGTAGGGGCGACGGCGGCCAATGCGCGTGCGCGTGCGGTCCGAGATTGCCCCGACGAGGGGATCGTTGATCGCGTCCCACAACCGGGCAACCAGGAGCAGGCTGCCGGCGACGGCCGGACGAATACCAGCGACGTCCGTCAGGAAGAACAGGTAGTAGAAGGGAATAATCGTCCCACCGGCAACCGAAGGTCCGAACTCACCCAGTCCGTAGATCAGCTTGGTCCATCGCGAGAGGCGCGAAACCGACGGCGCGGGTGGGTTGGGTTGGGTCACAGGCTTCCTTTCGCCGCCGCGCTCACGGGACCGGCGGGCACGTGCCCCAACCGTAGAAGGTCGGGACGAACAAGACGTGGCTTCCCTCCCGGCGGGCGGACAACAGGTCCTCCCGCAGGCTGGCTTGCCCCTCCGCCGGGAGCTCGCCCTGGAGATCGCCCGTCAACGTCTGCCACTCGAGTTCGCTCTCGGTATCGCTTCTGGCTTCCGTGGCAGACTGCCACTCTCCACCCAACACGCCGGTCTCAACATGCGTGAGGCCCGCCTGGTGCAACAGGTGGCGAAGCCGGCGGCCCAGACGTGTCTCGGCGCCCTGGCGGCGCAGGGAAGCCTCCTGCGATCGGCCCAGGGGCGCCAGGCTGTCTGGATAGTCAATCCTCCCGCCATAATCGGGTTCTGCCAGACACAACACTGCGCCCCCCGGCGCGGTGACGCGCCGCATCTCATCCAGCACGACGCTTGGTTCGTCCAACCACAGCAGCAGGAAGTGACAGCAAGCCAGATCGAAGCTAGCTGGAGGGAAGGGAAGCCGTTCAGCGAGTCCGGTGACGAAGCAGGTGGCCGCGTCCGCGCCGCCGGCAAAGGCGTTTGACCTGCGATCGCGATCGAGGCCGACGACCGTGCCACCCGTCCCCTGTTGCAGCTCGGTCGTGATGGCACCGGTCCCTGACCCGACTTCGAGGACCCGCCGGGCGGACTCCAGTCCGAACTGCTTGAAGGCACGCTGGCGGATGGCGGCCGTCCATCGCGCTTGCTGAGCGAAACGGGGGTGGAGTTGGTCTGGGGTCTCAGGCATCAGGCGGACCCGCGTCGTCCGCCACGCATCCTGGCGCACGGCGCACGCGGGGCGGGGAGCAGGGCAGGCATCTTGGGCGGGACCCTGTGTGCGTCGCCCACAGACCCTGATGTGGCAGGAAGGGTGGCATGCGCCGGGGAGACCGCGCCGGCCTCACGCCGCGGCACGCGCCCACAGGTCGGTCCAGGAGTCGCGCTGCACATTACCGAGGACATGGTCGATGCCTTGCGTTGGCAGCACGTCTCCATCTGGCTCCACATACAGCCAGGCGCGGCCGCCGCCTTCCGCCGGGGCATCCAGCTCAAGCTGGATTGGGTGGCGGCTTGAATACGGGGCGGGCAAGTCCCAGATCAAATCGAGGCCCAGCGCGGCCATTGTCTGCCGCGCCTCCGCCAGCGTACTGCGCCCTTGGGCTCCAGGGTCAGCCACGGTCAGCGAGACCGCAGGGACGCCGAGTGCCTTGAGGTCTGTGAGCAGCGTGCGTGCTTGAGCCGGCGAGACCGAGAGCGTCAAGTGGACAGCGGTGAAGATTTCGGACGCCAGGGCGGCGCGCAGCCCGGCCATGCTTGTCGACTCGGTCGGAGCGAGGGAGAGCAGGATGTGATCCAGTCCGGCCGCCTCGAGTGACTTGAGGTATGCGGCGTCGGCGAGCCGGCGGCCTTCGGTGAGCAGGCCGGTCACTTGTCCGAGCTCCTGCGCATAGCCAATCAAGGCAACCAGGTCCGGGCGCCTGGTCGGCTCGCCGCCCGTGAACGTCACGTGGGGAATGCCGGCCGCCCACGCGCTGCGCAGGACGGTCTTCCACTCCTCGGTTGTCATCTCACGGTCGACGCGTTTGTGCGCCAGGGGGTCGAGTGCGCCGCCGGGGTCGGTGGCGTAGGTCAAGGCGAGGTCGATCCGGTAGGGAGCGGAGGGCCGGCTGGCATAGGGCTCGCGCCGGTCCATCCCCAGAAACACCACCGGGTCGAGATCCGGCTGCGTCGCCACACGCAGGATCTGATCACGCAGCTGCTGGTAATCGGCGAGTGCATGCTGTCGGCTGACGCGGAAGCGGCTGCGAACCGCGCTGGCCGCGTTGGCGTCGGACGCATCACGAATCAACTCGAGCGCGTACGCCGTGGCGCTGGCGTTCAGATGCAGGACCGTAGCCGCGTTGACCAACAACACGCCCGATCCATCGGCCTCGACGCGCAGGTGCAGGCGATACGGGATGGCCGCGTCCGGCTTCGGCTGGGAGGCGTACATCCCCGGCTGGATCGGCTCTGCCGGCCGGGTGAATGGGAACCAGCGCTGCAAGATCGACGTCATGGCAACCTCTTTCGACGGCAAGCGTATTCAGACGGCAGACAACACGGAAACCACGCGGCGGGGCGGCTGGTGAGCGAGCGTCAACGGGCAGCCCCCGCCGCATTCCGCCAGTACAAGACAGTCATGGCAGGCGGCGGGGACAAAGCGCCGTTGGCGCAGCGACCGCGCCAGCTCGTGGTCCCAGATCGACTCCCACGGGTCACGCAGCATGTTGCCCAGTGGCTCGTAGTACGACTGGCACGGGATGACGGCGCCGTCCGGCTCAATGCACAGGTTGTAGAGCGCGGCGGTGCAGCCCTTCACGCCCAGTTCCATCTGGATCGGGTCGAAGTGGCAGTACTGCGTCGGTGTATACCAGATCAGCCGCTGCCGGGCGGCCTCGGTCTTGCGGCGTGCCAGGGCCAGCAGTGGGGCTAGGTCGGCTTCGTTCAATCCGGTGCCGACGGTCTCGCCACGACCGGAGTAGATCAACGCGTTCAGCCCGACCGTCGGCACGCCGGCCTGCGCCAGGAAGTCGAGCGTCGCCTCGAGCTGTCCTGCGTTTTCGGCCAGCAGCGTGGTGTTGGTCATCACGTACAGCCCGCTCGCGAGACAGTTGCGCAGGCCGGCCACGGTTTCCTGCCATGCCCCGCGCGCCCCGACCATGCGATCGTGAATACCTTCGTCGTGCGACTCGAGCGTGATCTGCACGTGATCCAGCCCGGCGTCGGCGAGTGCAGTTACGTACGCCGCGTCGCAGAGCCGGCGGCCATTCGACAGCAGGCCGGTGACCAGACCCTGCTGCTGCGCATGCGCCACAAGCTCGGGCAGATCGGGCCGCAGCGTGGCCTCGCCGCCGGTGAAGCAGACGTGCGGCACGCCGACGAGCCGGACGCGGTCGATGATCGTCTTCCACGCGTCCGTGTCGATCTCGGGAAAGTGGCGCGGGCGGGCGTTGTAGCAGTGGGCGCAGTTGTCGTTGCAGCGGTAGGTCAGCGCCAGGTCAATGCGGTAGGGCGCGCTGGGCACCTGGCTGAACGGCTGGAGCACCTCGAGGTCGAGGTCATGCATCGGGCACGGCCCATCGGGGGCCGCAAGGGCATCAACTTGGGCCCTCACCTGCAGCCAGTCGGCGCGCAGTTGGTGCCGAGGTGCGCGGTAGGCGCGCGAAAGCCGGGCAAGCGCCTCGGCTTCGGGTGTGCCCTCCAGCGCCAGCCAGGCCATGACCGTCGCGGTCGGGTTGAGGTGGATCACCCGGTTGGCGTTGACGACCAACAGGCCGCGTCCATCGGCTTCGACGCGCAGGTGCACACGCGTCCGCTCGCCCGGCGCCCGCTGGCGCAGGTACGCATGCAGCCCGGGCGGCGGAGCGGCGGGTGCCACCGGGGGCCGCCGGACGAACGGAAAGCTCACCGGCCGCCCCCGGCACAGGCGCAGGCGCACCCGGCGCACGCGCAGGCACAGGCGCAAGAATGCCCGCCGCCACCTCCGCCGCTGCTGCGGCCCGAGGTCGACGGCGGAGGCGGTGGGTTGGTCACCTTGGTGACGTTGCCGGTGAAGGACGACAGGTTGGAGACCATGCTCCCGGCCGTATTCTGGACTCCCTGAACGACCGAGGCGGCGAAGTCGGCGCCCGGCAGATGCGGCAGGCTGGGCGACGACGCCACGGGGCCTCCCGAGGCACGCGGCATCGACACCGGGGCTGCCATCGCCTTGCCGGAGCCGGTCGACGGGCTGAACCCGCCCCACCAGTGCGGGAGGAAGACAGGACCGGTGCGGAACGTGCGCTGCGTCCGGTCATCGAAGTCGCGGTCGAGCATCGTCCACTCGATCGATTCGGCGTACTTCTCGGATTTCACCTCGGGTGTGCTGGCCTGCTCGACTTCCTGCCAGGCCTTCTCCATGATCGCCTTGTAGTAATCGCGCGTCTCACGCAGGCTGAAACCCTTCATCTTGAGCTGCACGGCTTTGACCAGATCGACGACCACCGTTTGCAGCTTGCGCGAGCGCTCGACGGCTTTCTCCTCGACGATCCCCTTGACGAACGCCACCTCGTACTCGTGCAGTTCCTTCGGCGCCGGTTCGACCGCCTCGACCTTGAGCGGCTTCTCCTGGGCGACGCGTGCGGCGCCCTTCTTGACGGTTGAGAACAGCATCATCGTCAGGACGCGGTCGAGCGGCGTCTGGAGCAGGACGGCCGATTCGACGGCCGTCAGGCCGCGCTTGATCCCGTGACCCTCGATGGCGATCTTGGGCGGCAGGTAGGCCAGCTTGCGTCGTTCGGCCGAGACGACGGCGCCGCCGATGATCAGCACGAAGAACCCGATGAAGCCGCCGAAGCACAGGATGGTGAAGAGCGCGCCCTCGGAGATGCCCAGGCGCTGCAGGAAGCTCGGACGGATCACGGCGGCGGTGGTCACATAGGTCGCCGGGAACGAGGCGCCGAAGACATACTGCGTGTCGCCGCGCGCATCGGCATTGCGCCACTGGTAGACGACGCGGCCCTCGGCGTCCAGGCCCGTGGTTGGCTCGGATGGGAAACCATCGGGGGCGCCGTGCCAGCGTGGCTCCTCGGGCTTGATCCCGGGCGGAAGGTGGAACGACACCGTCAGGTCCGTCGAACCGAGGACGAAGCTGCTGTCGAACCAGGTGGGTGAGAAGTTGACGCTGACCGTTTGGGCGTCGCCGGCCTCGTACATCACGTCGCGGACGCCGGCGATCCTCACCGCCACCGTGCCCGTGCTGCCGGGCTGAATGGCCAGGGTGCCCAGTCCGATGGCCACGCCCGGGGTCACGTAGGGCGAGGTGGAGATGTCGGAGAGAGGCTGGCCTTCGATCGAGGCGCTCACCTGCGACAGATCGTAACTGTCGGTCGGCACGCCGACGTCGAGGAAATCCATCGGATCGGCAGATATTGCGTTGGTGAAGGTCAGGAGGTAGTCGAGGGTGACTGTGCCGTCGGCTTGCCAGTAGACGTCGACCGTTTCGGCGTCCAGGCTGAAGGAGTAGGTCTGTCCCGCGGCAGGCACAACAGACAAGCAGGCGGCCACGATCACAAGCGCAACGAGCGTCCCGAAGCGTCTCATGCCAATCTCCCTGGCCATGGCCGGCGCATGCCCGGCCCTACCACTTGGGTTTCTCTTCCAGCTGGTAGCTCGTCTTGCAGTACGGGCAGTGCACGACGGGGGCGCCGGCGAGCATGGTGATGTTCTCGGGAGTCAGCGCGCCGCCGCAGCTCTTGCAGGTCAGCTTCTCGAGTTGGACGTCACCGGAGAAGTCGATCTTCTGCACGATATTGACTTCCTGCGCCGCCTTCTTCCCCAGGCGTCCGGCAAACCAGATCAGGACGAAGGCGATCAGGACGAGGATGACTCCGATTAGGAGCCATCCTATGGGGCTGCCCGACGACGGACTGAAGGCGCCCAGGATGAACAGCCCGCCGAAGATGAAGGACAACCCCGCAAGCAGATAGGCTATCGTTCGACCTGCGCCCATGATGCCTCCTGTGTCAGTGGGTTCGACGGCCAGTGTAGCAAAGCCCCAAGCCCACGACAAGCGACGAAAGACACAATCTAAAGTCCGAGTAGTCGCAGTTCAATCCGGAGGTCCATCCCGCGCACGGATGGTCTGGACTCACGTCTGGGCCCCTGCAAACCCGGCATGCTCCTGGCGCAGCGTATCCAGAACCGCCAGCCCGCCTGCGCGGCTGGATGCCGCCAGAAATCCCGAACTCAGACGCTCGCCATCTCTCCGCCTGATGACCTTGATCAGCGGCAACCCCCATGCCCAACGCGTCCGGAATGCCACGTCCCCACTTCCAGGTTCTCGACGAGCGGCCACGGGATCACATAGCGGTCGGAGGTCAGGTGCCTGTGGAACCCGATGCCATGCTTGTCCGTCCACAACCGCCCGTTGTCGCGACCCAGAAGACCTCCGCTCGTCGATCGACGCCACCACTCGCCGGCTATCTCCGTCCCCAGGTGCATCCCCGTGGTGGACTTCTAGCGACTCTCCGCGGCCTGTCTCGATCCTAACGCCGAACTGCCCTTGCGCCTGACACCAGGCTGGCGACTGGCTTCCGCCGCATTCCGACCGGCCGGTGGCCCTGGGCGGCAACCCACGGTTCCGCATGTGCGTGCGGCCCCTCCAGGGGGACGCCCGCCGCCTGTCTTGACCGACTCAGGGCTCCGGCTACAATGGGGAGGCAGGCCGAGGAGGCCCCATTGGCGAACAGGATCACGGTCTCGCGCTTCCCGTTGCTGCTGGTATACGTGCTTGTCCTTTACGCGACACCGCCCGCATGGCGACTGGCGGCCGTGGCGCTGCTATTCGTCGGCCTGATGCTCGACACCGTCGACGGGATGGTGGCGCGCCGGAGCAAGCAGACCAGCCTGATCGGGAGCGTGCTTGATATCGCCGCCGACCGGACGTACGAGCTCGTCCTGTGGGTGTCCTTCGCGGACCTGGGCTTGATCCCCGTTGCCATCCCGCTGATCGTGATCGCCCGGACGACAATGACCGACGCCCTGCGCAGCATCGGAGTGGGGCAGGGACAGACGCCCTTCACCCAGCAGCGGTCGCGTCTGGGTAGATTCCTCGTGGCGTCCGGGGCAATGCGCAGCGTGTACTCGATCAGCAAGATCGTGTCCTTCCTTGCCCTGGCGATCGTCGAGGCATCGGCGGGCTTTCCCGCCGGATCCTTCCTGCAGCGCTCTGCCGGCCCTGTCCTGGGCGTGGTCCAGGTCATCGCCTGGATCGCCGTTGCCCTCTGTGTGCTGCGCGGGCTGCCGGTGATCACGGGTGCCGTCCGCCGGCATTGGCATTCCCCTCCACCGTCCGGAGGATCGACCTCCGCATGACCCTCGCCAGCCTGACCTCCAGTCGGCTGGCGCTGCCAGTCGCCATGGCCCTGGCACGCTGGGTGCCGGAACGGCTTCTCCTCCGCCTGGCCGATGCCCTGGCGGGCCGTTCTGCCCTCGAGACCTCACCTTCTGCCATGGCCGTGCGGGCCAACCAGGCTGTGGTGCGCGGCCTGTCCAAGGATAGTCCGGAGATCGATCGCGCGGTCCGCGCTGTCTTCCGCAGCGCCGGCCGCGGGCACGTGGCCCTGTTCCGGGCGCTGGCTCGCGGCCGCCAGGCGCTCATGGATGGCTGTGACGTCGCCCCCGAGCTGATAGAGCGAATCGAGATCGCCCGCCGCGCAGGGCGCGGGCTGGTCCTCGTCGGTCCGCACGTGAGTGCCTTCGATTTCTTTCTGCTGACCATCGCCGCCCGCGGTTACCCGATGCAGGCGATTTCGCCCGCGAACCCGACGGCCACGTACAGGCTGCAGAACGCGCTGCGGACGGAGTTTGGGGCAGAGACAACGCCTGCGTCGCGGGAGGCGGTCAAGGCGGCCATTGAGCGACTGACCAACGGGGGGATTGTCGGAACCGGCATGGATCGCCCGGCGCCGAAGGGTGATTGGATCGAGTTCTTTGGGCGCCAGGCCTACCTTCCGACGGGTTTCGCCAAATTGGCGATCCGCACGAAATCAATGCTCCTCCCCGGTGTACTCCTACCTGCCGGCCCGGGCCACTACCGTGCCGAGGCCCTGGAGTTGCTCGAGCCGCCGACCGAGCGCACCGAGGAGGCGGTCCATTCCTTAGCGCGCGAGGTGCTCCGCCAGATGGAGCCGGTCATCCGCTCCTACGCCGACGATTGGCTGATGTTCCACCCAGTCTGGCCGGGTGGTTGAGGCGAGCGCCGGTGTACTTCGGGCTTGGTCTCGCGCTGGCTGGCGTCCTCAGTGGGCTGGCATGGCGCCTGGCTGCCGTGAATGCGCGTGACGCCCGGCTGATGCTGCGGGTCAATCAGGCCGCCTGGCCTGGTGGCGTCGACCGAATTCTGGGCGGACTGCGCATTGCCGGGACCACGGGGTTCTTTGTGGTCGTGCTTGTGCTGGTCGGACTGGCTGTTCCGGGATGGGCGCTGACACTCGCCGCGGCCGCCCTGGCGACCGAAGCTCTCACCCGGGCCATCAAGCTCGTCGCGCGGCGGCCGCGGCCTTACGTCACGTTGCCTTCTGTTGTCGTGCGCCTCCCGCGCCTGCCGACCGATCCCAGCTTTCCCAGCGGAGATGCTATGCGGGCCGCGTTTCTGGGGCGCCTGGCGCTGGCGGCTGCCGCCCTGCCGCCCTGGGCGGCTGGTTCGGCGATGGCACTGGCCCTCATCGTCGGGGTCGCTCGGGTCCGCTCCGGCGCTCACTACCCTTTGGATGTGTGGGCGGGCGCAATGCTGGGAGTTGGAGCGGCGCTGGCGTGGGCTGGGTGGGCGAGTCTGCCTCGCTAGCTGCGACCGGCGCGTGATCGCGCGCCCGCTCGGGCCAAGGCCATTGCAGAGCACCCGTGCGGGGGCAGCACATGGGCGAAACGGTCTGCCGCATCGGCCGTCAGCGCCCTCCCAAGGCCGCGGATAGCCCCCATTATGCAAGCTCGGGGGAACCCGGTCCCGGCCAACTTGTCGACCTCAATGCAGGTGCGTACAATTCGCCGCAGACGCCACGGCCGATGAGATGGACCAACCGGAGCCACAGGCAGGCGGAATAGGGCGCGGGCGCACGTTTCGGGTGCGCGCTTCGACGAGCCGGAGTAGACAAGGGAGCTCCCCAACATGACGGAAGGAACGCCGTTTGCCCGAACCATCGAGACGAGGAATCCGCTGGTGCCGTACGGCCTCACCAAGGTGGCCCTGGGCATCGTCCTCGCCGGTGTGGCCGTGTTTGGCTTGGCGCGACTTCAAGGGCTCATCCGGCGTGAGTTGGTCCTTGGGCGGTTCGTAGTGGACCTGGTGTATACAGCCGCGTTGGGTCTGGCTACCCTCGCATGCCTGTATTGGCTCATCTGGGCATGCAAAGCCGTTGTGTCCGGCCTCAGGCGCATCCCAAGGGTTATCACGCCTCCAGGTGCGCCGCGCTCGATCGAGGATGCTGACCTTCTGCGCAAGACGTTCCTGACACGGTTCATGCCGGCGTATGAGATGCCCTCCAGCGGCCCCCTGGTGCTTGCTCATCGCTACATGAGCGGGCGGGTCCCATTCCTGACTCGGCCAGCGCGAGCGGTCGTTGGAGACGATATCCGATTTGTCCGCCGGCTTGTGACCTGGGCCCTTCTTCTCGGCGGGGGAGCCTTTGTCCTCAGCGTCCTGCCCATCCCCTTTGGAGACGTCCTGATACCGAACTCGCTCTGGCCCCTGGGCATGGGCTTCTTGGTGGTCATCGGAGCAGCGGCGGCGCTCAAGATCCTTTCCATGGTCGCGCTCCTCCCGGCGGGTGCGCCGTCGACGGATGTACTCGAGTCGATTCGAACCGTGCGCGGTGGGGGGGACCCGAGCATCCTGGCGCCTGACATCGAAAGGGAGATGCTGTCCGAGCGCGTGCTGGAACTCCCCAATCGTGTTATGCGTCTGGGGTTCCAACCCATTCTGGGCGGGGTCGAGGATACCGGACGCGTGACGGGCGAGTTGTTCCTCGAGACTCAGCCGGAGCCGCGCCCCCACCTGCTGCCCCTGGTTCGCTGGGGCTACCTCGCGGCAGGCGCGGCATTGACGGGCCTTGGGGCCGCCGTCACCATGAGCGTGCCGTCCGACCTGGCCACGCTGAGCCTGCTCCGGACAGGCGGTCTTGAGCCTGTGGCGACCTACGGCCTTGGATTCCTCGCCGGTGTGGTGTGCGCCCGGACCGGGATGGGGTTCCTCAGGCACGCTTTGCTGCTGCTCAACACCTTTCGGTTCACGTCGATGCTGACGTACGTGCAGGTGGAAGGGACGTACGGTCGTACGGAGGTCAAGGCTGGCCGGGCGATCACCGACTCCTTCGAGACGAGCAACGTTGTGCTCCGCAGCGACTGTCAGATGCGTGTCTACGCCGCGGAGCTTCTGACAGAGACGGACGCCGTGGAACAGGATCACCCTGAGGAGGCGGCGTTGATGTCCCCGCGGAGCGTGATCGGGCTGTCCGTCGTGGATCGGTCCCATCGCGCGCTGGCGATCGCCGAAGGAGTGATCGATCAGTTTGGCAAAGCGGGCGTTGTGCTGCGGGGGATCGATGTCGGTGCTGACGCGGTGCAGGATATTGCCAACACGAACCTTGCTTTTCATCAGGCAAAAGCCCTGGCAGGCCAGAGGGGGGCCGCGGGTGCGCTGGGGGCCCCTGCCTCTGCCGAGGAAAGGCTGCTGGTTGGAGCCGACGGAACCTCCTCGGCCGGCAGGCTGCCGACAACGCCCGGCGAGGATACCAAGGTGTGCCCGGATTGTGCGGAGACGGTGAAGGCCAAGGCGCGCAAGTGCCGATTCTGCGGCTACGTATTTGATCCCTCGGGGTGATGGCGAGGATCTCCTGGGGCTCCTCAACCGGAGGCGCACGACTCACCCGATCACCGCAGCGTGACCGGTTCATGCTCGGCAGATCCTCCAAGGAACGAGGCCCAGCGGCCCCGTGGGTGGGAGGGCCGCATTCACCGCCCTGGTTGAACCGGACGGGTCTCCTTGCGAGCGTGCATGGGGCCGGAAGGAGTAGGTGTGATGCCACGGAATCTTGCGGACCCTGCGCGGCGTGCAGCCGAGCTGCGTGAGCAGATCCACCTCCACAACTATCGCTATCACGTCGTTGCCGCGCCGACGATCAGCGACGCGGAGTATGACCGCTTGGTGCGCGAGCTCCAGGAGGTCGAGGCCGCGTATCCCGAACTGGTGACGCCGGACTCGCCCACGCAGCGTGTGGGCGGCGAGCCGTCCGAGCGCTTCGTGAAGGTGCGACACCCGGCGGCCATCCTCAGCCTGGCCAACGCGTTCTCCCCCGAGGAGGTGCGCGCCTGGCATGAGCGCATCGCAAAGCTGGATCCGCGCGTTCGGGGCGCCCGGTTCGTCGTCGAGCCGAAGCTTGACGGGTTGACCGTTGTCTTGCACTACCGTGAAGGCGTCTTCGTCCTGGGCGCCACACGCGGGGACGGCGAAGTGGGCGAAGACATCACCGCCAACCTGAAGACGATTCGCGCCCTGCCGCTGCGCATCCCGCTGGGCGGCAGCCGGGTCGCCGCACCCGGGCGGCTCGTGGTCCGTGGCGAAGCCCTGATCTACAAGCGGGCGTTCCTGGAGCTGAATTCCCGATTGGCGGCCGCAGGTGAGAAGACGTACGTTAATGCCCGCAACACCGCCTCGGGTGCGCTGCGCCAGCTCGACCCGGGGCTGACCGCATCCAGGCCGATCAGCTTGGTGTGCTACGCCATCGTTGACGGCGACGGATCGCTTCCGCGCACGCAGTGGGAGACGCTGCAGTACCTGCGTGCCCTTGGCTTCCCCACTGCCGATGGGTCGGCTCTGTGCGCGGACATCGACGAGGCTATCGCCGCCTGCCAGGCCGCCGGAGAACACCGCGACGGCTTCCCGTTCGAGGCCGATGGGATGGTAATCAAGCTCGATGACCTGGCGCTGGCGCGCGACCTGGGGGTGGTCGGCAAGGACCCGCGCGGCGCGCTGGCCTTCAAGTTTCCGGCCCAGGAGGTGACAACGGTCCTGCTGGACATTGGTGTCAATGTCGGTCGCACCGGCGTGATCACACCCTACGCCGTGCTCGAGCCGGTCGAGGTCGGCGGGGTCACGGTGCGTCAGGCGACGCTGCACAACTTCGACTTCATCCGCCAGCGCGACATTCGCATCGGCGATCGGGTGATGATCAAGCGTGCGGGCGAGGTGATCCCGTATGTTATGGGCTCGCTGCCGGAGGCGCGGAGCGGGAGCGAGAAACCGTACCGGCTCCCAGGCCGCTGTCCGTCGTGCAGCGAGAAGCTGGAGCAGGTGGAGGGGGAAGTGGCGGTGTACTGCGTCAACGCTTCCTGCCCGGCGCAGCTGGTTCGTAACCTCGAGCACTTCGCCGCGCGGGGGTCCATGGACATCGAGGGGATGGGGATCAAGGTGGCCGAGCTGTTGGTGGCGCAGGGCCTGGTGCGCGACGTCGCCGATGTGTATGCCCTGCGCGTGAATCGCCTTCTGGAGCTGGAAGGCTTTGCCGAGAAGCGCGCCGAGAACCTCGTGGCGGCGATCGAGGCCTCGAAGGCGCGCCCCCTGGCGACGCTGTTGACCGCCCTTGGGATCCGCGGCATTGGCGAAACGATGGCGGCCGACCTGGCCCGCGCCTTCGGCGACCTCGAGGCGCTATCCAGGGCGAAGGCCGAGGACCTGGAGCAGATTGAAGGGGTTGGGCCAAGCACCTCGGCTGCGCTCCGAGACTGGTTCGACCGCCCCTCGAACCGCAAGCTCTTGGACAAGCTGCGCCGGGCGGGCGTCTGGCCGCGGGCCCAGGGCGGCGCGCGGGCCGTGGCGGCGCAGACGCTGGCCGGACTGACGTTCGTCATCACGGGGACATTGGCCGGGATCAGCCGTGACGATGCCAAGGCGTTGATTCAGACACACGGCGGCAAGGTGGCGTCGGGCGTCAGCCGCAAGACCAACTATCTGCTGGTGGGTGAGGCCCCCGGCTCAAAGCTGGACGAGGCGCGTCGACTCGGCGTGCCGCAGGTTGATGTCGACGGACTGAAGGCATTGACCGCGGGACGAAGCGGCTGACCCGGCGGAGACCGACCAGGTCCCGTGCGTCTGCGATAGGAGCGGCACCGGGCAGGCAGCCGTCCTTGTTCGTGCCCCCGGGCGCCCGATCGGCCGGGGCGAGTGGAGAGGTGCTCCATGACCGATGCGGTGATCCGGCTAAAGCCGGGTCGCGAGCGGTCCGTCTTGCGCCAGCATCCCTGGTTGTTTTCCGGCGCCATCGCCGATGTGGATGGATCGCCGGAACCCGGCAGCACTGTCGAAGTGACCGACTTCGCCGGCGCGTGGCTGGCACGCGGCGCGTACTCACCCGAGTCACAGATCCGCGTCCGCATCTGGACCTGGGAGGTGGACGAGGCAATCGATGCCGCCTTCGTCGCCCTGCGCCTGGAGCGGTCGATTGCCCGGCGCCGCGGGCTCGACCCCGAAGGACGGACGACGGCCTTCCGAGAAGTGCATGCCGAGTCGGACGGGCTGCCCGGTGTGATTGTCGACCGCTACGCCGGCTTCCGGGTCGTGCAGCTGCTTTCGGCCGGCGCCGAGCGCTGGCGGCCAGCGATAGTCGAGGCACTGGCTGCCCGTGGTGATGTCCAGGGCGTGTACGAGCGCTCCGACGTGAGCGTGCGCGAGCTCGAGGGGCTGGAACCCCGCAGCGGCGTGATGTGGGGGGAACCCCCGCCGTCTCGGCTGCGGATCGAGGAGCATGGCGTTGCCTACCAGGTGGACGTGTGCTCCGGTCAGAAGACCGGTTTCTACCTCGACCAGCGCGAGCATCGCCAGCGCCTGCGCCGCGGCCTCGGCGAGGCGGAGGTGCTCAATGCCTTCGCCTACACCGGCGGCTTCTCGGTTTGCGCACTCCTGGGAGGCGCGCGGTCGGTGTTGTCGATCGACAGCTCGGCCGAGGCGCTGGAGCTCGCCCGCGAGAACGTCGCGCTGAACGGCCTTTCGCCCGAGTGTTGCGAATGGATCGAAGGCGACGCCTTCGTCGAGCTGCGCCGCCTGCGCGACCGCGCCGCCAGCTTCGATGTCATCGTCCTCGACCCGCCGCGGTTTGCTGCGACCGCGGCGCAGGCGGAAAGGGCGGCGCGCGGCTATAAGGACATCAACCTGCTTGCGTTCAAGCTGCTGCGGCCAGGAGGGCGGCTGCACACCTTCTCGTGTTCCGGCGGCGTGTCGGCGGAACTGTTCGAGAAGATCGTCGCCGGTGCAGCGCTGGATGCCGGCGTGCCGGCGGTGATCGTTGAGTGGCTCGGCCAGCCGGCCGACCACCCGGTCGCGCTCAGCTTCCCCGAGGGGCGGTATCTCAAGGGGCTGGTCTGCGAGCGTCTCGCCTAGGCGACGATGGAAGATCCTCGAATCGGTGGAGGAGATGCAGCCCATAGGCGGCGCCTACGTGCAGTATGAGGCCAGCTCCGCGCGAACCGCGATTGTCCGTCGCGGGCTTGTATCAGCCGGCTTCAGCCTGCGCCCCTCACGGTGGCCACGGGGCTGGAGGCCGCGGGAGAACGCAGCCCAATGACCGCGGCTACGTGCGCCGTAGGTCGGTCTCCCGGTCGATGAGGAAACGCGTCGCGAGCTCGTAGCCGCGGGCTTCAGCCTGCGCCCCTCATGGTGGCCACGGGGGCTGGAGGCCGCGGCGAGGACGCAGCCTAGAGGCTGCGGCTACGTGCGTCGTGAGGCCGGTCCCCCGGTCGATGAGGAACGCGTCGCGGGCTCGTAGCCGCAGGCTTCAGCCTGCGCCCCTCATGGACGGGCGAGCAGGGAGGCGCTCGCGGTCTCGGGCGGCGGTCGTGAGGATCGCTGTGTCGGCGGCCGGCAGCGAACTCTGGCGGGCCTCGGTGCCGCCGAGGTGTGTCTAGCTCCTGGCTTTGGCCTGCATCGACAGGCGCAGCGCAGCGCGGTACAGGGTGCGCACGCGCTGCGCGTCCTCGGCCTCGCCGGCCTCCTCCAGCTTCTGGGACGCACCGAGCAGGGCGGAGACGAGCTGATCGTCGATGGCCGTCGCCTGCTCTTCGAGCAGCTTGAGTGCCTGAGCCTCGTCCTCGACGTCCAGCAGCTGTTGGGCAAGCCTCAGGCCAGCGGGCATGGCGCGTTCGACTGCCTGGCGCAGCTTGCTGTCGATCTCCTCCAAGCGCCGAACCGTCGCCGTGTCTTGGCGCTCGCGCGCCGCGCGCAGGTTGGCTTCAAGGATGCCGAGGAACAGGTCGTCGATGTATGGCAGCGCCGCCGCCAGCGCCTGATCGAGGTCGGGCGCGTTGACGATCGATCGCAGAACCGACGCCGACTGTGCCGCGCGGGCTTCTTGCAGCTTGTCGAGCTGTTGGGTGAACTCGAGCAGCTGCTGACGCAACGCGGTAAGCCGCGCCTTATCCTCCGCCGGCGCGGCGTCGATCCGGTCGCTCAGGAGCTGGAAGAAGGCGTAATCGAGTGCCGGGCGCGCCAAACCGGCCAGCGCCAGGACGCGCTCCTGCCCCGGCGCCTGGACCATCAGATCCAGCAGACGCTCCCGGCTGAGCTCCTGCCCGAGCTGACGCAGGCTGTCGGCCGCCGCGGCCACCTCCGCTTCTTGCTCGGCGAGGCGTTGGCCGTAGCTTGTCAGGTCCAGCACCTGCTCGAGGCGTACCATAGCGGCCTCGCGGGCGCGCGGCTCTCCCGTCGCCTGCAGGGAGTAGCTCGCCAACTGGAAGAACTCGGCATTCAACTCGCTGTCGTGGGATTGCACGAAGGCCGCCAGGTCGGGTTCCGGAGTCCGCAGCAGATCCTCGAACAGCCGCAGGCGGTTGCGTTGGGCATCCAGCTGCTCGCGGGTGACCCCGTCCGCCGCAAGGATGCGCTCGATCATGCCTGGCATCGTGAGCTGGGCCTGCGGCTGCAGCAGGTAGGCCTTGCGCTGTCCCGCCGGCAGGCGGTTGACGACCTGGTTGATCAGCTGGCCCAGGAGCCGTTCCTGATCGTCCTTCCTCAGTCCGAGCTCGACCGGCACGAACGTGAGCAGGAGTTCCTTGGCCGGATCGTGATACACGAGCGGCGCGGCCAGCGCGCCTTCGTACTTGCACATCGGGCAGCGGACCATGTTCAACGATCCGGAGAGCAGCCGCGCTTTGGCCGAAGGGTCCTCGGCCACATCGATGAGCTGCTCGAGGGCGGCCTGCACGGGGGACTTGCAGTTGGGGCAACGAACCTGGGTCAACGCTCGCGGCATGGGTGGGTTTCCTATCGTGGTGGAGGGATGAATGCGGTCAGCCCTGCGGTCGGGGCAGGGAGAAACTGATGCGTGCTCCCGGCTCATTCTGCGGATCGACCCAGATCCGGCCGCCGTGGGCTTCGACGACAGCCTTGGCCAGGTACAGCCCGAGCCCGGCGCCCTTGGTCTTGCGCGCCGTCTCGCTCGAACGGTAGAAGCGGTCGAAGACGCGCGGCGCGTCCTGGGCCGGGATGCCCGGGCCCTGGTCGGCGACGCTGACCACGACCTCGGCCGGGCGGACCTGCCCGCGGATGGTAATCCGCCCGCCGTCGGGTGAGTACTTGACGGCGTTCGAGATCAGGTTGCTCAGCACCTGGGTCAACCGGTCCTCGTCCCCAGCGATCGCCGGAAAGTCCTTGGGGAACGCGAGATCGAACTCGTGGCGGGTGGTCTGGGTGCGGAAGCGCTCGACCAGCCGCGTCGCGAGCTGGTCGAGCGCGACGTCCGACCGCTGCAGGGCCAGGCCTCCGGCCTGCAGGCGCGAGGCGTCCAGCAGGTCGTCGATCAACTGCGCCAGGCGGTCGGACTCCTCCTCGATCACCGCCAGGCTGTCGCGGACCACGGCCGGATCCCAGTGCGCGTCCTCTCGCCGGAGCGTCCCAACATAGCCCTTGATCAGCGCCACCGGAGTGCGCAGCTCGTGGCTGATGATCGAGATGAAAGTGCTCTTGACCTCCTCGGCCTCACGGAACTTGGTGATGTCGCGCAGGTTACCGACGATGCTGCGCAGCTTGCCGTCCGGCGAGAGCGCTGGCGCGTACGTGATGCCGACGCTGAGTGGCTCGCCGCCGCGCTTGAGCAGATCACCCTCGACGTAGAGCGTGGCCTGCGGCGAGAGCGGCCAACCCCCGGCGACCGCTTCCTCCAGGCCGAGGCCCGGCTCGCGTCGCAGCCAGCGGATCACCTGCGCGTGCTCTTGGCCGATGGCCTCGTCGGCGCCGTAGCCCGTCATTCGGGCGCAGGCACGGTTGAAACCGAGGAAGCGCAGGCGCGGGTCGAGGATGAAGATGCCGTCGGCCGACGACTCCAGGACCGCGGCCAGGTCCTGCTTCTGGGCGCTGACGGCCGCGTACAGGCGGGCGTTGTGGACGGCGATCGCGGCTTGGGTCGCGAAGCCCTGGAGCAGGGCGCGATCTTCGGCCGAGAACCCGCCGGCGTACGAGCGGAAGACGAAGATCACGCCGACGATTTCCTGGCGAGCGATCAGCGGCAGGCCGACCCCCGTGAGCAGGCCCATCGACGCCGCCTGGGTGATGCGCTGCAGGCGGCGGCTGACCTCCGGCAGCTCGAAGCGCTCCGGATCGCCGTGATCGGGGATGTCGGCCAGCAGGGGCGAGAGGTGCTCGAGGAAGGCCGGGTTGATGCCATAGGATGCTCTGACGCGCCAGCCTTCTTCGGCCCGCAGGACGATCAGGCTGGCCTGCCCGCCGAGGATCTCAGCCGAGACGCGGGCGATGCGGTCGAGCAGCCGGTCGAGGTCGAGCTCTTCGGTGATGGCGCGCGAGATCTCGAGCAGGTAGTCCCGTTGCCGGACGCGAAAGTCGGGGAGCATGATCAGTCAGCGAGGCCCTCGGACTCCGCTTCGGTGATCGAGGCTTCGAGGATCTCGAGGCCCTCATCCATCAAGGCCTTGTCGATGACCAGCGGCGGGCTGATGCGCAGCGTGCTGTCGCCGCATCCAAGGGTCAGCAGCCCGTGGGCGAATGCCTTGAGCTCGATGGTGTCGCGCAGCTTCTTGGCCGGCTTCTTGGTCTCGAGTTCCTTGACGAACTCGATGCCGATCATCAATCCCTTGCCGCGCACGTCGCCGATGGTGCGGTGGCGGGCCTGGATCTCGGCCAGCGCGTCGAGGGTGTACTGTCCGACCTCGGCGGCGTTCTGCATCAAGCCGTGCTGCACCAAGTCGAGCGTCGCCAGGCCCGCAGCGCAGGCCAGGGGGTTGCCGCCAAAGGTGTTGCCATGCGAGCCGGCTGGCCAGTCCATGACGCTGGCGCGGGCGATGGCGGCGCCGATGGGTACGCCGGACGCCAGGCCCTTCGCAGCGCAGACGATGTCGGGCTCGACCCCCCAGTTCTCGACCGCCCACCACTTGCCGGTTCGGCCGACGCCGGATTGGACCTCGTCAACGATCAGCAGGATGCCGTACTTGTCGCACAGGCGGCGGAGGGCCGGGAAGAAGCCGGCGGTAGGCAGGATGTAGCCGCCTTCGCCCTGGATGGGCTCGACCAGGATGGCGGCACAGTCGTCCGGGGGAACGGCACGCGTGAGGACGACCTCCTCGATGTAGCGAACAACCGCTTCACCGTAGTCCTCATGCTCGGCGTTGAGGATCGGCCGGTACGGATCAGGGAATGGAACGTGGACGACACCCTGCATCATCGGCTGGAAGCCGCGCCGGTAGACCGTTTTGGAGGCGGTGAAGGAAAGGGCGCCCATCGTCCGGCCGTGGAAGGCTCCGAAGAAGCCGATGAACTGTTGCCGCCCGGTGTGGTGGCGGGCAAGCTTGATGGCGGCTTCGATGGCCTCGGCGCCAGAGTTGCCCAGGAAGGTGCGCGCCTGCTCCTGGAAGGGGGAGATCTCGTCCAGGCGCTCACACATTTCGACCCACAGCGGGTGGTAGTAGTCCGACGAAATATGAATAAACCGGTCGGCTTGGTCCTTGATGGCCTGCACGACCCTTGGGTGGCTGTGGCCGGTCGAGGCCACGGCGATCCCGGCGGCGAAATCGATGTAGCGGTTGCCGTCGACGTCCCAGACCTCGGCACCCCGTCCGTAGTCCATCACGAACGGGTAAGCGCGTGGGTAGGACGGCGAGATGACGGTGGCGTCGCGCTCCAGGACTTGGCGCGCCTTGGGGCCTGGCAGGTTGTAGGTCTTCACCAGCCTACTCCTCCGGGGTCTCAGGGGACATTCAGCGGTCTGGGCTCCCGCCGGCTGGCCGGCGGGGTGGGGCGATGCGGCTCCGGGGTCGGGTCGCGGCCCGATTCTATCACAGGCATTTGGAGCGGGGCATGTTCCGTTGTATAAAAAGGGGGAGGCATCCCCGCCTCCCTTCGCCAAACAGGAGAATCGACGATGGAGGAGCGGCCCTGGCTGAAGCACTACGATTCCGGCGTTCCAAAGCACATCGACTATCCGAAGGTTACCCTCTTCCACCTCCTGGAAGAATCCGCCCGCAAGTACCCCAATCAGCCGTGCACCATCTTCAAGGGTGCCACCGTGACCTACGCTCAGATGAACGCCCTGAGCGACCGGCTGGCCGGGGCTCTGGCGGCAATGGGCGTCAAGCGCGGCGACCCCGTTGGCATCTTCATGCCCAACACGCCCCAGTTCGTGATGGCCTTCTTCGCCATTCTCAAGGCCGGCGGGGCGGTGGTCGCCACCAACCCGCTCTACACGCCGCGCGAGATCGAGCACCAGATGAAGGACGCTGGGTGCGAGATCATGCTCGTGATGAGTAACTTCTACGCCAAGACCAAGGAAGTCCAGGCCCGGACCCGGCTCAAGACCCTCATTGTCACCAGCGTCAAGGAGTACCTGCCCCCGTTGCTGCGCACGCTGTTCACTTTGGCCAAGGAGAAGAAGGAAGGCCATCGCGTGACGCTGGGGGCGGGCGACGTGTGGCTTCAGGACCTGTTGACCAAGTACAAGCCCGAGGACCGGCCGAAGCTGGCGCTGACGCACCAAGACCTGGCCATCTTCCAGTATAGCGGCGGCACGACCGGGCTGTCCAAGGCCGCCGTTTCGACGCACTACAACCTGGTGGTCAACGGCATGCAAATCCGCTCCTGGATGCCTGATGTCCGCGAAGGTAAGGAAACCTTCCTCATGGCCATCCCGCTCTACCATGTTTACGGCATGGTGGCCGGGATGACATTCGCCATCCTTTCCGGTGGCTCCATGGTCATGGTGCCGAACCCGCGCGACATGAAGGATGTGCTGCACAACATCGACAAGTACCATCCGTCGATCTACCCCGGCGTGCCTACGATGTACAACGCGATCAACAACAACCCGGAGGTAATCGCCGGTAAGCACGACCTGCGCTCGATCAAGGCCTGTATCTCCGGGTCGGCGCCGCTGATGCGTGAAACCAAGGAGCGCTTCGAGGCCATCACCGGGGGCAAACTGGTCGAGGGCTACGGCCTGTCCGAAGCGCCCACCGCCACGCACTGCAACCCGCTGTACAGCAAGGCGCCACGCACCGGCTCGATAGGACTGCCCCTGCCGGATGTGGAGTGCCGGATTGTGTCGCTGGACGACGGTGTCACCGACATGAAGGCGGGCGAGATCGGCGAGTTGGCCATCCGCAGCCCGAACGTGATGAAGGGCTATCACAACATGCCGACCGAGACCGTGAACACCTTGCGCGACGGCTGGCTGTTCACCGGCGACATCGCCCGCATGGACGAGGACGGCTACTTCTACATTGTCGATCGCAAGAAGGAGTTGATCAAGCCGGGTGGCTACCAGGTGTGGCCGCGCGAGGTTGAAGAGGTGGTCAGCGAGCACCCGAAGGTGCTTGAATGCGGCGTCGCCGGCATCCCTGACGCCTACCGCGGCGAGACGGTCAAAGCCTGGGTCGTGCTCAAGCCCGGAGAGACGATGACCGCCGACGATGTGCGGGCCTGGTGCAAGGAGCGGTTGGCGCCCTTCAAGGTTCCGACCAGCGTTGAGTTCCGGCCGGAGCTGCCCAAGACGACGGTGGGCAAGATCCTGCGCCGCGAGCTTGTGCGCCAGGACCGGGAGAAGGCGGGCGAGGCTACGCCGCACTAGTCCCAGTCCCGGTCTGCTGTTCGAAGCAGCGAGCCCTCTAGGTGGAGGGCTCGCTCAGTTTTCGATGGCGTCGCCGGAGGGCTAGAGGCCCGGCCGGAAAGCCGGTCGCGGCAGATGGAATAGCGCCGGAATGCGAAGCCCAGGGCCCAACGGGCGCAACCGGATAGCGGGAAGGGCCTCGA
>Ga0315295_10000375_pt1 | contig 38306 bp, 35 predicted proteins | sample YL17G14_0_MG_FD_204453 | JGI IMG/M metagenome (GOLD analysis project Ga0315295, IMG submission 204453) | Sediment microbial communities from Yellowstone Lake, YNP, Wyoming, USA - YL17G14_0 | ecosystem: Environmental > Aquatic > Freshwater > Lake > Sediment | place: USA: Wyoming | collected...
CCCTTGCGCTATGGCACCGGCAAGGGTTGAGGCGCATTCTGGGCTCCGCAGCTCGCTCGGCCCTGGAAGAAACCGGGACACTTCTTATGGCAATTTCCGAGACGCGACACTAGCATCCCCTTGATCAACACTGGCGAGGACTTCATCGGCTGGATGAGGCCCGAGATGTGGTCCGGGATGGAACAGACGCTGCGTGAGCAGGGCCTGCTGGCCGCGCCCCTAGACGTGACGCAGGCGTACACGCTGGACTTCCTGAAGCAGATCTACATGCCATGACCACCCACCGGGGCATCACCTTCAGGCTGACACTGGTCTTCGTCGTGTTCGCCTCCGTGCTGGTGGCGGGCGGTGGAATGCTGGCTTATGCCAATGGACGCCAACAGATCCTGGACGGCATCCAGTCCGAGCTCGCAATCGCGTCGACGGATAAGCAGTCCGCGCTGGAGGAGTGGGTCAGGCACCTCGGGATGGACGTGGAGGCGATGTCGAGGTCGCCGGCGTTAGTAACGGCGGTGCAGGACATGCTGGCGGCGGCGCCGGGTTCCACGCAGACTAACGCCGCTCACGAACATGTGGTGGGTGAATTGTCTGTGCGGGTGGGAGGCGGACAGCCCTATCTGCGCTGGCTGGTCCTCGACCCGCATGACGGTCGGGTCATCGCCGACAGCGATGGCCAGGAGGAGGGCAAGTACCGGGAAGACCGCCTTTACTTCGTCAACGGCAAGGCGGGCCCGTTCGTCCAGAATGTGTACTACTCGACTGCTCTACAGGCGCCGGCCATGACCGTCAGCGCGCCGGTGATGACGGCCGATGGCCGGTTGGTGGGCGTGCTGGCCGCACGGATCGACCTGCAGGAGATGAACGCCATCATCCATCGGCGCACGGGCGACCGGCAGACCGACGACGCGTACCTGGTAAACACCTCCAGCCTGTTCGTCACGCAGCCGCGCCTGAGTACCGACCCGGCGATACTCAGCCAGGGCGTGCACACCGAGGCCGTTCGGCGGTGCCTGGAGCATGGATCAGGGGTGGTACTGGCCGATGACTATCGGGGGATTCCGGCCATCACCAGCTATACCTGGCTACCGACGCGGAACATGTGCCTCATCGTCAAGGTGGACCAGGCCGAAGCCTTCGCCCCGGTCGAGGCTTTCGGCCGATCGGTGATCCTGGCGGGAGGGATCGCACTACTTGCGGTAGCGGCCATTGCCATCGGCATGGCCCGTTCGATCATGACCCCGCTTCTGAGGCTGCAGGAGGGCGCGTTACGATTCGGCCGGGGCGAGCTCGACGTCCGCCTGCCAGAGACCGGTCGAGACGAACTGGGGAGGCAGGCGCGTGAGTTCAATCATATGGCGGCGGCGCTGTCGAGTGAGCAGACCCAGTTGCTTCGCCGCCTGGAACGCATGTATGGCCTCTCCTCCGATCTACTGTGCGTGATCGATTTCGAGGGTCGATTCGTGGAGGTCAACCCGGCAGCTGGGCAAGTGCTCGGCGTCGGCGAGGGGGAACTTCTGGGAACGCCCTTCCTTGAACTCGTCCACCCAGCGGACATGAAGGACACACGGGCCGCGCTGGCATCCCTGGCCGAGGGCCGTCCGGTGACCGGATTCGAGAACCGCCACCGGTACACGGATGGTTCGTGGAGGTGGCTGCTCTGGAACGCGGCGGCGGACACGCGCGAGCGGCTGATCTATGCCGTCGGGCGGGATATCACCGCGCGCAAGCGGGAGGAGGAGAACCTCAGACGCTTTGCGACGGTGGTGAGGGACTCCAACGACGCCATTACGATTCAGGATTTCGAGGGGAGGATCACCGCCTGGAACCACGGCGCTGAGTTGATGTACGGCTATGGCGAGGAAGAGGCGCTGTTGGAGAACATCGAGCGTCTCACCGCCCCCGGCAAGGTTGAAGAGCAGAAGGATTTCACCCGCCGGCTGGTAGCGGGGGAAGCGATCACCTCGTTTGAGACTCAGCGGGTGACCAAAGACGGGCGCGTACTGGATATTTGGTTGACGGTGACCAAACTGATGGACGATGCGGGAAAATCGATTGGCATCGCCTCCACAGAGCGGGATATCACCGCGCGCAAGCGGACGGAGCAGGAGATCCACAAGCTCAACGAAGAACTGGAACAACGCATCGTGGAGCGCACAGCGCAGGTCGAACGGCGCAACCGCGAACTCCTCGCGCTCTACCAGATCAGCCGCGCCACCGCGGCGTCGCTGGATCTGGAGAAGACGCTCGATAGTGCGGTGGAGGCGACCGTCAAGGCGCTGGATGTCGAGGTGGGTGGCATCTACCTCTTGGAGCCGGATGGCGAAATGCTGAGACTGCGGGCGCATCGCGGCATTTCAGAGGAAACCGCCAAGAACCTGGAATGGGTCAAACTGGGCGAGGGCATGTCGGGCAGGGCCGCAGTTGAGAAGAAGCCGCTCGTCCTGGATCTGCAAGACTATCCGTCGGAGCGATTGGCGCCCTACATCGCTCAGGAGAATCTGCGGTTTTCAGTCAGCGTGCCACTCCTGTCAGGCGGTCAGGCGGTTGGCGCCATCAACCTTTCGACGCGGCGCGTGCGCGCCTTCCCGCCGGAGGAAATGGCATTGCTGACGGCGATCGGTCAGCAACTGGGGAGCGCGGTGCAGAACGCGCGGCTGTATGAGGGGGTTCAACGGGAACTGGCCGAGCGCCAGCGTACCGAGCAGCACCTGAGGGAAAGCACTGCCCAGCTTGAGGCTGCCAACCAGGAGCTGGAGGCCTTCAGCTATTCGGTGTCCCACGACCTGCGTGCCCCGCTGCGGGCCATCGACGGCTTCTCCCGCATTGTGCTCGATGAGCACGCACCTGCCCTGGCGCCGGAGGCACAGCGCTACCTGCACCTAGTTCAGGACAACACCCAACAGATGGGGCGGCTGGTAGACGACCTGCTGGCCTTCTCCCGCCTGAGCCGCCAACCGATGGCCAAGCAGCCCGTCGATCCGGCAGACCTGGTGCACGCCGCGCTTCAGGACCTGCACGCCGAGCAGGCGGGGCGGCAGATCGATCTGGTCATCCGGGACCTGCCCACCTGCCAGGCCGACCCGGGCCTTCTCAAGCAGGTCTGGGTCAACCTGCTGTCGAATGCTCTCAAGTTCACCCGTCGGCGAGAGCGGGCCGTGATCGAGGTCGGCGCCTACGAGGAAGACACCCACCCGGTGTACTACGTGAAGGACAACGGGGTGGGCTTCGACATACGCTACGTCGGGAAGCTCTTCGGGGTCTTCCAGCGCTTGCACCGGTCCGAGGAGTATGAGGGCACCGGTGTCGGGCTGGCGATCGTGCAGCGCATCATCCACCGCCACGGTGGGCGCGTCTGGGCCGAGGCCAAGGTCGACCAGGGGGCGACCTTCTCGTTCATGCTGGAGAGAGGAACTGGCAATGACGAAGGACATGGTGGAGATCCTGCTGGTAGAGGACAATCCGAATGACGTGGAGCTCACCCTGCACACGCTCCAGGCGAACAACCTGGCCAATCGGATTCAAGTCGTGCGAGATGGCGCCGAAGCGCTTGATTTCATCTTCGGCACAGGGGCGTACCAGGGACGCATCGTGAAGAACGGCCCCAGGGTGATCCTGCTCGACCTCAAGCTGCCGAAGGTCGATGGGCTGGAGGTCCTGCGGCGGATCAGGGCCGACGAGCGCACCCGGATCATCCCTGTGGTGATCATGACCTCCTCCCGGGAAGAGCGGGACATCGTCGAGAGTTACAGCCTGGGAGTCAACAGCTACATCGTGAAGCCCGTCGACTTTGGCCAGTTCACCGATGCCGTGCGCCAGGTGGGGCTCTACTGGGCGCTGCTGAATCAGCCGCCGGTCGGCCGGGCGTAACAACCGAAGCTGTCCCGGCTCGAGCGCAGGGGCGCGGATGCGCAGGCTCCCTTGCGCCGGGCCCAAGCGAGGTAGGCTGCGATGTCCAGACCTCTTCGAGTGCTCATCCTTGAGGACCGGCCGGAAGATGCGGAATTGATGCTCCACGAGCTCCGCAAGGCGGATTTCGATCCCGCCTATGAGCGGGTGGAGAGCGAGCCCGAGTTCCTTGCCCACCTGGCTCCCAAGCTCGACCTCATCCTGGCGGACTATCACTTGCCGAAGTTCGACGCCCTTCGCGCATTGGGCCTCCTGAAGGAGAGTGGGCTGGACATCCCCTTCATCGTGGTGACCGGCAGCATCAGCGAAGAGGTGGCGGTGTCGATCATGAGGCAAGGCGCCTCGGACTATCTGCTCAAGGACCGCCTGGCCCGCCTCGGGCCGGCGGTGGTCGCGGCCATCGAGCAGGAGCGCCAGCGCGACGAGAAGCGACGCATCGAGGTCGCCCTGAACGAGAACGAGCGTCTCTACCGGGCCCTCTTCCAGAACGCGCCCATCGGCCTTGGGCTCCTGGACACCGAAGGCGGGATTCTGGCCCTGAATGAGGCCATCCTTGCGGTCGCAGGGTACTCCTTCGAGGAAGTCCCGCAATTGCGGGACGTGGCTGCTTTCTTTGACGACACCTCGGATGCCCAGGGGCTCCTCCAGATCTTCCGGCAGAAGGGATCGGTCCGCCAGGACTACGCGCGCCTCAAGCGGAAGGACGGCGTCGGCTACGACGCGCTGCTGACCATCACCCCCGTGGTCCTTGGCGGGAGAGAGTGCCTGCAGCTGATGGTCGAGGACATCACCGAGCGCAGGCTCGCCGAAGAGCAATTGCGCCACCAAGCCGGTCTGTTGGCAAGTGTGAACGAAGCCATCGTTGCCTCCGACGCCCAGTACCGGCTGACCTCCTGGAACCGGGCAGCCGAGACCATGTACGGGTGGAGGGCGGAGGAAGTCCTCGGGCGGAACGGACTGGAAATCCTGCGCACCGAATGGCCCGGAGTGGATGGGGACGAAATGAGGCGCATGATAGCCGAGGCCGGCTGCTGGCGTGGAGAAGCGACTCAGGCCCGAAAGGACGGGACGCGGATTCCGGTCGACGTGTCTTCCATGGTGCTCCGCGGTGAGAGCGCACAGATCACCGGATACGTAAGCGCGAATCGGGATATCACCGAGGCGAAGCGAACGGAGGAGGCTCTGAGGGCCAGCGAGGAGCGCTACCGCCGGCTGGCGGAGAACGCCCCCGACCTGATTTACCGCTACCGGCTGCCGCCGGATCCGAGCTTCGAGTACGTCAGCCCGGCCGCCACGGAGATCACGGGTTACACGCCTGAAGAGCACTATGCCGATCCAGAGTTGGGCATCAAGCTGGTCTACCCGGACGACCTGCCCAAGCTCATGGCGGCGCGCAGCGGCGCGGTCGACCCGCGCCAACCCCTCCTGCTGCGCTGGATACGGAAGGACGGCGCCGTCATCTGGACCGAGCAGCGCAACGTGCCCATCCTGGATGAAACGGGGGTGGTTGTGGCGCTGGAAGGCATCGTCCGCGATGTGACGGCGAGAATGGAAGCCGAGGAAGCGCTGCGGCGCCGGGCGGCTGAGATGGAAGCGCTGTACCAGACGTCGCTGGAGAGCCTGGCGCAGAACGACCTGCCGGGGCTGCTCAGGGCCGTAGTCGAGCGGGCGACGCGGCTGGTGGGGGGCGATCGTGGGGCGCTATACCTGCCGACGCCCGATGGCGCAAGCCTCCGGCTTCACATCAGCTTCAACATGGGCCGGGACTACACCGGCACCGAGATCGAGATGGGCGAAGGGGTCTCGGGCCGCGCGGCGCTGGAACGCCGCGTGATCATGGTCGACGACTACTACGACTGGGAAAGTAGGTCCCCCCAGTTCCACGAGAGCGGCATCGGGCGCGTTCTGGCGGTGCCGATGCTGGCTGGAGAGAGGCTGGTGGGGGTGCTGAACGTCGCCGATCTCAACCGCGGGCCCTATGGGGACGACGAGATCCGGTTGGCGAACCTGCTCGCCGACCAAGCGGCCATGGCGATCGAGACCGTCCGGCTGCTGGACGAGACCAACCGGCGGGCGGCGTACCTGGAAGGCCTGACGGCAACGGCCGAGGCGCTGGGGGCGGAAGTCGTGCCGGAGGCCATGTACGCCAAGGTCCTGGAGGAGGTAGGTCGACAGCTGGGAGCCGAGGGGGCCTCACTGTCGCTCTTGGACCCTGAGGACGGTCACACAGAGACGGTGCTGGCGGTAGGGGCCTGGGAAGGGTCGACCGGGATGCGCTTGCCCGTCGGTGTGGGGATCGTCGGCTCGGTGACGGCGAGTGGCGTGCCGTTTGTCTCCGACGATGTCCGCGGCGACCCGCAGCTGGCGCGGCCGGAGCTGCTCAAGGAGCTGCCGGCCGGGGCCTGCGTCCCGCTGACGGTTGAGGATCGGCCAATCGGGTGCGTGATGATCGGTCGGCACACGCCGCTACGCGCCGAGGAAGTCCGGCTACTGACCGGCCTGGCCGAGATTGCCGGGAACGCCATCCACCGTGCCCGGGTGGTGGCGATGCTGGAGGAGCGCGTGCGCCAGCGGACGCAGGCGCTGGAGTCGGCCAACGAGCGGCTGCAGGAGCTCGACCGGATGAAGACCGAGTTCGTGTCCAACGTAACCCACGAGCTGCGCACGCCGATCACCAACGTGATGCTGTACCTGGACCTGGCGCGGCGCTCGCCGTCGGAGACCAAGCGCAGCCAGTATTTCGATGTGCTCAAATCCGAGTCAGTCCGGCTGGGAACGTTGATCGAGTCGCTGCTGACGCTGTCGCGGCTGGAGCGCGGCGTGGTGCCGATGGATCTCGAGCCGCACCCGCTGGACGCACTGCTCGCCGACGTGCTGGTCGGCTTTCAGGCGCGGGCCGACGCCAAAGGACTCACGTTGGACCACGAACCGGACGCGAACCTGCCGGTCGCCTGGGTCAACCGGGCACAGATGCACCAAGTGCTGGCCAACTTGGTGGCCAACGCCGTGGCCTACACGCCACCGGGCGGGAGGGTTGTGCTGAGAACGGCCCGCCAACAGGCCGGGGGGAAGGAGTTCATCGGGGCGGCGGTGAACAACTCCGGCACGCTGATCCTACCGCAAGACATGAGCCGCCTGTTTGAGCGCTTCTACCGCGGCGACGTGGGGCGGCAGTCGGGCGAGCCGGGAACCGGGCTGGGGCTGGCGATCTCGAAGGAGATCGTCGAGCGGCACCACGGCTGGATCGATGTGGAGAGCAGCGAACAGGCAGGCACGACCTTCAGCGTGTGGCTGCCGTCTACGCCGCAGGCCTGAGGCCCAAGTGTCCTGCGCCTGCCTCCTAGTCCACAACCTCCTAGCGGCATTGCCCGCTTCCGCCGGGCGGCTTCCATGAGAAGGCCTCGATTGTCGATAGCTCGACGTGGCCCGAACAATGCAGCAGGTTGTGTTTGAACGCCTCATACAGCGCTTCCGCAATTGATTCGAGAACTGAGGTTTCATCCGCCTCCGGACGTTAGCAAGACCTAGGATGGCGCCATGAGAAGAAGCGGGAAGACCAATCCAGAGCCAGACCAGAAGAACGCAGAACTGGGCGTTCAGCGCGCGGAGGGGCCTCCATCGGAGGAGCGGCGTAGGCGTGCAGAGGAGAACCTGTCTGGCTCCCAGGCGGAGACTACGCAAAGTGAGCGCCTGCTGCTGGCTCTCAGCAAGGCTGCCCAGGGGGTGCAGCGCGCCCGGACGCCCGACGCGGTCTACCGCGCGGTCGGGGACGAGGTGATGCAACTCGGCTACACTGCCGTCCTCCTAAGGATGACCGATGACCGGAGGCACTTGGCGGTTGCATACCACACGATCAACTCGGCGCTGCTGCGTGTGGCTGAGAAGCGGATGGGCCTCTCGGCGCAGTGTGTCCGCCTCCGGATTGAGCCGGGTGGTTTCTACGACCAGATCCTTACGGGAGGGCGGACGGTGTACCACGAATCGTCGGCCGAGCACATGGCCGAGGTAGTCCCCGAACTGCCCAGTGACCTAGTTGGACTGATCGTCTCCTTGCTGGGCATCAGGCAGGCCATCTATGCTCCGCTCAGGGTCGGCGGTGAGGTATACGGCTTGCTGTTTGTCACCGGTGGTCGACTCAGCGAAACGGATGCTCCGGCAATTACTGCCTTCGCCACTCAGGCGGCCATTGCTCTGGAGAACGCGCGGCTGTATCAGGAGGCGCAGCAGCAGGCTGAGACGCTGCAACAGGCGCAGTTGGAGATCCATCGCCAGAAGGAGTACTGGGAAACGCTGGTCCAGAACATCCCCGTAGCGGTCGTCATCATCGATCCCCAGGAGCGCATCGTCTCGTGCAACCCGACCTTTGAGACCCTGTTTGGTTATTCCCAGGCCGAGGTAGTCGGCCAGAATCTGGACCAGTTGGTGGTCAGGAATGACGCCGGGCACTCCGAGGCATCCGGCTACACGCGCCAGGTGTTGGAAGGCGCCTCCGTGCACACACTGACCAAGCGCTGGCGGAAGGACGGCATGGATGTTGATGTCGAACTCTTCGCCTTGCCAGTCGTGGTCGACGAGCAGCATGTTGGAGCAGTAGGGCTCTACCACGACATCTCTGAACTCGTGCGGGCGCGACGCAAGGCCGAGGACTCGGACCGCGCCAAGAGCGAGTTCCTGGCCAACATGAGCCATGAGATCCGCACGCCGATGAACGGCGTGCTGGGAATGATCGAGCTGGCGCTGGACACTTCGCTGACCCCGGAACAGACCGACTTCCTGACCACGGCGCACGAGAGTGCCGAGGCGCTCCTCTCGCTGTTGAACGACATCCTTGATTTCTCGAAGATCGAAGCCGGGCAGCTCGAGCTGGAGGAGATCGGCTTTGACCTGCGGACGATGGTCGAGGGCGTGACGGAGACGCTGGCGGGGCGCGCAGAAACGAAGGGCCTCGAGCTCGAGTGTGTGCTGCCCGAGAGGCTGCCCACCCACGTGCGCGGCGATCCGGGGCGCCTGCGCCAGGTCCTGGTCAACTTGGTCGGCAATGCCATCAAGTTCACGACGCAGGGAGAGGTCATCCTGCGCGTGGAGGTCGAGTCGGAAGTGGCCGAGCAGACCCGGCTGCGCTTCTCGGTCGCCGACACCGGGATCGGGATCCCCGGGGATCTGCAGGGAAAGCTGTTCCAGCGTTTCGTGCAGGTGGACGGTTCGACGACCCGGAAGTTCGGCGGAACCGGGCTGGGGCTGGCGATCTCGCGGCAGTTGGTGGATAAGATGGGCGGCACCATCGGAGTCGACAGTGAACCGGGTCGCGGGAGCACCTTCTGGTTCATCGTACCATTGCAGCGCGAAGCCCGCCCCGTGCTGACCCCGCTGGCCAAGCCGGACGATCTGGCCGGCCTGAGGGTTCTGGTGGTGGACGACAACCAGACGAGCCGTACGATCCTGACGCGAGTGCTGGCCAGCCTGAGCTGCAGGACCGACGAAGCAGCCGACGGTGAGCAGGCACTCGACAAGCTGCGACAGGCCGCAGCCTCCGGCGACCCGTACCGGGTCGCCCTGCTCGACATGCAGATGCCTGGTATGGACGGCGAGCAGACGGCCAGGGTGATCAAGAAGGAAGGCCCGATCCGCGATGTATTCGTGGTGATCCTGACCTCGGTGGGCAAGCGCGGCGACGCCTCCCGGCTGGGGGCCATCGGCGTCGCCGGGTATCTGGTCAAACCCCTGCGCCAGGCGCAGATCATTGACGTGATGCTCACGGTTCTGGGCCAGAGCCGCCGCACGACCTTGGCCGAACCGCCGCGCCTGGTGACCCGGCACACGCTGGCGGAGCGCCAGGCGACGCGCATCCTGCTGGCGGAGGATAATCCGATCAACCGCAAGCTGGCGGTCGAAATCCTCACGCGCGCCGGGTATCCGGTGGGGACCGTCGAGACCGGCCGACAGGCCGTCGAGGCGCTGCGCCAGCACCGCTTCCGGATGGTGCTGATGGACGTGCAGATGCCCGAGATGGATGGCTTCGAGGCGACGCAGGCCATCCGTGAGCAGGAGGGGGATCGGGCCCATACGCCGATCATCGCCATGACGGCGCACGCCATGAAGGGCGATCGGGAGCGCTGCCTGGCGGCCGGGATGGACGACTACCTCTCCAAGCCCCTGCAATCACGCGACCTGTTTGCCGCCATCGAACGCTGGGGCCGTGAGGCGCCGCTGCCGGCCGCTGAGGTGGTGGAACCGCCCACCCCGGCCGACGGCGGGCCGCTCGACCGGGACCGCGCCATGCCGTACTTCGGCGGGGACGAGCGGCTCTTCTGCGACCTGCTGACTCAGTTCGTCGGCCACCTGGGGGAGGAGGTTGCCCGTCTGCGGGCGCTGAAAGACTCTGGCGACGCGCACGCATTCGCCCGGCAGGCACACTCGATCAAAGGCCTCGCGGCGACATTCTGTGCCGACCGGCTCCACCAGGCGGCCCAGCAGCTGGAGGCACTGGGCTTCGACGACAACCTGGCGGCCGCCGACGTCTGGATCGAGCAGTTGGAGGCGGAGCGTCCGGGGCTGGAGGCGTACCTCAAGGGACTGGCCCCCGGCTGAGCGCGCCTTCAGGCTTTGCGGGTGCCTGGTGCCTTTCCCACCCGTTGAGCCGCGCGGCGCCATGCGTCCGACGGTTGTTCGGGTGCCGAGGCCGCCCCGGCCTCGCGCCCCAGGCTGAAGGCGTAGTCCTCGAGCAGCGTGCCGAGAGCGCCCGGGGTTGCGCCGGTCGTCAGCGGTTCGCCGCGGTTGATTGCCCGGAGTGTCTCCTCCGGCTGGTACGGTAGCACCAGGTCGACCTTCCGCTTGAGGGCTTTCTCGATCTCGGTCTGAGGCAGCGGGCTCTTAGGGAAGATCCAGTTCAGGACCAGATGGATCTTCTCGGGTGTGTACTCGAGGGCATGGAAGACCTCCAGCGCGGCAGCCACGCTGCGGACAGACGCCAGATCTGGAGCGAAAGGTACCAGAATCAGGGCGGCGCGGTCGAGCAGCGCCAGCGTCGTATCACGGAAGTCGTGCGGGAGATCGGCCACGATCCAGTCATACCGTGGTTGGGCCAGGCTGAGCGCGGCCTGCACGTGCTCGGCAACCACGAGGTCGGCGTCCTGCACACGCACAGGCGAGGCGAGGAGCCGCACTCCGCTGGGGTGCCTGACGAGGAGCTGCTCGAGCATCGCGGCGTCGATCTCCTCGGGCGGGGTCTCGACCAGATCGGCCCAGGTGAGCTTGACCGGCAGGTTGAGCAGCAGGGCGTCGTGGCCGCCGGCCAGGACCAGGTCGAGGAGCACGGCGGGCCTGCTCCACAACTGCGCCAGGGCGACCGACAAGCCGCAGGCCAGGGTCGACACCCCCGTGCCGCCGCGGAGCGAGTGGCAGGCGATAACCTGCCCCGCTGCCGAGGGCTCCGTCGCAGCGGCAGGCCGCAGGGCGCGCTTCAGGTGCACGTCGACGCGCGCCTGTAATTCGAGTGGCTCGAACGGCTTGGTCATGTAGTCGTCAGCGCCGGCCTCGAAGGCGGCCATCTTTTCGCTGAGCGTATCCTGGGCGGTAATGACAATAATCGGGACCAGGGCCGTCGGCGGATGCGCCCGGATGGCCCGCGTGGCCTGGTAGCCGTCCATCTCTGGCATCATCACGTCCATCATCACCAGATCGGGCAGCCACGTCTTGGCTAGCGCGACCCCCTGCAGGCCGTTCTCAGCTCCTTGGACCTCGTGGCCCGCCTTCCCCAAGGTGAGCGTGACCAACTGCACCATCATCGGCGTGTCATCCACGACCAGGATGCGTGCCATCGGTGCCCCTCCAGGGGGGGAGCGGGGAGATGAGAGCACCGAGGGTTGCCCTCCCCCCAATCGGATTATAGCGAAGTTGGTGGTGGGCGCAACGCGCGGAGGCGAAAGGAGAAACCGATCTGCCCACCGTTGCCTCCGGAGGCCTTGAGCTCGCCCGAGGCCGGGCCCCGTCTGCTCTCGCTCTGACGGGTGTATCGTGTCAGCAAGAATGGGACAAGTCGGGGCTCCAAGTCAAGACATACTACATCGGCCTCGACGGTCACCCCGGACATACCTGGGGTCAGGCGGCTGTCCGCAGCATCTGCGTGTGCTGACGACGCCGCGCCTCTGTGGGCGCGTCGGCCATGCACCAGGAGTTCTGGAAGTGGCGGTCTCACCCGTACGGTCCGCGGTCAGTGCTGGCGAGACCCCCGGAAGAAAGCGTAGTCCTCACGGTTCCCTCTGCGGGCTAACCATGAGGACAGCGGTGTCGATCAGGTGGGCGCGAGAGGGCTTGAACCCCGTTCGGGCCGGCGCCCTGCGGGCGCAGCCCGCCGGGGCGAACGGCCTCCGACCTCACGGATGTGAACCGTTGAAGCGTTTCGCCCTACGCCTCGCCCCCATGGGCGACACATGTCTTCGACGGGGACCAGTCTTCCGCAATCAGCGCAGCTTCCATATCGAAGGCGGGATGATCGGCCACCCCTTCGCATGTCCTCGCCGCGGGACGAACCGCAAACGGTGATACCATCCGGCCGCAAGCGAATAGTCAATTCATCCAGGAAGGGCTCCACGGGAATGGTTGTCCCGTCGCGGCAATGATCCCTGAGGATTGTAGGTACGAGGCCGAAGTGTCTTGCGGGGGAGAGAGTGCGGGTGTGCCATGGACAATATGCGAATCGAAGGAGGCATCGGCCGGCGCGAGTTCCTGCGGTTGCTCGGTGGCACGGCAGCAGCTGCCTCGATCGGAGCGGCGTGCCGATTGGCCAGCGGCGCTGGCCTGCCAGGGCCGGACTCGGTCCCAACCACGCCCTTCCTTCCAACGGGTCCCACCCCAACGACGCTCGCCGAGAGTACGCCCACAATGATCCCCGCCACAGCCACACCCGAGTCGCTCGTCGGCCGAGTGGCACTGATCCGCACCACCGATCGCCTCCAGGGCGTGCGGCGGGCGCTCGACCTCTTGGACATCAACCCGGTCGAGGGCCGGACGGTATTCCTCAAGCCGAACTTCAACAGCGCCGACCCCACCCCGGGATCGACACACACCGACACGCTGCGGGCGCTGGTCGAGCGGCTGTCGGCGATGGGCGCGCAGCAGATCACCCTCGGCGACCGCAGTGGCATGGGCGACACGCGTGGCGTGATGCAGGCCAAAGGTGTCTTCGACCTGGGATCTGAACTGGGGTTCGAAACGATCGTCTTCGACGAACTGGGCGCCGAGGACTGGGTGCCGGCGGATGCGCCCGGCAGTCACTGGCGCCGCGGGTTCTCGCTCGCCCGGCCGGCCGTGGAAGCCCAAGCCATCGTCCAGACCTGCAATCTCAAGACGCACCGCTTCGGTGGCCACTTCACGCTGTCGCTCAAGAACTCGGTCGGGCTGGCGGCGAAGTCCGTCCCGGGGGTGGGCTACAACTACATGACCGAGCTTCACAACTCGGGTGATCAGCGCCGAATGATCGCCGAGATCAACGCCACCTATTCGCCAGCGCTCATCGTGCTCGACGGCGTCGAGGCCTACACCAGCGGCGGGCCGGATGTGGGGAACAAAGTCGAGGCCGGCATCATCCTGGCCGGCGTCGATCGCATCGCCGTCGACGCCGTCGGGGTCGCTATCCTGCGGCAGCTTGGAACGACGGCCGAGGTCCGAGGCGGGCGGGTTTTCGAGCAGGAGCAGATCGCCCGGGCGGTGGAGCTCGGGCTTGGCGTGGCGCAGCCCGAGGCGGTCACCCTCCTGGCCGACGATGCGGACGGCCGGGCCTACGCTGACGGGCTGCGGCCGATCCTCGAGGGCGCCGGCGAGTAGGCTTCCCCGGGACGGAAATCGCCCGCTGCGCCTGCCGCGGACCGCGGCGTTCCCCAATTCAGATCGAATGCCCGGCGGCTGGGGCAGGCAGCGTGGGCACTGCTCGGCGACTCACCCGCCCGCAGCGGCGCCGGGCTACTCGGCGCGCTCGAACTGGCTGTTGTACAGCTCAGCGTAGAAGCCCCTCCGGGCCAGCAGTTCCTCGTGCTGGCCCTGCTCGACGATGCCTCCGTCGCGCATCACCAGGATCAGGTCGGCGTCGCGGATGGGGAAGCTGTCTGCGGGGGTGAGTCTCAAACGTGCCTTGCGGGCCGTCGAACCGCGGGCCGCGTTTCCCCAAACCCACAACCGAAGTAGCTGGCGAACTCCGGTTCACCGTGCCACATCCGGATGCGCAAGGTCCGAGAATCGAAGATCGTTAGGTTGAGTCCTTTGGGAACCTGACGATCCAAGGTTGTGGTCGGGCAGCGAGGCCAGGATCTACGCCCATAACCTTCTGGTTCTCACCTGGCGTGCACAGCCTCTGGGGATGTCCTCTTCAGAGTCGGGCACCCAGGTCATGGAGCCGGCGTAGCCATTGGCGTCTCGCTCGCCCCGCCCGGCTCCTCTGTCGGCGTTTCGGTTGCCGCCTCTGGCTCCTCCGTCGGCGTCTCGGTTGCCGCCTCCGGCTCTTCCGTTGGCGTCTCCGGTGTAGGGCTCATCGCCTCGGGGGAAGCGGGTATCTCGGCCAGGGGCTCCGAGGTCGGCGCATCCAAGTCCAGCAGCCACAGCTCGTACCAGTGGTAGTCTCGAATCGAGTACCCGGCGGTGGGCCCCCACTGGAGCTCGCGCACGTAGTACCAGCCGTCGCTCGGGGCCGTCCAGAGGATCAGGCTCTCCCGGTAGTAGTACGACCCCATGTACCACGACGTGTATCCGACGTCATCATTGAACGCCAGTTGGGTCGTGCCATCCGTGCCATACAGGTACAGCAGCGTATCGTTGGCGGCCGCGTCGGACTGATTGATGTCGTTGAGCAGCTTGGTGCGGATCTCGAAATCGTGCCCGTTGACGGCCTCGAACTTCACCCAGTCCTCTTCGCTGACCGGGTCGGTGTTGACATGGCATTGGGGCACGCCGTCGGTTGAGATCACCTGCGCCTGGGCGAAGCTGTTGTCCGCTTCGTAGCTGTCCGTTGTGTCGCCACTGCACACGGGCGTGGGCGTCGGCGGCACCGGTGTTGCTGTCGGCGGCGCCGGGGTGGCCGTCGGCGTTTCCGGCGTTGCGGTCGGTGTCTCCGGCGTTGCGGTCGGAGTTTCCGGTGTCGCGGTCGGAGTTTCCGGTGTCGCGGTCGGAGTTTCGGGGGTTGCCGTCGGCGTCTCCGGCGTGGCGGTCGGCGTCTCTGGCGTTGCTGTCGGGGACTCCAGCGTCGCGGTCGGAGTCTCTGGCGTTGCAGTTGGCGTCTCTGGCGTTGCTGTCGGGGTCTCCAGCGTCGCGGTCGGAGTCTCCGAGGTGGCCGTCGGCGTGTCCGGCGTGGCGATCGGCGTGTCCGGTGCCGCCAGATGATCTTCGCCCGTGCCCTCGGAAGGCTGCGCACTGGGGATGGCGGGCGATGCCAGATGAACATCGGGGCCGCCCTGAACCGGGTTTGCAGGTCCAGGCCGGTAGGTTGGGGTCGGCTCACCTGCGAATGCCGAGGGGACTTGAGCGGCGATGCCCTGGGTAGGCTTGCTACCCCGCGGCCGGCCCGCCTAGAGCGGGTGCCCGAGGGCACTGGCCGACAGCCAGGCACACCCCAGCATCGACGCCAATAGCAGCATGGGGAGCAGCATCCGACGGCGCGAGCGTCCAGCCATGGCGCCTTCGGGAGCAGCATCATCGGATGAAATCATGATTGCGCGTTCTTCAGTCATGGACTTGTGCTGGCAGGCCGTTTGCCAGTACGGATGCGCCGCCTGATAGGCAGCAGCGCCGTGATGGTTTCCGCCTTGCCCGCTCTCCCTTCTCTTTTGTGCGCGATCGTGGTCCTGAAGCCGACTGACACATGGGAGCGGGTCGACTGCTGAGAGCCTGACAACTTGCGCTCGATGGTCTCCATTTTTCTCGCCTACCCGGAGCCCCAAGCCACTTGGGTCTGCTCCCGCTCCCTTTCCGACACCATCGTCCCACGCCTCGACGGAGTGGGGCCTTTCGGTTGGCTACCCAGCCGCCTCTGACCCAAGCTGTCTCTCCCTCCGCCAAGGCAGCTTGTCGTTCCTGCAGCCGCCAGATCTGGCAAGCGGGCCGGGTCCATGCGCAGGGATGGCGTACTTGCGCGCAGCTTTCAGTCCGTTCCGGGGGCAAGTTCCTTGCCACACGCTGCGCCATTCCGGCCCCCTTGCGGACACGCCCGGAGGGGACGATGACCAGCGACCTGAGCAACTCAGGGAGCGGCAGGCGTGTAGGTTCCCACTCGGCCTCTGCACGAATAGGTTTCTCTTCCCTCGCGGGATAGCTCAAGGCTCGGAGCCGGGCATCATTCTGAGGCGTGTCTCGAAGGGAGTCCGCTCTGGGAGCGGGGCGTTCGCGTCAGGGGGAGGTTACCGAGAACCTAAGGCACACCGAAGACCGTCTCGCACCGGTTGGCGGTATCGGTACCGGAACCGCCGAAGCACCAGTCGTTGTTGCCGTTGCCCCCGTCCAGGTCGTCGTCTCCGGCTCCGCCCACCAACACGTCGTTGGCCTGATTGCCTTCAAGGACATCGTCACCATCGCCGCCCACGATGCAGTCGCTGCCCTGCCGGCCTCTGATCGCGTCGGCACTGGCGCTTCCCAGGATCAGCTCGGACGCGTTCGTCCCGTCGATGTCGCCGGTGCCAACCACTAGGCTTGTCAAGCTGCCTGAGATGCCAGAGCACTCGGACGGTGCCAGCTGCTGCAGCGTCACCGGGTGGTCGGACTGCCCGATGCGCGTCGCCGGAACGGTGTTGGCCGCCGCCAGCGCGGTTACTGCGCCGAGCACGGCGAGGCTCACCAGCATGGACGCCGCCGTCCGCACCGTCCATGACCGGCGCAGCGCCTTCATGCGGGCACCTCCTCGGCGTCCGCAGAAGCGGCAGGCTGCCCGGCGGGGCGCGTCTGCCGGAACGTGTACAGTCCCTCACCGGTGTTCACGAAGAAGTCATAGCCCCCATCCTGCGCCAGCCAGAAGATCAGGCGCCCATGCTTCTCTGCCACACGCGCCAGGTCGTCCAGGCTGGCCAGATCCAATGTTGCCCCGCCCAGCTCGAACGTCCCCGGCCCCATCGCCACCAGTTGTGCGCCGTACCGGAGCTGGATAGCCACCAGCGGATCGCGTCGCAGCATTCGCCGATACAACCAGACCAGGAGCGCAAGCCCGCCCAAGCCCAGGGCGAGCGCCACCGCCGATGCCCAGCGCGCCGCCACGACCGTGAGCGAGATGCCCAGGATGGTCATCCGATTGGGGGCCGGCGCGGTCGATTCGAGCGCCGCCTCCTGCGCCGGTCGGAGCGGATCTGCATCCAGGTCGGTCGGGTCCTGCGGCGCAAGCTGGAGCTGCAGGTTGTCGATCAAGAACGTCAGCTTCGGCGTGTAGCGCTCGGCCAGCGGCAACCCGGCCAGCGCGCCGTTGACCTCGACGATCGGGCCGACAGACAGTGTGTAGTACGGCCGCGTCACACCGGTCTGCTCCTCCAGGTCCTGGAGATAGCCGCTGAACACGCCCAGGTCGAGCGTTCCTTCGACCGTGGCTGTGTCGCCCTCGAACGCCTTCGGGGCCTGCAGGACCAGACCGCGCCTCCAGCCGTTGATGTCGCTGACCTCGGCCGCCAGCCCGGCACTGCCGGTGAGGGCATGCGGCGAGTCCGAGGTGAACTGGTACTCGAATGCGAAGTTGATACGCTGGGTGAGCTTGAGGTAGGCGGGCTGTCCGGTCTGCAGCGCCTGGGCTCCGTAGATCGATTCCGGCACCCGTGCCGTGTAGCGGAAGGCGCCACTTTGCTGGTACGGGAACACACGGTCCGCCTGGCGGGTGATCGGGCGGCTCCAGGCCGGGATCGCCAGCAACGCTCCGAGAAGCACCAGCAAGCCGAGGATGAACACGGTGAACTGGAGCGTCGAGGCGCTCTCTGCCCACCCGGCGAGCCAGGCTTCGAAGCGCCCGGTGTCCCCGCGGGCGGCGTCCTGATCATCACGTCGCGGCCAGATCATGCTCACCACCAGTACGCTGATCACCAGCGCCAAGAGACCGAGTACGGGCGGTAGCCGCAGCCAGGTCAGCAGCCTGCCGACCGCCGGCAGATGGATCCACGCCTCGCCCAGCACTTCTTCGTTCGACGGATGGTAGGAATCCGTCCACGTGTTGGCGTCGCCCTGGAGCGTGTATATCCCGTCGTCGACGGCGATCACGCGGTGGATCACCGGGCCGACCGTCGGGTGACGATAGGTGATGATGTCGCCGAGCTGGTAGCTCTCGGACTGCCTGGCGATCACCAGGTCGCCCCGCCGCAGCGTTGGCTCCATCGATGCCCCGGCGACGATCACGTAGGCCGAGCGGCCGCCGGCGACGGTCGGTGCGAAGGTCAGCCACACGCCGGCCATCATTACGACGAGCAGCGCCGTCCACAGACCGGTGCGCCAAGGCTTGCGTGCCATCCTGTCCTCCGGCGGCCGGCGAGACCCTGCCCTTCGCGCTGGCCGGGTCTCGCCGTCTCTCATCCGAAGACAAGCTCCCGAACGACTACTCCGCGGCGACGACGCGCAGGTTGAGCGCCGTCAGGGCCGCCTGGGCAACCGAGCAGCTCACCGAGCCCGCGGTGTTGGTACACGTGGACCAGGTGGCTCCATCCATCGTGATGCGCACGTCACCGGCGCTGGCCGGGGTGATCGTGAACGTCACGGTCTGGATGTTGGCCGGGTTGGCAGCGTTCAGCGCGTAGTGGATGTTGGTGATAGCGTACCCACTGATGGCGCCGGACCCGTCGCCAGCGGACGAGGCCGGGACGGTGTTGGCAGCGGCGAAGCCGTACACCGCCACCGACAAGATGAGGACCAGCAGCACAGCTACCAGGGTCCTCGGACGAAGGAAACGGATCATGGTGACCTCCTGAGTCTACCTGCCTGCACCTGCTCAGGCAGGGCAAGCATGCTTCGGATGTGGCGCTTGTCGGCGCCGACCCAATCCTAGCCTATGCCGGCCCGCATGTGCCTTGCAGTCAGCTAACCGGCATTCCCGGTTCAGCCTGCTCCATCGGATAGGCCGACCGGTACACTGGCAATCGAACCCCCAGATATGTGCGACTCCCCCTGTGGCCGGACATAGATGGCACTCTTGCGTTCGCCTTTCAAGGAACACGGGTTGCACGTTCCATGCCGCCCAAAACCGCTCGCGCGGCGCCCTTGGCACCAGCCCGGCCGATCGCTGATGACCGGAGGTCTCCCAGGAGCCGAGGGTGCCGGGTATAATCGGGTCCACACTCAGCCCGGAGTTCGCGATGGTAGTCGGACGGCGAATGGTCATGCGCAGGCTGCCGGCGCCGGTGGCGCGAGGTCCATCGGCTCGGTGAGGCCGCGCCTGACGCCGGCCGCACCCCGGCAGCCGGTCGCCGCCAGCCTCGGGCTGGCGGTTTTGGTTGACCGTCCGGCCGCATGCTACAATCGCCGCGCTCCCAGCCCGGCGCACCGAGGAACCCGATGACCGACACCATCCACGTATCCGTCGCCTGGCCGTATGCCAATGGCGACCTGCACGTCGGGCACCTGGCCGGCGCCTACCTGCCGGCCGACGTCTTTGCCCGCTACCACCGCCTCAAAGGCGACCGCGTCCTGATGGTCTCCGGATCGGACTCGCACGGCACGCCGATCACCGTCGAGGCCGACAAACGCGGCCAGACGCCGCGCCAGGTGTTCGAGCACTATCACCGCCGTTTCCTGGAGACGCAGCAGGCGGTCGGCATCAGCTACGATCTGTTCACCCACACCGACACCGAGAACCACCACCGCATCGCCCAGGATTTCTTCCTGAGGCTGTACGAGAACGAGTATCTGTACCGCGAGACGCAACGCCAGCTGTACTCCGAAGGCGAAGGGCGTTTCCTGCCCGACCGCTACGTCGAGGGCACCTGCCCGATCTGCGGCTACCCCGACGCCCGCGGCGATCAGTGCGACAAGTGCGGCAGCCTGCTCGACGCCCTCGACCTGATCAACCCGCGCAGCAAGACCGACGGCTCGGCGCCGGTGATCCGTGAGACCGAGCATTTCTTCCTCGACCTGGGCGCATTCGCCGACCGCCTTCTTCCCTACCTCGAGGCGCACGCGGAGCAGTGGCGCCCGAACGTGGTCCGATTCACGCGCAACTACATCGAGGGCGGCTTGAAGGGACGCCCGGTCACGCGGGACATCGAGTGGGGCATACCCGTCCCGCTGGAGGGTTGGGATCTGAAGCGGCTGTACGTCTGGTTCGAAGCCGTGATGGGCTACTTCACCGCCTCGGTCGAGTGGGCCCACAACATCGGCCAGCCGGACGCCTGGAAGGACTGGTGGTACGACCCTCAGGCCCGGATCTTCAACTTCATCGGCAAGGACAACATCCCCTTCCACACCGTGATCTGGCAGGCCGAGCTGCTGGGCGTCGACCGCATGTACGACGACGATCCATCACGCCACCTCAACCTGCCGTACGACGTCCCGGCCAACGAGTTCATGAACGTCGAGGGGCAGAAGTTCAGCAAGAGCCGCAACTGGGCCGTCTGGCTGCCGGACATCTTGTCGCGCTACGACCCGGATCCGATCCGCTACTACGTCGCCTCGGTGATGCCCGAATCGCACGATAGCGACTTCTCATGGGCCGACTTCGTCCGGCGCAACAACGACGAACTCGTTGCCACGTGGGGCAACCTGGCCAACCGGGTGCTGTCATTCGCCTACAAGCACTGGGACGGTCAGGTTCCCGACCCGGGCGAGCTTCGCCCGATCGACCGTCAGCTGCTGGAGCAGATCGAGGCGGGCTTCGCCACCGTAGGCGAGCACCTGGAGGCGGTGCGGTTGCGCGCCGGGCTGACCGAGGCCATGAGCCTCGCCCGGTCGGTCAACGGGTACCTCGATCGCGCCCCGTGGTTTGGCGTGATCAAGCAAGACAAGGCCTCCGCCGCGACGACCGTCTACACCGCCCTGCGGGCCATCGACAACCTGAAAGTCCTCCTCGCCCCCTTCTTGCCGTTCAGCAGCGAGCGCCTGAACGCGCTCCTGGGCTACGAGCAGCCGCTGTTCGGTGAGATCAAGATCGCCTCCTTCGCGGAGGCGACCCGTGCGCACGAAGCGCTGGTCTACGATGGCACACGGGCGGCGGGACGCTGGGCGCCGAGCGAGCTGCGGCCCGGTCAGCGGCTGCAGCCGCCGGCACCGTTGTACAAGAAGCTCGACGACTCGATCGTCGAGCAGGAGCGGGCGCTCCTCGGACGGCCTCTCGACTAGGTCAGCCAACGGGTGGGGCGGCGCCAGCGCCGCCCTACCTCCTCTAGGCCAGGCTTGCTCTTGTGCCCTCGGTGGTCACACCGCCGGAGCGGCGGGTGCACGGCGCTCATCGTCGTCCGCGCCGCAGTCGCACTCGCCTCCCTGCGCACACAGGCTGCAGCAGTAGTCCATCCCCTGCTGCACCACCGGCGGTCCCGTGATCTCCGCCCCGCAGCCATCACAGTACACGACGCCTTCCGTGATCGGCATACCCCACCTCCTCGGGCGGCTGCCGTGGTCACCCTATCATGCATCCATCTTGCCCGCGACTTCAAGCCCCCCGAAACGCCGGGCGTCGTTTCTCCAGGAACGCCAGCACGCCTTCACGGGCGTCAGCCGTCCCGGCGGCGGCTGCCTGGCGCGCCGCCTCATCCGCCAGCCGGCGGGCCAGGTCCGGGAAGACCGCATCATTGATGGCCTGCTTGGTCAACGCGTAGGCGCGCGTTGGACCGGCCGCCAGGCGTGTTGCCCAATCCTCGGCTTGCTGCCACAATGCGCTGTCATCGCACACGCTCACCACCAGCCCTGTTGCGCGCGCCTCGTCGGCACCCAGCGGTTCCTCCAACAAAGCCATCGACAGCGCCCGTCCGGCGCCGATCCAGCCGGGGAGCAGAACCGAGACGCCGCAGTCGGCGGTCAATCCCAGCGCACTGAAGCCGAACACGAACCGGGCGCTGCGGGCCGCCAGGCGTAGGTCCGCCGCGAGCACCAGCCCGAGGCCCATCCCGGCCGCCGGCCCGTTCACCGCCACCAGGACCGGCTTGGGCATGGTCCGCATCAGGACGATCGACGGGTTGTAGATCTCCTCCAGGGCCTGGCGCACCAGCTCCGGCGAGGCCCCGGCGATGGTGCCCACATCCTGACCGGCACTGAAGAAGCGCCCGCTTCCCATCAGACATACACAGCGGATCGTCGCGTCGTCGGCCGCACGACTCAGCGCCTCGCGCAAGGTCTGGGCCATTGGCACGTCGAAGGCGTTTGCCGGGGGTCGGTCGAGGAGGATGCGCAGGGTGGCCCCAGAGCGGTCGACGTGCAACGCAGGTCGGTCGTCGCTCATCGTCACCTCCGGGTTGGGGATCCGCAATTGAGTAGGGAGAGCGGGTCGCCCGCTGCCCCTCTCACACCACCGGACATGCGGGTCCGCATCCGGCGGTTCGGTGAACGTCAGGGCACCCAACGAACCTTAGCCCTCGAGCCCTTGTTGGCGGTCCGTGCCGGGAACGACTCGGCCCTCTGGCAGGATCCCAGCGGCTTCACCGCCTTCGCCCCACCAGCAGTATCCCCATCCGGGGAATGCGGCCTTCTGTGTTCGTTCCACGAACTTTCCACTCTAGGCACATTCACCGTTCGGCCCTTCCCGGTGGATACCTGCGACCTGACCGGTACTATGGCCTCGGCTGACCCCTGTCGCCTCAGCCCGGCTTCTCAGCCGGGGTTGCCGTCCAAACTGCCAACGGCTTGGCAACAGGTCTCCCCAGATAAGAGCGCTGGCGGTCCCCGCATCCCTGCCCGATTTACCGCTCCGCCCTTTGATGGCCTGGACTTCGTGGTTACGTGCCCACTCGTCCGGGCTCACGGCCTCGTATCGGGTTCGTGTCCCTCAGGTCGCGGTTTTGCCTCCGGCTTCCTCCGGACCCCGCCTCACGACGACGCCCTTGCCCTTGGCTACGGTGGGTGCCATCAACCCCCGGGAAGGACTTCCACCTTCCTAGTCAGCGCCCATGCTGGGCGTACAAGACATCGCCGGGCGCATGGGCCCGGCGAGTGACGGCTATCGGTCGGCGAGGTCGGGCCCCTCCGGCCCATCATCCAATTCGTCGTCCAGGTCCTCGGGGCCGAAGTCAAGATCGACCTCGATGTCGCTCTCCTCCAGCCGGACCCAGAGCAGCAGCACGTGCCCATCGGGGACTTCGGACCAGCGGGCGGCCACGATCGGCGCCTGGTGCGGCGAGTCATCTTCGGCGCGGTACTCGAGCGAGATGGACTGGCCGTCGCGCCAGGCGCGGTAGCAGCGCTCCACCAGCGTCGGCCCATTTGCCGTGCGCACGCGGCACACGGCCACGTGCGACAGGGTCAGCCCCTCGGTCAGCCCGAGCAGCCAGGCCTCGGTCGCCGCCTCAAAGGTGGGTGGCGGCCCCTCGATGATGGTGATCTTCGCCGGATCGCTCATGCGGGGGCCATCATACCACAGAGCCTTCGCGCGGCAGGACGCCGTGGTCCCGGTACCAGGCCAGCGAGTCCCGCAGCGTATCGGCCCAGGGCCTGGGATCCATCCCCAGCGCTCGCCGCGCCTTGCTGCAATCCATGGGCTGCCACGTTTCGAAGGCTCCCAGGTGATTGCCCACCGCGCTGGCGCCCGGCAGGCGCTCGCCGATCCGCACCAACGCTCGCAGCACGGGGCCTGGCAACTCGAAAAGGGGCAGCCGGACGTGTGCTGCCTCGGCAATCGTGCGCATGAACTCGGCAATACGCAGGTTGTGCCCGCCGAGCAGGTATCGTTCGCCGTTCACGCCGACCTCCGCCGCCCGCACATGCGCCCGGGCAACATCGCGTACATCGACCACGTTGGTCCATCCTGGCAAGCTCACCAGCCCATAGCCGCGCGCCAGCCCAACCAGCAGCCCGCCGGTGGTCGGCTTCCAGTCGCCGGGGCCGAAGACCGCCGTCGGGTTGAGGACCACCGCCGTCGTTCCGGCGGCGCCTTGCAGGATTTCCCGCTCCATGGCGATCTTGCACTCGTAGTACGCCGAGCGGGGCAGTGAGCCGGGGATGTAGGTATCGCGTTCATCCGCCAGCCGCGCCTCGCCCGGCGGTGGCTGCCCGATGGCCGACAGGCTGGAGGTGAACAGGAGCCGTGGTGAGCTAGCCCTTCGCAGCGCCTCAAGCACGTGCCGGGTCTGCTGCACGGCGTAGGCGACATGGCGTAAGACATGCCGGCCCGTCTTCGGGTAGTAGGCGGCGGCGTGAAACACAAAGTCGACCGAGCGCATAGGTTGGTCGAGTGACGCCGGCGCATCCAGCGACCCAGTGAACCACTCCACGGGCGCTGCCTCGAGTGGACCGGCCGGGTCAGGACTCCTCCGCAAGGCGCGCACCGTCCAGCCGCGCTCCAGCGCTGCAAGGCCGATGTGTCCGCCGATGAAACCGGTGGCACCCAGGATCAGGATCGTGGTCATCGCAGATGTGATTCCGAAGCGGCCAGCACGGCGCGCTCGTGCGCCGTGGTGGCCGCTTGATGGGTGACTCTAGAGATCGCGCCTAGGCCGACGGCGGCACGATGTCCACGGGCGCCGTCGCCTTCGGCTTGCGCAGCATCAACACGCCGATCACGATCGGGATGGCGACCAGGACCAGCCCCAGGCACAGCATCCCGAAGCCTGAGCCCGTCGGCAACTGGCCCGCACCAGTGTTGCCCAGGATATCGGTGGTGAACGAGCCGAAGCCAGCCGCCGTCACCCCGCCGAACAGGCATATGAAGATCCCAGGGCAGCCGCAGAACAGCGCCGTCGCGATGGTCAGGATGATTCCGAGCGTCCGCTTGTCCACTTGAACCTCCCAAGAAGGGGTTTTCAGAATTATGCGGGTCCAGCGGGTTTGGCGCAAGCCATTCCTTGGTGCCATTCGCGCGCCCCGACGGTCGCTTTCGACCCTCGTCCGTCCTGCCGGGTGGCAATGGGGCACCCGGCCCGGCTTCTCGGGTCATCGCCCTCTTGCTCAACCGCCGGCGTGCGCGGCGCGATCCCGCACGGCTTGCCCCGCTCCCTCGGCGGTGCTCTCTGACATTAACGAACGGCAGTAAGGCCGGATGAGAGCCAGCCTCGGCGCGGACGGGGTTGCGATTGACGGCGGAGAGTAGCCTACAACGCGGCGCGCACGGAGGCGCGGACGGCGCGGCAGCGCGGGCAGCCCGGCTGCTCACACAGCAGCGAGCGGGGGTCCTGGCGGACCCAACCCACGGCGATATGAATCAGGTCGCGCACCGGGATTAACTCGATGCGCGCCGCTCCCAGCCGCGCCCGCCGCGCCACCCCGGCCAGGCGCTCACTGATGGCCGGGAAACCCTCGGAGCATCCGGGGCAGTTGGGGCACACGACCACGCCTTCCGGCGTCAGCGCCCAGCGGATGAACTGCTTGCGCCCCGCGGCTTGTTCCGCGTAGTGCAGGGCAACGTTGTCTTTGTGGTTGGCCCCGAGCAGCAGCACGTCGCCGTCGAAGTCGGCCAGCCAGCCCACCGGCGCCAGCGGGTCGTCCAGCGTCTGCGACTGCAGCGCCTCGTCAGCGTTCACTGCCACAAAGGAGTAGAGCGGGTGCATCGAGCGCGCCGCTCGACGGTCCTGGCGCAGGCGTTCGGCCACAACATCAGGGGTCGGCAGTTCGGGGTGATAGAACTCGGCCGCCTGGTTGCTCTCGTCTTCTCCCCCATAGGCCAGTCCATTCTCGGGGGGACCGATCACCGGCGTCAACATCGACTGCTCGGTGAAGGATGGCATCATCACGGTCTCGCACGTGCTCAGCAGCGCACCGACGATCGTGTCGGCCCCGCCGGCAATCGGTCCCAGCGCCGGCAGCGAAGCGTGCACCAGAACGCGACTTGTCCGCCGCATGCCGAGTGCGCGGAAGACCGTGATCAGGTCGCGGTAGGACAGCTGCTCGTTGCGCATCGTGGCGGTTGCGGCCGGCGCGGCGTCAAGACGCGGCGCCTACTTCCCCTTCCATTGTGCGGCGCGTTTCTCCTGGAAGGCGCGCATGCCCTCCTGCCGGTCCTCGGTGGCGAACAGAAGATGGAAGGCCCGGCGTTCATCCGCTACGCCCTGCGTCAGGAAGCTCTCCTGCGCATGCTTGACGATGTCCTTCCCGACACGCACGGCCAGCGGGGCCCGTGCGGCGATCTCGTTCCCCAGCTTGATGGCAGCGGCCAGATAGGCATCCACGGCATGGACCTGATTGACCAGGCCACGGTCCTGCGCTTCCCGCGCGGTCAGCGTCCGGTTGTTCAGCACGATCTCCATCGCCAGTGCCTTGCCCACGAGGCGCGTCAGGCGCTGGGTGCCCCCCGCTCCGGGGATCACGCCGATGGTGACCTCCGGCAGGCCGAAGCACGCCGTCTCCGAAGCCACGATCAGATCGCAGGCCAGCGCCAGCTCACAGCCTCCACCCAGGCACCATCCGGAAACGGCCGCCACGACGGGCTTGCGGATCGCCTGCAATCGGTCGAAGGCAGCGATGCGGTCGGCCTGCAGCATATCGCCGGCCGTCAGCGCGGCGAGCTCCTTGATGTCCGCCCCCACCGAAAACGACCTGTCGCTACCTGTGACGCCATGGCGCCCAGGGTTCCAACGCCGTCGAAGGCTTCCAGGGCGTCCATCACATCGCGGAGCAGCGCCGCACTCAGGGCGTTGTGTGCATCCGGCCGGTTCATCCGAACCAGCCCGACGTGCTCGTGGACCGCTTGCAGGACCAGCGTCTCGCTCATCGCTACCCTTACCCTCCGCTCCGTGCGCCCTCGTTCAGACAACGCCGCGCAGCGCTTCGAGTTGCTCCAGGTGCTCGTCGAAGTGGGCCACGGCGCGCTCGACCCAAGCCTGCGCCGTGCAGATCCCCAGTGCCGGATGGCGGCCAGTGCGCGACCACCCGGCCGCATTTCCGTGGGCCAGCATCCGGCGCACGCCCTGGCGAGCCTGCGCCACATCCTGCACGATCTGTGCCACCGGCTCCGCCGGATCGTAGTGCTCTGCCATGAACGCCTCGGCGTCGAAGTCCGCCAGCAGCGGATCCTCCTCCGCCAGCAGTCGATGGACGCGGGGAACATAGGCCTGGATCTCCACGTCGCGCACGTGGACGGCCAGCTGGTGGGCGGACCAGCCACCGCCGGCCGGGCGTCGCGTCAGCTGCCGAACCTGGATGCCCTCCAGGACCGACCGCAGCGCATCGACTTGCACCGCATGCGTTCCCAGCAGCCGCTGCCGGTAGGCCCACAGTTCTTCCATGGGTGTCGCTCTACCGCAGCACGGCCCGCAGCTTGAGGATGTGGTCGGTGTGATCGCGCTCGTGCCACAGTGTGCGGCGCAGCACCTTCCGCGCCGACCACAGCTCTCCGGACAGCGCCACCACGCCGGTGCGGGACGCCAGTGTTGATAGCACGTTCAGCAGGTGCCCGCGCACGCGCTCCAGCCGCGCCATCACATCTTCGGGCAGTTCAGCACGCGGCAGCGCCAGCCCCAGCCGATCGAGGTACCATAGGTCGGCGTTGGCCACGTGGCGCAGGATGCCCAGGATCGGCCAGCGCTCGCCGGTGAACTCCTTGGCCAGGTCCTGAGGCGCAATGCCCTCGACGGCGGCCAGCAGATCCTGCCGAGTCATCTCGAGCAGCCGGCGAAATTCATCCAGTTCCTCCGCCATGACCGGCGGGCGGTCACTGGCGAAGAAGGCGCTGACCTCGTACTCCTCTTCGTAGGTCCAGGCGCGGATTACCTCGCTGACCATCATCGGGCCGGAGAGGCCCGAGACGCGGAGCCCATGGCGCTGGCACCACAGCACATACGCCTCAATGGCGGCCGCCACGCCCTTGATAGCCACATCCCGGTCCTTGTGTGCGCTGAAACAGCCCGGCAGGTCAGGGACGTGGGCGATCCAACGGCCGTCCATCTCTTCGGCGCAGACGATGTAAGCCATCGGTACCTTTCGACGTCAGGCAGGTGAGGCAGCGGGCGCACCATCGGTTCGTCCCCGCGCTGCTCTCCGGCGCACGCAATTATACGTGGTGGGGGCCGGATGGCCTCCACGCGCCCACAGTCTGACTACTTGCCGGAGCCGCAGACCGCCGGCTTGGAGCCGGCCGTCGAGGCATTGGCCTCCAGGCCGAGGTAGGGGCTGGGGTCCAGCGTGTTCTTGATCTCCAGTTCGTTCCGGAAGCTTCCCTGGCCGTCACCCAGAACGATCGAGAAATGCAGATGCATCCCGGTAGGGTTGTTGGGATCGGCGGAGTAGTTGCCCTGATAGCCGAGGAGCGTTCCGGCGCGTACGGGTTGCTCGCGGGTTCCGGGAGGGAAGGCAGCGTCGATGTACGAGCGGCCGTCCGCGTCGGCCATGTGGGCGTAGTACATCCAGATCGCTCGATCCGGCATCAAGGGGTCGTCGGGGATCCGCACGATGACGGCCGAGCGCCATTCGGGTAGCCGCGTCAAGAAGCCGTCATAGGCCGCCACTACCGGCGTCTCTCCGAGTCCGTCCGGTCCGGTGGGGCCGAAGATGTCCAGACCCTGATGGTGGTGCCCGGGATAGAACGAGTCGCCCCATAGGAACCCGACCAGGCCGTCGGTGGGCATGACAAAGGGCGCCGCGCCGCAACGCTCGCCGGCGCGAATCGCCCAATCGGGATGTGCCCCGGGATCCGACCAGTACTGGCGCAGCCTTCCCAGGCGGCCGGATGATGGCCGAAGGACCTGGAGGACGAGCATGGCAGCCACTGCCACGGCGACAGCCAGCACGGCCAGCAGGATGACCATCCCGGCGGTAAGCCTGAAGGTGCGGCGGGGTCGAAGGCGAAGCGTCATCGATGCCTGCCAGGCAGGAGCGGAGGATTGGCGCCAGTCAATCGGACCGGCCTGGGATCGGCCGCTCTTCCTCCAGGTGCTCGGCGAACGCCAGGCTCACCTGTCGGGCGGCAAACCCCATCAATGCCCGGCCGGCCTCCTGGCCCTGCGGGGAGGTCATCGCCTGGTGCAGGGCCTCGGCATCGTCGAAGAAGAACTCATGCACGAGGTAGACATCGGTTGGACCCGTTGGCCCGCCGTACGCGCGGGCCAGTGCGACGCGGCGCAACCCGGGCATCTTCTCGGCCAGGGGCACGAACTCCTCACTCCAGCGGCGCTCGAAGGCGGTCGGGTCAAGTGGCGGGCGGAAGACGACCATCAGTTTATGCACGCAGCAGCACCTTCTCCAGCAAGGAGACTGTAGGGTCCACCGGCAGGGGCAAGTCCGCAGGCATGGCCCTGCGGCCTATGCCCACGGGCACCCTTGGCGGGAGGGGATTCGACCCTGACTCCAAGGGCCTATTGCGCGTAGGAAGAAGGTCCCATACCCTATGGCTGTCATTGGGCAATTCATACATCCCGCTACGGGGGCATTTATGATTTATGGTCCGCCCCGCGGTCAGGGTCTGGTCGAATATGCCATGATCATCCTGCTCGTGGGGGTCGTCGTCGTCGTGCTCGTGGCGCTCTTCGGCACAGCCGTGGGCAATATGTACAGCACGGTGCTGACCAACTTCTAGGCGACACCGGCAAGGAGTGGGGGCTCCGACTGTCCTGCCTGCAGTTGTGCCGCAATCAAGCGGGCGATGTCCGTCGCCGCGGACGGCCGGGCAATTCGCCGGCAGGCCGCGGCGGCTTGTTGCAGCGTCCGGGGATCCTGCAGCCAACGGTGAACAGAGGCCGCCGCCCGGGCCGGGCCGGGCGCCCAGGTGCCGACCCCCTCGTCAACGACATAGGTTACGTTCCCGTCCTCCTGGCCCGGCAGCCGGCTGTACAGCACCATCGGCAGCCCGGCGTTGATCGCCTCGGCGATTGTCCCAGGCCCCGCTTTGGTCACCAGCAGATCGGCTGCCTGCATCATCTGCGGGATGCGACGCTCAAATCCGTACAGCCTGGTCGGGATGGGCCAATCCTGGGCCTCCAGGTCCTGCTTCAGCCGGCGATTGCGTCCACAAATGACGGCCAGGGCGAAGTCACCACCGGCCGCGGCGATTGCGGTCGCCGTGTCGAACAGCGGCCCCATGCCCTCTCCGCCGCCCATCAACAACACCACCGGCCGGTCGGTGGGCCAACCGAGCTCGGCGCGCAGCGCCGCGCGGTCACCCACCGGCTGGCAGAAGCGCTGCGCCACCGGCAGCCCCACAACGTGAATGCGCGCCGGGTCCAGGCCGCAAGCCAACGCGCGCTGCCGCGCCGCCTCGGTCGGCACCGTGTAGAGATCGACCCCGGGGTCGTACCACAACGCGTGGGTGGTGACCAGGTCGGTGACCACGGTGAAGAACGGAGGCCGGCGCGACCCATACCCCTTGAGGACAGCTGTGATCATCACCGGGTGGACCGACACGATAAGGTCGGCCTGCTGCTCGCGCGCCAGGCGCCGGGCCGCGCGGCGCACGTAGGGCCACGCAGCCCCGGTGATGGCCCGTGCCCGGCGCTGCCCGTTGGTCATGCGATAGCCGAAGCCCCACATCTGCGGCACTCGCACCATGCCGGGGTAGGCCGCCGGTGCCAGATTGAGCGGGAGCGGGGCGTACTGCTTGAACACATCGATCAACTGGATATCGAAGCTGCCCGGAGCTTCGAGCTCCAGCGCCTCGATCACCGCTTCGGCCGCGCTGCGGTGGCCGCCGCCGGTGTCCGAGAACAGGAACAGCACGCGCGGCCGCTCAGACAAGGGCCGGCGGCTCCTCGCCGCGGCGTACGGTGGTCCGCATGCGGCGGGCGACCTCGCGCCGTGTCAGCAGGATCCGCCGCCCGCAGCCTGTGCACTTGAGTCCGATGTCCGCGCCCAGGCGAACTACCACCCAGTCAGTGCTCCCACACGGATGGGGTTTGCGGAGACGCAAGACATCGGCCATGCGAAGGTCGGGGAGCATAGGATGACTCCGAGCGCTGGGATTATAGCATCCTGGCGCATGGTAGAATCTTCACTCGCATGTTGAACCTGTCTGCATCTCTTCTGATCACACGCCTGGTGACGTTGGTTGTTGCCTTCACCGTGCACGAGTTTGCTCATGCCTGGTCCGCCACGCAGCTCGGCGATGACACGCCGCGGCTGAGTGGCCGCCTCACGCTCAACCCGCTGGCCCATCTGGATCCGCTGGGATCGCTGCTGCTCGTTGTGGCCGGGTTCGGCTGGGCCAAGCCCGTGCCGGTCAACCCGTACGCGGTTCGCTCACGCACGCCGGCCGGGATGATGCTCGTCTCCGCCGCCGGCCCCTTCTCCAACCTGGTACTCGCCATTCTGGCTTCCCTGCCATTCCGCGCCGGCCTGGTGACGACCTTCTCCCCGTCGCAGGGGCTGCTCCCCTCGGTGAGCGCCTTCTTGCTCGAGTTCATCTTCATCAACCTGATCCTGCTCTTCTTCAACCTGATACCGCTCTTCCCGCTTGACGGCGAGAAGGTCGTCTCGTACTTTCTGCCGCCGACGCTGCAGCTGCGCATGGAGAGCCTGCGGCCGTACGGGCCGATGATCCTCTTCGGGTTGTTCTTCCTGGGCAGCTTTGCCTCGTTCGACCTGATCGGTACACTGGTCAGCCAGCCCGCCCTCCGCATCCTCAGCCTGCTGGTCTCATGACGCGCGCCGCCTACAGGGCTTCCCAGTTCCTGCACGCCGTTCTCGATCGCCCGGCGCCGGGGGACGCGGATCTCCTCCGCGCCCATCTTCCGACGTCGCTGCAGGCGCTGTTCGCACGCCTAGGTCCGGCGGAACAGGCCCATGCCTTGGCCGTGCTACGCACGCTCCTGCGCCAAGGCCACTCGGATCCAGCCTTGCTCGCCGCGGCGCTGGTCCACGACGTCGGCAAGACACGCGCTCCCCTGCGTCTGATGGATCGCGTGCTAGTCGTCCTGGCCGACCGTCTGATCCCACGCCCTGCGCGAAGGTGGAGCCAGGGAGCGCCGTCCGGGTGGCGCCGCCCGTTCGTCGTCGCCGCCCAGCACGCCACCTGGGGCGAGGCCATGCTGATGCAGGCCGGTGCGCCGCCTACTCTCGCTGAGTTAGTGCGGCGCCATCACGACCCCTTGCCCATTCCATCGACGGCCGTTGACCACCTGCTGGCGGCACTGCAGGCAGCCGACGGGAGTCACTAGGAGGTCCCGTGGCAGACGAGATCCTGCTCGCCGGGCTGGGCCGGGTGGGCGTTTCGCTCGCCCTGGCGCTCCGCAATCCCAAGATCCAGGTGCGCCTGGCGGGCTATGATCCGGACAAGCGGGTCACCCGCGAGGCGCTCAAGGCGCAGGTCGTCGACCGAATGCTCGCCTCGCTGCGCGAGGCGTCGACCGAATGCGACCTGTGCATCCTTTCGCTGGCTCCGGAGGAGATGATCCCGGCGCTGGAGACCCTAGGCAGCGTGCTGCCCGAGGGCGCATTGATCCTCGGCACCAGCCCCGTGCAGTCCCACATTCTCGCCTGGGTCTCCGAGCACATGCCGCCGGGGCGCCGCTACATCGGTGCCGTCCCGGTCGAGGGGGCGTCCGCCATCGATCCCGCCGGCCTGCACGATGACACCCCGCGCGCCGACCGGTTTGCCGGCGGGGTGATGGCCCTCGTGCTGCCGCCTGGGACTCCACAGGAGAGCATTGACGTCGCCCTCAGCCTGGCGAGCATCGCCGGCGCCAGGCCCTTCTTCATGGACGCGGCTGAGCTCGACGCCGCGACAGCGACGAACAACGCCCTGCCCGCCCTGGTCGCGGCCGTGCTCATGGCCGCGTCGAGCCGTCAGCCTGGATGGAGGGACGCGCGGCGGATGACCGGAGCGACCTTCGCTCACGCGACTGCGTTGATCGACCCCCGGATTCCCGAATTGTCGCCTGCGACGCTGTTCCTGCAGCGCACCAGCCTTCTGGGCAAGATGGATTCCCTGCAGGCCGAGTTGAGCGAATGGCGTTCGGTTCTCGCGTCGGGCGACGAGGAAGCCTTGAAGCAGAACCTGGATGCCGCCGCACGGTCCCATGACGCCTGGCTGGCCGCGCGCCGCAAGGGCGACTGGGGCGCGGAGGAGATGTCGCCCGCACCAGCGCTGCACGGGCCGAGCGCCCTGGAGCGCATGTTCGGCCTGGGGCGCCGGCAACGCAAGCCGAACTCGCACTGAGGGTGCCGCGCACAACTGGAGGCTAGACCTCCGCAGAGCGGCGGTGCCTGCCGCCGGCGACGACCAGGGGTCCAGGCCGACAGAGGAGAGCTGCGCGACCTGAGAGGCTCCTTCTCCGCCCGGCTGCACCTCGATATCGATCCCGAACCTTGCCGCAGGATGATCCTTGTCGTCACGACGTCTTGAGGCTCAGGAATGCACGCCGCGGCGGAGCGACCTGGATCGGCCTCCTTTGGCGGCCATGCGGACATCCGCTCCATGCTGTAGAATCGCCGGCGCATCGGCCCGTGTGGTTACTCGCAGCCGGAACTCAGGATACCAAGTCGATACCCGCGACTCGCGGGCCCATTCCCTGGCACACGATACGGTGATGGCAAACGCCTCGAGCACACGCACGTGTTGGGCTCACATGCACGGCGATCCGAACGCCCACATGGAGGGGAGCACTCTCTCCGCCGCGGGTAGACCCAGGGATCCGATCCTGTAGGCGGTCCCGATTCCAACCATGACGACCCTAAGCTCCGATCCCACCGACCCCCGGCGCCCCGACAAGCTCCTCGGCCAGCTTCTGCTTCTGAGTGCCGTCGAGGCGATGGCCGGCCTCGCAGCCGCCATGATGCACTCGTCCGAGCCGGGATCCCGCATCCTGGGCCCATATTCCGGAGTACGCCTGGCGCTGATCGGATTGCTGGCCGCCCTCATGCTCCTTTGCATCGCAGCGGGGGTGGCTTCTTTCCGCCGCAGTCCATTGCTGAGCAGGTTGGCGGTGTTCCTGCTCGGCCAGCCCCAGACTCTTCCGCGGCTCTCTGCGCTCCTCTTGACCTCTGCCTTTGCATTCGTCGCCGTGCTCGTCGTGGTCTTCCCCGACGCTACCCGCCAGGTGAATGCTGCCCTCCTCGGTCTGTTTGTGGCTGTCTTGGTGTGGATGCTGGCGGCATGGGCCCAGTTGCTCACGGCCTGGGTCTGGCTGTTCCACCGGGATCGGCTTCCCCTGGCTGGCGCGGCAGTAGACCCGGTGGCCGCCGTCCTGCTGGCCGCCGTCGCATTCGCCGTCCGCGCACCGATGGTCACCTACGGATTGCCCTACGCGGCGGCCTGGGACGAAGTGGTGACTTTCCCCCAGGCCCTGCGCGCCCTCGCCCCAACGAAGGTCGAGTACCCCGATCCGATCCCCGGATACGGTCCCGATGCTGGGTATGGGGAGATCCTCGTCACCCTCACCAAAGGAGCGTCAGTCATCGGCTTGTTCGATAGCCTGCGCTCACAGACGGTGTCATCCCTCGCCGAATACGTCTCTCCACCCGCAGGTGTCAACAGCATCCTCCAGGCAGTTCATCCCTCCGGAAATCCACTCGTCTATCCCCGGCTGCTGTTCGCGCTGATCAACTCTCTCGCACCCGCGGCGATCTATCTGATACTCCGTCTCCACCTGCGGGTCCCACGTCTGGCAGCGCTTGGCGGCGCCCTTGCGTACGCGGTATTCAGTTTCCAGGTGGCATACAACTCCTCTTTCATCCTCCCCGACGGATTGGGCTCAACTCTGATCCTCTTCAGCTTGCTGTTGGCGTTCATGGGGATGGAAAGCGCGGACCCGAGGCTAGTGCCCTGGCTGGCCTCCGGCCTTCTGGCGGGCGCGGCTGCAAGCACAACTCTCAGATCCGTTCACTTGCCCCTCCTGCCCCTGATGGCGCTTCTCCTTTCGGTCAACCGCAAAGCTCTGCCCACCCGGGGCCTGGTATTCCTGGGATGTGTGGCCGCAGGGTACTTGATTTCTGCGCCCTCGGTCGCCTTCGACCTGCCACAGTTCATTGCCAGGGAGAGCGGGAACCTGTGGCACCTGGATGCTTCACTCGAACATCGCGCCGAGAGCCTTGCCTTCTACATTCGGTCCGTGCTTTCTCCCGGAACCACGGGCCTGGGCTTGGGTGTCCTTGCCTTCTGCGGGCCCGGGCTATACCAGGCTTTCACCAGAAGACCGAGGACTGCGATCGCGATCGCCCTCTTCTCGGCAATCCACCTCTACCTGATCACCCCGATTGTTCAACGGTACCCGCGACACGCCCTTGTCTTGCTTCCGCTGCTCTGCGTGTTGGCAGGATATGGTCTCTTGGCAACGGCCGAATGGCTTGAGCGAGCTCTCGAAAGCAAGCGGCCTCGATTCCGTCTGCCTCTGGCACAGATCGGTCTTGCGACTGCTCTCGGCGTATTCGTCTTGCTTTCGGCCGGCCAGATCCAGGCAACCCTTCTTGCCGTCATGGACCTGCGACAATTCAAACCATCTCAGGTACAAGTCGCCGAGTACCTCGCGGTCGTGATGACAGACCAGGACGTGGCGGGGCTGCAGGAGGAGTTGCCGTTCATCGAACAGGATCTTCAAGACCGAGGTCTGTCTTTCAAACGCGTTGGATCGGACCAGACGGTGGCCGCTCTGCGCGCGTCGGGCGTCACGTACGTGGTAGGCACCAGCCGGCTCTACGACAACTACCGGCTGCCGCCCTCCGGTCTGTGGCACGCGGCCTTTGAGGGTCCGTCTACGCGGCTTGCCGAGTTCGGCAGTGACGATCTGCGCTTCGAGGGGTGGCCGACTGCCAACCTGTTCATGTTCGTGGCACGTGTTCCCAGCACATCACCACAGTAGTTCGCGTGTGACCGTCCGCGCCAGCGCCACGACAAGCGAGGGATAACCCATTCCGGATTCCCTCAAGTTCAAGGAGTCGTTGTCCCTTGGGTCGAGTCAACTTGAACATGCTTCCTGTCTCCTCCTACGTCGGTGTCAACCGCGACGATCCGATTCGCTTGTATGCCGTCCCCGGCCTCGGGTGGTTCTATCGCCGCCGGGTGGAGATGTGCCTGGAGGAGCTAACCGGAGGCCAACGCGTCCTCGAGATCGGCTTCGGCTCAGGCGTCAGCTTCTTCAACTTGCGCGGGCTGTATGCCGAGATCCACGGGATCGACCTGACGGCGAACGTCGACGAGGTGACCGACTTCTTCCGGGAGCGGGGCATCGAAACCCACCTGCAGCAGGGCGACGTCCGCCGCCTGCCGCATCGCGACGCCTTTTTCGACAGCGTGCTGATGATCAGCATCCTCGAGCACCTCCGGCCGGAGGACCTGCAGCATGCCCTCTTGGAGGTCCATCGCGTGCTGCGCCCCGGCGGCCAACTCGTTTACGGGACACCCGTTGAACGTCCGCTCATGGTGACGGCCTTCCGCCTGCTGGGCACCGACATCCGCGGCCAGCACTTCTCCACCGAGAAAGACATCGCCCGCCAGGCAGGCCTCGGCCTCCGCCCGCAACGGATTCGCCGGCTGCACGGTCCGCTCGGCCTGTTCGGCAGCCTCTACGAAGTGGGGAACTTCGTCAGGGACTGACCCACATCGTCCAAGCCCACCGGCGCCCCAAACGCATGTCCCCTCCCCGCTCCTCGGCTTCACCGCGTCGGCGCGTTTGGTCGGCCCGAACGCGGGGCGTATAATCCCGCCGATGCGGCACTACTACTGCTACATCCTCGAGTGCGCGGACGGCAGCCTGTACACCGGGCTGACCACCGACCCGGAGCGCCGTCTGCATCAGCACACCTCCGGCCGCGGCGCGCGCTACACACGCGCCCACCCGCCGGTGAGCCTGGCTGTCGTCGAAGACCACGCCGACCTGAGCACCGCCATGCGGCGTGAACGTGCCCTCAAGGCATTGCCGCGCGAGCGGAAGCTGGCGCTCATCCGCCGCCAGCAGTCCGGCGCCGGCTCCGAGCCAGACCAGGAGGAACATGCCTGAATCGGCCAACACCCAGTGGATCGCCGAGGAACTCGACAACCTGCGGCAGTCAGGCCTGTTCACCCACATCCGCACCCTGACCTCGCCGCAAGGCGCCTGGCTGGTCGTCGACGGCAAGCAGGTGCTGAACTTCTGCTCGAACAACTACCTCGGCCTGGCCAGTCATCCGCACCTGATCGAAGCCGCCAAGCAGGCGATCGATCGCTACGGCATTGGCCCGGCCGCCGTGCGGACGATCGCCGGAACGATGGGCCTGCACCTCGAACTCGAGCGCCGCCTGGCGGCGTTTAAGGGAGTCGAGGCGGCCATCACATTCCAGTCCGGCTTCACCGCCAACCTGGGCACCCTTCCGGCCCTGGTCGGCAAGGAAGACGTGATCTTCTCGGACGAGCTGAACCACGCCAGCATCATCGACGGCTCGCGGTTGTCGGGGGCGGGCATTGTCCGCTATGCCCACCGGGATCCCAACGACCTCAACCAGCAGATCGAAGCCAGCCAAGCCACCGGCTACCGGCGCGGGCTGGTGGTGACCGATGGCGTCTTCAGCATGGATGGCGACGTCGCCCCGCTCGACGCCATCCTGGCTGTGGCGCGCCGACATGACTGTGTCCTGATGGTGGATGACGCGCATGGCGAAGGGGTACTAGGACGCGGCGGGCGCGGCATCGTTGATCACTTCGGCCTGCACGGCCAGGTGGATGTTGAGGTCGGGACGCTGTCCAAGGCCTTCGGCGTTGTCGGCGGCGTCGTCGCCGGATCGCAGCGCATCATCGACTGGCTGCGCCAGCGGGGACGGCCGTTCCTGTTCTCGTCTGCCATGACCGTGCCGGATGTCGCCGCCTGCCTGGCCGGCCTGGACCTGCTGGAAGGGTCCACGGAACTCGTCGACCGGCTGTGGGCCAACACCGAGACCTTCAAGCGTGAGATGCAGGGCCTGGGATTCGATACCGGCATGAGCACAACGCCGATCACGCCGGTCATGCTCGGAGAAGCGCCGCTGGCACAGGACTTCTCGCGCAAGCTGTTCGACGCCGGTGTGTTCGCCATGGCCATCGGTTTCCCGACCGTGCCGCGCGGCAAGGCGCGGCTGCGGGTGATGATCTCCGCCGCTCACAGCCTTGAAGATCTGGACCGCGGCCTGAGCGTCTTCGAGAAGGTCGGGAAGCAGCTCGGCGTGATCTAGTTCGGCAGCCCCCTGAATGGCCAGGAATTGAGTAGAGAGAGCGGGTCGCCCGCTCCCCCTCTCACACCACCGGACATGCGGGTCCGCATCCGGCGGTTCGGTGAACGTCAGGGCACCCAACGAACCTTAGCCCTCGAGCCCTTGTTGGCGGTCCGTGCCAGGAACGACTCGGCCCTCTGGCAGGATCCCAGCGGCTTCACCGCCTTCGCCCCACCAGCAGTATCCCCATCCGGGGAATGCGGCCTTCTGTGTTCGTTCCACGAACTTTCCACTCCAGGCACATTCAC
>Ga0315295_10000376_pt1 | contig 38297 bp, 24 predicted proteins | sample YL17G14_0_MG_FD_204453 | JGI IMG/M metagenome (GOLD analysis project Ga0315295, IMG submission 204453) | Sediment microbial communities from Yellowstone Lake, YNP, Wyoming, USA - YL17G14_0 | ecosystem: Environmental > Aquatic > Freshwater > Lake > Sediment | place: USA: Wyoming | collected...
TCCAATTCTTCCAAAATCCTGGTATCCATAATGTGAGCCCTCCATGAGCAAAATGGTTGTTTGTAATCTTTTCCCTATTTTGCCTATTGAGAGGGCTTTTTTCTACCTACAATCATGACATGCACCCCGTCGCCAGGTTTTAGCTAATTTCCCTTGACGCGGTGCGCCTGTTATGGCATACTGATGAGCTTGGTGTACGCTCCAAGTGAGGGCTTGGACGGCACGCGAGGAGGCCGCTACATCGGGCGGTAGGGTTACGGCAGACCGGCATGGCTTTCAGAATCGTAGGGTGTGCAAATTCGGCGAGAACGCCGCCTCTGGCGTGCGCTCGCAGCCGTCCTGAGCGAAGTCGAAGGACCTATGTTTTGCACACGCGGACACTGAGTCAGGAGGTGGCGTATCATGTCTGCAATGTCGGCGTATGTGGTCGTTCTGGCTCTGCTGGGCGCTGCGCCCGGAGAGACAACCGGATGGAGGACGGGCGAGGTTGCGTTTACAGCCTACGTGGATACGGACGAGCACCGCGAGATTTACCCCGTGTGCGCCGGTCAGTACACGGTCGAGGTCTCGATCATCGAAGTCGGCGACGATCCGTGCGACGTCCTGAACAATGTGACCTCCGTGGAGATTTGCTACCAGCAGCGTCAGAATCTGGTCCGCGGTGACGTCGTCGATGTCAGGGGCACGTATTACGACGGCGCTTGCCCTATCCCCTTCTGCGGCCGAGTCGAGGCGTCATCCGTATATAAAACGAACGCGCCGGATGAGGGCGAAGAAGGAGACAGCGAAGACGATCCGGACATCGTCAGCCCGGAAGTGGTTACCGGCTCAGCCGAGGCCACGGAAACAACGGTGACACTCCGCGCGGTCCTCGTTGACGACGGCGGCAGCCCATGCAGGAGCAGGTTTATCTATTGGAAATACGACGGCCCCCGATGGCAAACTGCGTGGATCGAGAGCCAGTCCAGCGGAGCCGTGTTGAGTAAGACGATTGCCGGCCTGATCCCCAACACCATCTATTTCTACTACGTCGAGGCGGAGAATGTCGAGCATTCGGACTCCGGCCGTACAGGCAGCTTCATGACGCTCCCCGAGACAGTCCCCCCGATTCCTCATCCGGCGATATGGCTGGCCGAGCCCGATCAAATCGATACCTCGTCCATCGCCATGATGGCCGAGGTCGCGAGGGACGTCTCCGGGCCGCAGGAGTATATCTTCGACTTCGTCTCCAGTCCCACAGGCGGGGCCGGCGGCTCGGATTCGTCCTGGCAGTTCGAACCCTCGTATGTGGACGTGGGCCTGAATCCCAACCATCAGTACGGCTACCGCGTCAAGGCCCGCGACGGCCACGGCAGCGAGACGGCGTACTCCCCCGTATGGTACGCGTATAGCGCGATTGAGAATCCTGACGGCGTGGAGTTCGGCCAGATAACAACCGCCAGCATTCAAGCCAAGTCCAGCAATGCGCTTTCAGGTCTGGACCGGGACGAGTCCGGCCTGAAGCTGGAGAATATTACAGCCGCCCAGGTCTCACCCTGGCTGCGGGAAAACGCCTTCTGGACCAGCGACGGCTTGCTGCCTAATACCCGTTATACTTTCCGCGCCCAGGCCCGCAACGGCGACGCCGATCACACCCCGTTCAGCCCCGTGGCCAAGATTTATACCCTGGCCATGGTGCCGGGGACAACCGCTTTCTCGAACGTAACCGTCAACAGCCTTCTGGCCCACTGGATCGCAAATGGGAATCCCGCCGGCACACGGTATTGGTGCGAGAACCTCGTCAGCAGCGCAAACTCCGGCTGGATGACCAGCATCCAATGGCTCGATACGGACCTGGCGCCCAACGTCAGGTACGCCTACCACGTCAAGGCCCGTAACGGCGACGACGTGGAAACGGCCTTCTGCGACACGATCCAGAAGTACTCGGCGATCGAGAGCCCGGCGGACATTGTCTTCGGAGCTATTACGCCGATGAGTATTCAGGTACGCTCCGAGAACACGCCTTCCGGCCTGGAGCGGGGCGAGTCGGGTCTTCGCTTTGAGAACCTGACCGCCGGACGAAGCTCGCCATGGCAACGCAACAACAATTTCTGGAACAGCGACGGATTGCTGCCGAACCGCCGCTACGACTTCCGCGCGCAGGCCCGTAACGGCGATGCAGAGCAAAGTACATACTGTGACATCGCTTCTGCTTTTACTTATGCCAATATCCCGGCCTCGGCTGTCTTCGCCGGGATTACCACCCGCAGCATTCAGGTCCAGTGGGGCCCCAACGGCAATCCTCCCGGCACGCTGTATCTCTGCGAGAATACCACCGCCCCCGCCAGCTCGGGCTGGACCATCCTGACGGCCTGGGATAATACCGGTCTGAAGCCGAACACCCGATATACTTTCCGCGTGAAGGCCCAGAACGCCGCCGGCGCCGAAACGGGCTTCTCGGCCGAGACTCAAAAATATTCCGCCATCGAGACGCCCGAGGGCATCGTCTTCGGCACGATTACCGCCAGCAGTATAGAAGTCCGGTCGGAGAATACTCCCACGGGGCTGAATCTCGGAAGCTCCGGCCTTCGGTTCGAGAACGTCTCCACCGGCCAATTGTCCGCCTGGCAGCAGAGCAATCAGCTCTGGACCGGCACAGGGCTGCTGCCCAACACTCCCTACGTGTTCCGGGCCCAGGCTCGCAACGGCGATGGGGACGAAACCCCCTACGGCCGCACAAACACCACCTATACCCTGGCCAACGCGCCGGCCCCGGCGGACTTCTCGTACGTCACCGACACCAGTATTCAGGTCAATTGGGGCGCCAACGGCAATCCCTTCGGCACGCTTTACCGCTGCCAGAACGTCACCACCGGCGCGGACTCCGGCTGGACTGCCGGCGCCAGTTGGGACAGCGTGGACCTGCTGCCCTTCACGTCGTACAGCTTCCGCGTCAAGGCCCGCAATGCCAACGGCGTCGAGACCGCCTGGGTCGATCTGGGCCAACAGACTACCGGCTATCGCTCGCTGACGATCCGTTCCACCGAGGGCGGTCAGGTTACTTCGCCCGGAGAAGGCGCCTTCCAATACGCCCCGGGCGCCACGGTCGATTTGGTCGCCAGTCCCAGGGATGGATACCACTTCATGTACTGGTCCGGCAGCGCCGTGGACGCCGGTCGCGTGACCGACCCCAACGCCGCACAGACCACGGTGCTGGTGGACGCCCACTATACTCTCGTCGCTAACTTCCTGCGCACGCAGATTTACGTCGATAGTCGTGCGAAGGGCGCCAATGATGGCTCAAGCTGGGAAAATGCTTTTACATCGCTGCAAAACGCCCTGGACACGGCGCAGCGGGGCAACGAAATCCGCGTGGCCCAGGGGCGTTACACGCCGGACATCGGCTTTGGCCGCACGCTTGGCGACTACACGCTCAGCTTCGCCATTGCCAATGGTGCAACGCTGAAAGGGGGCTACGCCGGCCTGGGAAATGCCGACCCCAACACCCGCGATATCGTCGCATACAAAACCGTCCTTAGCGGCGACCTGAAGGGCGACGACGCAAAAGTCACCGACGTCCATGATCTTTACAGTGAGGTCTCGCGTCTGGACAACAGTTTCCACGTCGTAACCGCCCACGATATCGACAATACCACGCTGTTAGAAGGCTTCACTATTACCGGCGGCAACAGCCAGGATGGAGCCGGCATCCAACTGGTCCGCAGCGATATAATCATCGCTCAGTGTACGATACAGGAGAACCGCTCCGGGCGTCTGTCAGGCGACGGCCTCGCAGGCTGGGGCCAGGGGGCCGGAGTCTCCTGCTTCTACGGCGAGCCTGTGCTGTTGGCCTGCACGTTCCAGTTCAACTGGGCCGGCGGCTGGGGCGGCGCCTTGCACAGCCTCAAGAGTAATCCCGTGCTGCGCGACTGCACCTTCCAGATCAACCACGCCGGCATGCAGGGCGGCGCACTGTGCCTGGACGATAGCAGCGCCGTTGTGATGGAGTGCCTCTTTCAGGGCAATCGTTCGTGGGACGGCGGCGCCGTCTTCGGCAGCGAGGATGGCAACTGCCGGCTGACCAACTGCCGCTTCCTGGGGAACGCCGGATTCGGCTCGGGCGGCGCCGTTTATTCGGCCGGCCGGAGCCTGCAAATCATTAACAGTCTGTTCAGCGGGAACCTGGCGTTCCTGGACGGCGGTGCGGTCGCTATAACCCAGGGTGCCGCCGTGCTGACCAACTGCTCCTTCAACCGCAACGTTTCGCAAGGCGCGCTGGGCGGCGGCGCACTCGCCGTCTTTGGCGCGACGGCGGACATGGCTAATTGTATCGTCTGGGATCAGGTGACGCCGGAAAAGGCGCTCATCGCCTTGCAAGGTGCGGCTGAGCAGGAGGCGAAACTGGCCGTCTCGTACAGTAACGTCATGGGCGGCGCCGGCGGCGTAACAAGGAAGGGACGCACATCCGTCACGTGGGGCAGCAAAAATCTGGATCGCGATCCGAGTTTCCGCAGTCCCGCAGGCGCCGATGGAGTCGCGGGCACGGCGGACGACGACCTGCGCCTCCGCGCGGGATCGGCTTGTATCGACGCCGGGGACAACACGGCGGTTCCTGCGGACGCCGACGACCTCGACCTGGATGATGATCGGGCCGAACGCATCCCGCTGGACCTGGACGGTCAGAGCCGCTTTGTAGATGATCCTACTACGCCGGACACGGGGACGCCGGATAGCCCCGGCTATCGCTTGATCGTGGACCTCGGAGCATACGAATTCAAACGCTGATCCGCAATAACTGAAAGCCCATAACAACATAAACTACTGTCATTCTGAACGGAGCGTAGCGCAGTGAAGAATCTCTTTTTCGTGTTCGAATCCTAGATGCTTCGCCTTGCTCAGCATGACAACACGAGAGCAAGTTCCATTTTGTTAGTAATAGGTAGGGTGTGCAACTTGTTGCACACGCGGATTCTGTCATTGCGAATAAGCCTTCAGCCCTGAGCCTCGCCGAAGGGGAAGCGCGGCAATCTCTTTTTCTGTCATTCTGCACTTGATGCGGAATCTATCTACGAGATACGAAAAACAAGTAGAGAAGACAATAAGGAAGATGTCCCCCGATTGCGATTGTTGCCGATTGCATAGAAACTTATTACTTACGCAGTCTGTGCCCCTGCTTCAGGGTCAGCAACAAAACGAGCGGCCATCGCAAGCTCTAAAGCGCACATTTTTCTGGCATCCTTCTCAAGTGGCCAGCCAACAATATTAGCATGATTCGGATTATCCGGCACTGGCTGAAGTACCACACGGAGCCTCTGTGCTATCACATGACCAGTTTCCACATCTGCTCTGCCATGAAGAGTTCGAGATATTCTTCTGGCTATTCCTCTTCCAATGCTCCAGATATCATTTTCAGTAAGATTTGCGTGGCGAGTAACCGAAAGCTCTAAAGGGTTTTCCGGTGGGATAAAAGCATCTTGTTTAACAGTTTGGTCTTGCTTACGGAACCATCTTGAAGACGTGATATACCTGGCTAAAAGTTCGTCGGGAGCAACAGAACCATTCATCGTCAATTGCCTCCGGTGACTTGTAAAATTATTTTTAGCAAGTCATCTGAAATACCCATCATGGCATAATCTGCCCCATGTCGTCTGCTTGTACCGATCATAGCAGCCCAATACACCCAGCCATCAGGATTGATACTGATTGAAATAACTTTATTTGGAGACCGATACCATTCCAAGGTTATGGAACCATCAGGTTCGGCGCCAACTTCAGGATCTTCTATACGCACAGAAAAGGAACAAAGAAACCTTACCGCGCACTGCAAGACTTCCTCAGAAACTGGTTTTGCATTTGCACCATCCCACCCCTCAGAAGAACATTCATCAGAGACCTCAACCAATTGCTGCAGAGTCTCCTCTGCAATAAGCTCTAATACATTTGATTTTTGCAGGAGATTATAGAAGTTTTCCCTTTTCAGTTCAACATAATCTGCTGCGTCGCTCGAAGATTCCGAAATGGTTGAGGGCATTGGCATAGTAACCATAATTATCTGATCTCCGATAGGGCCTTATCGGTTAAACTACTAAAGAATACTTTGTTTTTTACCCAACGCATTTTTTCTAGAGACTCTATCAAGTGTACTTCATTATATTCAAAGCGGTTCTCCATAAACACATCGATGTCCAGAATTAAACCAATCTCCCCAGGATCATTCTGAACAGTTTTTATCACATTCACCCTATATGGCGTTTCAGGAACCTGCATCACATCATGATGAAGATAGCCAGTAAGCGTCCAATTCAATTCTTCTAAGGACTTTGGTGGATATTTATAATAATCAGCGAGCTCAACCTTTTCCTGTTGTATGGCTATGCGATTTATGAAACGTAAACCGATTCTCGTGACCTGTCTTGGCTCTAACAATTCGCAATAGATGACCCACAATCGTAACGCTTCTGCACTGAACTTCTGCCAATTTTCGTAAGGCTTCAAGCGGCTAAAAACGAAAATCCCTTTATTAAAGTGCGCAATATGTGGATTAGCATTTGAAAGCAATTTCAAACCAACGCATCCAAAATCTTCAACTATGGGATCAACTGGTTTCTCACGAGTAATTTGAAATCTTGTTTGGCGTAAGGGTTCAACCTTGGGATAATCTGGGAGCCGCTGCTTTAACTCGCTCTGTAAACTGGTTTCATTCCACGTCACAGAAGGAACAACGCGAATATCAAGGGCAGCCTCAACAATCGGGGCCTTTGATAAATGCGGAAATTCTTCTTTTAAATCTATTGGCTTTGTCATATTTTAATATTATAATAAAAAATCATGTAAAGTCTTGGGGAATCTGGGGGCACTGTAATAATTGTTTGACCAAGGGAAAAGGGGGCATTCTTTTTCGGCTTCCTTGTGTGGCAGTTGATCGCCGGACACGTTATTGATTTCGCGGCTCGGCGGCGAGGTGGGGAACAATAGACAAGGCGGCCGCAGGTCAGCCGGTGGGGCGCTTTGGGTGGTGGGCGACGTAGAGGTCGAGAAGGCGGCGGATCATTTTCTGGTACTGCGTATGGCGCTTCCTGGCCTGCTTCTTGAAGAAATGTACAGAAGTTTTGCTCAGGCAGGGTGGGGCTGCGCCCCACCATTTCGAATTGGTGGGCCAAGGCCCACCCTACGAGTCTAACGGATCTTTTGAACGACTCCGGACGGTCAGACCATGCTGTAATCATACGGTTTTCGCATCGGACGCGAAACATAAGTATTCGCTTCAGCGTCGCCGACGAACTGCTCTTTGGCCGGATCCCAGTTGAGCTTGCGGCCCAGGCGAATCGCGATCACACCGAGGTGGCACAGACTCGCGGAGCGGTGGCCGACCTCGGCGGGGCATATAGGCGTTTTGCGTGACTTGACGCACTCGATGAAGTTGCCTATATGGTCGTTACTGAGATAGACGTGCGGGGCGTCGTCGGGAAGCTTCTCCGTAAGAATCTGCCGGTCGCTGGCGTTGATGACGCCTCGGGTCACCCATATCCAGCCGCCGGAGCCGTAGAATTTGATGCCGTGCTGCTGGCCCTTGGGGTCCTTGACGCCGCCGTGCCACTCGCTGGCCGTGGTGCTCTTGCAGGTATGGACAACGCCATTGGCGTAGGTGTACGTCACTTCGTACTCGCTGGCCGCCGTGAAGCCGCCGGGGATCATGTCGATGAGCTGCTTGCCCTCGACGCTGACGGGGCCGGAGCCATCTTGGTCCAGCGCCCAGAGCACGATGTCGTTATGGTGCGCGCCCCAGTCAGTCATCGTGCCGCCGGAGTAGTCCCACCAGTAGCGGAAGCTAAAGTGCGTCCGCTCTTTGACGTATTCGATCTTGGGCGTCTGGCCCATCCAGAAATCGAAGTCGAATCCTTCCGGGACGGGCGAGGTCTTGAACGGACCCTGCCGCAGGCCGGCGGGCAGCCAGACTTCGACCCTTTCGATTTTCCCGATTCGCCCGTTGCGGACCAGGTCGCAGGCCAACCGGAAATGGACGCTGCTGCGCTGCTGGGTTCCGGTCTGGAGCACGCGCTGGGTTTGCCGCTGAACTTCGACGAGCCGTTTGCCTTCGTCGATGGTCAGGGTGAGCGGCTTTTCACAGTAAATGTCCTTGCCGGCCTTCATGGCCGCCATGGAGACCAGCGTATGCCAGTGGTCCACCGTGCCGCAGATGACGGCGTCCACGTCTTTGCGTTCCAGGAGCTTGCGAAAGTCGGCGTAGCCTTCGGCGCCGGGAAAATCCTTTTGAGCGGCCGCCACGTGGCCGGCGTCCACGTCACAGACGGCGACGATTTGGCCGTATCTTTGGGCGTTCTTTGCGTCGCCCCTGCCTTGTCCGCCGCAGCCGATCAGGGCAAGGTTGACTTTCTCGCTGGGCGGCGGAGACTCGGCCCGCTTTGCCTGCTGAGCAGCACACTGCTCCACGAACCAGGAAGGAAGCGACGAAATGGCCGCCGCCGCACCTGCGGTCTTGAGGAACGTGCGGCGTGATCTGACAGGACTATTAGTCTGCATGATTATCTCCTGAAAAATGTGTTCTCATTTCATTCCTTATGAAACCTCGTGAGCAATTTAGGCGAAATCACGGTTCTCCGTGAGGCACTTCGAGCTTTACGAACACGTTCTGCGGCTCAGCGGGACAGTCTATCGTGTAAGTGCCCGGACCGGCCAGCAACTTCTGCGTTTCTTTCAACTGGCCGTCGATGCGATACGTGTGCGTGACCATCAAGGGCCCTTCGGGCGCACGGACCGGCAACAGATGCAGGCATGCGCGGATGGTATTGAGGCCGGTGTTGGCGGTGTATTTGACGAAGACCACCTCAGCCGGCTCGGCCAGAACGACGTCGCCGTCCCAGTTGTACCGCCAGTGGTTCACCCACGTGGGCACGCGCGATTTGTAGATTTCCCTGAAGTTTTCCGGGCGGCCCGCTGCGTAGGCGATGCGATTGTCCGTATTTTTCGCCTGCTCGCCCTGGTCCGTGCGAAAGGTTCCTCCGACGGTAAACCACGCAATCTTCGCGCCCGGCGGGGCGGCCAGCCGGACGACGACCTCGCCGCGTATCCGGCACGTGTTGCGATTCGGATCGTAGTCGCCGGGCATCGCCAGCACATACTTCTTGAGGTCCTGCGGATCGGCGGTGTTCGGATTGATAAGCATGGGGACGGTCTGCTTATTGTAGCGGTCGCCGGTTTCGTATTGAAACGTGGTCGTGCCCTTCTTCAGGGCCGGCAGGCTGGCCGGCGCGACCTGGACCCAGGTTCGAACGTTCAAGAAATCGACGGCGATTGAGCCTGCGGGACCTGACGTCTGGAGCTTCAGGAGGTAGCCGTGTGTGCCCTTCACGATGGCCGTCAGGTCGATAGCCGTCGTATCACCGGGCCGAGTCCGTCCGGCGGCTTGCCACGATAAACCGTGGTCCAAAGACACCAGAACCTCGACCGGCTGCGAGCCTTTCACAGCCACGATGGATGCCTCCGTATCGTCGTTCGGATCGTCGAGATCGTTGATTTTCGGGACGATGACGCAGGGCGTGAAGACTTCGAATATGACTTCGGCCCGGCCGTCGCGGACGATTTCCAGGCCGCCTTCTCCCGGCCGCAGATTCTCGGCCTCATAGCAGCCGTCCTGGAAATCCGTGGATGCCCTGGTCAGCATGGGCCGGTAGTCGAGCAGGCCGTTGCCGTGATTCCACCCGGTGAAGTCGCGGTGGTTTGGCTTGGGGCCTCGCGGCTCCTGCTCGATGAGGTCTCTGATCCATTTGGTCTGGGCGTAGCGCGGCAGATGCTGCCAGCGTCCATCCTGGGGCTCCCAGAAGCGGGTAAACGATTCGCCGCTTCGCAGATAGAAATCCATCGTGTGGCCCATCTCGAACCAGCGGTAGTAGTAATTGACGCGGCTGCCTTTGTAGATGTCGAAAACCCGCGCCTTGTCGGGGTCGTTTGGAAAGAACGGCGTAATGGCCGAGGGCGGGTCAACCCAAAGGCTGCGATTGCTTTGCGCCTCGGCGAGACTGGCGACGACGCCGTCCGACCGCAGCAGCACGCCGCGCACGTCAACGTCGAGATAGTGCCAGCCGCCGTCGTACCAGACCTCCGTCGCACAATGATTCCATGCCTCAAGGCCGAAGGCACGCCCCTCCGTGAAGCCGACGCCCTGGAATATGCCGTCCAGGACCGGGCCGAAGATTCCGCAGTAGGCCATGTTGTACGTGTTCAGTATCTTCAGCGGATCGCGCACCGTCGCATACTCGTCGAAGGGGTCTGGCCCTTCGAGGATTTCGTTGAAATGATACAGGCCCATCTGGTAGTCGCTAAGGTACTTCCAGATGGCCAACGCCAGCTCGTTGCCGGTTTTATCCTTCCATTGGTGAAACTGCCGGAAGCGAGCCAGGTCGGTGGTATCGGCGACGTGGTCGCTGGTCAGCCGGATGCACGTCACGCGGGCTCTCGATGCCGCCGGCATCAGCAGACAGACCAGCAGCCCGGCGATCAAAGCAAAATCCGAGCCGAATGTCCGTCTGGTTTTCATAGCCGTGGTCCTCTTGAACGACGCTTATGTTCAGCGCCGCGCATTATATGCGGACCGGGGCCACAAGGCAAGCCGGATGCAACCCTTCGGACCCCTTCAACTCAGCGACGAATTCGACTCTGGAAAACCGTACAGATTGATTCTTGACGAACAAAGAATACCGTAGAGAGACCTAAGATGCAGGGATATTAGACGCCTGATAAGCGTAAAATGGCGGGACAGTGGTGAGATTTTGTTGACGTTCGAGACTTGAATCTGATAAAATTACCATCGGCACCTACAGAGTTACCATCTTGCCGGTTCAAGTCGTTTCGTTCGTTAGAGCAATTGTAAAGCGAGGCGTTTGTTCTATGGCCCGAAAGGTGGCCGGAGGAGACCGAAACATGATGACGCCGAGAAATCCAAGAATTTGTTGTTATCAGCTTCTAACCTTGATCACGTGTCTGTTTGTACTGCCTGCTCACGCCAAATACAGCGGCGGCACAGGAGAGCCTAACGACCCGTACCAGATTGCCACAGCAGAAGATTTGATGCTGCTGGGCGAGGATCCCAATGATTACGACAAGCGCTTCATCCTGATAGCCGACATCGACCTATCGGCCTTTGACGGGAAGGAGGGCCGGCCCGCGTTCAACATCATCGGCGACTCCTACGAGCACCTTATAGAGTACGGGACAGACGGTATAGTTCGTCTCGAAGGGACTCCTTTCACAGGAGTCTTCGATGGCAACGGACACACCATCTCCCATCTGACGGCAGTGAACGCCCAGACCACCTGTCGAGGGCTCTTTGGCGGGCTTGCGTCCAGTGGTCAGATTTTGAACATGGGCGTCGTGGATGTCAACGTCACTTCATCGGATGGGCCAGTTGGTAGCCTGGTCGCGTACAACCATGGCACCGTTACCCGCTGCTACAGCACGGGCACAGTCATTGGAGCATCGGATGTTGGTGGGCTGGTGGGGTCCAACATCGGGAGTATCAGCGAGAGCTACAGCAGCAGCGCAGTCAGCGGGACTGGCGAGAATGTCGGTGGCCTCGTGGGGTCCAATAGGGAAGAGATAGTGTTCTCCGGCCCCGGCATGTGGGGCGACTTGTGCCAAGGTCGCGTTTTCAGTGCTTATTCTGCAGGCAGCGTTAGCGGCAGGAGGGCCGTTGGCGGGCTGGTGGGGGACAACTCGGGTGGTGATGTGACGCAGTGTTACAGCACCGGCTTGGTCAGCGGCACTGAGGATGTCGGCGGGCTCGTGGGGTACAAGAACGACTATAGCAGCGTCACGAGTTGTTTCTGGGACATTCAGACCTCCGGCCAAGCCACCAGTGCCGGGGGCACGGGCAAGACCACAGCCGAGATGCAGACGGCCAAGACATTCCTCGAAGCCGGCTGGGACTTCGTGGGCGAGACGGTTAATGGCAGCGACGATATATGGAAGATATCTGAGGGTTTGGATTATCCACGTCTCTCGTGGCAGAAATACAGCGGCGGGACGGGAGAGCCTAACGACCCGTACCAGATCGCCACGGCCGCCGATCTGATCGCCCTCGGCGAGACCCCCGAAGATTACGACAAGCATTTCCTCCTGACCGCCGACATCGACTTGGACCCGAACCTCCCCGGCCGCAAAGTCTTCGACAAGACCGTCATTGCCCCGGATACAAACGACGTAGAATCGGACTTTCAAGGAACTTCTTTCACCGGCGTCTTTGACGGTAACGGTTACAAAATCTCGCATCTGACGGTCACGGGTGGAAGCTATCTGGGCCTATTTGGAAGTCTGGCATCCGGAGCCGAGGTCAAGGACCTGGGTGTAGCTGATACCAACATTGTTGGTTCAGGTCTCTATGTCGGTGGGCTGGTGGGCTACAACAATGGGGGGACTGTGGCTCAATGCTACAGCACCGGTGCAGTCAGTGCTTCCCGTGTCGGCGGCATGGTCGGGGAGAACTATGGTACTGTGACTCAATCCCACAGCAGCGGCTCGGTCAGTGGCCATGGGTCGGTCGGCGGACTGGTGGGGTGGAACGGGAGTGATGTAACCCACTGCTACAGCACAGGTGCGGTCAGCGGAACTTCGTATGTCGGCGGGCTCGCAGGAATGAATCTGGGTGGGTTGACCAAATGCTACAGCACCGGCGCGGTCAATGGTGGCGGCGGCCTCGTGGGTGCCACGGTGGCCAAGGGGGCGTTCGGCATTCGGGGCTGGGCAATCGACTGTTTCTGGGACATCCAGACCTCAGGGCGGACTTGGAGCGACGGTGGCACGGGCAAGACCACGGCTGAGATGCAGACGGCCAAGACCTTCCTTGATGCCGGGTGGGACTTCGTGGGCGAGACGGCCAACGGAACGCAAGACTTATGGTGGATCAACGAAGGAAAGGACTATCCGAGGCTGTGGTGGGAAGCCCAGTAGATTTACGATTTTCGATTGACGATTGTCGATTTACGATTCAGCCACGAAAGCACAAAGACACAAAGAAATGATAACTCAAAACCTTCGTGACTTAGTGACTTAGTGGCAACAAGAATCAGCGTGTATCTGCGTTCATCAGCGGTTCAAAAGCCATTATTTCAGGCCGGCGAAGAAACGCTTGAGGCGGGGCTGGTATTTGTCGGTGATGTCGAATGAACCGATGACGCCCTTGGCTTTTCCGACGATTTGCTCTCTTTCCACGAATCCGAAGAATCTCGAATCCCTGCTGCGGTCTCTGTTATCGCCCATGACGAAGTAGCTGTTCGCCGGCACGGTGGCCGGGCCGAAGCTCCGCCGGGCGAGGATCGAGGGAATGCTCATGACCGCATGGGCCGAGCCGTCCAGGTCCTCGGTGGCTAAGATGCAATAGTCTCGTAACTCGCTCGACAAGTATTCTTCGTATTTGGGGTCGGCTTGTGTGTAGGGGATCGGCTCTCCATTTATGAAAAGCACGTTGTTTTTCATTTCGACGGTCTCGCCGGGCAGGCCGATGACGCGTTTGACCAGCCGCACGCCGTCGTCGGGGGAAAAGCATACTACGATGTCACCCCTTTGGGGGTCGGACCACTTGGCCAGCCGATGCAGGGTCAGCGGAACTCGCAGGTCGTAGGCAATCTTATCCACGTAGATCAGGTCTCCTTCGAGGATGGTCGGATTCATCGAGCCGGTCGGGACCCAATTCCAGTCGGCCAGCGACGATTTTACCGGAATCACCACCAGAACGATGAAAAGGATGGTCCCTCGACATTCTTTCCAGGACTTGCACACGAATTGCTTGATTCTTTTTGCGTTCATATCTTCCTCACTGTCAGTATCGGTTGGCAAACATGGCTTCTATACGTGAAAAATCCCCCAAAGTTCTTCAACGAATCTTTTTTTGAGGCCGGCTGAGGGCCTCGTGCGTTTGAGAAAAGAGACCTTGTCACGGTTGCATCCGGGCCGGAAACATAGTATTCTGGCTGCCCAGGGCAACCACATAGGGTTGCCCCTACTGAAGAAATGGCGGGTGGCAGCCTCAAACGATCCTGGGGGTGTTTTGTCCCTAAAATCGGCGGTATTTTCCGTTGAGGGACGGCCGACGCCACTTGACTTTTTCGTTGCCTGCGGGTAATCTCGTTGCCCGTAAAAGTGTGTATTTAAGGATAGCCGAAAACCTATGAAGGAAACCAATAAGCCACAGGAGCAGCCTGCCCGGCCGGCGGGGGCCGGGTTCGAGGATATGCGTATCCTCGACGAGCTCAAGAATTCCTATCTGAACTACGCGATGAGCGTGATCGTTTCGCGTGCCCTGCCGGACGTGCGCGACGGGCTGAAGCCCTCGCAGCGACGCATCATGGTTGCGATGCACGATTTGAACCTCGGCCCGCGAAGCAAGCACCGCAAGTGTGCGAAAATCGTCGGCGATACGGGCGGCAACTACCACCCCCACGGCGACCAGGCGACCTACGGAACGCTCGTGCGAATGGGGCAGGACTGGGCGATGCGCTACACGCTGGTCGATCCGCAGGGCAACTTCGGGAGCATCGATTCCGACCCGCCGGCGGCGATGCGATATACCGAAGCCCGCATGACGGCTGCGGCGATGGATATGCTCGATGATATCCGGTACGAAACGGTCGATTTTGTGCCGAACTACGACGAGACGCGAATGGAGCCGACGGTCCTGCCGTCGAAGTTTCCGAATTTGTTAGTCAACGGCTCGACGGGAATCGCGGTCGGCATGGCAACGAATATTCCGCCGCACAACGTCGGCGAGATTTGCGATGCGCTGCTGCTGGTCATCGATGAGCCGGGCTGCGGTTTCAAGGACATTATGAAGCGTCTGCCCGGCCCGGACTTTCCGACCGGCGGGATCATCTGCGGCCGTAAAGGCATCCTGGAGGCGTACTCGACCGGCCGGGGCCATTTGATGGTTCGCGGGAAAGTTGACGTCGAAGAAAGCAAACGCGGACGGGATCAAATCGTCATCACCGAGATTCCCTACATGGTCGTCAAGACCACCATTGTCTCGAGGATCGCCGAGTGCGTTCAGAACAACACGCTGCCGGAAATCGCCGACGTCCGGGATGAGTCGGACCGCCACGGGCTGCGGATCGTCGTCGATTTGAAAAAGGACGCCGACCCCGATATCGTACTCAATAAGCTGTATCGCTATACGCCTTTGCAGACCACCTTCGCCATCGCCAATATCGCGCTGGTGGACAGTCGGCCTGAGACCCTCAATATCCGGGAGATGCTGGACTATTTCATCGGGCATCGCAAAGTTGTCATCCGCAGGCGAAGCCAGTTTCTCCTGGAGCGATGCCGGAACAGGGCTCATATTCTCGAAGGCCTCATTCTGGCCGTCAGTGACATTGACGACATTATCGACTTGATCAAGAAATCGCCGGATGCGCCCACGGCCAAGCTGAACCTGATGAAAAAGCCTTTGCATCTGGCGGAGCTGGCCACCATCAGGAAGATTCTGCCCGAAGCGTTTATCAAGGCAAAGAGCAAAGGCGACCACTTCCTGACGGGCCCGCAGGCCGACGCGATCCTGACCATGCAGTTGCAGCGATTGACCGGCCTGGAGATCGAAAAGCTCGCCCAGGAGTACGCCGAGCTGACCGAGCAGATCGAGGGCTACGAAGCGATCCTCTCCAGCGACCAGGTTCTGCTGGATATCATTCGCGAAGACATCCACGAGATCAAGGAAAAGTACGGCGACGCCCGCCGGACAAAGATAGCCGCCCAGGCCGAGCAGTTGGAAGTGGAAGACCTGATCGCCGAAGAAGAAGTGATCGTGACGGTTAGCCACAGCGGCTACGTCAAGCGCCTGCCGATTGACACCTATCGCCGGCAGGCCCGCGGCGGCCGCGGCATCATCGGCTCGGACATCAAAGAAGGCGATTTTATCAAGCACCTGTTCATCGCCTCGACGCACGACTATCTGCTGATCTTCACCAACCGCGGCAAATGTTACTGGCTGAAGGTCTATGACGTCCCGAGCCTGTCCAGACAGAGCAAAGGAAGAAATATCGTCAACCTGCTGAACCTCGGCAACCAGCAGATCGCCTCGATTATCAACGTCAGCAGTTTCGAGGACGAGGCCGGCGAGAATAAGCCGCAGCGGCAACTGATTATGGCCACGAAAAACGGCACGGTAAAAAAGACGACGCTATCCGCATACGGCAACCCGCGAGCCAGCGGCGTGATTGCCATCAATCTGGACCCCAACGATGACTTGATCGGCGTGGCGCTGACCACCGGAAGCAATCATATCGTCTTAGGGACGCGCGACGGCATGACGATTCGCTTCGACGAAGGCCAGGTCCGTTCGATGGGCCGGGCCTCGCGCGGCGTGCGAGGTATCAAGCTTCGGACCAGCGACGCCGTGGTCGGCATGGTCATCGTCGAGGAGAAGGCGGCGCTGTTTACCGTCTGCGAAAACGGGTACGGCAAACGGACCGGGCTTGAAAACTACCGCGTGCAGAGCCGGGGCGGTGTGGGTCTGAAGAATATCAAGACCAGCTCCCGCAACGGCAAGGTCGTCGCGCTCAAAGCCGTCCAGGGCACGGACGATTTGATGATGATCACCGCCCATGGGATGATTATTCGCACGGGGCTGGACCAGATCCGCTCGATCGGCAGAAATACGCAGGGTGTGCGGCTGATCAACCTCAAGGAGGATGACAAGCTCGTCGCCGCCGAAAAGATCATCGCTGAAGAAGCACAGAGCGGCGAAGATGACGCGAACGGCAACGGCAATTCCAACGGTAATTCCAACGGCAAGGGCAACTCCAACGGCAAGGGCAGCTCAAAATCAGAGCCGGAAACACAAGCCGGGCGAAAATCCAACGGCGACAAAAAGACCGGCAGGAAGTAACGCGAACCGGGACGGGCACGAGTACCCTGGGCACGAGCTGGTTTACGTCATTGCCGGCGAAGACGACTCGCTGGTCGGCGCTCGGTGCGGGGAGCTTCTCGATACGCTGCTGGCCCCGTCGCAGCGGGTGACGGGGCTTCTGGACGCCGAGGCCGCTTCGGTCTCGGCCTGCGAGGTGCTGGACGAGCTGCGAACGGCGCCGTTTCTGACCGACAAGCGCGTCGTGCTCATCAGGAGGGCGGACGAATTCATCTCCAATAACCGCGAGCTGCTCGAGAAATATCTGGAGCATCCCTGTCCCACGGGCCGGCTGGTACTGACGGTCAAGAGCTGGGACGCGCGCACGCGCCTCGCCAAGGCGCTGCCGAAGGTGGGCCAGTTGATCAGCATCACGGCGCCAAAGCCCTGGGAGCTGCCCCAGCGCCTGGTCCAGTATGCGGCCGAAGCCCATGATAAGCGGCTCAGCCGGGACGCCGCGGAGTTTCTCGTCGAGCTGTCCGGCGACGAGCTGACGCGGCTGTACAGCGAAATCGACAAATTGGCCTTGTTTACAGGCGACGAAAAGCTCATCACGCCGAAGCACATAGAATCGCTCACGGGCCGCAATCGCTTGTTCAACGCCTTTGCCGTGATTGACGCCGTTGTCGCGGGTAGCGCCGCCCAGGCCATCGAGCGGCTGCGGGGCATGTTCGAAGAGGACAAATCCACCGAGTACACGGTCGTCGGCGCCTTCGCCTTTCATTTCCGCCGGATGTTCAACGCCAAGGTCCTGCTCGAAAAAGGCTTCGCCGCCGGCGAGGTCGCAAAGAGACTGCGAATGTGGGGCAACACAGACGGTTTCTTCGCCCAGGTCCGGCAAATGAGCCTGCGGCAAATCGGCAAGTGCCTCCAGCATCTGGCCGAGACCGACTACGCGATAAAAACCGGCCGGACAAAATCCCCCGTGGCCATGGAGCAGTTAGTGATAAGCCTGGTTGCAGGATAATCCTAACGTACCCTGCCGGTCTCTTAGAACATTTCCAACCGTTCAGAATTTTCTTGCACTTTCGCGTCCTGGATTTCGGCGAGCCAGCGGTCCGAGTCGGATTTGCTGTAACCTAAGAAAGCGGAGTCTTTGTCGTGATTGCGGTATGCTTCAGCGGCCTTGTGCTTGTTCACATTGGCGTAGCAATAAATGCAGCCGTGCGGGCAGGTATCGTACGTCCCGATGTCGGTACTTTCGGTGCAGCCGCATTGTGGCCTTGTGGGCTTTTCCTTATGCTCAAGGCCGCCGGGGAAAAAGAGCTGCTCAATGATACTGCCGTCGATGCAGTGGGCTTTTTGGATTGCCGGGCCGAGCAGATAATCGCCGCAGCAGGAAGACATCCGGATGCCGTGACGCTCGGCGATGGCCGCCAGCTCGTTGGCCAGGTCGATTTTGAAGCTCTTATTGCATGGGGTGATGTTCACGCTTGCGGCCTTTTCGAATTCCGCGAAATTGCGTTTGACCTTGCCGTATTCGGTCACGAAGCTGAATATGCAGCGCTCGACGAGGCCCTCGAATTCGCAGGCCAGCTCTTCAAAGGCTTCGAGGAAGAAATTGCGGTCGCAGAGGTCGGACAGGATGATCGGATCGAAACGCCAGTTGATATGCCGGGGCGAATACATTCTGCTGAGCTGCTTGAGGCTTTCAATCGCCGATTGCCTGTCCAGGCCGCTCTCAAAGACGCCCGGCAGGCCGGTCACGGTGTAATTGAAATAGAACTTGTAGCCCAGGCCGTCGATGATTCTGAGGTTCTCCAGAAAAGGAGTGAAGTTCTTGGACCAGAACACAAAACAAACGACGTCTTCGGGCTTGAGCGATACAACGTAACGGCGTCCGCCGAACGGATTCACCACGCCGGCAAAGCCGTCCTTGAGCCGCCGCATAAACCAGTCGCCGTAAAACGCCGGGATATCCGTTCTGCGAGATACCGAAATAATTCTCTTCATATCTACATATCATAAGAATCACGGGCAAAAACGACAAGCTTTCCCGGAAGATATAGTCTGGTTCCTGGCCTTGACGGGCGCACGGCATTACGATAGACTCCTGCGACGGCTCGATGTAGAACCGGTCTTAGGAAATTTCAGTTCGCAATACAGAAAGGAGATGCCATGGTCGCAAGGATTGTTTCGGGAACAATACTTTGTCTTTTGGTCGGCGTCGTCATCTCAGGCTGCGGACCTGCTCCACAGGCGATGGACGTGGCCGGCAAGCCTTACCTATTGGATACCGGGCTGGTATCTCGCTCGATTTCCTTCGAGAATCCGACGGGTGCTCCGGGCGAGGGCGGCAAGGCGGCCAGCAAGCTCGGCGTCGGGCGCAAAGGCGCGCCGTCGATCACGCTCAAGGCCGGCCAGGAGGTGCAGCTTTGCGACATTGAAGGGTCCGGGACGATCCGGCATATCTGGATGACGACCAGAAAGAACCCCGCCAACCTGCGAAGCCTCGTGCTGCGCGCCTGGTGGGACGACCAGGGACATCCGAGCATCGAATGTCCCATCGGCGATCTGATGGGCTTTGCGCACGGCAAGGTCATGCCCTATCACTCGGCGGCGCACTCGGTGGGCCAGAACGCCGGCATGAACATCTGGCTGCCCATGCCGTTTACGAAACGCGCCAGGATCACGCTGACCAACGAGGGCAAGGAGGGCGTACCGTTGTACTATCAGATTGACTATACGATTGCCGATAACCACCCTGCCGACGTCGGTCGGCTGCACGTGCTGTTCCGCCGGGAGAACCCGACCACAACCAGGCGGGATTTCGAGCTGCTGCCACACCGGAAGAACAAGGGCCGCTTCGTGGGCGCTGTTATTGGCATCCGCAACCTGACGCCGGACCAGTGGTGGGGCGAAGGAGAGATCAAGGTCTATATGGACGGCGACACGGACTTTCCCACCATCTGCGGCACCGGCAGCGAGGATTACGTGGGCCTGTCCTACGGCATGCAGCAGACGCCGTTCCTTTACAACGGATGCAGCCTCAACGAGAAGAGTTTCGTCTCGATGTATCGATGGCACCTGCCCGACCCGATTGCGTGGCAAAAAGAGTGCCGCATTACCATCCAGCAAATCTCCTGGAAGCAGGGCTTAGCCGAGACGCAGGACGACTGGTCGAGCGCGACGTTCTGGTACGAGCCGGTACCCAGCGCGGCGCTGCCGAAAATGCCGGACGTGCAGGCGCGGACGGCGGACATCTGGCAGGATTAGCGCCTTTAAGCCCATAACAAAATGAACGGACTGTCATTCTGAACGGAGCGTAGCGCAGTGAAGAATCTCTTTTTCACGTCCGAATCCCAGATGCTTCGCCTTCAGCTCAGCATGACAACGAAAATAGATCAGTTTGAGTAATAAGGAGAGAATTATGTCACGAAGATTGTTAGCTGTTGTATGTGTCGCGGGATTGGTGTGGATGGCCGGCTGCGAGTGCTGCAAGAAGGCAAGTGCGGATAAGGAGATGGCGGGCGCCATCAAGGTCTTCAACGGCAAGGACCTGACCGGCTGGGAGGCCACCGGCGGCGCCAAGTGGACTGTCGAGAACGGCATGCTCGTCGGAACCCAGGGCGAAAAGAACGCGCCGGGCGACTTGTTCACGAAGGCGACGTACAAGAACTTCGTCGCGAGCCTGACCTACCGCACCGAGTGGCCCTGCAACAGCGGCCTGTGGTTCCGCTTCCAGTCGCCCAATATAGCCTACCAGGCGGACATCCTCGAATACAAAAAGCCCGTGGCCTGGTCGGGGACGCTCTATTGCCCCGGCAAGCTGTTCCTGGCGATCAACGAAGACCCGACGATTGTTAACCGCGAGGGCTGGAACACGATCAAGGTTCGCGCCGAGGGCGATCATCTCCAGATATGGCTGAACGGCCATCAAACCGCCGACGTGCACGATAGCACGACCGATTCGGGCAAGTTAGGCTTCCAGGTCCATCCGGGCGCGGAATTCGGACCGATGAAGATTGTCGTGCGCGAATTGCTGCTCAAGCCGCTCTAAGCCGGGACTTCGTCCTGGATGTATTCTCTTTGCTTGTACCAGCGGGCGATGGGGATGAACAGCACGGCGGTCACAATCATGGCGATCATAAAGAACCAGTAGTAGTTGGCGCCGGGCAGCTTGCTCGTACCGTCCTGGTTCTTGATCAGGAAATTGACCACCGCTGTGAACCAATTGCCAAGGGCGATCGATAGCAGATTGAGTGACTGAATCAGGGACTTCATCTTTTTTGGAGCCTGCGTGTAGGCGAACTCGAGCGCCGTGACGGAGACCATGACCTCGGCCGCCGTCAGGAAAACATACGCAAAGAATTGCCACCCGATGGAGGGCCGGCCGCCGCCGGCGATCTGGTTCTCAATCCATATCGGAACCAGGAAACTTCCGGCGGTCACGAACATCCCGATACCCATCCGGCGCAATGGCGTCATGCCCCACATCCGGTTGAGGGCGGGATAGATCGCATACGTGAACAGCGGGATCAGAATCATGACCAGAAAAGGATTGGCCGCCTGCATTTGCGCGGGCCGCCAGGTGATCCAAAGCCATCGCAGCTCCATGTTCTGGGCCTGGAGGACCCAAGCGGACTCCGACTGATAGAACAGCGCAAAGAACATCGCGACGTATACGAAGATGATGCAGAGCTTGCCTAATGTAACGGCCCCCTCCCTGTCGAGCGTCTGGAACCAGTCGAGCTTGCCCGAGGGCGGGATGTCCACCAGCCTGTAACGCCCCAGCCAGTAGGTTAATGTCGCGGCCACCATCAAGACCGCCGGGACGCCAAAGCCCACGGCGGGACCATATTTATCCAGGAGAATCGGACAGAGGAACATCGAGACGGCGGCCCCTAAATTGATCGAGAAGTAGAACCAGCCGTAGAACCCTTCTATCAGGTGCTTGTTCGAAGGCCCGAACTGGTCGCCGACGTTCGCGGTGACACAGGGCTTGATGACCCCGGATCCGAGGGCGATCAGCACGAGTCCGCCGGTCAGTCCCAGCCGCGTGTGGTCCCAGGCCAGGGCGAAGTACCCCACGCAATAAACGATTGAGAACAAAATGATGGTCTTGAATTTGCCAAGCCAGACGTCGGAGATCACGGCGCCAACAATCGCCATGAAATAAACAGCCCCGGTGAATAAATGGAACCACGCCTTTGCTGGCTCCTCGGCCATGACGGCCAGCACGCCGTTCGGCCCCATGAGATACTTGGTCATGAACACCATGAGGATGGAGCTCATGCCGTAGAAGGCGAATCGTTCGGCGGCCTCGTTGGCCAGAATATAGGGCATGCTGCCGGGCATTTTCTTCGACGGAACCGGGGCTGTCAGGAGTCTGCTCTTTGTCATAGTGCGATATGGTACAAACGGCATCGCCCGAATTCAAAGAAGAAATTGGGGAACTTGAAAAATACTCACAAGCGACGACCCGCCCGAAGTCATCCCGAAAGTTCCTTGATTCGAATCGGCGCTGATGGTAATATCCCTGCGTCCAAAAGGGGCACGTGTAATATGGCGACACCGGATTCAATTTAGGAGTACGAAGCCATGAGAATGTCATCCATCTCCGCAATACTAAGAAACGCGCTTTTGACGGGAGTCCTGACCATGAGCATGATCGGCTGTGCACCCAATGCCAAGGAAGCAGAGCTTCAGAAATTCATTTCGGCGCACGTGGACAAAGTCAAGCCGCTGGCCCGGCAGCGGAACCTGGCCTCCTGGGACGCCGCCATCAGCGGCAAGGAAGAAGACTACAACAAGGCCAGCGAATTGACGCTCAGGATTCGCCAAATCTACAGCGACCCGAAGGAGTTTGCCTTCCTCAAGAGCGTAAAAGAGTCCGGAGGAGTAAAGGACACGCTAAGGGCCCGGCAATTGGATTTGCTCTATAACGCCTACTTGACGAACCAGATTGAGCCGGAGCTGCTCAAACAAATCGTCGATCTGGGTTCGAAGATCGAAAGAGACTTCAGTACGTTTCGCGGCGTCATCGACGGCGAAAAAGTCACCGATAACCAGATCACGGAGATCCTGAAAACGCAGACCGATTCGGCTAAGAGAAAGCAGGCGTGGCTGGCGAGCAAACAGGTGGGGGCGGCTGTGGCGGAAGATACGATCCGGCTGGTCAAATTGCGAAACCAGGCGGCTCGCAAGCTCGGCTTCGATAATTTCCATACGCTCTCTCTGGCGACAGACGAGCAGGACATCAAGGAGATGGACCGGATTTTCCAAGAGCTTTATGAATTGACCAACGAGCCTTTCGCCCGGCTCAAGGCCGACCTGGACCACACATTGGCGGCTAAATATGGTGTCGCCGTCGCCGAGCTGATGCCCTGGCATTATCACGACCGGTTCTTCCAGGAGACCCCAATGGTCTATGACCTGGATCTGGATGCTTACTACGAAGGTAAGGACGTCAGAGAGCTGGCGAAACGATTCTACGCCGGCATCGACCTTCCGGTAGACTCGATCCTCGCCCGCAGTGATTTGTACGACCGCGAAGGCAAGAATCCGCACGGCTTCTGTGAGGACATGGACCGCGAAGGGGACGTCCGCATTCTGGTCAATCTCGAGAACAACGAATACTGGATGGAAGTCATCCTGCACGAATTGGGCCATGGCGTTTACTTTCAATACCACGACGCGGAGACGCCCTACCTGCTCCGAGAGCCGGCGCACACGTTTACAACGGAAGCGATCGCCATGTTCTTCGGCCGCCTGAGCCGTAATCCCGCCTGGATGCAGCAGATGCTCGACCTGTCCGACCGGCAGCGGGCCGACATCGAGAAGGTCAGCGACAAATACGCCCAGCTCAAGCAGCTCATTTTTGCGCGATGGGCCATGGTGATGTACGAGTTCGAGAAGCAGCTTTATGCCAATCCCGACCAGGACCTCAACGCTCTGTGGTGGCGGACGGTCGAGAAGTACCAGCTCGTGAAAAAGCCGGAGGGCCGGGATGAGCCGGACTGGGCCGCCAAGATTCATCTTCCGCTTTATCCATGCTATTACCACAACTACTTGTTGGGCGAGCTGCTCGCCTCTCAACTGCACCACCATATCGTGCAAAACGTCCTGAAGCTCAGGTCGGACCAGAACGTCAGCTACGTCGGCCAAAAACGCGTCGGCGATTTCCTGCGAGAGAAGGTCTTCGAGCCCGGCGCGGTTTATCGCTGGAACAAGATGATCGAAAAGGCCACCGGCGAGTCGCTGACGCCGAAATACTTCGTGGCCCAATTCGTCAAGTAACAATAGAGCCTGTCCGACGGGTCGGACAGGTCTGACAGGCGGATAGACGACGATACCACTTTACAGTTGATTTGGAACAGGTGAGCGATGGATTTACAGGAACGGTCATTACCGGAAATTACGGTCAAGGCGTTTGTTTTGGGTGTGGTGCTCTCGGTGATTCTGGCGGCGGCGAACGCGTACCTGGGTCTGTTTGCCGGCATGACGGTCTCGGCGTCGATCCCGGCGGCGGTGGTCTCGATGGGCGTCCTGCGGCTGTTTCGCAAGAGCAACATCTTAGAGAACAATATCGTGCAGACGGCGGCCTCAGCCGGCGAGTCCCTGGCGGCCGGCGTCATCTTCACCCTGCCGGCCCTGGTCGTCATGGGTTACTGGGATGACTTCGGCGGCAAGAACTACTGGTGGATCACCATCATCGCGGCGTTCGGCGGCCTGTTAGGCGTGCTATTCACGATCCCGCTTCGACGCTCGCTCATCGTCGAAGGCAATCTGCAATTCCCCGAAGGCGTCGCGACGGCCAAGGTCCTCGAAACGGGCCAGGAGGGCGGCAAAGGCGTCTGGACCATCGCCGTGGCCTCCATTATCGGTGGGTTGTTCAAGCTTATTGCCAAAGGCGTCGGCCTGTGGCCCGAAGCCGTCGAAGGAGCCGCAGGAATGGGCAAAACGCTGCTCTATTTCGGCTCGAATCTCAGCCCGGCGTTGCTGTCGGTCGGCTACATCGTCGGATTGAATATCGCCGTGCTCATCTTTTTGGGTGGAGCGGCCAACTGGTACATCGCCATTCCTATCTGTGCGGCATTCTCAGAGGGCGCTGCGGACGTCAGCGCCGTCGATAGGGCTTACGGCATCTGGTCCGCCCAGACGCGATATATCGGCGTCGGCGCCATGCTTATCGGCGGCCTGTGGACCATCTTCAAGATGCGGCGTTCGCTGCTGAGCGGCATTAAGAGCGGCCTGGCGGCCTACCGCGCCATGAGCCACGAGAAGGTTCAGATCGAGCGGACCGAAAAAGATATACCCATGAAATGGATTCTCGTGCTGATTGCCGGCTCGATTGTCCCGCTGTTTGTTATCTATCAGGTCTTTGTTGCGGATATCTGGATCAGCTTGCCCATGGCGGTTGTCATGCTGGTCGCAGGTTTTCTGTTCGCGGCCGTGGCGGCCTACATGGCCGGCCTGGTCGGCTCGTCCAACAATCCCATCTCCGGCATTACCATCGCCACCATCGTCGTATCGTCCCTCTTGCTGCTGGTGCTCATGGGCAAGCACGCCGAGAAAGGCCCGGCGGCGGCTATCATCATCGGCAGCGTCGTTTGCTGCGCCGCGGCGATATCCGGCGACAACATGCAGGACCTCAAAGCCGGAAGGCTCGTCGGCGCGACGCCCTGGAAGCAGCAGGTGATGGAGATCGTCGGAACACTGTCCGGGGCAGTCATTATTGCCCCTGTCCTGATGCTGCTGCACGAAGCATACGGCTTCAAGGGCGAGCCCGGCCTGCCGCCGGAGAAAATGGCCGACGCCCTATCCGCCGTTCAGGCCAACCTGATGGCCTCGGTCGCACAGGGCGTGTTCAAGGGCCAGATGCCCTGGACCTTCGCTTTCATCGGGATGGGCGTCGGAGCGGCGATTATTGCCATGGATATGCTTCTGGAGGCCAGAAGAAGCTCGTTCCGCATGCCGGTGCTTGCTGTGGCCATCGGAATCTACTTGCCGCTGGAGTTAGCGGTGCCGATCTTCGCCGGCGGCATTATCCACTGGCTGATCGGCGGATTCCACAAGCGATGGAAGACTGCCCCCGAGCAGGTCGAGCAGGCCGGCCGCAACGGCTTGCTCTTTGCCTCCGGCCTGATTACCGGCGAAGCGCTCATGGGCATCCTCTTAGCGATCCCCATCGTCATTCTCAAGCAGTACAAGATCGACCTGCCCATCATCAAGCATATATGGGGCAAGACCCTGCCCCTGGGCGGTCTGCTCGGCACCGTGCTGTTAGTCGGCGTGGCCTGGTGGCTCTATGTCGCCGCACGAGGTAAGAAAACCAAGACGCTGGATTGAACAAACAACCGCCGAATGTGCTTGTTGTTTTCTTTCTGCATTCTATTGGAGGTGAGATATGGCTAATTCGAATTGCAAAGGGAACCATCCAACAGGTTCAACGTGCTGCTCATGCGATGTGGCCCAAAAATGCCAGGGCTCAGACCTGAATCGGCGCGAGTTTATGACTGCAACAGGGATCGCAACCACAGCGGCCTTTGTCTTGCCCGCTCTGCTCAACAATTCGCATGGCGCCGCAAACAGATCCAATCGACGGCAGCCTGTTTTTCGCCCTTTGACCGTTCAGCCAGTTTTCAATTGCGAAATATACGAGCGAAAAGCGGCAGCCAGTTGGCGCGTGACCGGAGCGATCCAGAACGAGCAGGAGCTCCGCCAGGAAGAACAACACATCCGGCGAGATTTGGAGCAGATGGCCTCGTCCGCCGATTTCCCGCTGGAAATCCGTCCGTTGGTCACTGTGCGCGACGCAGAGCAAGCCGTGGCGGTGACCAAAGAAGATTACGACGTCATGATTATTTACGCAGCTCGGCGGAATGTAAAAGTTCTTGAGGCTCTGGCCGTACCGGAAAAGTGGAATCTGATGTTCGTCAGACATCGCTCCGGCCCACTCTACTACATGTATATCGGTGCGCACACTCATTTCCTGCGAAAAAGGCGCGACGAGTTTGGCCAGCCGGGTATGGACGTGCACGACATTGTCGTAGATGACCACGCCGAGCTTCTGTGGCGGCTGCGCGCATTCTATGGATTGAAAAATACCGTCGGCAAACGAATTGTCGCGGTCGGCGGACCGGGCGGATGGGGAGCGGACGGACAGGAGGCGCCGGACCATGCCCGGCAAACCTGGAAACTGGATATCGTCCCGGTTTCCTACCCTGAGCTTGGCGAGCGAATCAAGAAAGCGCGTCAGGATGAAAGCCTGCTGAGCCATTGCCGCAATGAGGCGGATAAATATCTGGCGCAAAAGAACGTGGTCCTTGAGACTTCGAAAGACTTTGTCTATAATGCTTTTATCCTGTGCGAGGTCTTCCGCGACCTGCTCGACGAGGCCCAGACCGACGCAATTACGATAAACAATTGCATGTCCACCATTATGCCCGTTTCGCAAACCACGGCTTGTCTGCCGCTGAGCCTGCTAAATGACGAGGGCTACATGGCGTTTTGCGAGTCGGACTTCGTCGTCATTCCCTCGGGCATTCTGCTCCGCTACATCTCCGGCAAGCCCGTTTTCTTTTGCAATCCCTCCTTGGGTCACGACAGTGGGGACGCGACTCTGCGGGAGCCGATTCTGACCGTCTCTCATTGCACGGCTCCGAGAATGATGAACGGCAAAGAGCCGGAGCCGGCGAGAATCCTTACGCACTATGAATCGGACTTCGGCGCCGCGCCTAAAGTCCAGATGCGCAAAGGCCAGGTTATTACGATGCTCAATCCGGACTTTGCCGGCCGGCGGTGGTTAGGTTTCACCGGCACAATCATCGATACGCCCTTCTACGAGATCTGCCGCACTCAATTGGACGTGGCGGTTAAAGCAGACCGCGAGCAGCTGATCGAAGAAGTCCGAGGCTTCCACTGGATGGTGGCGTATGGCGACTACCTGCGCGAGGTGGGCTACGCGGTTAAGAAAGCAGGTCTGGAATGGCAAAAATTGGCTTAAGCCGCCCCGGCTGAAATTGACGATTCACGACGTATTTCCCAAGCGCCGGACCTCATCGAGGCTTTCGGCAAAATATGTAAAAGTCCCAAACAAAATCCTAATAAAATCCCTGGTGAATGCAGATTCTTAACAGCTGCCCTTACATATCAACCTGCTGTATATAGGGAGATCCATCAGGTAACTCCACGACGCTAAAATCCGAAAAGAGAACAGATGACTCATTCTTCAATTTCTGCAACAACCCGGCAATAAAACGACGCATTTCTTCATCACACGATCTACTGCCCCTTAGTTTTATTAAATGTCGCAACTCTCTCGCATTGGCCGTCATAACAAGTTTTGTTGCGGTCGCATTTGGTAACAGGCTTCTCGCAATAGATCGTATAACGTTCTGGTCCTTTATTGTCCCTGACGATTCAAGAGCATTTTTCAGTTTGGTATATGCCTGTTTGGAAGAACTAACGGCCTTTTCCCAGAACGATAGCAACTCAGGAAAATGTCTCAATTGGTCTGGTTCGATAAATGTTGCATCTGTTTCATCATGAAACTGTTGCGATAGTTGACTAAAGGAAACACCAACGCGATGTCTTACTAACTGATGAGTTAAAGTCCGTGATATACCAGTAATTAAAAATGTCCAATTTACATGCTCCAAAACACTATTGTGACCCATCTTTATGAGATGTCGAATAAAATCCGCGTTACTCTTTTCCGATTGGACATCACCAAAAGAAAAATAGCATAGTCGACCTGCAACTTCTATCACCTCTTCTGAGTCGTTTGCATTTGGACTCCTTTTCCAAGAAGTACGTTCCCGTTGCAAAGCAGTGAGGAATTCTTCTACATCAAAGCTCGGACGACTAATGGTATAAATATTCACGGTCTGTTTGCTCCTAATCCCGTTCCGGCCTCCTTGTTAATCTGCTGCAATTGCGCATTTTCGAGGTCAGCGATCTTTTGCCTGATGGTAACCTGATCATAGTACTGCATTTTATCAATTTGGCCCGCTATGTCATTGAGTCTCTTTTCAACTTGGACATCTTCAAGCTCCTTAACTCGGTCTTCAATTTTCGTATATCCCCAGAATCCTCCAATAAGTGCAACTAACAAAGTTACCAAGATCGGTCTTACCTCTTTCCACCATCCGGCCTTAAATACTGCCCTCTCCACCTTTCCTTCTATTCGACGCTCGAAGTCCATAAAGTCCGGTGCAAGGTGGTCCAGCTCGCCGGGTTTCCTTCGGGTTTTATTGTAATCGCTGTCACATTTATCTATTTTGATGCAAGGACATTCTTCCTCTTGACATGCTTCATTTCTTCGCTGCATATAACCTCTGGAACAAGAATCTAATTCGAAGACCAATAATGTGACAATAAGTCCTCCTTTTTCGAGGGGGTATGGTTTCTTGCCCATATTTATTAATGTTATATGGAACGCACCTCTATACCCTGGATCAACATGGCCTGGATTAGTTGTCAATATGCCGTCTCGTGAAATAGATGAGGGTGGAAAACCAATTGCAGCACACTTATTAGAAAGATGTAGAGTTTCCATCGTCCTTATGACAACCGTCTCGCCCGGCTGCAGGCAATGTTTAGTCAGTGGTTTATCATCTCCCTGAGGAATAAATATTTCGCCGATATGCAAGTCTAGAGAACATGGTTGGATGGCAGAATCTTTGGTCTTCCAACAAGATTTGTCGCTCTCTTTGAAACCTCCAATTACTAGTTCACCTTTGCTGACTTTTTCCTGTAACTCAGCATCAATCAATAGCTTCATAATACTGCTCCTTGATTATATAAAGTCCCGTAGGATGGGACCGTTTTCTGGTCCACGGCAATCAAAGATGTCAACTGGGCAAATAGAAGGTATCCGATACAATCTTCATAGGACGACAAACACAGAATTCCTTCTTCTGTATAATCCTATTTCTCCCTTTCATTGAGGTCCTTTCATATCTCTCATCTCGCGTATGGCTCTCCCAATAGATGCGTCAAGATCGGCTCATTCGGCAACCGGAGGTTTGAGTTTAGCATGCCTGAATTTGTTGGTCAACAAGAATAATTGTGGGGCGATACTGAAAGGCACCCCCCAGGGAGCCTTACGATACATGACTATATTGTGGAGGAAAGGCGGTTTATTGCACGAACGCGAACATGGGGTCCCAGGGCGGCAGGGCTACGGGCGGCTGCTCTAATATCTTCAGGACCTCTTCGGGGACGTATTTCTTTTTGACGATGATGCTGTAAACGTTCACGTCGAACCACGTATCGTAGAGTGTCCAGCGGCCTTCGCTGCCCTTTTCCTTGCCCCAACTGTTCTCGACCAGCCACTTGACGGGCCTGCCCTCCTGCACATCCACACCGATAAACGCCATCGCGTGGTTCGGCACGCTCTCGCGGAAGAGCGCACGCTGGGCCTTCGTCATGTCCATCCGGACCTCGTAGATGGAATCGTAATCGTATAAGTCCATCGCCATGATGCCGTGCTCCTTGCTCTGGTCCTTACCCACGTCGCAGGCGAACCAAAGCCGCTCGTCATCGAGCACCGATTTGGCAGCGATGTCTTTGAGCGTCTCGATTTTGATATTCGCAAAGTGCACGTCGTCGCCGTCATAAACGTTTTTCGAGAGGCTCAACTGATAATGTTTGCCGTACTCTTTCGAGGGGTCATTGAACAAATCAACGTAATCTTTCAAACCTTCGCCGACAAATTTTTCATAGAAGCCCTTCGGCGTGTACGTTTCCATCGGGCTGACGACCGAATTGGCGTCCTCGAAGCGCCACTGGAATTCGGCCGGCGGCTCGCCCAGATTCATCACCAGCATCTTGAACGTCTCGGCGAGCATCCCTGCCTTTGCCTGGCGCAGCGCTTCGGCGGATTTTCCGTCCTGGTGCATCTTTCGCAGGAGGGCTGCGTCGGCCCTGAGCTTGCGGGCCAGCAGCGCGTTCATCAGGCTCGTGTTCTCGGAGCTGTTGGTCTCAGGCATAACGTTCTTGGGAACGGCGCCGTACTTCTCGATGAGATTGACGACGCTTTCCCAATACCCGCCGTCGGGAATCGGCTCGCGAAGGATAATCTCCAGCTCACGGTCCATAATGTCACGGCCTGCGAATTCGATGACCCGTTCGAGAAAACAGTTGGCCTTTTCCATCTTATCCCAGAAGGCCAGGTAATTCTGCGAGAACTCGAAGTCTTTAAGCTTGCATTTTTTAATGACGATGGGCCGCATGATGTTCAGCCCTGCGAAGAGCCAGCACCGGCCGCTCTTCTTCTGGTCGGTGACCCCTTTGGTCTCGATCTTGTGGCTGAAGACTTCGTTGTGCTGTTGCAGTATCTGCCGATTCAACGCGAGGCCGTTGATGTCGTTATTCGTGATCGAATTGTACATGGCCCTGGTATGGGCGTCCATTTTGAAGGATTGGCGTATCTGCTCGACGGCTTCGGCGGTCAGCGCCCCCTGCGGTGCGGCAAGGGACGGAACGGAAAGAATAAGCGCCGCCGCTGCACAGACGATGCTGAGTTTCAAGTGACGTTTCATCATGGCTCCTTTGGCTTCTGAAAAGTGAAAGTTGCGAATCAGGCGTTCGTATTCAATCGGCGGACTTTGTTGAGGCTTTCAGCGAACTGGGCCTGGGCTTTATCGAGATACGCGCTCACCTCATCGATGTACCCATCCATTGATGCCGACCAGACGCGGTTCAGGTAACGTTCGCCGGCTGCGAAGCTGCTCATCACGTCGGCATAAACGTTCAGGCCATGGCCGTGCGCAATACTCTCTCTGGCTCGGACAAACGTATCGAGGTCGTCGATAAAAAGCTCATCGATCCGATGACGAACGTCATAGGTGTTGATCGTGGATTTCTGTGCGTTCAGGCCGGTCACGTTTTGGACAATCCGGCTCAGGCTGGCCTCAATAGATTGAATGTCGGCAGTTAGTTTTCCTTCGCCCCGTTTTTCCCGGTGCGTGCCAAAGCGAACCAGCCCTACGCCAACAATTCCGACGGCCAGCGCCGCTGCAAAATATCCCCACCGTACGTCTTTTTTGTCCACCGTGGCCGCTAAGGCCCCCGCCAGGAAGCCAACCGTTATCATCAAATATCCGATTTTTCTCATGTCCGTCAATCTCCCCTATTCTCACTTGCCCATCGTTCCGGCGATGACGAAATACAGCGCGAAGCCGACGCCGACGAGTGCTTCTCCGACGATCAGGCCGGCGGCCACCGGGATGCCGACCTCTTCGCTGAAACGCGGCCCCTTTTTCCAGTCCAGCAAGAGCCGCAGGACTGTTCCGATGCTGTAGGTCAGGACGATAGCAAACGGCAGATAGAATCCCAGGCCGACGAGAATGCCCAGCCCGCCGATGCCGCTGGCGCTCAGCAAAGCGCCGAGGCATGCCCCGGCGGCGTATTTATTCACCGGCACGTCCCCGCCTAAGATACCCTGGATCGTGCTGGCTAGCGCCTGGCCCTGCGGGGCGGGCAGGCGCTTGCTGCCCATGCCGTAGGCCTTATGCAGGACGAAAATCAGGATGATGATCAAAATCGGCCCGAGCCAGGTGGCCAGAAACTGTCCCATCTGCTGTTTTCGAGGCAGGGCGCCAACAAGGTAGCCGGTCTTGAGGTCCAGCATCAGGTCCGTGGCCTGGGCCATGGCGACGCACGCCGCGGCCCCGACCATAACCGATGAAATGATCGCGCCGCTATCGCCGATCCCCCTGCTGATGACAATCAGAATCGTCACGGCGATAAGCGTCATGCCGCTCAACGGAGACCAGTTCGTCCGCCCGATGCACTCGGACATGATGACGCCGGCGACCCATATCCAGATCGTGCCGAGCAGGGCCATCAAGGCCCCTCGCAGAAGGCCCATGTCCTTGACGGCGGTAACAGCGACGACGAACAGCAGCAGCGTCGCGCCGGCGATGCCGATATAGAGCAGGCGAATCGGCATTTCGTCCTGCGAAATCGCCGTCTTCATCTTAGCGGCGCTGTGCATGCTGCGCACGGCGCTGACGATCAGCGGCAGCGCCAGCGCAATGCCGGCCAGAGCGCCGCCGATGAGCATGCCGATCCCGACGGGTCTGAACAGCTCCAATCGCATGTAGTCCGGCATCGTTTGTTTGGCTGCAGCAAGCGTCTCCGCCGACGGCAGAATATTCATCGCCGACAGAACGGGGCCCAGAATCCAGTAGCACACGAAACCGCCGATGACGAAGGAAAAGCCGCCCTTGCCCGATATGAAGCCGACGCCGATCGTCATCAGAGAGATGTACCAGATGCCGTTCATGTACTCGGGCATTCCAATCAGCTTGCCCAGGTTCAGGTATTCGAATCCACCAAGTCCTTTGATTTGGCTCATATACTGGCTGAAGAAATAGACCGATCCGCTGACGGCTATGCCGGCCAAGAGCAGAAGGGCCTTGTGGACGCCGGCGCCGGGTGATTTGAGAATCGTTGCTACGGCGACGCCTCCGGGAAAGGTAAGCCGCTCATAGTCTATCATCTGCTTACGCAGCGGGATAATGAAGGCGATGCCCAAAATGCCGCCGGCGATACAGGAAAACACCATCAGGACGGGGCTAAAGCTCGTCTGGCCCAGGATGAACAGTGCCGGCACGGTGAACATCATTCCGGCCGAGGCGGCGTTGACGGCGCTGGCGATGGTCTGGTTGATGTTGTTCTCGACCACGCTGCTTCGCCGCATGATGCCTCGCAGAATACCGAATCCCAGGATGGCGGCTAATTCCGAACCTTCGATGGAGAATCCGAGAATCAGGCTGGCGTATCCGATGCTTATCGTGATGAGGGTCCCCAGTCCGTAGCCGACCAGCACCGCCGTCAGCGTCAGCTCCGGATAAGGTCCCCTACGGATGATTCTTTCTGGGCTGCCTCCAGCGTTTGCCACGGTCAAGTCTCCTTTCAGTCGTAAAGGCGTTTGTGGCATGGCCATCCTGGCCATGATGTTTTCCACGGGCTCCGCAGCCCGCGCCACGGGTTCACGGGTATGAAACAACTGATGTCACCTTATAGCCGGTGACCTTCGCTCGTCCTTTCAGATCCGCAAGCTCCACGAGAAACGCAATCCCCGCAACGCGTCCGCCTATTTTCTCGATGAGCTTGCAGGCGGCCGCCATAGTACCGCCGGTCGCCAACAAATCGTCAACCATCAGGACCTTCGCCCCGTTCGTGACGGCGTCGCGATGGACCTCCAGCGTGTCGGCGCCGTATTCCAGATCGTATGTGATGCTTTCGGTCCGCCCAGGCAGCTTGCCTTTCTTGCGTATGGGGACGAAACCGGCTGCGAGCTTCTCCGCGACCGCCGCGCCGAAGATGAATCCACGGGCCTCCACGGCGGCAACGTAGTCAACCCCCGCGCCGGAGAAATCAGCGGACAGGGCCTCGACCGCGGCGGCAAAAGCCCGCGGGTCGCCCAGCAGCGGCGTGATGTCCCGGAACAGGATTCCCTTTTTCGGCCAGTCGGGGATACTGCGAATGTATTGTTTCAGGTCGATCTTCTTGCTTGCCATTATGCGTGCCTTCCATTGCATCGGTCAACAATTCATTCACTCAAACGAACGGTCTGCACATCTGCCGTCATCTATTGTTAATGGATTATGCGAGAAATGTCAACCGAAGTGAATAATGACTATTGAATATTGACTATTGACAAAGACTTATGTATCGACCTTCCGCACTGCGCGAAATGGTCAATTGTCAATCGCTACTGTTCATTCATGCACTCATAGAGCCGTGTGAGCGCATCGCGGCGAATCTGCCGGATCCGCTCCCGCGTGAGTCCCAGCTTTTTGCCGATCTCCTTGAGCGACAGGGGCTTTTTTCCGCCGAGACCGTAATGCAGTCTCAGAACTTCCGCTTCTCTCGGATCGATTTCACTCAGCAGACTCAGCGCTTTTACCTTTTCTTCGGTCGCTACAAGCGGGTCCTCCGGCCGGTTGCCGCTCGGGTCCTCCAAAACCGCCTCAAGCACCTGGTCTTCGTCCGACTCGTCGGTGGTGTAGGATTCGTTCACTGAGCTGAGAACGTCAACAATGCGGCCGATGACTTTGGCTTTACGCAGCGGCAGTTGAATGATCTCGGCCATCTCTTCGACGCTCGGCGAGCGGCCGAGCGTGCTTTCCAGCTCCGAGGCCGTGTGCCGCCATTGATTGATCAGCGCGACCATGTAGGTCGGGATATGCACTGGCTGAACGTTTTCCAGCAGCGAGCGCTTGATGCTTTGTTTAATCCACCACGCGGCGTAGGTGCTGAAGCGCACCCCGCGGTTGGGATCGAAGTAATCGACGGCTCGTATCAGGCCGAGGTTGCCCTCTTCGATCAAGTCGCCGAGCCCCATCCCGCGGTCGGCGTATTTTTTGGCGATGTTGACCACCAGCCGCAGGTTGCTTCGCACGAGTTGGTCGCGGGCCCACTGGTCGTTGCCCTCGATGATCTGCCTGCTTAGCTCGCACTCCTGCTCCATCGTCAGCAGCGAAGCCTCGTCAATCTCTTTGAGATACTCTTTTAGGGTGATGTCGAAAGCGATAGCTCACTCCCGCCCAGCCGAAAAGCCTCTCGGCTCCGGCCATCCGGGCAAAATTCGGTTCTTAGCCGCACCTCCTGTTTTATAGGACGATCACCTCCCTGCCGGAAATAATCTTAATTGAGCTATCGGTCAAATACACCTCGCGGTTTACAAAAAAAGGGCCCGTACCGAATCAATCGATACAGGCCCCGAACTGACCAATATCCACGACACCAGCCGCGCAATCATGCGCCGCTCCGGTTAGTTCGTGTAGAACCTACCGATTCAGCCGGATGTCGTCGAAGTACACCTTGCCCGTGCTGCCGGCCGCAGGGCTGCCCTTCGTGCCGAAGCCAAGCGTAATCGTATTGACGGCTTTAAGGTTCACACCCTGAAACGCCTGCAGGTCGATTACCCACTCGGTCCATCCAGCCGCCTGGGCCGCTTTCGGATCGGCATTATAGACGGGCGTGCCGCCGTTGAGAGTCACATACATCCGCTCGGCGGAATTGGCCGCGGTGCCCCTGAACCACAGCGACAGCTTCGTTACTCCTTCCTCGGTCCAGTCACGCGGATAAACCAGCGTCAGCGTTGCCTCGGAAGTCTTGTTGGCATTGTCATAGCGGTACGGCATCGACTGGCTGCCGCCGTGGACAATCGTCTGCTCGGCGTAAGGAGGCATGTCATTGCCCACCAGCGCCCCGTTTGTCGTCGGATTTGCAAAACCATCTATCCACTTGTCGAATATCCTGTTGCTCGCCGGATCGGGCGGATCGATGTCGTTGTAGGACTCAAAATCATCTACGGGAAGGAAATCGCCCGTCGCAAAGCTCCAGATGAGGCCCTTCACCGTGCCTGTATTATAAACTGCATCCACGCGCCAGTAGTAAGGGGTGTACCAGGCGAGCTTGCCGGGATCGTAGGTCTCGGAGCCTTTTGCCTTGCTACCTTTGTACTGCGGCGAAGCGGTCGTGGCGTTCCTGACGGCCTCTTTATCCGTGCCGAAATAAACCTGGTGCGAAGTGGCATTCGTTGCCGGCGTCCAGCTCAGCTTCGCCACCATCTGCGCGCCCGTGGCGCCGTTGACCGGCTTCGGATTGCCCGCGGCGCCGGGCGTCGTGAAGGCCCAGACCTGGCCCTTGTGCCAGGCCGCCGCGTCAAACTCATCCACACGCCAGTAGTAAACCTTCTCTGATTGAAGAGCGCTCGGAGTGTAGGTTGTAATTCCTTGTGGCAGACCGCCGGCGGCGTTGCTCACTGTGTCATAATTATCGCCAAAATAGACGGTATGCAATTTTGCTCCGAAACCCGCCGTCCAGCTCAGTTTCGCGTCCAGCGCGACAAATTCGGCGCCGTCAGGCGGATTGGGATTATAAGCCGTCTTGGGCGGAATACTGAATCTCCAGATAAAGCCCGCGTACTTGGTGACACCATTGGCCTCGACCTCGTCGATCCGCCAGTAGTAGGTTGTGCCCGGGACAAGGCCGTCCGGATACGGAACCCCGGGAAAGCCAACAATAAAAGACGTCGAAGCCTGGTTACCATAGAAGGTGCCGCCGGTGCCGTTTTTCACGTCGTCATAATTTTCGCCGAAATAGACGTCGTGTGAGACCGCCGTATCTCCTGGGAGCCAACTGAGACCGGCCCATGTGTCGCGATGTATGGCGCCGTCCGCTGGCGTGGGATCGTTCGCATATTTGCTGGAATACTCGACATGTAACGCAAGCAAATTCGAAGCCGACTGAACACTTCGAATGGTAGTGGACTTATTGACGGGGTCGTCCCCGATGATCAGCGCCAGCGCATTACCGGAGGCCCAGCCTGCCTGATTAACCAGCTCTTGTACGACAGTAGAGAGGTTTGGCGTCCGCTGGTCGGGACCACGCGCGCCGCTCGTCCAATCTGGAATATTGCTCCACTTGACGTACACCGACGTCTTTGGGGCGGACGATACGGCTCCGGTGCCTGCGTAAGCACCGGGATTCGCCTCCAGCCGACCCCAGATGGCAAGATTAGTACCTGCACCAGTCAATTTCTCATTATCCGCGGTGAACTGAACCCAGGCATTCGTTATGGTCACACCTTTGGGGATCTTGACATTCACAAAGCGAAGACCCACTAATTGCGGCGTTCCAGGGTAATCCTCATAGGGCATCTCCAGGTCGGAACTGCCCGTATCTAAGTTGCCGGCACCGAGCTGCTCTTCGATACCCTCGCCGCTTGGGATATCCACCACCCCGGCGTGAGAGACCGTATTTGTCCCCGCCATGGTCAGCACAACAACACAAGCTGTTAAAAGAAACAATTTCCTGTACATAGTAATCCTCCTTTAGAAGAAGTTAACATTACTGCGACCAATCATAATTCGTACCTCTACTGAATTTGGGTCGCTACGCCCCCCCCTGTGTGATTAGCCTTTGCGATCTGACCCACCTCCTTTCTTCAAGAGCGAACAGCAGGTTGAAGCAAGAAAACCACCTCTACCGAACCGGATACGTTCGGTAGTCCTTACCTTTTCCCGTCTATTCCGCCCTCTGGGAAGTTCGCGGGAGACTCTGCCCGTCGCAAAGCCGGCCATTCGTGGGCCGACTGGTACGATACAAACTTCACTGTTGTCATATATACCATAGTCCCCCGGCGCTGGTCAAGAAAAATCCGCAAAATCAGGCGTATTTCCCCCCCCCGGCATTGACGATTTACGATTTATGATTTACTGCTCACCAATTAGGCTCCTCGCCTCGGAGCATGCCATAATCATAAATCGAAATTCGTAAATCATAAATCGTTAGTGCCGGGGGTTGGGGCGGCAGATCGCCAGCTTTCGGGCCAGGACCAGGTAGCGGGGTGGGCCAGCGGGTCGTTGATGACCAGCGCCTCGCCGCCGCCGTCGGTGGCGGGATACCACGTATCGCTGTACTCGAACCGCAGGATGGCCGCCTC
>Ga0315295_10000377_pt1 | contig 38272 bp, 29 predicted proteins | sample YL17G14_0_MG_FD_204453 | JGI IMG/M metagenome (GOLD analysis project Ga0315295, IMG submission 204453) | Sediment microbial communities from Yellowstone Lake, YNP, Wyoming, USA - YL17G14_0 | ecosystem: Environmental > Aquatic > Freshwater > Lake > Sediment | place: USA: Wyoming | collected...
GTTTTAATGTCTTTCATTTGTTTATCAATATTCATTATTTTGCTATAGTCTGTGTTGCCGTTAATAGGCAGGTATCCGTATCTTTATAGGTGATTTTAACATTATGCTCTGAAGGTACAACAAGGGCGCACTTGGCTGAATTGGTCATGATGTGTGAAAACCCCCAAACTTTAACCGGAGAAATTGTAGCGCAGGTTTGGGTGGAAAACCAGATCCCGGCTTTTTCCAAAGGTTCAATCAGCCCCATTTGTTTACCTATGTCATAGGTTTCTTGCGTCAAATAAATCCAGCAATAAATATCCCTTTTTACTCTCCGGTTGTGCATTTTATTATAAACATTTTTTAGTTCCTCTATGGAAAACAACGGGCAACCGAGGGTCACCATGTCAACTTGCTCGGATTGATCCGCGGTGCAGATTTTTTCTTCCACTTCCTTAAGGTCCTTGCGGGTAATGATAAAAGACCTTTGAGGATTGTTACCATCGAAAGGATCTTTCAGACATGCTTCAGGAGTAATCCCCAAAACATGAAAGAGCGATACGGATCCGGCGGAAGCAGCCCCGGCGCTAAAACATTTCCATCGGTCAGAGCTAAAACCGGGCGGAATCCCCTGGATGACTGGAATATCAGCACCGCTTCTTTGTCCGACCAGGGCTCCCAAGGTATGGAAATCGAAATCGGATAATTCACCGGCCTGGACATCAAACAGGATCGAGCCTTTTCTATTTTGTTCCAGATACAAACCGAATTCCGGGATCATGCCGGTAATGGCTGCGCAGATATCCATGCCGAAAGGTGTGCGGTTGGTTCTGGCACCGACAATTGAATTGGCATACGCCACGGCCGATGACTCGGCCCAGGCGATGTTCTGGCCGAACCTGGGGACGTTCAGGGATAAATACGGGGTGCAGGACCATGAAGGGATTACCCCTAATTTTTTTACGGCTTGCTTCAGTCTTTTCTGTTGCTCCGCATACGCCGGTGGGATTCTAAATTGGTCGCAGCGCGTAAAGTCCACCGACGATGGATCGACGGTGGTGGGTACCCGGCACTCACCCCCTCCCTGCATCAGCTTTTCTAAAAAATCAATACCGGCCTGGTGAAGTGAGCCGTAGTGTCCCAGGATATGGGCCGACTCAATGGGGATAAAGCGCTCCGCGCCAAAGGCCTCCCCAAGCTTAAGTAGTAGCTCCATGGCCAGCCTGGTGGCCTCTCCAAAGTCGCCGGCAAGATAAGACTTTTGTTTATCAGTAAGCTTCATTGAGTATCCATTTCCTGTTTGCTTTTATATTATAATCATAAATATCTTCAATTAAAATATTTAACTTTATTTTTTCATACGTCAGGAGGCACTATTCATTTCAGCTTGAAAAAGCTCTCCATTTCAGCATTATCATAGTGAACCCGTCCGCGACAAGCTAACGGTCAGTGGCAACCATCTGAAGGTTTCCAAATCTAACTCCAATAATCTCGACCCGACAAATAACAATTTGAGTTATTGTTACGCAACCTTTGTTGCGAGGGAGGTTAGATCCGAGGTGAACATGCGGGGGATAGCAACTCAACTGATTGTTCTTGACTTCTGCATGATTTGTCAGCGCTAGAATTCTCGATAAAATAAGGTGTCAATAAACCTTCTCTTTAATTTATCACCCCTCGCCGAATTCTCTATTGATGTTCTTATCTCATTGCGCCTATCATCATCGATGTCTCTGAATAATGAACTCAGCTGTCTCAAGAATTTGTAAACAAATGTTCGCTGTCTTGATATGTCCTTGAACTTTGCCAAATCCCTCAAGACCATCATGGATAAATCAATGGGAAACGCCATCTCGGTACTTCGGTACTATGGAAGAAGGGCAATTCTTCTGGACAGGCTTGGTTTACATTTACCCCGACAATTAGATTTTCAGAAAATGTAGTGTAAACTACTATTCCGGTAGCGACAGGTAAAGCAAACACTCCTTGGCCAGATTCACAAGCTCGTTAATATCGCAGTACTCGTCAACGCCATGCCCCGTCCCGTTATGCGTCCTCCTTGAGCCGAAGGAGGCAACCCCCTGAATCCCCGGCACATCAAGCGCGAAGCCCATGTCAATTGAGCCGGTTGAGCCGACGACGACGTAGTCCTCTTCCTTCCAGCCGTGAACCATGCTCCGTACCTTTCGGGCTCCCACCGCATATTTATTATTGGTGTCAATGACGACAGGCTTATAAAGCAACCGGTGCTCAAACCTAACGTCAAGGGCTTTGCTCCTCTTCTTTCCTCGTGCAATTGCATCCTCAATTTCCTTGAGAACGTCCTCGTATTTTTCTTCCGGAAGATATCTACGGTTGGTGACGATGTAGCATGAGTCAGGAACAATATTTGACTTGACCCCGCTTTTGATAATGTCTATGTTGTAAAGCGGGATAAGCGGGACCATGCCCTTGCCCTCGGGGCGGACTTTGTCCTTGGATTTCCGGCTCTGGATTTGCTGTTTTAAGGCATAAAGCTCCTCAAGGATGGGGATTGACTCCTCAAGGGCATTCACACCGTTCCAGTTCCTTCCCGAGTGGGCGCTCTTGCCGGTAACAAAGATTTCGGTATCAAGACAGCCGGCACTTGAGCCTGTCTGAACCGGCTCCTGCGAGCCGGTCTCAAGCCACATGAGGTGCCCCTTGACGTAGCCTTCCTGCGCCAAATAATAGACGCCTGGGTAGGTCCCCACCTCTTCATCGGTGCAGAAAAGGACGTTCATGTCAAAAACAGGCGGGATTTCGAGGTCGTTCATTACCTTAAGGGCGGTGAGCATCGCCGCCGCCTCCCCCTTCATGTCAAGTGTGCCGCGCCCGTAAATCTTGCCGTCAATAATTTCACCGCCGAAAGGATTATGCGTCCACTTGCCCTCAACCGGCACAACGTCCATGTGGGCATAGATGGATACGGTAGGCTTGCCCGATTCTTTGGATGCGACAAGATTGACTCTGTCACCCTTAAGCGGAAGTTTGATGACGGAAAGCCTTTCAAAAGGGACGACTACCCTCTTTGTCTTAAAGCCAAAGGATTTCAGAATGGGCTCAGTAACATCAGCCAGCTTATCATAGTTAAGTCCCGGCGGGTTTGTTGTATCAACAGCAACCATCCGGCGCAGGGTATCAATAAGAAAGTCCCTGTTCTGTTCAACTGCCTGAAGCGATTTCTTAATGTCCAAGGAAATACCTCCTATTTATCAATATTGCTGAGATATCCAATGAGGTTCTCCAAAGGATACTTTATCGTGATTATAGCTTGCTTGAAAGCTATGTGCAACACAATTGGCTAAACCACCTCCACCAGAGCATTACGTCTCCGCCGAAAGCACAAGGACAGGCCTGCTTGGTCCCGTTCCTTGACCTTATGGGAAACTCAAACGAGCTTCTCGGCAGGCATGATTGCACGAAAGTCAGCTTTGTTCAGCGACATCGGAGCTTATGTATTTGAACGGTGCTCCAAAATGAGGGTCTCTTGTACGAAGGTGGACACAATGTTAGAATTGCCCTAACCAAAAAGACGTCTTTGACAATAACAGCGTCAGGAGTTTGATTGTGCCTATTGACCGTACAACAAACGAAATGGAATTCCAGGGAAACGTAATCTCGTGGATTAACGCGGAGATACTAAAGCGTCCAGTCCTTGGCTTGGAACTTGCGACTCAAGAACCAAGCAAAATCACTCGTAACAGAAACGATGTTGTTATTTGGCGTAATAGAGCAAGTAATGACGCCTTTTTCACATTTGAATTGAAGACTCCAGATACTCCGATCTCTGATCCTGTACTCTTTGATGATGCCTGCCAAAAAGCCCAAAAATGGAATGCACCTTTCTTTGCAATTTGGAATATGCAGAGTGCTGAATTATACCGCACTCCCCCAGCCGCTCGTTCTGCCAATCCTAATGACCTGATTAGACAGTTTCCAGTACTAACCCAGGTCAGGTCTGTTGACGATTGGATCGAGCCAAATATCAGAGAGCAACTCCGGCAGCAAGCCATCGCATTACTTGACGCTGCATGTACTGAAGCGATGCGACATGGCCTGCAATTCCCGATAGATGCTTCAGTTTTTGTTGACAGACTTACACGTAGGATTTTTGAACTGCGAGCTGAAGTTCAACCTGCCTTGACGAAGCGGGCTTCTCGAAGCAGGACTTTACGTACCCGTCTCAGACAAATAGCAGCAACCCAAGGATTCCTAGGATTCGTCGATGATATTGATGTCGCCATAGCCGGTCAATTCTGCTATCGTACAGTAGGGCAAATCCTTTTTTATTTTGCTCTTAGACGTAAGCAACCGTCTCTCACTGCTCTCGAACCTGATAAGACTCAGCCATTCATTCAATCAGTTCGTCCTTATTGGGATAATGTTCGACATTTCGACTATGAAGCTTTATTCGAAGCACAAGAATTAGACCAACTTATCCCATTGACAGAACACGCCCAAATGCTACTTTATGATCTGATCGATGGCTTCAATAAATACGACTGGAATGTGCTTGCTGATGATGTTCTTGGTACGATCTTCGAACAACTCATCCCGAGGCGGGAGCAGATACTTCTCGGACAGTTTTATACGCCGACTCCTGTTGCTGATTTATTGCTTGGACTCGCCTTAGATGGAGAAAATCCAAAGCTTCTTGACCCTGGTTGTGGAAGTGGCACGTTCTTATTAAGAAGCTATCAGTATTTACGCAATACCCAAAATCTCACTCATTCTCAGCTTCTTCCGTTGCTTTGGGGGTTCGATATAAGTCCATTTGCAGCGGAGTTAGCCACTATCAATTTATACCGCCAAAATCTTACTGAATTCGACAATTTTCCTCGAATTCTTTCAGGGGATTTCTTTCAAAGAAAAGTTGGCCAGCACATTGATTTCCCGCCAGCTCGGGCTGGAGTTCAAAAAAAAGTAACCGTGCCTATTCCGCAATTTGATGCCGTAGTGGCCAACCCTCCGTACCTGAGATCACAAAACCAGGATGATTTAGATCCTAAATACAAGGAACGATTATTCGCTCTGGTTGCTCAGGAACATGGAATCGCTGCGTCAGCTAAAACCGACCTGTTTGCCTTTTTCATATACCACGCCTACGGGTTCCTGCGCTCACATGGACGATTAGCGTTTGTGACTTCAGCGAGCTGGCTGACGGCTGATTACGGTTACGAAATTCAACGTTTTTTCTTGGACAAAATGCGACTTGTGGCGGTTTTCGCGTCTGAGGCCGAGTCATTCTTCAACCAAGTAGACCAGAATACGGTTCTTTTTGTTGCGGAAAAGCGTCAAGATAACGAATCTCCAACACAAGATGAAATAATCCGTTTCGTCACTCTTAAAAAGAGGCTAGATGAGCTTATACCGAATGACCATGCACACTGGACAACTCTCCAGCGATTTATCTCGCGTATTGATGCCGTCGACAATTACTATGAGGATGATTCTATACGGGTCAGATGCTTGGCTTTAGCAAATGAATTAGAGCAGATCAGACAAAAAAATGAGCCGCGGAACTGGTCATTACCACTGAGAGCACCAAATACATACTTCGTTCTTACTGAGAAAGCTAAATCATTTGTCCCCCTCGAGGAAATAGCTGACGTTCATCTGGGGTACAAGTCACTCCAGAATCAATTCTTTTATCTTGATACTCAAACCATCGCAAAGTACGGAATTGAGCCTGAATACGTGAAACCTATTTATCAGTTGGGCGATCTCCAAGACGAGCAATTCCTCCAACACCCAGACAATAAAATATTTTTATTTCATTGTAATCGCCCTGAAGCTGACCTCCGAGGAACAGGGGCACTTAAATACATTCGAGATATGGGAAACAAACCGGCTGCGGTTAAGAAACAGACCGGGCAAATGACAACTATTTCTGAAGCCCTAGCAAAACAGGGTGGTACATACTGGTATGGGCCAAAAGCCATACCTCAAGGAGCCCATATTTGGGTTAGAAAAGCTTTTGATAAGACTTACTCTCCTTTTATCTTCAACCAATCACAAATACTCGATCAAAGATGTAATTATCTCTTACCTCATAAAGGAATTCGATGGCAAGCTCTAGCTTCGATTTTGACATCTTCAATTTTTACGTTGTCTATTGAAGCCGCTGGGTCGGCGAGTATGGGCGCAGGCGCTCTCGAAATTCCAACAACTAAACTCTCAAAGATAATGGTGCCTTATATTCGCCATTTTTCTTCAAAAAAACAGAGTCAACTAATCAAGTTAGCTAATCTTGTTTGGGAAAAAGACCGGCCTATTAATTGGAGAAGTTCATCAAACCAACCATCAAAATACTTAAGACAACTTGATAGTTTTTTGCTAAAGGAAATAGGAACAGATATATCCCCAGATGATATTTACGATGCCATTTTTCACTCTCTATCCAGCCGCATGAAAATCGCCCAAGAAAAGGCCAAAAGTAAAAAAATTGCAGAATCGGCAGACATTCTTGCAATTGCTAAGACCATCCTTTCAACATTTAAATCACAACTGGAATCCGTCCGATTCCCTGAATCATTCTTGCCACCAGAAGCTTCAACCTCATCAATTGAGATCGACCCTCAACTAGACATTGATATTGCAGTGCAACCTTTTTTCGAGCAGGGCGACGTTACAATCACTTCTGAAAAGGGAGATCTAATTCTGCACTCGAATTTACCGCTCGAAATCACCAACGTGCTGATTCATGCAATCTTGATGGGCAGACGCCGATTTCCAATCCCCAACGATCAGGACGTAGCACGATTTTTGATGAATGAATTCTGGAAGTGGTTTCCTCCATTGCTTGATAACATCATTCAAGATTGTACATCGTCGTCACTCGGAACCAAATTTGAAGGAGAAATTGAAAAGGCGGCTATGAAGATACTTGGTTGGTCAAATCTAGTTACACAACATGACCCTTACGGTCATTTCCGATTACATCACACAGATGCTGAGACCCAATAACGAATAATTAGAGCCACATTAAGATATTTTTATGTTAAAGATTGAACGTGTCGCCAGAATTGAAACCAAAGTAATTGAGAAATATGGCGATTGGCTGGAAGTCATCAGTTATGCAAGCTTTGTATTGATACCTTTTTGAGACGGGCTCTCCACTTGAGCTCCACCATAACCAGCTTCGTTATTTTCTTTCTGCACATAACGTCACAATGTTTAACCGATGAAAAGGCCCGCCTTAATGTTTTATAATGTTGCCACATCGGGTCAGGGATGACGTAAATTCTGTACCCCACACGTTACTTGCACCGGTAAGGGTAAAATCCAAAATAAAGGGAGGTTAAAATGCCACAAACAGACGGAAAGATCGAGGATGCAAAGGTAGAACTGCCAGACGGCAAGATGCATTATCAGTCGCTTGGCAAGGGCTCCCCACTACTATTGCTTCACCCCATGAGTAGTTCTGTATACGCCTGGTCTAAAGTAATGAGGCAACTGGCTGAAGGGCATACTGTTTATGCCCTGGATGCCATGGGTCAGGGTGATTCGGATAAGCCCAGGAGAAACTACACAATTGCGGAGTTCGCCAATGCCGTGGTCAATTTCATGAAGGTTAAAGGCATCGGTAAAACCTCACTCATCGGTAACTCCATCGGTGCCGTCTTTGCGACGCAGGTTGCGGCGGCACATCCTGACCTGGTGGATAAACTTATTCTGGTTGGCTGCCCCTGCCGCGAAACGGAAAAGGAGCGCCAAGAATCCATGGCATCGCTTAAAACCCGTTACGATGAAAAGGGTGTGCCTTTCCCCCGCACCATGGAAACCCTGAAGCAGAGCTACACACAGGTCAGCCCGGAACTTCTGGAGAAGGTAAATGACGACTTGAGAAAGGCCGGGGTATGGGCATATAAGACCTCCGAAGCTCTCATCAATTACGATATCGTACCCGCCTTTAAAAAAATAAAGGCACCAACTCTCATCGTCTTTGGCGAGAAGGATATGCTTAGGAGCAAAGAGAACGCCATTAAAAACTACATCAATGGCTCAGAGCTGGTGCTTATCCCCGATGCCGGGCATCTGCCACAGATGGATAATCCGGAGGCATTCATTAAGGTGGTGCAGCCATTCCTGAAGTAATTCTGGGGCAGTTTTGGGACCAAAGGTATTGGACACTTAAGGCTTGCTCTTAGTCACCGAAGACGCGAGTAGAACGGACCTGGCTTAGTGCAGTCTTTGCTTTTGAGAAAACCACGGAAAAGATATTGAAAAGACCCTCCCCGGCCACTGAAGTTCATAGCGCCGGGGAGTTCTGGGTATACCGTTTATCCTGCACGGCTCACCTACCCCGACCCGAACCTGACTTACCTCTCTGCTCACTAACTGTTAAAATAGCTTTGCGGACCTTTGAAAGTAATTCACGTAGTTTTGAGAAGAGGTTGGGACGTAACAGGACAGATGATGGCAGAGCCTTCCGGATGCTAACCATCATAGACGAGTATATACTAGGGAGTGTCTGGCACTGCTGGTTGACCGACGTATCACTTCTCAGGATGTCATGGGTCAGCTATTTCGCCTCATGGTGTTCAGGGGGTATTCCGGAGCATATTCGGTCCGACAATGGTCCTGAATTCACCGCTAGGGCAATCCGTGCCTGGCTTGACCGACTGGGCGTGAAGACTCTCTTCATCGGGGGAGTCCTTGGGAGAATGGTTACATTGAGCCATTCAATGGCAAGCTCAGGGATGAACTACTCAATCGGGAGGTATTCACCACGCTGGCCGAAGCACGGGTCTTGGTCGAGCATTGGCGGAGGGAATACGAATACAATGAGGTCCGGCGGCACAGTGCCCTCGGCTAACGGCCTCCTGCACCTGAGGCCATCCTGGTGCCGGGACAAACTCAACAAGTGGTATCACTAATGGGAGCAGGCCAGCAGGAGTTGACATCCCCCGTTGTGACAGATATTATTGGGGCGGTTCCCAGTCTAAAAAACGAAAGGAGAATCTTTTATGGGAAAACTGGATGGGAAGGTAGCCATCGTCACGGGGGCGGCCAGGGGCCACGCTGAGGCTGTGGCCGTATTCTTCGCCAGGGAGGGCGCCGCGGTCTCTATCTGCGATGTCATCCCGGTGAAGGAACTAGAAGCGACCGTCGGCGCCAAGATCAGGACTGCGGGCGGTAAAGTCATCTGCTTCCAGACCGACGTCTCCAAAGAAGACCAGGTGAACAAGATGGTGCAGGAGACGATAAAGAAATTCGGCACCGTCCATATACTGGCCAACGTCGTCGGCATCGCCGGGCCGACCAAGGACGTCTGGGATACAAGCTTGGCCGAGTGGAAGCAAACGCTGGACATCAACCTGGACTCGGCTTTCCTCTGCTCCAAGGCCGTTCTTCCTGAGATGATAAAGAATAAATACGGGAAGATCATCAACTTCAGCTCCGGCACGGGCAAACAACCCCTAACTCACCGGGTGCCATACGCCACATCAAAGATGGCCATCATAGGCTTTACGAGAACACTGGCCGCCGATGTCAGCCGCTACAACATCAACGTCAATGCCATCTGCCCAGGCGGGCACCAGGAGCGGAGCCTTGAGCTGGCCAAGGGCCGGGCGCAGTACATGGGCAAGCCCTTCGATGATGAAGCCTTCCGCAAGCAGTTCCAGGAACAGCAGAACGACCCGAAGAGGATACTGGCCGGCCGCTGGTCTGCCGATGAAGGCTATCTTGAGAAAGGCTCTGGCTCTGAAGACGCCGCCAAGCTGGCCGTATTTCTTGCCTCTGATGATTCATCCAGCATGACCGGTCAGGACATTAACACCGGTGGCGGGGTGATGTGGTAGAGGCAGAATAGCCGAAGTTGCTGTCGGGGTTTGGAGATGGGGCCAAAGCAGTCGAGCCGAATCTTCAAAGTACTATGGAGAACATACATCGTCTGCGTCAGCGGAGCTCTTTTCTCTATTATTTACTTCTGCCCACAATCAGGTTCATTAGCTCATCTATTCTATCCTGCTGCTCTAGTTTGGATACCAGTTTGACAACTTCAGCTCTTTCTGCAGGCGAAAGAATGCGGGTGCAGCTTTCAAACTTCTTCCTCAGCTGCTCAGGGCTCATCGGATTGGTCGGTTTTCCCGTGGGATTATTTTCAGTAATGAAGACTTTGTTGCCATTTTTAAGAGTAATTGTAATTGTCACCGGTATATTCAGATCAGTTATATCCCCCAACTCCGGTAAGATGTGGTATTTTACCTTTGGGATAAAAGCCTGAATGTCAGATGCGTTAACTCTCTCGTCGGTAAATTGAGGTAAAAGAGCTTCCCCATCAATTAGAGCGACAGAAACACCAAATTCCAGACTGAACTTCCCTTCGAGGCCGGTCTTTGGGTGGTGATGAATCAGCATCTGTGGCAAAAAAGGGGCAACGGCACAATCAACTTCGACAATATCGTCAGGATTTAGGAGGTATTGTTGCCGTAATTTGAGAGCGGCTTCAATTGGAGAATGGTTGCCGCCACACGCCGGGTAATACTTAAGCCAAATTCCAGGTAATATTATGGAGAACGTTGTCCCCAACTGTGAAAGGACTTCGTTCATCCGGTGACTGTCTGCGCCAAAGGCTCTGGAGAAACCCGCAGCGGCAGTCAACCAGTGCTCACTTGCCGTAAAGCCTCTACTAGCCAGCAGCCCGGCCAAATTGCCGTTTCTGGCTGCGTTACCAGCATGAAGAGGTTTCGTCATAGTACCAAAATTCTCCCTTAACCCGCCAGCGAGCGAAGCGGCGATACCAAGGGCCATTTGGGTTTTTTGGAGGTCCAGTTTTAGAAGCTTGGCCGCGGCGGCGGCGCCGGCGATGCTTCCTATTGTGCTGGTAATATGCCATCCTCTGCCGTAATGGGGATTGCCTATTTCACTACCGAGCTTTGCCCCGACCTCAAAGCCAACCACGTAGGCGATGAGGAGTTCTTTACCTGAGCTATGGCATCTCTCCCCCATTGCCAGGATAGCAGGCACCAGCACTGCTGAAGGATGCCCGGTCCAAGAATCCGAAATGTCGTCATAGTCCAGTGCATGGGCCATAGTGCCGTTGCATAAAGATGCTGCCGTTACAGATGTGCGGAAGCACCCTCCAATCACACTAGCTTGAGGCTGTCCCTTACTCTCTTTTAATTCTTCCAGAAGTATTTGGCCAGGAGGCTCTATTGAACCGGCGATAGCAACGCCTATGCAGTCAAGAATCGCATTCTTGCTAATCTCAATAGCTTCAAGAGGTAATTTTTTATAATCTGTACCGACAATAAACGAAGCTAACGTCTCTTCAGCCTGCTGAGTTTTATTGTTTATTGCTGCCATCTTCTTTCTCCTTGTTTTGAATTCTTATCTTAAGAGGTGACTGATGGGCGTCTTCTATCTTATTTCCTCCAGCTCTGGACTAACTGGTACTGCACATACCACCCGTATCTCAGACTACGTGGGAAAACACTGCGCATGACTTTGAAGAAAGCCGCCAGCTCCGGACTTTTCACAAAATTATCAAAGGCCTGGGTATTTTCGAAATAAATAATTGATAAATACTTGGGGTATTCGTGCTCTCTCACATCCTGGCTTCTGGTTAAGCCCGTATACTTGTACCAGTCGTATCCTTTGAACCCGGGCAGCCGGACGAAAAGAGGAATAAAGGAACTATAGCCGTACTCCGTAAACCAGTTCACGTATTTTTCTTTGTCTTCAGGAGAGAGCCGGAAAGCCTCCAGCGACATCACCGGGGCATTCTCGATCCGTGTATCCGGTTTGTCAGTAGAAGAAAGCGGCAAACTCCGGTAACTCTTTATCAATTCGTAAACTACCGACCAGATGGGGTCGCGCACGCCGCGTTTTACCCAAACAGCGGCTTCCTGGCTAATAGCGGCGCCCTTAGGAGAGTTCGGGAAAGTCTCCCATGCTTGCAGATTCTCCCAGTGATAGATAACCCCGACAACCGGGTATTCGAGATTTTCTCTGATAACGTGATAAAAATCAATTCCTTTTAATCCGATAACTTTCATTTGCATGGGTAAATATACTTCGGTACTCCATTTCTGGTACCTTTCGAACACTTCAATGTCTGCCCCAGGAGCGGCGCTATTGAATGCCACATTTATCACTGGTGTGTTATGTTTTTCCATCTTTCCTTCTCCTTGCTTTATTACAACCATCTCCGGATGTTTTATCTGATTTTAAACCATAGCAAATGGAGCTCGTCGAGCGTACGCGAACTTTCTCGCTATCTGCGTTTCAGGATTTTGCCCGGCCTTTTGCCGGTATGATTGCCTTCTTCGACGACAATCTCGCCATTGACAATCACGCAGCCGATGCCTTCCGGGTACTGGTGCGGATTATCGTAGGTCGCTCTATCGGCAATCTTATCCGGGTCAAAGACCGTGATATCGGCGGCAAATCCCTCCCTGAGGATTCCTCTATCCTGAATTCCAAAGATAGCCGCCGGGAGGGAGGTCATTTTCCTTAAAGCTTCTTCCAGCGTCAGGAGCTTTTCTTCTCTGACGTATTTTCCTAAAACTCTGGGGAATGTCCCGTACGTCCTGGGATGGGGTTTACCCCCGGCTTTTGGTGAGATTGCCCGGCCGTCAGAGCCGATTGCGGTCAGTGGGTGTTTCATCACCGTTCGTACGTCATCCTCGCTTCCGTAGAATAAAACGACCCGGGCATTACCCTGTATCTCAAGTAGCCAGTCCAAAAGGCCTTCATAGGGATCGCTCCACCTTCCCCTTTCTTTCAGGATTTGCTCAAGAGACTTCCCTTCATAACTCGTGTTCGGCAGGCATCCGGCAATAAAAATGCCTCCCCAGCCCGACGCTGTAATCATGTTGCTTCCGCCTCCTGTGCCGGAATCCGTGTCACGGATAATCCGGTTTCTTAACCTTTTGTCTTTGAGGCGGGTAAGCATTTTCTCAATACCACCCTCAAGCGCCCATATACGGAAGAGCGGAGGCGACTCCGGTGCTGCCGGCGACGTAGGGGTAAACATCGCAGGAAACCTGGACGCCTCTTGCTCTTGCCTCTTCGAGTTCATGTAGGGTCGCGTGCACCTTGCCCCAGTTCGCTTTACCGGAAGCTTTGAAGTGGGAGAGCTGAACGGGGATATTATTTGCCTCACCGATTTTGATGGCTTCCTCGACGCTCTGCATAAGCTCATTCCCTTCATTTCTGATGTGCGATGTATAAATTCGGCCATATTTGGTGAGGACGGACGCCAGTTCTATGAGTTCTTCAGTTGTGGAATAGCTACCCGGAGCATAAATAAGCCCGGTTGACATGCCGAAAGCACCCCATTCAAGTCCTTCGGCAACCAGTTTTCTCATCTGCCGCATCTCGGACCTGGTGGCCGGAGTTGCATCAAATCCCTTGACGGCAAGCCTGACCGCACCCTGCGCCACCAGGGGGGCGAGGTTTATAGACGTACCCTGCCCATCAATCCGTTCGTAAAACTGGGCAAGGGTATTCCAGTCCCAGCCGTAGGCATAGCCGGGGTGCAGGGCGGACTCAAGGTATTTCTGGAGGAGGGGCAGGGTCTTTTCGCTCGCCGGGGCCATTGCCAGCCCGCAGTTCCCGCCAACCTGGGTTGTTACCCCCTGCATAATAAAGCTCTCGGCTTCAGGGAAAGGGAGGATGGACTGGTCGGTGTGACTGTGAGAATCAATGAAGCCGGGTGAAACAATCTGGTTTTGGGCGTCAATTACTTTTATGGCACTGCCATTGATTTTCCCGATTTTTTCAATTCGGCCGTTCTTGACACCAATGTCCCGCTTGAAATAGGGACTGCCCGTTCCGTCAAGCACCCGGCCATTCCGGATAACAAGGTCAAAGCCCCTTGCCATGTTAGTCCTCCTTTTCTTCTTAACTCACCTTACGCAGTTTATCCTTAGTTCCTTAACAATAACCCAGGCTATCGAGGAAAATCAAAAGCTCACAGGCACGGATTCATCCTGCTTGTACCTGTGGTACGAGCACAGGTGAACGGATTCACTTCAGTGCTTGCACTCGGACTGCAAGTACAAGTGTGAGACTTCAGTGTGAACACCGTGAACGGAGGCCTGTGCCACCAGCTTCATTTTGCGTAACATCAGTTCTTAATTTCGGCCAGGAACTTTTCTACTTCGGCCAGGGGTGTTTTGCTATCTCCTTCTCGTTAAGTTCCGTCCCGATGCCCGGTTTTTTCGGCAGCAGCATATAGCCGTCCTTAATCTCCGGAACGTCGGTCGTAATCTCATCTCGCCAGGGGACACTGTCAACATCGGTTTCCATAATTTTGAAGTTGGGGATGGTGGCGCAGAGGTGCGAACACATGAACGATGACAGATGGCTGACATAATTATGCGGCGCCGCCATAATCTCATACATGTCAGCCATTGCTGCAATGCGGCGGGACTCGATGTATCCGTTCCATCGCAGGTCAATCATGCAGTAATCCACGGCGTGGCGTCTCAGATAGGGTTCGTACTGTTTCATGGTATAAAGGCACTCGCCAGAGTTAATGGGGACTTTCGTTGCTTCCTTGAGCTGTAAAAGCGCAACCGGGTCATAGATATCCATCTCGAGCCACATCAGGTTATACGGCTCAACCACCCTGGCGACCTGAATGAAGCCGCTTGTCTTGAAGTGGAAGTTGAGGTCAAGCAGGATGTCGGCTTTATCGCCTACGGCTTTGCGGAAGGTGCTGATAAGGTTGTCAACGGATTTTAATATGTTTACATCAATGTTCTGCTCCGGATTGGCGATAACGCGGCCCGGCTCGCCCGGTATCACCATGTTGGTCTTGAAGGCCGTGTAACCGCGCTCGACCACCTCTTGACCCAGGTTGTAGATGTCGTCATAGGTCTTCAGACGCGGCTTGTCCGGGTAGAGCTGCGGGTAGCGGGCGCGGTAGGTGCCGCAGTGCGACCAGTAGACCCGGATTTTGTCGCGGATGGCGCCACCGAAGAGCTCATAAAGCGGTAAATTCGCCGCCTTGCCCTTAATATCCCAGAGGGCTACCTCAACGCCGGCCATTGCCTTCTGGGCGATGCCGCCCGGGTTCTGCTGGAAGTGCTTGTACATCTCAAACTGGAGCTTGTTCACCTCGAGCGGGTTCCGCCCGATGAGAATGCGCTCCATGTCCCGTACACACCCGGCGATGCCGAAGGCCGAGGCGCTGTCAGTGCACTCGCCGTATCCGGTTAGGCCTTCGTCCGTTTCCACCTTGACGAAGGTAAATACCCGCCAGACGCCGTCACAGAAGATAGAAGTAATTTTGGTGATTTTCATATCTAGCCCTCCTTCAATATTTTCTTAACTATTTAAGAGATGTTGATGACCGGAGTAATTTTCATCTTCCTCCAGCTTTTCATTGACTATTGCCGACTATTCCACTTGCAAGCGATTTCATTAAAAGATTAGTCTAACCAACCTGCATAGTCAATAGATAATGAAATGGTTTCGCTGCCAGACCGATAACTCCGAAACCGTCAAATTCTGTGCTGAACAAAGCCTTGCACTTAGAGGACAACGAAAGTCTAAGGATAAAATTCTTTAAATACTTCACTGGCAAACAGTCTATAATAGTCATATGGGGTGATATATGGAGGTGCTCATTTGGAAAAGAAAGAAAACATAATATATACGGCGAAACCAGTCCTGCGCCGGCCTTATATGGTCTGCGGGATTGATGGCTGGGTCAACGGCGGCGAAGCGTCAACCGGCAGCGTGAAATACCTCATCAGGCAGTTTACCGCCAAGAAGTTCGCCGAGATACCAGCGTCCCCTTACCATATTTATCAGGTGCCGGGAGCGGATAACCTGCGGCCGGTGACCAGGACGGAAGACGGCCTCATCATGGAATGTCATTTCCCCCGGAACCAGTTCTTCTATGCTCGGAATCCGGCGTCGGACCACGACCTTATTCTCTTTTTGGGCAGTGAGCCGAACCTGAACTGGGAAGACTACGCCGCGTCAATTGCGGGAGTGGCGAAAGAATTCCAGGTGGCACGGCTCTATATTTCCGGCGGCGTACTCGATGAAACGCCGCATACCTGTGAGCCGAGGGTTTCCTGCTCCTGCACGAGCGCAGAGGTCCGGGAGGAGATGCGGAAGTACAATGTCACTTTCTCCAACCGCAGCGGCCCAACTACGTTTAACACCATTGTACTGTATTTTTGCCAGATTAACGGCATCGAGGCGGTCAGCCTTTCGACCCGGGCGACGTATTATCCCGAGTTCAATATCCTTATCCCGTACAATCCCAAATCAATCAAAGCTATTCTTGTGCGGCTCAACCACCTCATGCATCTTAACCTCAATTTTGACTGGTTGAATGATGGGATTAAGGATTTTGAAGGGAAACTTGAGTTCATGCGCAAGCAAAGCCCGCGGTTCAACGCTTACGTGGAGGAACTGGAGAAAAATTACGTTGAGATGCCTTATCAGGAGTCTTTGGATATTTCACCGGATGAGGCAATCAAACTCGTCGAAGACATTCTGAAAAAGAACAAAGAATAATTTGAGCTGTCAGCCATCAGCAGTCAGCCGTCAGCTTATGGCTGAATACTTTTGCATGTTGTCGCCGGTCTATTGGGCTAAGTTCGACCACCAGACGGTTATTGATGCGCTGGCAAGCAGCACTAGTGATGTTACTTCTGACGGGGCATTAATGCGGAACGGGTGGTAAGTGTTACAGCCGTGAACAAAGTGACGATTTATTGCTATTGACCGTAATACCACAGACATGGAAACGACATCTATATAACTTTTCGTTAACAATTTTTGCGCATTTTGTTAACATACCCCACCTGGGGAGACTCGAACTGCTCTCGTTAACAGGATGAAAGCCAACTTACTAGGTCTGATTTTGTCCCCAATATTATCGCCTTCAATTAGGCTGACCAGAGTCCATGTTAGAGCACCAATCTACAGAAAGAATTATTTAATGCGGAGGTGCGTGAGATAAAATGAATTGTTGCAAAGCCGGGATAAATTGCTTTTTCTTAAAGAAAAGTTCGGAACCCTTCCAATTGGGGGTACCAAATTGGAAGGGTTCCGATTCTTCGTAACAAACCAACAGTTACTCTGTTACGTCTAATAAATTAGCATGTTATAATAATCCCGGCTGGATTACCATGCTTTTCAGCAGAGAATCAAAGCAAAATGTTGATATTGTGAAAGGAGAGTTTTATGCCCCCACAGGACGAACTATTAATGATGTTCCCGGGGAATTATACCTGGTCGGCGGCGGTACGCGGCGCCATCGGCGCTTCAATTGGCGGGGGAGGAGAGATTGGCGAGATTTATAGGGTAGTCGCTGCATTAAAAGCAAAACCAGGCGACAATGCGGCGTGGTTTGAAGAATGGAACAAAATGGGAGGAAAGGTCGCTCTGCTGGCCGAGCAGGCTGAAGTAAAGGGGCATCTCCAGACTGCCGCGGCGGCCTACATGCGGGCCGCCCACTACATTCAGATCGGTGAAAGACTCAGACAGCCCCGAACGGCCGAGACGCAGAAAGCCTACGCAAGGTCTGTGGAACTTTTTAAGAAAGGCGCGCCCAATGTGTCGTTTCTTTCTATCGAGCCAGTAGAAGTCCCCTTCGAAGGTGGAAAAAACCTACCGGCCTATTTTGTCAAAACTCGAGGGACGTCATTGAAAAAATGGCCGACGCTCGTTTTCTTCGATGGTCTTGATGTGACCAAGGAGATATGTTACTTCAGGAGTCCGGAGATTGTGAAACGCGGCGTCGCCTGCCTTATCGTGGACGGTCCGGGCAACGGCGAGAGCATCCGCTTCCGGGGGATGCCGGCGCGGCACGACTGCGAAGCCGCCGCCAGCGCCGCCGTCAATTACCTGGAAACACGAAGGGATGTGGATAAAAACCGTTTTGCCGTCATGGGCGTAAGTCTGGGCGGGTACTTCGCGCCCCGAGCCGCCGCCTTCGAAAAACGCTTCAAGGCCTGCGTCGCCTGGGGAGCGCAGTGGGACTATCACGCCGTCTGGAAGAGCCGCGTCGAAGCCGCTTTCAAGACGGCACTCTCTGTCCCGGCTGAGCACATCACCTGGTTCCTGGGCGTCAACACCATGGAAGAAGCCTTAAAGAAACTGGAGCCTTTCACGCTTGAAGGAGTCGCCGGGAAAGTCGAGTGCCCCTTCCTTCTCACCCACGGCGAGGCGGACGCCCAGATTTCAATGGACATCGCCCGGAAGGAATTTGCCGAAATCGGCTCCAAAGACAAAACCTTCAAAATCTTCACCCGGGAAGAAGGCGGCGCCGAACACTGCCAGGGGGACAATCTCACCATCGGCATAGCCTATATCGCGGACTGGCTATCGGATAAATTGAAGACGAAATAAAACCGGAGAGCATTCTGGTTAATCGGGCTAAACGGTAAAGAAGAGAGGGAGCGGGCTTTTGAAAGACGACCCTCTTTACCTCGTTTACTTGCCAGAAAGTTGCGATATCGATTCTGTTAGAATAGAACGAAAAATTGGTGTTAAGGAGGGTATGATGAAAATCGTCAAGGTCAGCGAAGTTAAGCCCGAAGAAAGGATGACGCCGCTCTTCACCGGCCCCACCTTCTCCCAGCCCCTTATCACAACCCAGATGAGCAAGCAGTTCATCATCAACCAGGTCAATTTCGCCAGGAGTGTGGTGAACAAGCTCCATTCTCACACAAGCGAGCAGGTACTGATTGTCACGAAAGGCCGGGGCATTGTCGCGACGGAGACCGAGCAGGTCAAGGTCGGACCGGGTACGGTCATCATTTTCGCGGCGGGCGAGAAGCACTGGCATGGCGCTCAGAAGGGCTTTACCTTTTCGCACATCACGGTTACGAACCAGGATTCCAAGACGACGCAGTACGAGCATTAAGCGTCAAAAAGTTGCTATGAACTCACCGCAACGGGCATTATGTCTCTGTGTGAGTGAGCTGTTTACAAGTAACTCAAGTTGCGATATTAAAGTGAGGAGGCGATAGGCTGAATTCTTCAAATTAGACAGATAGGATTAGCTGATGCTGGCAAACTGAGATTGCCCCAATTCGGAAACGCACAAACAATGGTTTAGTGAGAATCAAAACTACGTACAGGAGGGAGCAGTGAAACTACTTTTTTTCAACGACTTCAAACTGGGTGTCCTCAAAGGAGATATGGTGGTTGACGTGTCTGACAAAGTCTTGAACATCCCGCACACCGGGCCGCACAACCTTATCAGCGGGCTGATAGAGCATTTTGACGAATACAAGGGCTCACTGCAGCAGGCAGCTAACCGCAGAAAAGGGGTATCGGTCAGTGGTGTAAGAATCCGGCCTCCGCTACCGAAGCCCACTAATATAGACTGTATGGCCGTTAATTACATGGAGGATGGAACCCGTAAAGAACCTGCACCTATCAACGCCTTCCTGAAAACACCCAACGCAATTATCGGAAACGGCGATACGATGGTACTCCCCGATGTTCCTGCCACCATCTTTGAAGGAGAAGCGGAGCTCGCATTGGTCATTAGCAAACGGGCATCCAATGTCAGTCAGGCCGATGCTTTGAAATACGTCTTCGGTTATTTGAATTTCATTGACGGATCAGCCCGAGGCTTACCGCCAGAAAACAACTCCTTTTACCAGATGAAGGCGCGAGACACCTTTGCTCCTACAGGGCCCTATCTAGTGACGGCTGATGAGGTGCCTGACCCACTCAAGCTTCAGGTGCGGCTCTGGAACAACGGGGTGCTTATGCAGAACTACAACACAAGTGATATGGCCCATAAGATTCCGCGATGTATAGAGTGGATAAGCTCAATCCATACTTTAGAGCCGGGCGATATCGTGGCGCTCGGAACAAATCACCGCGGACTCAATCCTTTCATGGATGGAGACCGAATCGAGATGGAAGTAGAGGGACTGGGCCGGTTGCACTTCCGGGTGAGGGACGACCTGAAGCGTACCTGGGCCAGAGAGACCCGACTGCAACGCCAGGAGAAGAATTTACAAGGGCCGACGCCGCAACTGACAGGGAAGTACGCCAAGCAGGCCTAGGAATTCAGCCGGGTAATCCTAACTGGCAAAAAGGGAAAAGCGGAAACCCTAAAGGGCGTCCAAGAAAAGACCAGACGTTAATCGAGCATATCCGCCAGAAAATGGACGAGGCCGAAATAACGCAGGCGCTTTCTGATGTATCCGCCCGGCGGGCCCTGCTTGATAGACTGTGCGGGAAGCCTGTTGAGTGTGTCGAAATGACCGGGACGGCCTCAGCCTGAGCGGCCGAGCCGTCGCCAATTGCCTCGGTATCTTCAGTTTTAGTCGCTTATTGGGTCGTTGTTAAGGTGCCACCAGCACGCGCAGCATGTTGTTTGTCATCGGCTTGAGCAACTTCTGGAAGGTCTCCTGGATATCCGTCAGGGGCACGATGTTTGAGATAACCGTGGCTACGTTGATCTGCTTCTTAAGCATAAGTTCGAGTGAGATCTCCCAGTCAAAGGGAGTGGAGTCACCGTTAGTGGTGAACTTGATCTCTGGCTGCATCATGTACCAGTCGAGCGGCTCGATGGTGATCGGCTCCTGGTAAACGGCGAGACACGTGACGCGACCGTTCCTGGCCACGAGCTGGCAGGCCTGCTGCAGGGTGGTCTTGGCGGCGGCACATTCATAGACGATGTCCGGCCCCTTGCCCCCGGTCAGCTTCACGATCTCGCCGATGACATCGTCCTTCAGGGGGTTGAACACCCTATCAGCACCCAGCTCGGCCGCCTTGGCCGCCCTTACCGGTGTGATCTCAGAGACAAAGATGCCTCTGGCACCGGCCTGCCTCGCCCGCTGGATCATAAAGAGGGCGATGGGGCCAGCGCCGATGAAGGCGACATAGTCTGACACCTTGATGTTGCCGAGGCGGACGGCATGAACGCCGGCGACGAGCGGCTCCAGGGAGGCCGCCTCTTCATCGGAGACCTCGTCCGGGATGCGGGCTATCCCCGAGGCCTGGGCGACCACATACTCGGCGTAGGCACCTCTTCTGGCCGGTGCCGAATAGAGGGCCCTGGGGTTGATGCGGGGGGGCGGGGGCGGAGCCCCGGGGTGTTTGAAGAGCATGACACGGTCGCCCACCTTGAAGCCGGTCATTCCCTGCCCCAGCTCGGTGACCACGCCGGACCACTCGTGGCCAATCACGGCCCCTGGGGCGGTGATGCCAAATGAGTAGTTGTGCAGGTCAGTGCCGCATATGCCGCAGTACTTGATCTTGACGAGCACCTCGCCTGGCCCTGGTTTGGGGTTTGGAATCTCCTCGACGGCGAAAAGCCCTTTCTCCTTGAAGACAGCCGCTTTCATAGCCTGACCTCTCTATATTTAATGAATAAGGACTTGTGGGGATATCCCTCCCCGGGGGCAGCCACCGGCATACGGGTAGCCATTATATCCAATACGATCTCTCTAGTCAATCCCCCGAATTGAATCATAATTAATGTTACCGAAAGTGGTATCGTTGCCTCAAAAATAGTGTTACCCAAACAGAGGCAAGATGACCAAGAACGACGGTAGAAGAGAGTACGCTGAAGCTATGAGAGGGCGATATCTGTCTGCGACAAAGAAAGAAAAGGGCAAGATATTAGATGAATTCATTCAGGTTACCGGCTATCAAATTAAGGCGGCGATTAGATTACTCCGTAGTAGATACAGGACCAAGGGTAGAGGGCGTGGTCGTCCTCGAAAATACGATGAAGTTATCATTAAGCTCTTATCCATTATGTGGGAAGCGATCTAACGTGTTTGTTCCAGGCATCTTCATCCATTTATACCGGAGTAATGGGCCTCGTCACTTTCACAACAAAAAATACAATAATGCACGCACGACCGTCCGGTTTAATAGATGAGATAGTCGTAGCCAGAGCCAGCCGGGGTTTGGGGATTGGAAAACAATTACTACAAGCGGTAATCGACAAGTGCAGGGAAATCGGATGTTGTGAAGTTGAAGTCAGTGCAGAAAAGAGTAATTTAAGGGTCAGGAGGTTCTACAAAGCCTGTGGCTTTAAAGAGAACGCGGTCTTTTTAGAAATCGACCTTTGAGCAACAAAAGTCCATATTGTTTAAGATTGTAATAGGGCAATATTAGATTCATTCAGCTTAGAAGGATTAAATAGAATAATTCTTATCAAGGAGAGAATAAGGTGGGGCAGCATGCTGAATATGGAAAAAATTTAGTTGCCAATGTGGCGGAAGGACAATTCACCGACGACTGGGGAACCACATTAGTACAATACCAGGGAGGCACGTCAGCTCACATTGATGGAGTCGTTGGTGACAATTGTGCTATTGAGATTGAGTCACGCGTAGATAAGCAGATACGTGGTGCATTGGTTGATCTTGTTTTACACCACTGCTCGAAAAGGTTAATTATCCTGATACCAGTTCACATGAACGATCCTCAGAAAACTAAGGAGCAATGCGAAGATATTCTTAACAAACTCAAACGCCCCACCGATGAAGTACGTGTTGTTCTTCTTCGAGGAACCGGAGATGACAGTAAACCCGAAGAAGACAAAGCGTTAATAAGAGCTGCCCTTCTTGATTTAGGTGCAATCAAACCACAGTAGATACTGAAAAATGACCTGATTGACCAAAAGCTTGAAATGTTACCTCGTCACGGGAGACTGTGCTTATTGTCTGATGTTAGCGTTCAACCTCTAGAGTGCATTATTTCTGCTGGCGTGGTAACCGCGGAATCTCACGCATGATCCGTCATTTTCTCAACCGTCACGCTATGAATCACTTTCAGGCTGCCTTTATCTTTTGGCATAGGTTTCGTCTTAGCTGGGAGGCTTCCGACATTATTTTGTATCTCTTGTTTTACAATCGGCTCAGATAAAGCTTTCTTTAATATCGCTAAAGCATTTTTGTCGACCTCAACGGAACGTGCGTATCCACCAATGGGACATAAGTATTTATTGTCCGGCGCTGCCTTATCTACGTAAAACCGAGCCTGACAAGAGCTACACTTCAAGATTAACAAATTGGCCACGCCCAGTTCTTCCATTATTTGTTTCTGGAGCGCGACTACCGAAAATTTACCCTCTTCAGCTTCCTTGATCAAGTCGGGCAAGTCAACAGCAAAATCCTTGAGGCTCTGTATTGACGAAGGATGAACAAAGCCAAGGAAACTTTCGAATATTTCCCACCGCTTTTTATCGCGGTTAATCTTAGATTTCAACGCGTCAATTTCATGCAATAGTGAATCACGTTTTGACTCCTGCTCCTTAAAATCACTAACTTTCTGTTCCTTACTTTGGATATCAGCGTCCAAGGCGCTCTTCTGGGACCCTAGGTTTGCAATGTCTTCCCATAATTTGGCTCTCTTTTCAAGTGATGATGTTAATTCTTTTTGTGCCTGTTTCAAATCTTGTTCAACGGTATTCTTCTGCTTTTTCAGCTGCAAAACGTAAGGATCAAGTTCGGCCTTTTCTGCTTTAAGCTTGATAACCTCGCTGTTCAGTTGGCCTTTCAATGTTGCCAGTTCTTCGAATCCGCTAGCCTCATTACTTAGCACTTTGTTTTTTGTCTGCCCAGCGGCGGCATCTGGGCACAGGACAGCGTACGCTACCTAATGCTTAACCATTGTTACACCGGGCAACATAAATATAACGCCAATATGAGGGTGCCCAATCCCAGAAGGCCGCTCGGCGATATCACCGGCGCGGTAAGGAGGACCCTGATTAGACCTAAACCGGAGGGTGAGGCCGTAGAGTTTGCCATACCGCCCCTTATTACCGAAGAGTTATGGTTGAAAGCTAACAAGACAACAAGAGAGCGGGGCCGCGGCCGGGGAAAAGAGGGGAAGGTTATCTTGGCCCTGCTCCGTAACCGGGTATTCTGTCCGAGGTGCGGCAAGCCGATGGTCCTTAAACGAAAAGGCAAGACTGACAAATTCTACTATTTATGCTCTAGGTTAAACCACGCATCAGAGAAGAGCACTGTGCCTACCGTCGGTTTGTCCCGGGCGTATGGGATGACTCGGTCTTGGATTGTGTTTACGCCATCTTAAAACAGGATAGCTGGATTCAGGAGAAATTATCCGGGATTGAGAAAGAAAATCATGACGTCGATAAGCTGGTAAAGCTGGAGCAGCAGAAGATACTCCAGTCTCAAAACAAAATAACCAGGGTCATGGAAGGTTTTGAGGCGGCCTGTACAATCTAGATGAGGCCAAATCGAAAGTGAATGGTTACCGGGACACAATCAAGAAGGCGGAACAGGATATAGAACGTCTTATAAGGTTAGCGGGAGGTCAACATACTAAGATTGACGTTAATGAGCTAAAAAGAGAGCTTGAGAGGTTGGCGCAGGTGAACCTCGACAAAGCGACATTTGCCGAAAAACGGGATATAATAAGTAAGCTTGGTATCAGGGTCTATCCATCGGAAGATTTGAAAACGATGAAGATTCGATGCTCATTAAACTTCGGCAACGAGAATAATAATCAGGCGTCTGACCAGTGTGCTATAATTCAGTTTGCTTCGCTTCGTTTACTCTGACGTAGTTGAAGGGCTCACAATGACAACTTACTTTTGTTAATCTTTTTTATCAAGCTATCTTTCTGGATAGCTAGGGTGGCTTCACAAATTGATTTCCAGTACCACCGAGGTTTCAATCTGGCGCGGCGGCACATTCCAGTACCTCACCAGAAGCTCATCTTTATCCGGCCGAAGCGTAAAGCCATTCTTCTGGTAAAAGCTGACCCCCCAGGTAGCATCCGCCCAGGTGCCGACAAGGAGCCGCCCTGTCCTGGTTATTTTCATGACATGCTTCAGTAACTCTGTCCCGATGCCCTTTCTCTGAAGAGCGGGCAGAACGTAGGCATGACGGATAAGGGTGACATCCTTAACCGGCTGCAGTCCCATTACTCCCACCAACTTGCCGTTTTCCGCCCAGCCGAAAAAGGTCATACTCGCCATCTCGCCGTCGAGTTCTTCTTGCGGCATGTACGGCACGTGATAACAGTCGCCAGGAATGACACCTTTGTAGGCGCTGGCGGCTTCATTTATGATTTTATTTATGATAGGTGCATCTTTAATTGAGAGCCTTTTAATCATTTTTAAATCCCCTCAGTATAATATTTAATGATAGCACTCACGCAAAATCGGCACAAATTCAGAATGTTCGGGTAGGCAGCATTCGTATCTGACCCTAATTATTGGGTCGAAGGAATGTCGCCCGCGGGTTGACAGATATTCTTTCGCTATGGCTTAATAGAGTGGTTTCAAAATATCCGAAAACTCTATGATAAAACGAATTAGCGGCTTCTTCAAGTCCCTTTTTGCCGAGCAGGTATTCATCCGGAGCATCTATGCCGAGACATTGCTGGAAAACTTTTTTGTCGCCGCCGTTGTCTCGCTGTTCGCCATACGCTTAATCTTAAGCCTCACCGGCTATCCGACATTCGGCGGCGAGAGCTTTCACATCGCCCACATGCTCTTTGGCGGCTTTTTAATGCTTATCGCCCTGTTCATCCTCCTCTCAACCCTGAACCACACGGCGCAGGAGCTGGCGGCTGTTGTCGGCGGCGCCGGTTTCGGCATCTTTATCGACGAGCTCGGCAAATTCATCACCAATGATAACAACTACTTTTACCAGCCCACCGTCGCCCTGATATATGTGATATTCGTCATTATCTACCTTGCCATCAGGATAATAAACCGGCACCAGATACTGTCACCCCAGGAAGCCCTCGCCAACGCTTTAGAAATCGCTAAGCAGGCAAGTCTCAGCGACCTGGATGCGCGTGACCAGCAGCTTATCCTGCGGCTGCTCGGCCGAAGCGACCCGAACGACCCCTTCACCCAGAACCTCAAGGACATGCTGCCCCACATCAGCACCGTCCCGACCAGGCATGCTCCTGTCATCACCCGGGTTAAACAGATTGTGGATAACGGCTACCAGGCGGTAACCGCCAGATGGTGGTTTACGGGGGCGATTATCGCCTTTTTTATTCTATCTTCCGGCATTACCCTGTACAGCATTATCGCCCTGATTGACTGGTCGTGGCTACTCCTCATCTGGATTATCACCGGCATTATCATCCTTTTTGCGCTAATCGGTGAACTCAAAAACCGCTCGACATATCTCCAGGTTATCGTCGCTATGGCAATTATCGGGGTCGCAATCTTCGTTGCCTTTGTGGTCATGGATAATCTCAAAGCGACCCCGGCTTCCTTCATGGATTTCGCCCAGTTTATCTCCTCGAGTACCTCGGCGATTTTTATCGTCATTGGTATTTTGCGTATCTACCGCTCCCGGCTGGGGGCATACCACATGTTCCGGCGGGCAATCCTGGTCTCCATCCTGCTCACCCGTGTTTTTTCCTTCTACGACTACCAGTTCGCTGCTCTGGCCGGACTGGCATGGGATATCATGGTTCTCCTTGCCTTAAGATACATGATAAGGCAGGAGGAAATCCGGCTGGGGCGGGTCAACAATGGCAAGGGATAGACAGATTAGCTAACTCAATGTGCAAGTTTCAATAGAAAATCTGAGCTTCTCCCTTTTCTAAAGGGAGATTGAGAGGGATTAAGTTCTTAAAATCCCCCTTAATCCCCCTTTGCCAAAGGGGGAGACCTACTTCACTATTCTTCATTCTCATTCGAGAAAAACTTGCACATGAAGTTAGCTAAAATCTTTATGTTCTCCCTGCATCCCCTGGATTGTTAAGTAGCTCGATAAAACTCCACTTCTCTTGACATCTACTTACACCTCGTTTAGCATAGTGCCGGAATGGACTGTACGAACTCGGTCTTAAAAAGGAAAGGAGATTTATGCCGACCAGAGAAGAACTTAAAGCAAAGGTGTGCCAGGAGATTGACCGGAGGAGCGAGGAGATTATCAACGTTGCCAAAACCATCCTCGAGAACCCGGAACCGGGCTTCAAAGAGCAGAAAACTTCAAAATTCATCGCCCGCAAATTCGGTGAACTGGGACTGGCGTATCAAAACGAGATTGCCTTAACCGGCGTGAAGTCTGTGGTGAACGGCGGAAGCTCCGGCCCGACCGTCGCCGTCCTGGGTGAGCTTGACTCGCTCATCATCCCCGACCACCCCTTTGCCGATAAGCTCACCGGCGCCGCCCATGCCTGCGGGCACAACGCCCAGATTGCCATGCTTTTCGGCGTTACCGCCGCCATTACCAGGACAGGTCTCCTTCCCTCGCTCGCCGGGAGAGTCGCCTTCATGGCCGTCCCGGCCGAGGAATACATCGAGATTGAGTACCGCGATGACTTAAGAAAACAGGGGAAGCTCCATTTCCTCGGTGGCAAGCCGGAGTTCATCAAAGTCGGTGCTTTCGATGATGTTGACATGGCGATGATGACCCATACATCGAGCGAACCCGAGGTTAAAAAACTCGCTCTCCGCGGCACAAACAACGGCCTTGTCGCCAAGCGCATTCAGTTTATTGGCAGAGCCGCCCACGCCGGGGGAGCGCCGCACCGGGGCATCAACGCCCTCAACGCCGCCATGCTTGCCTTATCCGCCATCCATGCTCAGAGAGAGACGTTCAGAGATGAAGATACGATTAGAGTGCATCCCATCATTACCAAGGGAGGAGATGTCGTCAACGCCGTTCCCGCCGATGTCCGCATGGAAACATTCGTCCGTGGCAAGACCGTCGAAGCCATCCTCGATGCCAACATCAAGGTGGATAGAGCTCTCCGGGCAGGCGTGATGGCGGTCGGCGCCAAGGTCAAAATAACCACCCTCCCCGGCTATTTGCCGCTGGTCGAGAATCTGGATATGCAGGCATTATATAAAACGGAAGCCCTCTCCCTGGTCGGCGAGGATGGGTTCGGGTACGTGGCGCACAGCACCGGTTCAACCGATATGGGTGATGTGGAGCACATCATGCCCGCCATCCATCCCTATTCCGGCGGGGCGACCGGCACCGGGCACGGCAATGATTACCTCATCCAGGACTACCAGACTGCCGTCCTGAGTCCGGCCAAGGCAATGGCGATGCTGGTGGTTGACCTGCTTGCTGATGGCGCGGCGAAAGCAAAGGAAGCCCTCTCTAAAAGCAAGCCGAAGATGACCAAGCAGCAGTACCTTGATTTCATGGACAACCTGCTCAAAGAAGAATTGTATCAGGGATAAAGCTGAAATTTTGAAAGAAACGATGATTGACTGAATGGATTGACCACGATGGGGAAAAAGGATAGGACACAGCGTGAGAATTGCCACCGGTTATAGAATGCAGGCAGTAAGTTTTAATATTGGAGTGGCAAAACACAGACAATTGCCACATAGTTACCGGATGTAATTTATTAAAAATGTTTATTATGCCTGTAATGTTAGGAGATTGATATGCCTCAAGGTTATGCTCCTGCTGTTTATGTAAGTTCGACTTTTTATGATCTTAACCAAATTCGTGCAGACTTAAAATCATTTCTTGAATCTCTTGGCCTTGACCCAGTCTTATCCGAATTCAAAAGTTTCCCTATTAATCCAGATGCCAACACTATACAAAACTGTGTTGATACTGTAAAAAATAGAGCCGATATTATGATATTAATAGTCGGTAGCAGATTCGGTTATCAAACAGACAATGGGAAATCTATAACCAACTTGGAATATCTGCAGGCAAAGGTTAAAGGCATTCCCATTTATATATTTATACTTAAATCCATATTAAATACATTACCAGTATGGGAAAAGAACCGAAATAGTGATTTCCAAAATATTGTTGACAGCCCAAAACTATTCGAATTTGTTAGCTCATTACTCAGTTCTAAGAGCAATTGGGTTTTTCCTTTCGAATCTACTGAAGATATTGTCAACGTTCTTAAGCACCAGTTGCCTTATCTCTTCATGGAAGGTCTAATATTACGGCAAAAAGTAAATAATTACGGATTATCAGGTCCACTTCAGGACCTAAATGGAAATGCTCTAAAAACCCTCATTGAACATCCTACAGGATGGGAATATCTCTTATTTAGTCAAGTTCTTTTTGATGAGATTAATTCGTATAAAAATATTCGATATGATTTGAAATATGGTGTTAATATTGGCAGACATGAGAAATTTGATAGTCCAACCGAAATATTTGAATGGCTCCATTTACAGATTGAGGAATTGGAAGCAATTCCAACAACACTTAATAAATTAATAAGTACCGCACTTATCGAGGCATTTGGACCTCCTGGTCAGCCAGGGAGTCCAGAACATATCGTCTATGTAGCTCGACGAATCGGTGATGCCTATAAAGGAGCCATTGAATGGTCTCTGGCCTTCAATAGGGTTGAAGTACCCGATATTTTCAAAAACTTGTTTACGTTAGCACCAATTATGTCCAAAAACCTAATTGATGAAATCGAAAATTACTCAGAACGATTATATAATAATCTTCCTAACGATATCAATAGTGCCTTAAAAAACAAAGAACCAAAATTATTGGAATATATCTTAAAATTAACTGTGCCCGATCTTTCTGATTTGGAATTGGAATTGGGAAAAATCCGACACTTCTATGGTTTGAGTACCTAATCAATACCTCGTCCTTGTTCCCCCATCGAATTTAAGATAGACTAGAATTCATTATAATTCCGCCATATTATTGGACAGGTGAGTGAAATGCGACAGCTAAACAAAATACGTCAGCTTAGAATTGCGCTGGCACAGGTTAACAGCACGGTCGGAGACTTTACCGGCAATATCGAGAGGATAAAGGCGGTATTATCGGAAGCCAGAAACCAGGGCGCTGACATCGCCATCTTCCCGGAGCTGGTCGTGACGGGATACCCGCCGGAAGACCTTTTGCTCAAGCCGGAGTTCCTGCGGGAAAATCTGGCGAGCCTGGATAAAATTGCCGAAAGCGCTGTCGGGATTACGGCGGTGGTTGGCTTTGTTGACGTACAGAATGACCTGTTTAACGCCGCCGCCGTCATCCATGACGGTAAGGTTGTTGATGTCTATCACAAAGTCTTCCTGCCGAACTATGGTGTTTTCGATGAGAACCGCTATTTCCAGGCGGGGACGTCTTACCCCATCTACACCATAAACGGGGTCGGGGTCGGGGTCAACATCTGCGAGGACATCTGGTACGAGGCCGGGCCAGCCACAAAGCAATCCCTCGCCGGGGCGGAGGTAATCATTAACATAAGTTCATCCCCGTATGAAGTCAACCGGGCTACCTTCCGGGAGAAAATGCTCTCCACCCGCGCCTCGGACAGCGTGGCGATTGTCGCCTACTGCAACATGGTCGGCGGGCAGGACGAACTCGTTTTTGACGGCAACAGCATGGTGCATAATGAAAAAGGGGAGCTGATTGCCAGGGGGAAGCAGTTTGCCGAAGACCTCATTGTGGTTGACCTTGATGTGGAAGCGGTATTCCGGAGGCGGCTGCATGACCCGCGGTGGCGGAAGGAGACACTTTCGCTTTCACCACCGGAGTGGAGTAAGAGAACCATCGCGGTATCGGAAGAGCCTTTCGTTACGCCGAAACCGCCCCTTCCGGTAAGGCAGCCTGAAGTGCGGCAGTATCCCGATGAGATTTACAAGGCGCTTGTCCTGGGCCTCCACGACTACGTCAATAAAAACGGCTTCAAGAAGGTGGTGATAGGGCTTTCCGGCGGTATTGATTCGAGCATGACGGTAACAATCGCCGTAGACGCACTGGGGGTGGAGAACGTCACCGGCGTTTCCATGCCCTCGCGCTACTCATCAGCCGGAAGTAAAACGGATGCCGGGCTTTTGGCCAGGAACCTGGGTATCAAGCTCATCAACATTCCCATCGAGAAAGTCTTCCCGGCCTATCTGGATACGCTTGAACCGTTCTTCGAGGGCCGGCCGGCCGATGTCACTGAGGAAAACATCCAGGCACGCATCCGCAGCAACATCCTGATGGCGCTCTCCAACAAATTCGGCTGGCTTGTCCTGGCAACGGGTGATAAAAGCGAGATGGCGACCGGATTTACCACGCTTTATGGCGACCTTGGCGGCGGCTTTGCCATCATCAAAGACGTTTACAAGACAACTCTTTACGAACTGGCGCGTTACCGCAATTCCCAGGCCGGATACGACCTGATACCGAAGAACGTCCTGGAGAAAGAACCTTCACCCGAACTCAGACCCAACCAGAAAACGACGGAGAGTATACCGCCCTACCGACTTCTCGACCCGGTGCTCAAGCATTACGTTGAAGATGACGTGAGCGTATCGGAGCTTGTCGCCAAGGGGTTTGACCCGGAGCTTGTAAAAAGAGCGGCGCGCCTCGTGGATACGAGCGAATACAAGCGCCGCCAGGCGCCCCCCGGCATCAGGATAACCTCCCGCGCCTTCGGGCGAGACCGCCGGCTGCCGATTACGAACCGGTTTAAAGGGTAACGATAGCTTAATTATTGAGTGGTCGTTGAAAGAGCTTACAGCCTTTATTAAAGGCAACGAAGTAAATTCCAAATTCCAAGCACTAAATTCCAAACAATCCACTGCAGATGGGAAATGCCAAAATAACCAAATGCAAATAATACCTATACAAAGCTCACCTTGATTTCCTGGATAGCTTCCAGGATAAAGAAAATTCAGGAGGGAATTAATGAGGGTTATTATCTATGGTGCCGGGGCTATCGGGGGTGTGACTGGAGGCAAACTGGCGCTGGCCGGGTATGAAACACTCTTCATCGGGCGGGCACATCTGGTTAAAGCCATCAATGAGAATGGACTGCGCGTTGTTTCACCGGTGGGTAGTCCAGTAGTCCACCCAGAAGCGGTGACCGGGCCTGACCAGATTACCTTTAAACCCGACGATGTGGTTTTTCTAACTGTCAAAAGCCAGGATACCGAAGGGGCGCTGACCGAACTCAAAAAGTACGTGAAAGATGTTCCCGTCTTCTGTTTCCAGAACAGCGTCAGCAACGAGGAGACGGCTTCCCGGTTCTTCTCCAGGGTCTATGGGGTGACGGTTAGATTGCCGGCTGTTTACCTTAAAGACGGTGAAGTCATCGCCAGGCGCGACCCACCGGGCCTGTTTGTCATCGGGCGTTACCCGAACGGTACGGATGCGGTTACCGAGCAGGTGGCCAGGGAACTCCGTGACGCCGGTTTTCTAGTCAAAGTTACCCCTGACGTTATGCCCTTCAAATGGGACAAGCTCATCGCCAATCTCGCCAACGCCGCCGGCGCTATCACCAATGCCAGGGAAAAGGAAATTGATTTCATCAACAAATCGGTGCGCGATGAAGCCCGGAATATCATGAGGAAAGCTGGCATCCACTGGATAACGGACGAGGAGATGGCAAAAGAGTGGCCGGAATCGGCGGCACCGCCCCGTGGAACTCTCGACAGCGAAGCGCAAAGCTCCACCTGGCAGAGCCTTGCCCGCGGGCTCGACTCCGTTGAAACCGAGTACTTAAACGGCGAGATTGTACGCCAGGCAGAAAAGCTGGGGCTTAAAGCGCCGCTTAATGAGAAGCTGCTCAGCATAATGAAGGAAATAGCGGCAAGTCGTGCCGCGCCGGGGAAATACCCGCCAAAGCAGTTAATGAGTATGCTGGGATTGAAATACCCCTAAGATTTAGAGTTTAATATCGGAAATGGAACTGTCTTCGCTTGGCTGGGATGCATTCCTCGAACAGCGTTTCAAGCTGTATTCGAGGCAGGGCTTTAAGGCTGGCCGTGTCGCGGTAGAGCAGAAAGAACTTTACCACGTATTCACGGTACATGGTGATTTACCCGCCCGGATAACGGGAAAGATGCGACACGCGGCAAAAGGCCGTACCGACTTCCCCGCTGTGGGGGACTGGGTAGTGTTGAGCTATTCTCCGGCTGACGCTGAGGCGACCATACAGACCATCCTGCCGCGCAACAGTAAGCTCTCCCGCAAGGTCGCCGGTAAGACCGTGGATGAACAAATCCTGGCGACGAATATCGATACCGCTTTTATTGTCATGGGGCTTGACGGTGACTTTAACCTGAGACGGATTGAGCGCTACCTGACCATCATCTGGGAAAGCGGGGCGAATCCCGTTGTTCTTCTTAACAAAGTTGACCTCTCAACCAATCCAACGGAAAGGCTGACGAATGTCGAAACCGTTGCTTTCGGTGTGCCGGTGCATCTAATCAGCGCCCGGACTGGCCAGGGCATTGAAACAGTCCGACGCTATCTTAAAACCGGGAAGACGGCTGTTCTGCTCGGCTCATCGGGCGCCGGGAAGTCCACCCTGATTAACCGTTTGCTTGGATATGAACGGAACAGGACGCAGGTGGTGCGCGAGGATGATAGCCGTGGGCGTCACACGACGGCTTACCGTGAGCTTATTGTTCTTCCCCATGGAGGCTGCATTATCGATAGCCCGGGAATAAGAGAAATACAGGTCTGGGATGCCGCATCAGGAATCGGTGAGACTTTTGAAGACGTTGAATCCCTGGCGCGGGAGTGCCGCTTTAAAGACTGCCGCCATGAGAACGAACCGGGCTGTGTTGTACAAGAGGCATTAAAGACTGGCCGTCTCGATGCCGCCCGTTACGAGAATTATCTCAAGCTGCGGCGCGAGCAAGCCTACATCTCCCGGCTGCAGGATAAAAACGAGATGATGGCCAACAAAGAGAAGTGGAGAAAGATAGCGAAACTATCTAACCAAATTGAGAAAGCGAAGTACGAATAAAACTATCCTGACACCGGCCTGCATGACACCTCGAATTTTTCGAGGTGTTTTTTGTTGTCATATGCGAGGAGCAAAGCGACGAAGCAATCCGTAACCCCGAACGGCTGTGGGCACGGATTGCTTCGCTTCGCTCGCAATGACGATACTCAAACTGTCATTGCGTGCACTTGTACTTGCACTACAAGTGCAAGCATGATGAAGTCCGCCATAGGTGGACGAAATCGAGCGTGGCAATCTCACCATAAGATAAGCTTTACTACTTCCGGAGATTGCCACGCCGTCCCGATTTCATCGGGACTGGCTCGCAATGACAGACTATTTGTTCGGCCAAACCTCTAATAAAGCAATAACACTTTAGGAACGTTTCACTTTTTCTTATAAACGAATTGATTTGTCAATTACAGCGCATGGTCCAAAATCCAGATTTCCCCTTTCGGTAAATTTGCCGCATTAAGCTCAACCTCGGTCTTACCAAGTTGTTTAGCGCCCGGTTTCAACGCCATGAGGTCTTTAACCGTATATTTTGGGAAGTTACATTTGTCATTCTTGAAGTGCATGGGAATGATAAGGGCGGGCTTAAGCTTGTCCCAGATGGCGGCGGCTTCGTCCAGCTCCAGCGTGGCGGCCGGCCCGCCCGTCGGCATGAGCAGAACGTCCACCTTTCCCAGCGATTTGATGACGGCGTAATCCAGCGGGTGCCCCAGGTCGCCGAAGTGGCAGACATTGATGCCGTCCAGCGTGAAAGAAAAGATGGTGTTTTCGCCGCGCTGCTTGCCGGATACCCGGTCGTGGAAGCAGGGCATGCCGGTGAATTCTACGCCTTTAACCGTTTTTTTGCCCGGCCCGGCGACGACGGTAAAATTGCCTTTGATGTCCTTCGTGTAGTTGTGGTCGCCGTGCTGGTGGCTTAAGGTCACGATATCGGCGGTCTCACTTACCGGGGCGTAGCTGATGATGTTGTTGAAATTCGGCTCATAGGGGTCGGTGATAATCCTCAGCCCGTTTGCGGATGTAATGAGAAAGCAGGCGTGTCCCAACCATTTGACCTTCATGGTGACCTCCCGAGATTCAATATTTTGATTTGATTATAAGGGGAGAGGCTGGATACACAAGATGAGAAAATAAAGGCTTAATTACCTTACATTTCACGGATATTCCAATCACAATATAGTTAAATGAGGGGGTAATTTCATAAGAGAGGGGCGCTTTCGCCCCTCTCTTATGAATGAGATCTAGACCCAGTTCCCCATTCTTCTGGCAGGAGAATGGGGCAGGGGGATGAAGTTTAGACTGCAAAAACTATTTCTTCTGGTAAGCGGCGATGCCATCCTGCCAGTCCTTGGGGAGACGCGGCAAGCCGGTGGGGGTAACAAGCTGTGTCGCGATTATCCTCTTACCCTTCTCGGGGAGCTCGTCCCACTTGAACTGGCCGGCCGTCCTGACGAGCGACGCTGGCTGAGCGAAGTTGGAGTGGAGCACATCCATATCAACAAAGCACTCAACGAAGGCGGGCCGCTTCTCTTTCATCGCGACCTCACAGGCGCGCTTGATTGCGGCCTTGGCTTCCTCGGGTCTTTCGATGAATACCGGATAGGCACCCATCTCCGCAAAGGCTTTCTCCAGGTGCATGTTGGGCATGACTTCCCAACTGTCATGGAGGATGTTGCCCTCAACGGCGCAGGCCTTGGACCAGAAGATTTCCCAGTTGCCGTTGATGAGGGTATTGTTGTTATGATGGATGAAGACGGCCGGAATGTTCCAGCGGACGCAGGTCTCGATATCCATGCCGGCGGCGCCCACAGCGCCATCACCCATCAGGCCAACAACCAGTTTCTCGCGGTTGGTCGAGAGACCGGCGGCGAGCGCCATGCCCGGTGAATGCCCGATGCCGATGGTCTCGGAGGCATCGAGTACCTGCCCGCTGTTCTTGGCGACGTTCCAGCCGGTGGTATAAGCCGAGGCGGTGTAACCGTCAATAATGATGATGTAATCATCGTTATATTCCTCGCTTAAAACCTCGGCCGTAACCCGTCCCAGATAGTCAGGATGGAGCGGCATCTCGTGCACCATCCGGTCGGTGCGGGCAATAGTCCGCTTCTTGTAGCTCTCCTCAGTATCCTTGACGAACTGACGCCATTTCGCCCACTTGTCGAGTGGTTTCTTGATGCCCATGTCCTTGCAGCACTGTATCATCTGCTGGAGCACAGTCTTGCAGTTGCCGATGATTTCAATATCGGTCGGCAGGTTGAGTTCGGTGAAGTCAGGATGGGGGTGAATCTGGCAGTATCTTATCTGGTGCGGGAAGAACGGCGCGTTGCCGAAGCCTTCCAGTGAGCCGACTCTGAGGCCGAGGATGATGCAGCGGTCGGCCTGGTCAAAGACCGGACCTCTGGCGCGGCGGCCATAGTTTATGTCGTCTTCCTCGGAAATCATGCCGCGGGCAATGCGGCGGCCGCTTGACGGAACGCCGAGCAGGTGGGCGAGTTCTCGGAATTCTTCCTGGGCTTTATCCTGGTGGGCTTCATGCCCGGCGATGATGACGGGTTTTTCCGCTTCAAGGAGCCACTTAACCGTTTTCTCAATCACTTTCGGGTCAGCCGCACCATAAGCGTAGAAATCCTTCGGATTCCAGGCATCGGGTGGGCGGATTGCCTGGTAGAGTACTCTTCGCGGTACCATGTAGTTCTGGGTGGCATTGATTTCCGTGTTCCCACTGGCGACGACGACCGGGCCGGTCGGCTGGGTGACGGCGGTGCGGAAAGCGCGCTTCAGTTGCCAGAGCATGGTATTCGGGGTATTTACCTTTCTTACCCACTTGCACATACCCTGGTACTGGTTTTCGGCTCTGGCAATACCCTGGCCGCCGTACTTATCATCATCGAAGGGGCCTGATTCGCAAACGAGACCAACGCCGGGGGAGCCGGCCGAGTAAGCCTGGCAGAGGCCGGTGCCGAAGTTGGTGAGGCCGGTGCCAGCGCCGGGCAGTGCGAAGCCGGGGCGGGTGGTGAGCCTTCCCCAGGCATCCATCGCGAAGCCGGCCGTCTGTTCATGTCTCACGTGGACGCACTTTATCTTGGCCTTCTGGAGATCGACGATGTAGGTCGCCGTGCCGCCGCCGGTCAGGAAGAACACGTACTCAACGCCTTCCTGCTTCAGCAATTCGGCAACGGCGGCGCCGATGGGGATTCTTTCCTCTCCTTTGACATCAACTACGGCTGCCCTGGCCATTTCGGCGGTAGGCCTGAGCCGGTCAACAAGCATTTTTTCTTCTTGTGGTTTTTGCGCCATTAAAATCCTCCTTAACAATAATTAAGCCAGCATACCCTGACCTTCCACTTTTTATCTCCTGAATCCACCTCCTTTCAATTTTTCAGGTTAAGCAAACGTTACGCAATCCGCCAGTGGATGGCTAAAATGGCTGGCCAAATTTAAAAAAATACAGCCCACGCCAAAAGCATGGGCTCTTATCCTTCAAACTCTTGACCCCGTTATGAGAATGGCAACCCGGCTGCATCATCTTACCTTTCTCAGCTTTTTCTGGCGACCGGGGGGACAGGATTAGGTTGATTTACGTACTGCAGATTGCCTTCCTGAAAATCAGCGAAGATTTATATTTATTCTAATTGTTGGAACGACCGATGTCAATGTTTGGAGTGAAGAGTTTCTTCTTTTAAATTCTCACTTGCAGACAGTGCTATAATTGCTGAGTCAAGCAATGAATCACTAATAATGCACCGGAGGAAAGGTGAGCAATGCCACAATCAATAGAATACCAGAAGGTTTTGTCGGAGATAGTCTATATCAACTTACCCGGCCCAGAGGAGTCCCTGCCCGGCATGACCGGCGGTGAACTGCTTCATGGATTTTTAGCCGAGCTTTATCGGGCGCAGAGTCCTGAAGCAAAAGAGATTGTCAGTGCCCTGTGCCGGAAGTGGAATATCTATTACAGGCCGCAGAACCCTTAATTTTTAAGGTACGATTAAGTCTCCCTCTTTTCTAAAGGGGTTCACCCTGGTTCCACTGAGTCACCACGAAGTGAAGGATTCTCCCTGAAGGGGATTACGCAAATCCCTCTCAATCTCCCCCTGTTCAAGCCAGGGGCAAGCTCTTTGATAAAGGGAGAAGCCCAACCGACTAACCCAAAAAAGGCACGATTCGCAACCTTATTGGGAGAAAAACTCTCTAATTAAGTCTATAATACTTAGTAACTAACCTTACGCAGTCCTATGAAAAGTCAGATTGTATAACGTTTATTCATCGTATTGTCATTGTGAGCGAAGCGAAGCAAACTGAATTATAGCACACCGGTCAGAAGGCTGTGTATTACCATCGTTTCCGAAGTTTAATGAACATCGAATTTTCATCGTTTTCAAATCTTCCGATGGATAGACCCTGATGCCAAGCTTATTTATTAGGGTAAAGTCCTATTTTAGCCACCTAATTCGTGCGTATTCTGAAGCTGGGATAAAACGATATTGATTTGGTCCCTTATCGCAAGCTTTCTAGGATTATACCGCCAAACATATTCCGCAAGATATAATGGGCTTCCGGGGTTACTTTAAAAGGATGCTGGCAGCTAAGGGCGGTATCAGACCCGCATCGCGGGCATTGCTTTGTCTGTCCCATGCCACCATTCTCTCATATTTTAGTGGCTGTTTTGAGACTTTACCCA
>Ga0315295_10000379_pt1 | contig 37953 bp, 42 predicted proteins | sample YL17G14_0_MG_FD_204453 | JGI IMG/M metagenome (GOLD analysis project Ga0315295, IMG submission 204453) | Sediment microbial communities from Yellowstone Lake, YNP, Wyoming, USA - YL17G14_0 | ecosystem: Environmental > Aquatic > Freshwater > Lake > Sediment | place: USA: Wyoming | collected...
ACAAACTGTCGCTCCTTACATATTATATAGCAAAGTACCTGCTCAGGGTGCGGCTGAGATATTACAGCATGCCTAATATACTGGTCGACAAACCGGTGATCCCCGAGTATGTAATGGAAAAGGCAACGAGCGCGAACCTTATCAGCGAGGCAAAAAAGGCGCTCGCCGACCCTTTGCGTATCAGGTCCGGCTATCCGGAGGTCCTCGCCGGGCTCGGCAGCAAGGGCGCGGTCAGGGCTTACGCGGAAAAGATATCCGAGTTCGTTAAAGGTTCTTAGTTGTCACCGCTCTCACGTTAGTGATATAATCCAAAGCGATGCAAGTGAAATACAAGCGTATCCTTCTCAAGCTCTCCGGTGAAGTCTTCGGCGGCATCCAGAAATTTGGGATAGACCCACAAACGCTCGATGTAATAGCAGAAGAGATCAAGGGAATTAAAAAGCTCAAGATCGATGTCGCCATTGTCGTGGGAGGCGGGAACATTTTCCGCGGCATAGCAGGCAGCGCGAGGGGGATGGACCGCGCCACCGCGGATTACATGGGGATGCTCGCCACGGTCATAAACGCGCTCGCCCTGCAGGACGCGCTCGAAAAAAAGGGCGTCGACAGCAGGGTTCAGACCGCCATAGAGATGCGCTCGATAGCGGAACCATTTATAAGAAGAAGGGCGATGCGTCACATGCAGAAGGGCCGCGTGATAATACTTGCGGCGGGTACCGGGAACCCATATTTCACCACAGATACAACGGCTGCCTTGAGGGCGGCGGAGCTTGATGCCGACGTAATATTCAAGGCAACAAAGGTGGGCGGAGTTTATAACAAGGACCCGATGAAGTTCCGCAACGCGAAAAAATACGCCAAGATCACCTACATGCAGGTTATCAAGCAGGGCCTTAAGGTAATGGATTCGACGGCGGCATCTCTGAGCATGGATAATGACATACCGATCGTCGTGTTCGACGTTACCAAACAGGGCAACATCGAGAAGGCGATAATGGGAAAGAACGTGGGGACCACTGTATCCAAGGAGCTGTCCTGAAAGGGATGAAGGAGCGGATATGGACGATATATTGACGTTGGCGGAAGAAAAGATGAAGAAGACCATAGAATCGCTCAAGAAGATCTTTGCCGGCATCAGGACCGGCAGAGCGAGTCCGAGCCTTCTTGATCACATCATGGTGGAATATTACGGCACAATGGTGCCGCTTAAGCAGCTCGCGAACGTGGGCGTGCCGGAACCCAGGCTCATAGTGGTCACACCCTACGATAAGAACTCGGTGAAGGATGTTGAAAAAGCCATACAGAAATCCGACCTGGGACTTAATCCGAACACCGAAGGCGGGGTAATAAGGCTGAACATACCTCAACCCACGCAGGAGAGACGCAATGAACTCGTTAAGGTCGTGAAGAAAGAAGCCGAAGCCTCAAAGGTGTCGATAAGGAACATAAGAAAGGACTCTATCGGGGATGTTAAGACGCGCTCCGATTCCGAGAAGTGGTCCGAGGACAGGAAAAAGAACGAGGAAACACAGATACAGACCCTGACCGATAAGTATATTTCTGAGGTGGACAAGCTTCTCACCGCTAAAGAAGCGGAAATAACCTCCATATAGCACTGATGACCTCTCAGACCTCACCAGCGACCGCAGACAAAAAAACGCCGGCTCACGTCGCCGTAATCATGGATGGCAACGGAAGGTGGGCGCAAAGAAAAGGACTTCCCAGAGTAGAGGGCCACAGAAGGGGTTCCGAAGCTCTTAAGCGGACCATCCAGGCATGCATGGAGCTAGGAGTTAAATATCTTACCGTATATGCTTTCTCGACCGAGAACTGGAACCGGCCCAAGGAGGAGGTCGGATTCCTTATGGACCTGCTGATGGCGGCGCTCGATAAGGAGATAGATGAACTCAACAAGAACGGGATAAGGCTGCGGTTTTTCGGAAGGCTTGAGATGATCGACCACAAACTGAAACATCGGATAAAAGCGGCTGAAGAGCTGACAAAGAATAACGGGGCGCTCAATCTCACGATAATGTTCAGCTACGGCGGACGGGCCGAGATCGTTGACGCCGTAAAATCGATCGTAAACAAGGGCATAAAAAGTGATAAAATAAGCGAAGAGACGGTCTCGGAGAACATATACACGGCAGAGCTTCCGGACCCGGACCTGCTCATCAGGACGGCCGGCGAGATGAGGGTGAGCAACTTCATGCTCTGGCAGATAGCATATTCCGAGCTCTGGGTAACCGACACGCTATGGCCTGATTTCGGCAAGGAGCATCTTTTACAGGCGATAGAGGACTACGGAAGAAGAGTAAGAAAGTACGGCGGTCTATAATGTCAAAAAGAATTCTAACGGTCATAATCGGGATCCCCATAATTTTTGTGTGCACTTATTTCGGCGGCTGGAGCTTCTTTTTTCTTGTAACCCTTATCGCGCTTTTCGCGCTCAACGAGTTCTACAACCTGATGTTAAAAAAAGGATATTCTCCTTCGTATCTTGTTGGCAGCTGTGTTACGGTCTTCTTTACCTGGTTCACGACATTCACATTAAAGCATCCGAACTGGGAACCATATGCGATCGGCATCCTGACGACGGCGATAATAGTCACTTTTTCAGCCGGGATTTTCCTCAAAAAAGCGCAAGATTCCACAGTGAACGCATCCATAACGTTGCTCGGGATCCTCTATATCGGCTGGATGATCAGTTATCTTATCCTGATAAGGCAGTTAAACCCCTACGGGCACTATCTTTTCTTCCTTATGATAGCGATATGGGCCTGTGATACCACGGCATATGTTGTAGGAACAAATTTTGGAAAGATAAAGCTGAGCCCCTACATAAGTCCGAACAAGACCGTTGAAGGCTCTATCGCTGGATTTGTGGTGAGCGTTATTGCGGCTTCGTTCTTCAGCTGGATGATCGGAATGAACATGGTCCACGGGATAATACTTGGAATGATAATAGGCATAGTAAGCCAGATAAGCGATCTGGTGGAATCCCTTATCAAGCGTGATGCCGGCGTAAAGGATTCCAGCAATTTGATACCGGGACACGGTGGCGTGCTCGACAGGATGGACAGCTTTATCCTGACCGCTCCGATAATGTATTATTATCTTTCCTGGTTCGTTCTATGAAGAAACAGCAGAATTCCATAACAAGAGAGGTCGAGACGGAGATCCTCGACGATATCCTCCTTGCTCTTAAAGAGGATATCGGAAAGGGCGATATAACTACGGATGCCATAATTCCCGCGGGTAAGACCATCTCAGCAAGAATAATATCAGTATCGCCGGGGGTCATATGCGGGCTTGACGTGGCGGGACTTGTGTTCGACTCCGTCGACCGAAGGTTAAAGTTCACAAAAAAAGCAAAGGATGGGGATAAGGTCAAGGCCGGAAGAGTAATCGCCGCCGTTATCGGTCCCGCAAAAGGCATACTTACCGCGGAAAGGACCGCGCTTAATTTTATACAAAGGCTCTCGGGGATCGCGACGCTAACAAGGAAATACGCGGACAGGCTGAAAGGGCAACGAACGATGTTGCTTGATACAAGAAAGACAACGCCCGGCTTGAGAGCGCTTGAAAAATACGCGGTCAAGACTGGTGGCGGAAATAACCACCGGATAGGACTTTTCGATGAAGTGCTCATAAAGGACAATCACATCTCTGTGGTCGGCAGCATCAGCAGGTCCGTTGAACTGGCAAAGAGAAGATATGGAAGGGTGGAGGTGGAGGCAAAGACGCTGTCTCAGGTAAGCGAGGCGATGGCGTCCGGCGCAACAAGGATCATGCTGGACAACATGAGCATACATCAAATGAGGCGCGCGGTCAGGCTGATCAGGTCCGGCAACAGGAGGATCGAGATAGAAGCATCGGGACGCGTCACCTTAAAAAACATAGCGGATATAGCAAAAACAGGCGTTGATTTCATATCAGTAGGGGCTCTGACCCACTCTGCTCCCGCACTGGATATTAACCTTAAAGTATAATATAATTTTCTTCGTGAAAGCATTTAAAGGACATAGACCCTTTGCGGTTCTGGTGATCCTGTTATTTTGCGCCTCATTAGCATCAATTTCCGCGGTAAAGCTCACTTTAACATCGCCCAAGGACAAAACGATAACCGAAGCCACCACTCTTATGGTGAACGGGCAGCTGGATGGGGCAAAAAGCATCACGATAAACGGGATGAAGATCAATCCAACGGGACGGAACCTTGAGGCAATGGCGATCCTTAATCCCGGCAAGAACCTGATGAACATCGACGTAACGGGAACAGGCGGCGACAGGGTGTCGAAGTCGCTCAGGGTGATAAGGGTAATCGCATTCGACGACCTGAAACAGCTTTTCGGCTTGCGCGAGCACTGGGCTAAAAAGCAGGTGATAGCCCTTGCGACCCTCGGCATTATCGAGGGATACGCCGACAACAACTTTAAGCCCGAGGACCCGATGACGCGGGGAGAGTTCGCGACGTGGCTGGCAAGGGCAAAGGGCCTTAAACTTGCAAAGCCCTCTAAGGACCTGTATTTTGACGTGCCAAAAGAGCACTGGAGGGCGCCGTTCATAAAAGCGGTGGTTGACGCGGGAATCATGGGCGGAACATCCCAGAACGTGTTTGGAATAGAAACGCCCCTGAAAAGGTCCGAGGCCGTAAGGATAATGGCAAAGGCTTATAACATCGCGGCAGCCGGCGCGGTAAGCAGTCCGTTTTCCGATGTTAATAGCGACACGACAAATTCCAAGGCTATCATTTCGGCATATAAGAGCGGCCTGGTCGTCGGGACATCGCGATGGAAGCGATCGTTCGACCCTGAACGCGACATAAAAAGAGCCGAGGCGGCGGTCCTAATATCCCGGCTTGGCAAGATAAAAACGATGATCGCCGCGCTGTATGATTTCAGCCAGGGATTTTCTTCCCTTAACCTGTGCAGGATAAACACGAGACCCATCATCAAAAAAGCCTTTATCACGCCCAAAGAAGTGATAAACAACGGAGCGAACAATGTTAAGGTGTCGCTCTATGTGATGGATGAACAGGGAAGGGGCGACATTTCCCAGGTTTGGGCCGACCTGACCGATCTTGGAGGGCCTCTTAACGCAAAAATGAACGTTCAGAAGGACTTTTCCTACGGATTATCTTTCTCAGTGTCCGGCGAGGCGAAACCCGGCCAGAAAAAGGTGAACATCTATGCAATGGACAGGAGCGGATTGAAAGCCAACACCGTTTTGAACCTGAACATATTGGGGAAATAAAATGAAAAAAACCATCCTGATGTTGATCTTCTTGTGCACTTGCACTTCATGCTTCGGCCTGGTGTCTGACATCGGATTGGATCCGCTCGACCAGAGCGCTGGCGCACGACCATTGGGCATGGGCGGTGCTTACGTGGGTCTTTCCGACGACATGAACGCGATGTTCTATAATCCGGCAGGGATATCGAAGGTCCGCGGTTTTACGGCGTCGGTCAGGGGCCTAAAGGATTATTCTCTCGGTATCGCTTACGACACTCAGATCGGCAATTTCGGGCTCGGGGTCGTATCGAGCCTTTCGGAAGTGCTGAACGTCGGAACGCCGGAGATGAGTTACGATAACAGCCTTATTTTGTTGACATACGGAGTCGATCTGGGAGACATATCCGTTGGTCTTACTGCAAAGTCACTTCTTACACAGAAGATAGCGGTAAAAGGTGCTACCGACCTGGTATCGTCCGGCGGCGCGGATATGGACCTGGGCTTGATATGGCGCCCTCTTGAATGGTTGTCGCTCGGTACCGTAGCGCACAATCTGCTGCAGACCAAATATACGCTTGAATCCACGGAAGAAGCTTTTCCGGGGGTCATTACCGGCGGGCTTTCTATAAATTTGCTGGGAGACAGGTCGGTATTTTACAACGATACCTTCGGGCTTATTCTCGCGTACGATGGTATGAGCGGAAAATACGGAACTGAGCAAAAACCGGGAAGCTCCTACGGGGCTGAGCTTTCTCTCTGGAAATGGCTATATCTAAGGGGTGGAGGCGGTTCGCGTTTCTTCAACGGCAAGGATGTGTCTTATTCTTCAGGCGGCATAGGGTTCAGGAACGGGGACTTCACGTTCGATCTGGCAACTACACAGGACCCGTACACCGATAGCCAGATCTCCTTTGTTTCGATAATGTATCTTCCTCCAAAGACCATGGTCTATCAATTTGTCCCGGAAGCAGGGCAGGTCGCGCCGGCACCGGAGATAAAGCGTGAGCTACTGACAGTAAGGTTCCCCCCGGACGCGATCACCGTATACGAGGACAGGATAAGCATAGAAGGTGAGGCTAACCCGAAGGCGCAGGTAATGATAAACGGTGCGCTGGCATACGTTTACGATGACTGGAAATATTCCGTTATCCAGCCTGTCAGGCCGGGCAAGAACCTGATCGTGATAGAAGCGAACCTGAACGGCGAAAGAGTGAAGTATGAGCGAAGGGTGTTCAGAAGAGCCAAGGTGATCATAGCCGAAGAGGTCGGACTGAATAAAAAATACGCAATAGAAGTGCAGAAAAAAGAACAGGATTTAAAGAAGATGGAAGAAGATATCCTGAAGGCAAAACAAAGAGGTCAGAACGTATCAGCGAAAGAAAAGGAACTTACCATTGCCAGGAACGCGTTAGAGAACAAAAAGCAGGAGATCACGAAAGAAAAACTCACGTTGGAAGAGCGCAAAGGGAAAGTGGAGAACCTTGTCACTCTCGGGGTCATTGAGGTGGCTCCGCAGACAAGCTTCAAGATAGAGACCCCGATAAAACGCGGAGAAATGATCACGTGGCTCGTCAAGGCGGCGGGACTGCCCATTCCTATCTTGACCGGTCCGGTATGCGCGGATGTACCGCAGGACAATCCAGACGCGCCCTACATAAAAGCAACGCTGGATGCGGGGCTCATAAGACTGCCTCCCAACAACAGGTTCAGGCCGAATGACCCGGTCACTGATGAGGAAGGGCAGGTATTCTTTAAGGCCTTTGGAGTGGTCAAATGAGGAAAGCTATTTCGATAATCGCGTTACTTCTGCTGATCAGCACCTGCGCAGGTGCCGAGGAAGCAAAAAAGACGCTCACAAGGGCCGACGTGATAGAAAAGCTGTCGACGGCGGATTTTGTCAAAAAGAAGATAGGCGACCTTTTCAATTTTAACGTCGGCTATGACATCACTAAAATAAACAGGACGAACCTCGCGCCCACCATCAGCTTTATCAAGATAACGCCGATCAAGGTCCCGCCTGACAACAGGACGATAGTGCTGATCACGGCCAAGGTCACCGACCCAAGCGGTCCCGACAGCATTAAAGGTGTTAGAGCTGACCTGAGCGATATCAAGAAACTGCCGAACATGATGCTTGTGGATAACGGCCTGTGGGGCGACAAGACGGCGGGTGACAGCGTCTATACGCTGCAAACCAACGTAGGATATGATGTTACAAGCGGCGACAAACAGATCCCGGTCGCGGTCTCTAACAAGCTGGGATGGGTGGCTCTCGGAAAGACCGATCTCGACGTGCAGCTTAATCCGATAATAACTGAGACAAAGGCCACACCGCAATACGCCAGGTCCGACGGCACATCAAAAGTGACGTTTTCCGCGAAGGTCGAGAACCCGGGCAGGCAGGAAGACCTTAAGCAAGTCACGATTGACCTTAGCAGCATCGGCATGGATAATGCTGTGCAGATGAATAACACGGAGGATAAAATATATTCAGTGACAGTTACCGTGAAGCAAGGGATAAGCAAAGGAGTGAAAAAGCTCCCGGTCTCTGCGGGCAACATTTACGAGGGTAAATCGTCCGAAGAGATATTGCTGGAGATAGAATAAGTGATACCTACACTAGCGATAATAACGATATTCCTTCAGATATTCACTGCATCCATAACAATATCAGGCGTGTACAGCTTTGTCATGAGATATCTCTCCAAAAAGGTAAGCGATGATTATTACCTTTCACTGATCTTTCTGACCTTTTCGATATACGGCACTATCACGATCGTTTCACAGATGATCTACACGCTCGGGGAGAGCACTAACATAAGATTTTTCCTTTACAAGCTGGGGTCTATCGTTCTTGTTCTTGGAGCCCTGGCGGTGGCATATTTCCTTAGGCAAAAGTTCAAACTGAGATCGAAACTGATCTTTAACGGATTTTTCGTGCTATGCCTAATTGAGATCTTCATGATAATAAGATCGCCGTTGAATCTGGTGGAGAACGTTAAAGGTCTTGCCATTGATCCGGGTGTGCATTTTCTTTCTGCTTTCCCTCCGGAAATATTCTGGGTCGTTCTGTGGTCCGTCCTGGGTATTCGATACATTTTATCCGCCAGGTCCGCGAGGCTATTGGGGGAGAAGAACATATTCAACCTTGCGGGAACCTCGTCGCTGCTGATCCCCTTGTCTTTCATTTTGTCATTTGCATACTCCAGGTCCGGAGAGGCTTATTTTCTGGCAGCTTCTTGGACCATGAACCTTTGCGCCGCGGTGGGTTTTTTCCTGGGCAATATAATATCCCCCCGGGAAGAGGTGGCCAAGTTCCCGCTATCGTATTTCAGGACCAGGATACTTTATAAACTGATCCTTATCTTCATTCTTTTGATAATCATCCTGCTCGAGGCCACCACTATCGCCACGATCAACCTGAACCAGATCTCCCTGCAAAAAGCGATCAAGAGCAATTATATGAGCCTGGCCAGGAGCATTGCGGACAGGATAGAGGGCGAATACGGGACCATAAGCTATTCCGATACTGGAGGTTCGGAATACGTAACTTACAACCTGGCCAAACTCGACAAGGCATTCATTCAGAAGCTGATCATCTCGGAAACCGTCGGAAAACGCTATGTTTATGTGGTATCTCCCGAGGGAAAGCTGTTCATCGGGCCGGACCCGAACGAAACGGGTCGCGACCTTAGCAATCTCGACGTGGTCAAAAAGGTCCTTGCCGGCGAGTCGGGCAATGATGAATATTTAAGCGAATTTTTCGAGAAGGCAGAGGATAAGACAGTAATAGGCACTTTTGTGCCTATCCGAAAATACAAGCTCGGGGTAATTGTAGAGGAGCCTAAGTGGGAGGCTTATGCCGAGATCAGGCAGGTCTCTACCAACACTCTGATCTTTGTGATCGTAGGCATTTTCCTCACGGTCTCCGTGGGCATCTTCTTTGCCAAATCCATCGAGAGCTCCATAAAAGAGGTCATCGTGGGCACCCAGGCCGTGAGAAAGGGCGACCTTTCCTACAAGATCAAGATAGACTCGATCGATGAAATAGGCCAGCTCGCCGACGCGTTCAACTCGATGACCAGGGAACTGAAACAGAGCCAGGAACACCTTATATCCTCCGAGAAACTCGCGTCGCTCGGCACTATGGCAGCGGGAATGGCCCACGAGATAAAGAACCCTCTCGTGAGCCTGAGGACCTTTACACAGCTGCTGCCCCAGAGATATGAGGACGCAGAATTCAGGCAAAAATTCTCGCAGGTAGTGCCCGCGGAGATAGACAAGATAAACAAGATCGCCGAATCGCTGCTCAGGTTCGGAAGGCCCCATAAGCCGGAGCTGACCACGGCGAACGTGAACGAGATTCTTGAGGAAATAATCGCGCTATTCGACAACGAGGCAAGAAAGAACAACGTAAGGATAACCACTAAGCTTGCCGAACTTCCCAAGATAACCGCGGATGCCGGGCAGCTGTCACAGGCTTTCGTTAATATCATACTCAATTCCATCCAGGCAATGAACAAGGGTGGCGAACTTACGGTCAAAACGGACGTTGGCGAGATAATCAAGCTAGGTCCCGCATCGCCGGAGACTCCCGAACAGGAAGAAGCTAAGGCGGTCAAAGTGGTGTTCGTTGAAATATCCGATACCGGAGTGGGCATTCCCGAAGAGAACCTGAAGAGCATATTTGATCCCTTCTTCACCACAAAAGAGGTCGGCGGGACCGGAATGGGACTGCCGATAACGCTAAGGATAATAGAGGAGCATCACGGTTCAATTAAAGTAAGAAGTCAGGTAGGCAAGGGAACAACTTTCTTGATCACTATTCCGCAGATGCAGGATGTAAAAGTTTAGAACTTATTTGATCACGTCGATGCCGCTCTTATTTATTTGGAATCCGCCGTAATTATCCTTTTCAGAGGGTTCAATAGATTGGACACCTTCCCAATCTTTAGGATTTATGATGCCAGCAGTTGTGCGAATTTCTTCATCACCCTCCATATCAAGCACATTATTAGTGCTTACAAAGGGCTTTGGTGAACTTCCTATTCCGCCTGCTCCTCCAGTTGATATCATGGCTTTTTCTCCCCCTCGCAACTATATTATCGAGTCTAAAATAGGCAAACTTGCATGCCCCGAACCCTTTTGTTACAATGACTTTACAATGGCAATGTTCGAGAGGTTCACGGAGAAAGCCGTAAGGGTGATAATGGCCGCGCAGGAGGAATCCCGCAGGCTTGGCGCGGTATTCGTGGGCTCCGAACATCTGCTTCTCGGCATGCTTCGCGAAGGCGAGGCGATAGTGATCAAGACACTCGAATACTTCCGCGTGGACCCGCAGGCCGTAAAAGAGAGGATAGAAGAACTCGTGAGCCAGGGAGAAGAGCGGTCAGTAACCGAGATCCCCTTTTCGCCGTCCGTCAAAAAAATAATCGAATATGCCTGGGAAGAAACACGCCAGCTTGGCCACAGCTATGTCGGGGTAGAGCATCTTTTTCTTGGTCTTATAAGGGAAAATGCGGGTCTTGGAGCAAAGGTGCTGGCAGAATTCGGCATCAATTCATCGGGCGCAAAGAACAGGGTCATAAGTCTGCTGGGTGAGGAATCAGCCTTCCAGCGAAAAGGCCCCCAGATATCGGGCACCCCGGTGCTTGACCAATACGGCAGGGACCTTACCTGGCTCGCGAGGGAGAAAAAACTTGACCCGGTGATAGGCCGCGCGAAGGAGATCGAGCGGGTGATCCAGATAATCGCCAGAAGAAAAAAGAACAATCCGGTCCTCACCGGCGATGCAGGCGTGGGCAAGACGGCCATAGTGGAGGGGCTTGCGCAAAAGATCGCTTCCGGGGATGTTCCTCCGGTGCTTCTCGACAAGAGGGTGGTCTCGCTCGACCTTGGGCTGATGATCGCGGGGACCAAATACAGGGGCGAGTTCGAAGAGAGACTTAAAAAAGTGATGGATGAGGTCCGAAAATCGGGCAAGGTCATCCTGTTCATTGACGAGATCCACACCATAATAGGTGCCGGCGCTGCTGAAGGCGCCATGGACGCCGCCAACATGCTTAAGCCATCACTAGCACGCGGGGAATTGCAGTGCATAGGTGCCACGACCACCGAAGAGTACAGGAAAAGAATAGAATCAGATGCGGCCCTGGAGCGGCGTTTTCAGGCAGTTACGGTTGAGGAGCCAACGGTAGAACAGACCATTGAGATAATAAAAGGGCTTAAATCCAGATATGAGGATTTCCATAAGGTAAAGATCACGGAAGAAGCTGTGGTAGCCGCCGCAAGATTATCTGCAAGATATATTCAAGAACGCCACTTGCCTGATAAAGCTATAGACCTTATAGACGAAGCTTCATCAAGGGTAATGCTGCAGTCAATAGCCGCGCCTCCCGAGTTAGTGGAGATAATGAAAGAACTGGAAAAGGTAAAGCATGAAAAGGAACATGCGGCTGAGAACCAGGAGTTCGAAAAAGCGGCAAAGCTGCGCGATAAGGAAGAAGGACTGAGGCTGCAATACGAGGCGGCGTCAAAAAAGGTAAAAGGATACACCAAGGACAACTACCCGGAGGTGACAAGGGAGGTAATCGCAAGCCTTGTCGCGAACTGGACCGGAGTTCCCGTGACCCAGCTTACCAATGAAGAAACCGAACGTCTGCTCAAGATCGAGGAAGTGCTATCCAAGAGGGTCATCGGGCAGGAAGAACCCATTAAGGTAATAGCAAAATCAATAAGAAGGGCAAGAGCCGGCCTTAAGGACCCGCGAAGACCTATCGGCTCATTCCTTTTCATGGGACCGTCGGGCGTCGGGAAAACAGAGCTTGCTAAAAGGCTGGCGGAATTCATGTTCGGCGACGTTGACGCGATGATCAGGGTCGACATGTCGGAATACCTTGAGTCGCATACGGTCTCAAGGCTTGTGGGCTCGCCTCCCGGATATGTAGGTTTTGGCGAAGGAGGCCAGCTTGCGGAGCCGGTACGAAGGCGTCCGCACTCGGTGGTCCTGCTGGATGAGATCGAGAAAGCGCACACAGATGTGACCAATATACTTCTACAGGTCCTCGATGACGGACGCTTGACCGATGCTCAAGGCCACGTCGTGGATTTTAAGAACACGGTCATAATCATGACCTCAAATGTCGGGGCTGACCTTATAAAGAAGGAATCATCCATCGGTTTTAACACCGCAAAGGACGCCACCGTGAATTATGAAAAAATGAAGAGCAAGGTCCTGGAAGAGATGAAGAAAAGCTTCCGACCAGAGTTCCTGAACAGGATAGATGAATCCATCGTTTTCCGCCCGCTCTCCAAGGAAGACCTGGCCATAATCGTGGATATTATGATCAACGACGTGAACGACAGGCTGATCGAAAAAGGCCTGTCCATTGTGATCAATAAAAAGGTGAAGGATTTCCTCGTTGATAAAGGCTACGACCCGCACTTCGGCGCCAGGCCGCTTCGAAGGGTGATAGAGGATTATATTGAGGACCCGCTTTCCGAGGAGCTTCTGCGCGGAAAGTTCAAATACGGGACCAAGATCAAACTGGAGGTCGAGGAAGACAAGATCGTTTTCACAGGCAGGGTGAACCTTAAGGAAGCCCCGGAAGAAAAACCTCAAAAACCTTCGCACAGGACGCTGGAAACAAAGAAGGCCTGATATTTGCAAAAGCTTGAAGTAAAGTTCGTCTGCCAGAACTGCGGCTATGAATCCCCCAGATGGGTAGGACGCTGCCCTGAGTGCAACAGCTGGAACTCGCTGGTCGAGGAAGCGACGCAGACAGCTACCCCATCCTCAAAGCAGATAAGGCAGATCATAACATCCACTGTGCCTCAGCCGATAACCGATGTTGTATTCAAGGACGAGGAACGAAGGTCGACCGGCATCAACGAGCTTGACCGTGTTCTGGGCGGGGGAGTGGTCCATGGTTCTGTTGTTCTTGTCTCGGGCGACCCCGGGATAGGCAAATCAACACTTATGCTTCAGGCGGCCAGTTCACTTGCAAGCGTTGGAACATTATTATATGTATCAGGCGAAGAATCTGTCAAACAGCTATCCCTGCGGGCTGACAGGCTCGGCGCCAAGAATAAGAATCTTCAGGTCGTATCAGAAACTAATCTATTCGCGATAGAATCACACATCAACAATACAAAGCCGTCCTATGTAGTGATCGACTCGATCCAAACCATCTACAGAGAGGACCTTCCATCGGCTCCGGGCTCGGTCAGCCAGGTGAGGGAATGTGCCGCATATCTTGTGCGTATAGCCAAAACAACGGGCATACCGATATTCATAGTGGGACACGTGACCAAGGAAGGGTCCATTGCAGGACCAAGGATACTGGAACACATTGTCGACACGGTCCTTTACTTTGAGGGGGACCGCAATAAGCAGTACAGGATCCTCCGCGCCACCAAGAACAGGTTCGGCTCCACCAACGAGATCGGAGTGTTTGAAATGAAGCAGACCGGTCTTGAAGAGGTGCCAAATCCCTCAGAGGTTTTCATCTCCGAGCGGCCGAAGGACGCCTCCGGATCGGTCATAACGGTCATAATTGAAGGGACCCGCCCGATGCTGGTGGAGGTCCAGTCCCTTGTCAGCTCCTCATCGACCTCAATGCCTAGAAGGACAAGCAACGGCATCGATTACAATAGGGGACTCATGCTGGTCACAGTCCTGGAAAAGAGAGAGGGACTTAAGCTCTACGATAAGGATGTATACATCAATGTGGCAGGCGGGGTATGGATAGAAGAGCCTGCAGCCGACCTGTCAGTGGTCGTCTCTATCGCGTCATGTTACAAGGACAGGCCCGTTGACGAATTCACCGTGGTTATCGGAGAGGTGGGTCTGGCCGGGGAGGTGAGGGCAGTGAACCTTATCGAGAACAGGGTGCAGGAGGCGGCAAAGCTGGGCTTCAAGACGGCGGTGATACCGCGCGGCAACAGCAGCGAGATAAAAAAGGTGAAAGGGATAAATGTGGTGCCCGTTTCTAACGTCAAGGAAGCGATCTCCGCGGCTTTAAGACAATAGTTTTTCTATGGCCTCTCTCAGTTTTTTCAGTTCATTCTCATAATCATCCTTTGTTGGTTTTTTCCCGACATACTCTTTAAAGGATATGGGCTGCCCGAAACTTATCTTTATCGGCACCGCATTTATCAAGAAGGTCTTTTTCGGCATCATTTGATAACTTCCGGATATCGCCACAGGCACTACTGTCGCTCCGCTGGAGAAGGCGGCCATAAGGCTGCCTCTCTTGAACGGGCCAAGCTCTCCGCTTTTTGACCTTGTTCCTTCAGGGAATATCAGTATCCCGTCATCCTTGCCGAGCACATCCGCGATACTTCCAATGGTCCTGTGCGCGCTGGCGCTGACATCCCTTTCTATGGGCACATATCCGGCCACTTTCATATACCAGCCGAATATCGGTATCTTGAACAGCTCCGACTTTGCCACGAACCTGAATTCACGAGGCATATAAGCGAGATGAATAAGTATATCCAAAGCTCCCTGATGATTTGATGCGAGGATTATCCCGCCATGCTTCGGGACAAGGTCTATCCCTTCTATTGTCACCCTTGATCCGGTAAGGAACATGAGCATTTTTGCCCAAACTCTTGCGGAAAAATGGAAGACCCTGTGTTTTTCCCTCGCGAACAGGGCGAAAGGAAGAGTGATAGCCGTACCCATAAAGAATGAGGCTACCGCTATGATATAGAACAATACGGTATGTAATATCTTGATAATGATCATGAATTGTTTATACATTAGCGATCAGGTCTAGTCAAGTTTCAATATTTACGGTCCTGTTTATCTCCTCAGGGGTGGTCATTCCCTGATCGAGGAGTACCTTTGCCCCGTCCATCATGCTCCTGTGCCCCGAAGCTTTCGTTATCGCCTTTATGTCCGGTCTTTTTGCTATGCAGTCGCGCACCTGCGGCGAAGCCCGCATCATTTCAAAAACACCGATCCTGCCCTTATATCCGGTGCCTCCGCAGGACCTGCACCCTTTGGCCCCGCAAACCGTGCAGATCTTCCTTAAAAGCCTCTGCGAAATAACGCATATCAGGGTGTCCGATATGAGATAAGGCTCTATTCCCATGTCTATCAGCCTGGTCACGGCGCTTGCTGCATCGTTAGTGTGGAGAGTTGAGAGCACAAGATGCCCAGTCATCGCGGCCTGCAGCGCGACGCCCGCGGTTTCGGTGTCCCTGATCTCGCCGACCATTATTACGTCAGGGTCCTGCCGGAGCATCCCCCTCAAGCCCTTCGCGAAGGTCAGGCCGGTCTTGTTGTTTACCTGCATCTGGTTGATGCCGCCGAGCTGATATTCTACGGGATCCTCAATAGTCATGATATTTATGTCGTCCCTGTTTATTTTTTCAAGGGACGAATATAGCGTTGTGGTCTTTCCGCAGCCTGTGGGCCCGCAGACCACGATCATCCCCTGAGGCCTCGTGATAGATTTTTTGAAGTGATCCAGATCTTCCGGCTGGAATCCCAGCGATTCAAGGGGAAGAGACGGCCGGTTCCTCTCGAGCAGCCTAAGGACAGCCTTTTCCCCGAAGATCGTCGGTATCACGGATATCCTGAGGTCGAATTCTTTGCCGGATACCTTTATGAAAGCCCTGCCATCCTGAGGTACCCTTTGCTCAGATATGTCCAGGTCAGCCATTATCTTTATGCGTGATATTATCTGCTGGTGCATGGACCTTGAAACAAGTATCCCGTTCTGCAGAATTCCATCCACCCTGTATCTTACCCTCAGGTTCATGCTGCCCGGCTCTATGTGCACGTCGCTGGCGTTCAGGGATACGGCCTTCTCCACCAGATCGTTTATGAGCGATACGGTACCGCTCGGGAATTTAGCCTCCATGAAGGGGTTAAGTGCAATAATATGACCGTCAGTCAGGGTTCATCAGGATCATTGATAGTAGGCAGATATGACACAATTGACGGGTCATCCGACAGAGGTCCCTATACTTCCAGGGCTTTTAGTGCGGCACTGCGCATGAGCGTGATCGGCGCCTCCTGCTCGGTAAATATCGAGAAGGTAAGAGCGCCCTGCCTTACAAGCATGCCCACTCCGGAAACAGCCTTTGCCCCGTTGGCTTTTGCCCATTTCAACAGCTTGGTCTCAAGAGGGTTGTAAACAAGGTCGTAGACCACGGCGTCCTTCGGGATCTTTATATCATCCGGTATGGGCATGGAGTCCGATTGCGGTGTCATGCCGACAGGTGTTGCGTTAACGAGCAGGTCGCATTTTTCTATACTTACAGCCAGCTCTTTTCCTGTCGACTTGCACGCGTACGGGGCAATATCAAAATGAGAATTTATGTATTCGCATAAAGTCTGCGCTTTTTCATGATCAAGATCCGCCACTACCATTGTCTTGACCTTTTCCTCCGCCAGCATCATCGTCACCGCTTTTGCGCCGCCGCCCGCCCCAAGCACCACCACGTTCTTTCCCTTCACGCTGAGCCCGGCGTCTTCTCTGAGAGAGTCTATAAAGCCGGGGCCGTCGGTGTTGTACCCCACTAGCCTGCCTTCCTGATTAAGGATCACGTTCACGGCCCCAATTACCCTAGCGTTCTTTGTGACCTCATCAAGGTGTGTTATCACCGCTTCCTTATATGGAAGGGTCACGTTGACCCCAACGAAACCGATCATCCTTATCCCGTCGAGCACCTGCTCAAGGTCCCTTTTCTTGACCAGGATCGGAACGTAACAATAATTAAGCCCCAGTTTTTCATAAGCGGCATTGTGCATCTGGGGAGAAACGCTGTGCTCGAGGGGATTCCCGATTATTCCGGTGAGCTTTGTTGACCCGTTTATGTTCATCATTATCGTGAAGCAGTATACTCAATATGCAAATCCTCGTCAATGGCGAGCCCAGGAGCTTTATGCTAGAATAAACGCCATGGAAAAAGCGGTCCTATTCTACAAAAAGACACCTATCATCACGAAAGAAGCCATGAAAATATATGGTCTTCTGAAGAAATGCTACAGGGTAGACCTGCTAGAAAGCAAAGCGAAGATACGCGGAACTTATGACCTGATGGTGGCCTTGGGAGGGGACGGCACCATACTGCGAGGAGCAAGGGTGGCAGCGCCGAAAGGGATACCCATTCTGGGGGTCAACCTGGGCAAGAAAGGATTTTTAAGCGAGATACATCCTCGGGGAATATCATCGGCCATATCCAAAGTGCTTCGTTACGACTATGATCTGGATGAGCGGATGATGGTCTGCGCCGAGCTTAGGAGAGGATCAAGAAAGATAGCCGAGAGCCTGGCGCTCAACGATTTTGTGATAAGCAAGAGCGGCATCGCCAGGCTGATAAAGTTCACCGTTTATGTGGACAACGAACCCGTAAGGCAGCATAACGCCGACGGCATAATCATATCCACGCCCACCGGATCTACGGCCTACAACGTCTCGGCGGGAGGACCCTTGGTATACCCCATGCATCCCATGTTCATAATCACTGCTATCTGCCCGCACTCCATGTCAGACAGGCCCATTGTTATCGCGGCAAGGCGTGACAGGGACCTTGTTGAGGTAAAAGTGACGATCGATGAAATGCCCGGCGAGAAAGGCGGAGTGCTTCTTACCGCCGACGGGCAGGACTTTATTGAGCTTAAAAAGGGTGATGAGATAGTGTTCAGGGAATCACCTTATATGACAAAGTTCATCAGGTTAAAAAGGTTCAATTTTTTCAGGGTACTAAGGGAAAAAATGAACTGGAGCTAGTTCTTTGACGGGGCGCAGTTCGTTTCAACGAACTTTGCAAGGTCCTCTATTATAGCCACGTTCTGAGCATCGCTTATGTTCGGGGAGCCTGTGAAGGGAAAGCAGGAGTACAGTTTTAACACACGCGACCTTACCACTACCACGTTCTGCATGTATTTGTTTATGATGAGATGATTTATAACTTCTACAAGCTTGTTCTGGTCCATGTTGTACATCGCTTTCACCCCCTTCATATATATTATCGATGGATTTTTCATATAATTTCAGTTATTATTTAAATCCACAGGTGATTAATATTGCCCAGTATCAAGAATAGCTTGTCCCATGTAAGCAAGTTGAACAAGGAATTCACCGGTACCGTAGCTTTAAGGAACGAAAAGCTGTGCCTGCCTGACGGTTCAAAGGTCGCGGTAGGGATAGACGGCGATCACTGGGTAATAGTCTATCAGGGCGCACCCAAGGCGCCATTCATCGTGTACGAGTATCACGCTACAAAACAAAGCATATTTGTCGATAAAAAACCGGGCAACGAGCAGGACCTTGTAAAGGTAAAGCAGATCATGAACTATTTTTTTGAGCAGGCCGACATTGACGACGTCGTTACAATAGAAGCGGAGGCGGGCTGATGATCGAGATAAAGGGACTGGGCTCTGGTATGCCGATACCTCCGGAAGAAGTTGACCGCGAACGCCTGAAAGAGATAAAAAGCAGGACCGGAAAGATCGCTTTCGCAAGGCTGTTCAGTGAAAAGGGGAGGATCGCACACGTTTCGCAGGGCATTGCCAGGTCCGAAGGCGCCCTTAAATGGATATTTGAGGTCATAAACGAAGAAAAATGGAAAGGTTCCTGAAGAGCCGCTATCGGATAGGGGAGAAAATGGGCGAGAGCCCGTTCTCTGTGACCTACAAGGGTTACCTTATGGGCACCGAGGTGCCCGTGGTCATAAAGATCTACAAGAGGTCCGCACTTAACAGCCCCCTCATAAACAAGCTCAGGCCAAAGGTAACCAAGATCATCAGCCTTGACCACCAGAACATCGCAAGGGTGATCGACGGCGATTACGGCTGGCAGGGATTCTATTTTGTAAGGGAATACGTTGAAGGCGACAACATGGACGATTATCTGCTCAGGGGGCTCCCGGGCTGGGAGGTAAGCACCGAAATAATCAAGCAGGTGCTCGGCTCGCTTGCCGTTGCTCACAGCAACAGCATTCTGCATGGGGCGATAAACAACAGGAACATCTTCATGGCATCAGGCAATGAAGTAAAGCTCACCGATTTCATACTGGAACCCGGGGTAAGGGTCAATCCGACCCTTCTGGCCGAAGCCACGGCGAAGGACGCGGCCTACATGTCGCCCGAGCAGATCCGCGGGGAACAGCTGAGCAACGCATCTGACATCTATTCGACCGGGGTCGTGATGTATCAGCTGCTTACCGGATCGCTGCCGTTCAACGGGGATGGCGGGCTGAAAACCGCCCTTCAGCATATCTCGCTTGAAGCGGAGTCTCCGTCAAAACTGAACCCCTCCATACCGGAATATCTCGACGATATAGTGCTTAAAATGCTTGAGAAGGATCCATTGCAGAGGATAGGCAGCGCCAAGGACGTTCTGGACAGCCTGAACAGCAAGCGTCTTATCTTCAAGCTGCCCAACCAGGACCTGATAAACCTGATCTACGACGATGAGTCGGAGCCGATATCTTATCAGGAAGAGGCCCCAAAAAAGCAGAAAAAAAGGCGAACAGGCGGGTTTAAATTGAATAAAAGCGGCAAGAAGAAGCTCTTCATATTGTTAATCCTGATTGCGGTGGCCGCCGGCCTCTGGTATGCTTTCATCTTAAGCTTTATCAACTTAAGGTAATCTATGATCAAATTATTGATACTATACTTCAGTTTTGTACTGCTCGTGCTTCTTATATGCGCGTACCTCGTGTATATAATGAAGCTTCCTTCGCCGAAGTCTGTGATCATCGCCATATTCCTAATAATCATTTCTCCTCTTCTTGTTGGTTATTTCCTGGTGTTCTACCTGTTTCCCGCACCGGAGGTGACCGTGCCTGACGTCTCCTGGCATTCATCAACAGAGGCCTATTCAATCCTGAAGACCACCGGTCTAAAGCCGAGAATAAGCAACAAGACGTTCGATGCGAGCATACCATCGGGCAGGATAATCGAGCAGCAGCCTAAAAAAGGGAAGCGGGTCAAATACGGGCGCATCGTCAATCTTACAATGTCCACAGGCCAGAGGCGGATACCCGTGCCCAACCTTATCGGCCGTCCATTTTCGCAGATAAACACTCTCCTTAATGAGGCGGGTTTCAGCGTGGGGGCCACCTTTGAAGTGGAAACGGAGGAGATGCAGACCGGCATAATAATGAACCAGGTCCCCTCACCGGAAATTGAGGCCGACGCGGGATCAAGGATAAGTTTATTCATCGCCAGGAACCCCAAGTTCGGGGTGGTCAAAATGCCGTATCTCATAGGGAAAGACCTTGGCAGCGCGGAAAAGATGCTCAGCGATCTGCGCCTTAACATAAACAAAGTGGAATATCAGGAGACCGACATAGTCTCCGCCGGGATAGTGATGAGGCAGGAGCCTGCCTGGGAAGAGGACATATCCGTGGGCTCGGGCGTAAAACTGACCATAAGCAAGTTACCCGCCCTGGCACCGTCAACAGGAGAAGCGCAATAAAATGAAGATCAAAATAGCACCCTCCATCTTATCCGCGGATTTCAGCAGGCTGGGGATCGAGGTCCGCGATGTTGAAGCTGCGGGGGCGGACCTTATACACGTTGACGTAATGGACGGGCACTTTGTACCGAACATCACTATTGGTCCGCTTGTGGTAAAAGCGCTGAAAAAGATCACGAAGCTGCCTCTCGATGTGCATCTGATGATAGAGAATCCCGAGAGATATATTGAACCCTTCGCGAAGGCGGGAGCCGATATTCTGACAATTCAGGTGGAGGCATCAAAGAACATCAATTCAGATATCGAGCTCATCAAGAAGAACGGCGTAAGACCGGGGCTTGTGGTCAATCCAAAGACGGACATCTCAAAGGTCCTCCCTGTGCTTGATAAGCTGTCGATGGTCCTGGTGATGAGCGTCAATCCTGGATTTGAGGGGCAAAAGTTCATGCCGGAGGTATTGCCAAAACTGGCAGAGCTGAGAAAAGAAGTTGAAATGAGAAAGCTTGATGTGGACCTTGAGATAGACGGCGGCATCAACCTTGAGACCGCCGCCCAGGCGATAAAAGCCGGGGCGAACGTTCTTGTCGCGGGTTCCGCCATTTATTATTCCAAAGATTACAAAGAAGTCATAAAAGGTTTAAAAAAGGCAGCAGGCTGATGAATCCGTTCGTGGACGAATTCTACATGAGGCAGGCTCTTGAGATTGCCGCGAGCCAGCTGGGGCGAACATCACCCGATCCGCTGGTGGGGGCGGTCATAGTCAAGAACGGCAATGTCATATCCACGGGTTATCACGCTGAACAATCCACACCTCACGCAGAAGCCATGGCCATAGCGAAAGCCGGATCAAAAGCAAAAGGCGCGACCTTATATCTTAACCTTGAGCCTTGCTGCCATTATGGCTACAACCCTCCTTGCACGGACTCGGTGATAAGATCGGGGATAAAACGGGTAGTAGCCTCAATGAAAGATCCCAACCCCCTGGTGGCCGGAAAGGGTTTCAAGCAGCTCAGGGCGGCAGGCATAAAAGTGGATGTGGGGGTGCTCCACGATGAAGCGAAAAAGCTTAATGACCCGTTCATCAAGCACATCATTAAAAAGATCCCTTTCGTTATTCTTAAGAGCGCGATGAGCCTTGACGGCAAGATCGCCACTGTTACCGGAGAGAGCATGTATATAACCGGGAAACAATCACGCCAGTATGTACACGTTCTCCGCACGTATGTTGACGCTATACTCACCACCGTCAACACGGTAAAAATAGACGACCCCCAGCTGACCGTCCGCGATGTCGGCAATGCCGGCATAAAAAAAAGGGATCCCAAGAGGGTAGTGCTCGATCCCTTCGCGGAGATCCCCATAAGCTCCAGGTTATTAAAGAACTCTCCTAATAAGACGATAGTGGTGGTAAGTCCCGCCGCAAAGGAAGCCAGGATAAAGAGGATACTCAGGACCGGAGCGGACGTCATGGTGGTCCCCGCGAGGAACGGGAATATCGACCTGAAAAAGCTTCTTGTCGAACTTGGCAGGGATAACATCATGAGTGTCATGATCGAGGCCGGGGGGGGATTTGCCGCCGCTGCTCTGTCATCAGGAATAGTCGACAGGGTCGCGTATTTCATAGCCCCGAAAATAGTCGGAGGTAGGGACGCTCTGACGCCTATCGAAGGCCACGGCACAGAAAGGCTGAAGGACCTTATTCACTTAAAGAAAGTTACCTACACACAGCTGGGAGAGGATGTTCTGGTCGAGGGATATTTAAGATAAGCCCACTTTTATTATAAAGTATGTTGAGCAGGCTATTTCAATCGTCGTGCATTAATATAAGGGATATTCCACCATTTACCATCAAGCAAGATATCAACGGTTCCATTACGTTCTAATTTATAATCTTTATCGACAATAATTCGCAGTGATCTAGTAGTATGGCCGGATCTGACCCTGAGTATGCAATAACTGACCTCACGATTTGCGATCAAATCCCTAATGATATTCTCTGTGGGCTGCGCATAATCGCTGGCTGTGTTTCGAATGCGGGAGTGCCCTCTTTCCGATTGGCCAACCATTTCGCATAATGCCTGTACGAGTGCATGAGCGCGTCGCGCACTCTCATCGGCATACCATATTGCATCAGATACAGCTTTGAGAGCTGAACTATGTATTGTTACATATTCAGAAGCTCTCTCAGCAAGGTTATAATATTTCTTAGAATATTCGAATGATATACATTTAGCGCCTATAACCGTTTGTAAAAGCCTTATCAACGGTGATTTATCTGACATATTGTCAGGTGCCGGGTGGGAGGAATCAGCATCTTTTGCTCGATATGCCTGGAATACGTTCAGCCCAGCTAGTGTCTGGAGGACTGGCTGGCACATACCGCCCATGAGCTCTACTTCTGTCCTTGCGAACGCTGACGGAAGGACAGGGCCCAAAAGACCTCTTAAATTCCCTCCTCGAAATTGTATTGCAGCTATACCTGCCCTTTCATGAACTCCAGTTAAACCTGCCATTTAAATCATCTCCCTAAATATAACTCACTAACAGCATTTTATCGGAAATATCTGGGGAAAATTTCATTTATGTTATAATTCGATCCTCATGAGAACTGGCGATATTATCAATATTAGTGTTTCCGACATGACCTATGGGGGAGAAGGAATAGGAAGATACCAGGGAATGGCCGTTTTCGTCCCGGACTCCGTGCCGGGAGATGAGCTCAGGGTCAGGGTCGTTGAGCAGAAAAAGTCATTCGCTAAGGCAAGGATAGCGGAGATCATCAAACCATCCGCAGATAGAGTTGAGCCCAAATGTCCACTGGCTAAGGAATGCGGCGGCTGCCAGTGGCAGCAGATCAGCTACCCTGCACAGCTAAGGTACAAGACAAAGATAGTTCAGGACACACTTGAACGGGTAGGTCACATCAAGGGGCTTAAGGTCAGAGATATACTGGGCATGAAGGAGCCGTGGCATTTCCGCAATAAGATACAGTATCCTATATCTGGGACAAGGGACAAGGGACAAGGGGTAATGATGGGATATTATAAGCAGGGGACGCATGATGTTGTGGACGTCGATAGCTGTCCGATAGAACACCCCAAACTGTCAAAAGCGGCAAATATCGTCAAAGACGTCCTCAATAAACTCGGCTATTCAGCTTACAACGAAGATAAGTCTCCTGGCTTATTCCGGCACCTGAGGGCGCGCATCGGCTTCGGGACGGGAGAGGTCCTGCTCACTTTTATCACGAACGAAAAGGTGATACCCGGGGCGCAGAGGCTCATAAAGGAAGTGCTGAACAAGTGCAAGGCTGAGGACATCAATGTGGTCGGCATCTGCCAGAACATCAACCCAAGGCAGACCAACGTGATAATGGGGGAGAAGAGCTGGACCATGTGGGGAAGGGACTATATTTACGACAAAATGAAAGGGCTTAAGTTCAAGGTGTCCAACTCCTCCTTCTATCAGACAAATCCCATCCAGACCGAGGTCCTCTATGATACCGCTCTCGAATTCTCCGGCGTGACTGCCAAAGACACGATCATCGACGCATATTCAGGGATAGGCACGGTAGCCCTCTGGTTCGCGAAGCACGCCGAATATGTTTACGGGATAGAGGAAGTGAAAGAAGCGGTCGAAGATGCCGCCGAGAATGCGGAGCTGAACAAGATAACTAATTGCAGGTTCAATCACGGCAAGGTGGAAAAGCTCCTGCCGGAGCTGGATTCAGGAGATATCCTGGTGCTTGACCCCCCCCGCGGAGGCTGTGAAGAGAAAGTGCTTAAGACCATCGGCAAGTCTCAGCTGAAAAAGATCATCTACATCTCTTGCAATCCCGGGACGCTGGCGAGGGACCTGGCGTACCTTTCTGATAATGGATTCAAGGTCGATATCGTACAGCCGGTGGACATGTTCCCGCACAGCTTCCACATCGAATCTGTGACAAAGATAGTAAGAGGGTAGACTGGGTCATGCCGAACCCTGACCTGCGTCAGGGCAGGCTTGTTTCGGATCTGTCATGCCGAATTTATTTCGGCATCTCAGACCCTGAAATTAATTCAGGGTGACACAACTATTTTGCCTTCCCCATCTGCTCCCCTGAATCTCCCCAGTTCTCTTTGGGAACGTCATTTATAACTACCCAGACGGCTTCCTTGGGACAACCGACAGACTCGCACATCGCGCTGGTCACGTTCCTGATTATCTTTTCCTTCTGCTCCGCGGTCCTTCCTGGCCACATATCGATTTTAACCAAAGGCATATTCAACCCTCCTTGATCGCATTAATGATATCATTCAACTTAAGCTTTTCAACATCGAACCATTCCACGTTCTTGAACCGCTTGAACCAGGTCATCTGGCGCTTGGCGAAGTTGCGCGTGTTCCGCTTCAGCTTTTCCGCCATCTCATCATAGGAGCACTCGCCGCGGATGTATCCGATGACCTCTTTATACCCGATGGCTTCCATCGATGTAAAGGACCGGTCATATCCTTTCTTTATCAGTTTTCTTACCTCTTCAATTAGACCCCGCTCGAGCATTCCATCTATCCTCGAATCGATCCTCTTGTACAGCTTTTCCCTGTCCATTTTCAATCCGATCAGCACCGCGGGATAGGGAAGAACACTCTTTCCCTTTTCCCTGAGCTTTGAAATCGGCTTTCCGGTTATCTCATATACTTCAAGCGCTCTTATTATCCTCTTCTTATCGTTGGGATGTATGTTCTCCGCTGCCGTCCGATCGATATCCTTGAGCCTTTCGTGAAGCATGGCGCTTCCGTAAAGCCCGGCTTCTTCTTCAAGCATTCTTCTTATCTTCTCGTCTTTCCTGATAACCGGGAATGAATACCCTTCAAGAAGGGAGTTGATGTAGAGCCCTGTACCGCCAACGATGATAGGGATTTTACTTTTCTTCACTATCATCTTTGTGAGATCCCTAACATTATCAATGAAGTCAGAAACGCTCCAGGGCTCATCCGGCATTATCGAATCGATAAGATAATGCTTAACCTCCTTTAGTTCTTCCCTTGAGGGTTTGGCGGTGCCGATATCCATTCCCCTGTATACCTGCATAGAATCGGCGGAAATTATCTCGCCGCCCAGCTTTTTTGCCAGCTTAAGGGCAAGATCGGATTTGCCCGCTGCCGTGGGACCGATAATGAATATCACCTTTTTAATGCCCATATAACATCAGCATATATTGTCTTTTGATTTCAGTCAACAAAGTGAGATTTTCAGCGTCTTTTAACGATGAAATTAAGGTATTTATGGCAAACCTTAACCTTAATGTCCTGAACAGATATACTTCGTATGACTGGCAAAATGCCGGCGCGAACAGCCGCAAGATGATCGGGGCGGCTCTAAGTGCTCTAGGACAAAGGGATATCCCGGAATTCCTTGACTCGGTCAAGCGAAAGGCAGCCATCGTCACATTTCTGGCGGGCTCGGCAACAAGGTGGGTCGATTCTGTTGAAAAGGCAAAGGCAAGGGGCGATGCTGCGAACGTGGACATTACGAAACCGCGCTGCCTGGCCCCCGTACCGGATATATTGCATAAAGGCCTGACCGTGCCTTTGGGTCTTTATAATCTTAGAGCTATAGCGGGAATCGGGACTCCGGTGCTTGTTTATAAAAGGAACCTGCTGGATATATTGTATATGGCAAGACTCGCAAGGAACGATTTCACTTTACTGCATGATCAAGTCTTCGGGAAAGATAACCAGCCCCTCGGCCACGGCGACGCGTTAAGACAGCTGCTCCCCATGTTATCTCCGAGCATAGAATATATTGTCACCGTGTTCGGCGGAGATGTCACTCGAAGGGACACCGTTATAGCCTCTTTGCTTACTTTAATAGCGATGCAAGATCTAAGAGCGAACAGACCGGCGGCGATTCTTCCGGTAACGTGCATGCGCGAACCTAAATATCCCATAACGATGAGCGATAAAGGATCGCCGTTACAATTCGGCCACACAAAGCTGACAGGGGCCGGCCGAACGGATAAGCGCGCACCTTCGAACGTGGGAATCAGGGTTTACAATAGGACGGACGTACAAGCTGTCGTATCTGAAATATTCAGCAGGCATTTTGATCCTGACAACGGATATTCCATCCCGGGTAACAAGACCAATGAGTTCGCGCTTGATAACGTTGACCAGGTGCTGGCGCAGCAGGGAAGTATCAGGGTCCTCAATATCTGCGCGAACGAGGAGATAACCGGCTCCGTCAAGATATGGCCTGATGTCCCGGCGTTCATTGAAGCTCAGTCGGTCATGCTAAAAAGCTCAGGTTCGCGTTACAGCAGGAATCCATTGCGCACGGTAATAAGACTTAATTATTAAATAAGGATAAATAGCATATGCCAGGTATATTAGGATTGGGTCCATTTTCAAGTGTGCCGGGCGGAAACCGGCTTTCTCCCGCGACAATGATCAAAATTGCCGGAAAGGTCAGCGACAAAAAGGGGCTTAAGATCGCGGCTTCCACAAAGCTTGAATACGCATCCTCAGGTCAACATTTTGTCATTGGTAAGAGCTTTATAAAGAACATGACGCCGGAGAACCTTAGGGGATTGATCAGCCTTCTCTCGGGAGAGCAGGAAATGTTCGGGAATGATGTAGGTCAAAAGATCGACGAGATCTTTAAGGTGTTGGAGAAGGTAGCCTTGCGTTTGCGGGGCACTTCGGACATAAAGATAAGCCTAAGAGGAGTGCTGCGCAACATGCAGATAGGCGGTTATCATGAGAAAGGCGCACCTGCCGACGCGGCTATCGCAATTGAGATACTCGGCCTTTATCCCGGAGGGCGCCTAAGGGTCGATGAAAGCACCGTCGGAGTGGCGATGATCGCCGCGCCCCACCTTAACATGCGGCAGATGGACAATCTTCTCAAGAACTGGCCCATAAACAATTCAAAATTCACGCTGGACCGTGAGGAGTACGAAAAAGCATCAAGGCAAGGTGAATCGATACCTTTCAGCGTCAAGCTAGTGTCTTCATACTGGATAGAATATGAATTCCCTGACGATCAAAAAGCCGTGCTGCTCACGGCCTTCTCAATGATCGGTGCTGACACCGTCTCGCTTAAAATGGAGGTTGTGGAAAGGCTCAGGCTACTGAAGAGATCCTTCGATAATATCGAGGATCCTAAGGACATAACAGCGCCGGTCGAGGATGAGGAATATATAAGGGATTTTCAGTGAAATCGAGGGTAAAAACGTCCGATAAACCATCGTTACAGGAGGTATCTTAAATGTCAGGTTTCTCAGCTCGGGTAGTTAATTGTTTCAACGGCACGGGGTTTGCTCTCGGGAAATGGGCATACCAAAGACCGTCCACAAGGAATGCATATGAACTATCGGCTAGGGCGATAGCGCGACCGTTAACATACTGCTTTATCGGATACAGACAGGGGAGGACGATCAAGCTTCTTGAAAGAATGGTAAGGAACGGCCGGATCACCTCGATAGCGGACTATTCATCGTTCAAGAGAAAGCTTGAGCGGGTAATCGATTCGATAGGCCCGGAAAACGATCATGACACGGCAATCCATGACCTGATGAGAGAGGGCGCGGAAAAGGGATTTCTCGGCATTTCGGCGAAAGCCTCGGCATGGATAAAGGATAGAATGATAGCAGCATCCGGATTGGAATATCTGGCTGCGTCAGCCTCCAAGCATGGCTATTCAAAGGCGCTGGTAAGGCGCCTCCATTCAATGGCGATAAGGTGCTCGCGACAGATCATGGAAGATTCCAGAAGGATACTCGTGAAGGAGAACATCATAATGGACATGAGGACCCAAGATTTTGAGGAAACGGAGATCAGGGACCTATTCAGGCGGGAAAAGGCGCATTACCTGGACAAAACACTTACTAGAGAGATAGGCCTGAAAGATGACAATGAACCTTTTAATAAATATGGTCGGGCATGGAAGAACATGCAGAACAAGGGATAGAGGCCGGGCTTAATTCATTCCTCTCTTGATCCCCGAAGAGCAAGAAGCCTGATCAGGTTCAAAACAGCCATCGCCGTAGCAGCCACATATGTCAGCGCCGCCGCATCAAGCACCTTTTTTGCCATAGGGAGTTCATCCTTTGTCAGGTATCCGCTGCCGGATAGCATAGCGATGGCCCTTTTGCTGGCGTTGAACTCGACCGGAAGTGTGATCAGCGTGAAAGCGACCGCTATCGAAAAGGCTATTATCCCGAGGTCCATCAGCTTAGGATAACCCATCAGCAATCCGAGAAAGAACAGGGGTATCGCGAGGTTCGAGCCGATGTTCGCGGCCGGAACAAGACCAGCCCTTATCTTTAGGGGTGCGTATGCATTCTTGTCCTGAACAGCGTGGCCTACCTCATGAGCCACTATCCCTATGGCGGCGATGGAATCGCTGCTGAAAACCCCTTCTGAAAGCCTGAGCACCTTGTCGCGCGGATCGTAATTGTCGGTGAGATTGCCGGGCATCCGCTCTATTCCGATCTTTGAAAGTCCAGCGCTATCCAGGAGCTTTCTTCCAGCAGACTCTCCCGTTAGACCTTTGCTGGACCTTTCCTGCGACATCTGCGAATAAGTGGACTGGACCTTCCACTGCGCGTAGACCGCGAGAATTATCGCTGGGATCAAAAGTATCATTGTGGGATCGTAATAATAGAACAAGATGGGGCCCCCTTTTTAAACAACCTGATAATTTTATCAGAGATGATATAATATGACCATGAAAATATTGGAAGTTAAAAGCCTGGCCATCCCCGATGTAACGGTGATCAGGTTCGCAAGGTTCAACGACCACCGCGGATATTTTACCGAAACCTTCAGGCAGAGCGACTTTGATAACGACAAGAACATGGGCTTTTTGAGCGGGGTCAAGTTCAAGCAGATAAACGAGGGGTATTCATTCGCCGGCACGTTCAGAGGCCTTCATTTCCAGTGGAACCCTTACATGGGCAAACTGGTAAGGTGCGTGTTCGGACATCTCATCGATTATGCCCTTGATATAAGGAAAAATTCGCCGAGCCTCGGGAAGATAATCGGCTATGACCTTCCGACCCGGCACACCGATGATTTTAACGAATGGATCTGGCTTCCGCCGGGATTCGCGCACGGCATCCTGCTGACCGTGGACTCAAAAGTGGAATATTTCTGCTCAGGCGAATACAGCCAGGGATGCGAGGCCTCAATATCACCTCTCGCAAAGGACATCGACTGGGGATTATGCGATAGAACGATAAAGGCCCGATTCGACCTGACGGTCCCGACCACAAAGCTAATCACCGACAAGGACAAGAACGGGCTGACAATGAAAGCATGGCTTGACGACAAGAGATCCGACAACTTCATCTACGGCAAGGTCTGAACCGGCTACTCGCCCTCCCGCTGGCTTGCCCTCAGGTATTTGTGCTCCACTATCTGAAGAAGTTGTATCACTACTAGAGCAAGTACGGTCATTATAAAAGCGATATCGTAGAACCCCGCCCCTACGGCGAGCCCGATGGCAGCCACGACCCAGATGGATGCGGCGGTCGTCAGACCTTTCACAGAACCGCCGGATTCGAATATCGTCCCGGCCCCGATGAATCCTATGCCGGTAACGATGCCTGCGGCGATCCTTGAAGGATCGGTCCCACTGAACCTTTCAGCCATCATAAAAGAGGCGATGGTGAACCCCGCGGAGCCCAGGCACACAAGCGTGTGCGTTCGCAGGCCGGCCGCTTTTTTTGTGATCTCCCTTACATAACCTATCGCTCCCCCAAAAAGCACCGAAAGTGTCAGCCTTAATAACAGGTCTAATTCCGTCATGATGCCTCCTTATTCAAACGTCAAAAACTATGGTCGTCTTCAGATTGCCGCCGATCTTCAGTATCTTCATCTGGCTGTAAGTGACCGCCTTTATGGCCGTCCTTACCTTGTTGATTCTACCACCCAGGACTATCGCATCAAGTTCATTATCGGACATCTTGTTTATGTGAAAGACCGAGATCTGCATCTTTTTAGAATCGGAAATATAAAGCAGCTCCGAAAGCCATGCGACCAGGAGCGATTCCAGATTATCGGCGGTAACATGGACTTTTCCGTTAAAACTTAGCAAGTATTTTTCGATATCAAGGGATTTCAGGTCGTACATCATGTCCATCATGCCGAATGCCGCGTTCTCGAAAAGTTCCTTGCTGTCTTTCCCTGAGACCTCGATCGCGGCATCGGACGGGTGGTCGATTATGCTGTAGCGGGGCATCAGATCCTTAATCTGCTGATGATGGCGTCCGCCATCTGGGAGGTCCCAACCGCGGTGAGATCGTTCCTGTCGGGCTTAAGATCGTAGGTCACGCTCTTTCCTTCCGCTATGACATCGGATACCGCTTTTTCCAGTCGTTTTGAGGCTTCGGTCTCGCCGAGATAATCGAGCATCAGGACCCCGGAGAGAATAACGGCCGTGGGGTTCACCTTGTTCTGTCCCTTATACTTGGGAGCGCTGCCGTGGACAGCCTCAAAGACCGCGATATCCTTACCTATATTGGCTCCCGGCGCGATGCCCAGCCCCCCGATCAATCCGGCGCAGAGGTCCGATATGATGTCGCCGTAAAGATTCGGCAATACCAGCACATCATAAAGCTCCGGCTTCTGGACCAGCTGCATGCACATGTTGTCAACCAGCCGCTCTTCATATTCGACCTTGCCCTCATAAGACTTCGAAACTTTGCGGGCGACCTCGTAGAACAGGCCGTCCGTGAACTTCATGATGTTCGCCTTTGTCACGGCGGTCACTTTTTTCCTTTTGTTCTTTATTGCGTATTCGAACGCGAACCTTACGATCCTTTCCGTTCCGGACCTTGAGATGGGCTTTATGCTTACGCCTGAATCAGGCCGGATCTTTTTCTTCGATCCCTTCTCGATAGCTGCGATGATATCTTTTGTTTCCGGCTTTCCCTCCTCGAATTCTATGCCGGCGTAAAGGTCTTCGGTGTTCTCACGGACCACTACAAGATCGATGTTCTGGTATCTTGAACGCACGCCTTTATAGGTCCTGCACGGCCTCAGACATGCGTACAGGTCGAGTTCTTTTCTTATCGCCACGTTAACGCTCCTGAAGCCGGTCCCTATTGGAGTGGTGATGGGCCCTTTAAGGGCTACCTTGTTCTTCCTGATGGATTCGAGGACGTTGTCCGGAAGGGGAGTTCCCGCCTTTTCCATGATGTCCACGCCGGCATGGACGACTTCCCAGTTCATCTTGACGCCGGTGGCTTCAATGCATCGCCTGGCCGCCTCGACTATTTCCGGGCCTGTGCCGTCGCCCGGGATAAGTGTTACATTATATGTCCTGCTCAATTGTTGCCTCTCCTTAAGTCGCTTACCGCTTCATTCTAAAGTAAAGGAAGGTGTTTTTCAACGCTTCGCCTCGATAAGCTCCGATATCGTGACAAATTTGTAATTCCGCTTCTTTATTTCGCTTATTATCATGGGAAGCGCCGCAAGCGTCTGCTTGCTGTCGTCGTGCATCAGGATGATATTGCCTCCGTGAAGCTGTGAGATCACCCGCTTTGTGATCGATTCGGGCGTTCGCATCCCCCAGCCGATATGATAAAAATCATCCGCGTTGCCGTACCACATCACCACCTTATATCCTGCCTTCTCGATAAGGCTCAACTTTTCCTTGGATACGGTGCCGAAGGGAGGCCGAAAGTAAAAGGTGGACTTGCCCGTGTTCTTTTTGACAATGTCAGATGTCCTCTTTATCTCATCAAGCAGTTTGTCGTTGTTGATCCAGGTTATGCGCGAATGATAATAGGTGTGGTTGCCGATCTCATGGCCTTGCCTCGATATGTCCCGCAAGATGAGAGGATACTGATAAGCCCTTTCTCCCACCACGAAAAAGGTGGCCTTAACGTTCTCTTTTTTCAGTATGTCGAGCACCTTTTCGGTGTAATCCTGGTTCGGCCCGTCATCGAACGTGAGAGCGACCTCCGAAAGATCGGATCCGCGGTAGATTATCTGGGAAAAGGAAAGAGGAGCTAGAAGAGCTAAAAGAGCAAGAAGAGTGAAGAATAAAAGACGCATGGAACGCAAGGTTATTTTAATTTAAATCCACCGTATTTCTTGAAGTGTTCAACCAGGCCGCCGTCGGCCAAAAGCACCTGCATCGTGCCGGGTATTGTCCCGATCTTGATCATAACGTTCTTTGTGGTGTTCCGTATAATGCCTTTGTCCATGTCCAGCTCAAGAACGTCGCCTTCTCCGATCTGGTCCGTGTCGCACTCTATCGCGGGAATTCCGAGGTTAAAGCAGTTGCGATAGAAGATCCTCGCGAAGGATTTAGCGAGAACCGCGGCTATCCCGGCATATTTGATCGCCATGGGAGCCTGTTCACGCGAGGAGCCGCAGCCGAAGTTTGTCCCTGCAACGATAAAATCCCCCTTTGTTATCCTCGAGTAGAACTTGGGATCCAGGTCTTCCATAAGGTGTTTTGCAAGCTCGACCGGGTCCTGTATCTTGAACTTATAGCGCCCGGAGATTATGTAATCCGTATTGATATCATCGTTCTGGGGGAGGCGCAGGGCTTTTCCTTTTAATATCATTGTGAAGGCAATTATATCAAAGAGGCGGCCGGGGGTCTACTTTACGTCGTTTTCCCTTTTTTCGGCCCTCATCAGCTTGGCCAGAAGTACTATCAAATGCCGAAGATGCAGAATGGAATGGAATATGAATATTATCAGAAGGATGCCGATTATACCTCCCAGTACCGCAGAAAATGTGGGATGCTTTATGGCTCCAACAGCGTAGCTTATCAGCGGTTCGGGGGAATATCCGGACCTGTGCTCTATTTTGAGCAACCTGATGACTTTTTCAAGGCCGTCGGGATCTGCTGAGGCGAAGATGCCGGCGCAGACCGCGATCGCCACGGCAAGCACCCACAATATAGCGATGCTACTCTTCATCCGCGGCTTTACCTTCCAGGTCGAACTTTTGGGAGGATAAATATCGGACAAAAATTATCGAGATCAGCCCCTCGGCTGCGCCGATCTTCAGATGCACGGCCGCCATTGCCGGGAGGATCACGTTCAGCTGTCCGCTTCCCGACAGCGCCATCTCAACGGAACAGGCGATGGAAGCAAGCAGTACGGAGGATATCCCTGCGAGGAATATTCCCGAGTAAAAGCCGGCATCGTTTTTGAACGACCTGTGGAGAAGATAATAAACATAGTAACTGGCAAAGGTGCCTATAACAGCCATGTTAAGAATGTTGGCTCCGAGAGAAGAAATCCCGCCGTCGGCGAAAAATATCGATTGTACAGAAAGGACAATGGACATGACTATCGTCCCGGAAAATGGACCAAGAACTATCGCTGCCAGGATGCCGCCTAATATGTGCCCACTCGTTCCGCTCGCAACGGGAAAGTTGAACATCTGCGCGGCGAAAATGAGGGAACCCGCAGCTCCCATCTTCATGATATGCCTGTCGGCAATGTTCCCGGCGAGCCTTTTTGAGCCGTCTGATATGTTCGCAACAATATTGCCCGCGCCGGCCAATAAGGCTTCAGGAGCCGCTTTTGCCAGCGCCTGCCTTACCCTGGAAATGCAGTAGCCCAGCGCGCCCGCCGCGGCAAAGGCGGCGCCCGCAGAAACTTTAGGATCAAGCAGACCGTTCGGTATGTGCATTAAACCTCCTGATCAATCCGCATAGTATGTCGCGCCAACGACAAAATTGGAACTGGAAGAGTTCTCATTAAGGCCGCAGCCGATAGCCGTATTGAGAGTGAAATTATCATTATACTTATAGTTTAGGCCGATCGCTGTTTCCCCAAAAATATCGGTCATATAAGTATTCTTGCTGTACTGCACCTCTCCGACCAGATTCATTACGGGATCCAAGGGTTTTGAAAAGGCGATGTTGTAGAGTTGAAAATCATTCTGAGGCTTTCCGCCTTGTTCATCGTCAAAAGTATACCCTGCGTTCAGGATGCACATCAGATCATCAAAATTCCTGGAATAGATAAGAATACCGGTAAGGTCGTGTTCATTGGAACCTATGATCCTGTTGGTATCCGCGGCATCTATTTGATATCCGAATTGGATGCAGGCTGCATCGATGTCGCCATTATAGAACCTGTATTTTGCCTGGAAAGAACCATAGTTCATTCCATCATAATTTCCCAGCCCGCCGGACCTACTTACATACGGGAGGTCGATCGAGAGCTCGACATATTTTGAAATGCCGTATTTAACGGAAGAGATTACTTCGGAATAACCGGTATTATCGCGGTTTGACAACAGTAAAAGACCGGTCTCGATGGCGAACTTGGTGAACGGGACCATGAGAGTATCTTCCGTGTAAAGCGGCTTTGTCGCAAAGCTTGATGACCGATAACCAACGACCAACGATAAGCTGATCAATGCTATTACAAGGAGCTTTTTCAAAGTTTGTTTACCCCAAACATGCCGTTAAGTTTAGCACGCATACCGGCTTTTACAAGTTATGCAATTGTCAGAAATCCCAGCAAATGACGGAAAAATCATCAACGATCTCTTGGCCCACTCGTTTTTTAGTCATCAGATTCTGGTTACAAAATTGCTTCGTTCTCTCCGGAGGGGGTGAGAACATGAATAGATCAACTTCTGTCATGCTTGTGGTGTTGATGCTGCTGACCGCGAGCGGCTGCGGAGAGTGGATGGAGACGAAAGGGGATGTGACTGAAAAGTCATATCCGGCCAAGGCGGATAATCCTCAGATTAGGGAATTCAACAAGCAGCTTGGAGAAATAAGCGATCAGGCGGGGGCCGAAACAGCGGTCAACAGTTTCGTTAACTACGTGGATTCCAGGCTGGTCAAGAGCGGGACATCGGTCCAATCATTCGGCTCAATTATTGGTCAGGACCTGATCAGGAAAATGGCGCAAAAAGAAGCCGCGGCGAGGAACATGGGAGGGATGACCGTCGCGGAAGAGGGCTCACAGAGCGGACCTCTTAACATCGGATCGGTAACAGATACGATAAACGATCTGGGAAGCGGCGAGGGAGTAAGAGTTACTGATGACATGGTATCGACCGCAAAGTCCGTCGTAGAGGCATCGATCCCCAACATCAATCCGGAGGGGAACGATGGGATAACTCCGCTTGAAGCTTCGGTAATAGGCTACGCGATCGTCTCGGGAGACGACGGGACAGCGTCACAGGAATCAGTAAATCTGCCTGCGGATAAGATGAACGAATTCGTTGAAACGGTGACAAATTAAGGAGGTGAAAAAATGAGAAAGATCAATATTCTAGTTTTGATGCTGGCATGCATCATATTCACATCGATTTCGTGTTTTGGAGGGGGAGGCAAGGGAGGTTCCGGATCCTCGGGTCCAACATATTTTTCTTTTGAGGACCTGAGGAGCGGGATCCGAAATGAGTATTTCTATTTTGAGAACCAGAGCAAGCCGGATAATGCAATGCTCTGGCTTGAACCGTACATGCAGTATCCGCTGTGCGCGTCCAGGAACGCCGTGATAATGAAAAAAGTAACCGCGAATCCGACCCTTTACAAGATAGACACCTCCATGCATATCATGGCAAATTGGAACGACGTCACAGAGACACCCGTTGACTGGAACGCCATATCAAGCACGGTGACCCGAGGTGATCTGATATTCACAAGAAGCAACAGCAAGGCCGGGAACCTTGTTAAGTTCTTTTCCAACTGGACCCATGTGGCGATAATGGACGATACGCAGAGAAAATATGTATTTGAATCCACGCCGGACAGCGGAGTAAGCGTGAATGACGGCCCGGCCACCTGGAAGAACATTACATATTACACATGCAAGACGATAGAAACCATCCCATGGAGCCAGAGGTGTTATTTTCTTGATCAAGGCAAACAAAAATTCACCAAACTGCCGTATTATCCGAAAGAAAGCACGGCAATAGGCAGAGCAAGGTTCATCTTCGACTGGAGCAACAAGGACAACCTTAGCTCGATGTATTGCTCAAAGCTTGTTTATAACGTATACAGATCCTGCATCAGCCTCGATACGGGGCGGACATCGGTGTTCAATCCGGCCTTACAGGACAAAGCATGGGGCGCGAACGTGTTCAGCTGGATCGGGGTCTCGCCGGATGACATCTATTATTCATCGTCGCTCGGACGGGATTTTACTTACTCTCAAAATCTGATCTATTTGTGAAGAACATCGCAACGCTTGCCGTAATTTTTGGCGTGTTGATGAGCGGGACAGCTCTCGCGGCGAACTACGCGTACGTCCTCAAATTCAGTACTAACGAAGCGGACCAGGTGGTCCGCTTTAACGCCGATACCGATGAAATAGTAAATAAGATCGACGCGCCGGACGATTCCGGCTGGAACAACTTTATTGTCGACGAAAGGGGCGGTTGCTTTATCGCATCATACAGAAAAAGCTTTCTCTACGGGCGGGACATATTTTATTACGACCCTGAAACGAAAAGGGTCGAGCATTTTGCCGGTCTAGGAGAGATATTCGGTCCGCAGCACATGGCTTTGACCAGGAATGAGCTTATCGTTTCGGTGGGAGGGTATTCAGGAGTTAAGCCGAATCGCGGCGGCGTGGTATTCATCAACAGGAATACCGGAAAGATCAACGGGGAGATAATGATGCTCAAGGATGATAAAGATCTGGCTCAGGCCGACGTCAACTATTTGTACTATGACGGGGGAAAATACCTCATCCTCGCGATGTTCTATATGCCCGGGATCATGGCGGATATGGATGAATGGAGGCAAATGGAATATACGGGCGACCTCTTTCTCATAGATATAATGGAGAAAAAGATAGCAAAGATCATCAATGTTCCGCGTGAATATAAGGGGATCAATCGTTTGTGCAGGGTGGGCGACAAGATATATGTGTCTGCTTATGACCGAGGACAGCGCGATCAATTCGGTTCATGCCCTATAAATAATGAACTCCTGGTGTTCTCGCTTGAGAGCGGCAAGCTGATCAAAACAATAAGGATAGACGGCTTTCCTTTCGACGTAGTTCACGACAAGAGCGTCAACAAGATATATATATGCCACAGGAACGAACGTGTAAGGCATGACTACATTGAGGTGATAGATCCGTCAAGCGACAGGGTTATCAAGAGGATAACTATCCCGAACCAGCTGATGGCATCGATCGTCGCCCCGCACAAGATGTATGTTACATCCGGCAATTCCCAGTTCGAGCATCGCTCTATCCCATCCAAACTCTCTGTTGTGGATACCGGAACGGATAAGGTGATCAAGGAGTTCGAAGGCGTTTACACCGGCATCTCGATAAATCCGGAAT